>Ga0208609_100517_pt1 | contig 14527 bp, 19 predicted proteins | sample SubbioR11_8A_Apr_FD_184813 | JGI IMG/M metagenome (GOLD analysis project Ga0208609, IMG submission 184813) | Serpentinite rock and fluid subsurface biosphere microbial communities from McLaughlin Reserve, California, USA - CR11_8A_Apr (SPAdes) | ecosystem: Environmental > Terrestrial > Deep...
AAGGCGCCAACAAGTCGGTCATCGGCGCGCGCATGAAGCGTGGCGGCATGCGTTGGTCCAAGGAGGGTATCAATCGCATGGCGGTGATGCGCTCCAACCAATGCTCCGCACAACCTTTCATAGACTTCAATGCTACCCGCCTCCTCGCCTTCGCGCCGTAAATAGGACGCACCCGTGACGACGTGACTGCGTGACTGGTGCTCTTACATATGGTAAGATGCGCCATGTCCAACACCCACCTTTCCAGCAAAGGCCAAGTGGTGCTACCCAAAGCCGTCCGGGAGGCTTTGCGCCTGGCAGCGGGCGATGAGCTGCTAGTGACACTAGAAGGCCAATCTGTGCGCCTGACCCCCCGGCGTAAGGGCATCCGCCAGGTACTGGCCGGACTCCAGGGTCATCTTCCCAGCCGCGATTTAGAGCCTGCGGCTCTGTTCGCAGCCGAAAAGGCCGCAGCCCGCGAGCGATGGACCTGTCCTGAGCCTGCCGAATGGAGCCGTTAGTTGCCGATGCCAACTTCCTGCTGCGGCTGCTGACCCGACACCCACCCGCGCAATTCCAAGCGGCGCTACAGCTACTAGAGACCTTGGAAGCTGACGGCCAAGTAGTGGAGGTTCATCCCATGCACGTGGCCGAGGCGGTCTTTGTACTAGAGGGGTCGGTCTACAACCTACCTGCAAAGACCGTGGCTCAGGAGCTAGAACTGCTGCTCAGTGCGGGAGTCTTCCACCTGCGCGATGGCGGGGCTATCCTGGCAGCTCTCGCGGCCTACCCCGGCAGTGGACTGGAGTTCCCGGATGTTTTTCTCCGCGAGCTGGCCCGTCAGGAGGGGCGCAGGGTGGTGACCTTTGACCGCAGACTTGCCCGCAGCTCCTCAGCCCTGGTGCCCGGTGCCGTGAAGGATGAACCCCGCTGATGACCTGCGCAGCGGCTACGGCGACGAGGATGTCTCGGCCATCGCCCGGGCGGTGCGCGAGGCCGCCGGACTGACCTAGCACCGGGGCTGCGGGCCGACATCAGTAGTGGTAGCGGGCCTGCAGAAACTCGACGCGACCTTCACTTACCACATACACTACTCGATGCTCTTGCGTAAGGCGACGCGACCACGCGTCGGCGCCAAGATAACGCAGCGGCTCCGGTTTCCCGATGCCGCCAAACGGATCGCGGAGCACTGCCTCTATTATGGTCAAGATCCGCAACGCCAGCTTCCGGTCGGTTTCCACCCAGTAGCGCAGATCCTCACGAAACTCAGGATGGAACACCGCCTCACGCGCTCCAGGCTCACTACGGCGCGCTTTCTTCAAGCCCTACCTCGCGGCGCAACGCTGACAGGCCCATGGGCTCCTCGCCCCGCTCTCTGACCCTTGCTAGAGCTCTCAGTAGACGCTCGGCGTTCCGGGGCGAGCGGAGCAGATGCGCGGTCTCGAGCAGGCTCGAGAGCTCGTCAGCGGCAATCAGGGCGACGTCCTCGGCGTTGCGGCGGCGGATAATGATGATCTGCCGGTCCTGGGCCGCAGCGTCGCAGAGTTCGGCAAGATGTGCGCGGGCGTGCGTGTAGGTTGTCTCAATGGACATATAGCCTCCAGATAAGTACAGTTGTACTGTACATATTCAGTGGCGGCAGGTCAAGGCGACCTTGTCACGGTCGTTACCCTCCGTCCCGGCACCGCGCTCAGAGCTGTGATTGTCGGCTTGCCCGTCGATATGCAGGCTGTACTCCCTGCAGACAAGCCGAGAAACATCAAAAGCAGGAACGGCCTGATCATAGCAATCTCCTCACTCCCCCACGGTGTACGGGTTGAGGAACCACCACCCCGCACCGGCAGGAATGGCGGCCGTCTTGTACCCACCGGCTTTTGGGTTGCGCTCGATACCGAGCATGACCAGCAAGGCGCCGAACAGCAGGTAGGTAAGGCTTCTTCCTTTCATCTCGTCTCTCCTTTTATTGTTATTGCCAGTCGGCGCTGTCCCAATGGATCCGGTCCCAGGTGGCGCCGCTCGGGGTGGGGGTTTCTTTGCTGCCGCCGCAGGCGCTAAGCGCTATGGCGAGGGTTCTAGTTCTGGTCACGTTCACCTCCTCTCGGTACGGAGGAGGCAAAGTCGCAGCCGCACTTGACGCAGAAGCAGCTGTAGGGCGAGGCGATGGGCGCCTGACAGGCGGGGCAGGCGTTCAGGAGCATGGCTCCGTCGTTGGGGCAATAATCCTCCTCGGACGCTTCCGGCACCGCCCGGCAGCAGCGCGGGCAAAAGCGATAGGTCAGGGCTATTTTCACGATTCGGGCCTCCTCTAGCCTCTGACCAGAGGAGGCCCGGTTATATGGCGGTTATATGCTGTTTCGCCCAACGAGGTCGACGGAAGACGGGTTTAGCGCGTCGGAACCAGCTCGACGACGTCGTGGTGGAGCTTGGCCAGGCCCTGGTCGAAACTCGCCAGGCGGCCCTGACGGGCGCGTGCGAGCTGAGCGAGATAGGCGTCGGTGACCTGGCGATGTCCGATCACCCCGGTCATCGCGACCTCGCGGTAGGACAGGCTGCCCGGCCAGAACTCGTAGCGGGGATGTGCCGCCACCCCCGCCAGGAGCGCCTTGGCGGCGCTGGCCGACTGGCCTTTGCGGATAAGCAGGCGCAGCAGGCTGCCCTCGGTCATCGGGCAGGTGGCAAAGCGCTCCTCGTTGCTGGCAAACCAGCGCTCGGCCGCGTGATGGTGAACGTGGTCGGCCACGACCAGGGCGGTGAGCACGTTGGCGTCCAGAAGGAGGCTCACCCGTCGTCTTCCAGGGCGCGGACGTCGTCGGTGGTGACGATGGTGCCAAGCCGTACCACGGGAAGGCCGGTCCGGCTGCTGCGGCCAAGCTCTGCTTCCGTGGTCTGCGCCAGCCCGCGCCGGATGAGGTCGACAACCGTCTCGCTCAGGGTACGCGAGCTGTCTCGAGCCAGCGATTGCGCCTGCTTGTGCAAGTCGTCGGGCAGGTTGATGGTGGTACGCATGGCTTCATCATAGCATCATTGCATCATGGTGCATATCGGGCGCGGAAGGGGCGGTTCATGTCACCGTAGTCCCAGGGGTGTTAAGCCAACGCCACTCGGCTACGCTAGGCGGGTGGCGCGACCAGAAAGCTCGTCTAACTCTCCGGCAGCAGCTCGCCCACTTCGGCCAGCTGTGCGCGGCTCACCTAGTAGCGCTTCTGGCCGTCTGCTGTACTTTGCGCGGGCACAGCTGAAACCTTGAATCGCCTGTAGGGGCGGGTTTGAAGCCCGCCCCTACGCATGACGTGAACGTAGTAACGAACTACCTTCGCCCGTGTGGGATATAAAATCGGTCTATGCCCTTCCCGACGAGCTGGCGAAGCGGGTCGAGCCCTTTGGTCGCTGGTTGCCGACCATCATCGAGATCAGCTTGCTGAAGCTGAAGACCTCGGCGGCTGAGACGGCCAGTGAGGTCATCGAGTTTCTTGCGACCAGCCCCTCGGTCCAGGACGTTCATGCTTATCAGGTTTCGCCGCGCGCCCATGCGCGTATGCAGCGGCTCCTCGACTTAAATCGCGCCGGCCTTCTGGGCGAGGTCGAAGCAGCCGAACTCGACGAGCTCATAAAGCTCGAGCAGCTCATAATAAGCCTCAAGGCCGACCTCTTAACAGAGGAACTCGCTGGCGCGTGAGCAGCCTCTTCGAGGAACTGCGTCAGTTGGTCCATAAACGCGCTAGGGCAGTCAGCAGGGATCGGATAGCGGTCGCAGGGCTTAGCACCCCGGAAGGCATAGTATCTATCGCCCTCAACTTCAAACCAGATACTGAAAGCCTTAGCCTTGTCTCCATCCTTAAACTCAACGGCCTGAAAGTCAACGAAATACCTGGCTCCCGGTCGCTACGACTTCGCCGCGCAAAGACGTGCCAATTGCCGTGCTCCTGACCCTCATGGCTCCGGGAGGGGTAGAGTTGGAAATCCAAGGGGAGGGCCCTCAACCCCTGGCCTTGGAGTGAGGCATCATGAACCACACCCCAACAGCCGCCCCGAAAATCGTTAACGCAAGTGGAAACGCCATGAACGGGCCATGCCCGACCGAAAGCCACAAAAAGTGTATATATCCGGCCAGTAGGAGGCTCGTGATCGTAACCCACGCACCTACAGCGGTGCGAGCGTTGTCCGGCCGCGTCGGCTCGCCCTCATCCGATAGAGCGCGGCGAGATAGGTTGCGATACAGATTGCCTGCTGCGGTGAGGAGCAGGCCGGTAAGCGAAACAAAGAAAATGCTCTGCGACACGTATCCTCGTGAGTTGCTCTCCTGCGCTAGATTGACAGTCAGCCAGAGCAGCAGGTACAGCACTGCCGCCAAGGCGAGCCATGCAGCGAACCACCGCAGGTACCTGGCAGGTGGTTGGGAGGCATAATAGGTCTCTGGCCATCTCCAGAAGTAGATGCTCATTACGAAGCGCTAAGGAGTAGGCGAAGCGACTCAAGCATTTTGACTAGCACCTCTCTCTTAAGCACCGGTCGAGCGCGCCTTGGCCCGACGCGGCGCCGAGCGGACTTGAAGCCAATGACGGCCTCTTCCAAGCCGATGAAGCGCGTGTGCCGAAAGAGGTATAGGTAGACCGCCTGCTCGCAGGTATCGAGCCGAGGAGCCAGATGGTCCTGGAAGTCTTTGAAGAACTGCTCAAGCTCCACGTGACGTATCCCGTTCGAGGCTGTCTAACGTTGCCACTCAGCCGCCGGCGGAGCCGGTCGGCTGCAGAGGCTGGTTATGCGACACCCTTTACCGGAGCACATAGTGGGCGAGCACCGCCTGGACCTGGTAGATGCTAAGCTTCTTCGTGAACTTCTTCTGGAGCGGCGTTGGATTCCCCGTGATCCAGATCTTCAGCTCGGCGTCGAGGTCGAAATGGCCAGCCGTCTCGATCGCGAAGTGCGTTATGCTCTTGTACGGCAGAGAGTGATACTCCACCTTGTTTCCGGTCAATCCCTGCTTGTCGACGAGGATCAGGCGCTTGTTCGTAAAAAGGAATGAATCACGGAAGAGTTGATACGCCTTCTCGATTTTCTCGCCCTCGGCCAGCACTTGCGCGAATTCAGCAGCGAGCTTGGTCGGATCAACCTCAGAGGCGTTACCGAGCAAGCTGTCGAGTATTCCCATAGCTCATATCCTCCGTATTCAGGTCAGCGATCCTCGTGTCAGATCGCATAACTAGTGATTAAATGTCACCCTGTTGTGTAACACCCCGTACTGAGATGTTATATGACATGTCGGATATTCCCAATAACCAGACACGGTACTCGCCCAAAACATCCCCCTTTCTGAACGAAGTTCGTAATGTCCTGCGTTTGAAGCACCTGAGCCGACGCACGGGAACCTCGTATGTGTACTACATGATAGACCTCATTCGCTTTCATGGCAAGCGCCATCCTAAGGATATGGGGGTTGAGGAGATCCGGGCTTATTTATCCCATCTGGCTACGGAGGGCAATGTGGCGGCATCCACCCAAAACCTAGCCCTCTCGGCACTGCTCTTCCTATACCGCTAGGTGCTAAAAGTTAACCTGCCAGACATCGAGAACATCGAAAGGGCAAGGCGTTCTCGGCGGGTTCCGGTCGTGTTCCCCCGCAACGAGGTAGGTGAGAAGGATCGGCGAACTATGCTCCCACGCCGGCTGGTTCCGACACTTCACGGGCAGCTCGAGTACGCCCGGCGCCTGCACCAGCAAGACCTGGAGGAGGGCTTTAGCAAGGTTGAGCTACCCTATGCACCGGATCGCAAATACCCAAACGCGGCCAAGGAGTGGGGCTGGCAGTATGTATTTCCTGCGGCTCATCGTTCAAAAGATTCCCGCACTGGACGGGTAGGGCGGCATCATCTGCTCGAACACGCCGTTCAACGCGCCATGAAAAAAGCCCTGCGTGAAGCAGGTGTTCACAAACACGCCAGCGTCCATACCCTGCGCCACAGCTTTGCCACCCACCTGCTGGAGGACGGCTACGACATCCGCACCGTTCAAGAGCTTTTAGGCCACAAGGATGTCAAGACCACCATGATTTATACCCACGCACTCAACCGGGGTGGGCGTGGGGTCAGGAGTCCGCTAGACTCCTGAGCGTGGAAGGTTTGCTAATTCACAGCGTAGTCCGCGTGCTGGCGGGCAGACTGCCCCTGCGCAGCCTGGGCTGGGCCTTCCCCGACGAGGGCACCGCAGCCCTGCTGCTGGAGGAGGTGGGCCACCTGGTACTGCGCTACCGCCCGCCCAACGCTCAGCATCAGCGGCGGCGCGCAGCAGACCGTCCGCTGCAACCGGTTGTTAGACGCCAAGGCGTCCGGACCGCCTACGACGACTTCTGGAAGTGGCCTTCACGGTACTTCGAGAAGTAGTAGAGAACCGAACGCTCGGCGATGTCGCCCATGACTTCAACCATCTCCTTGACAGACCACTGCTCCGGTCGAAAGTAGAAGCTACCTCGGTTGAACTTGCCACCCTCTTCGTTGTGAAGGTAGGTCTTGTTCAGTTGCCCGAACATGGCCATCGTCGAAACACGATCCAGGATCGACGAGTCATCCTCGAAGTCGCATCCGTAGCCGAAGCACACGAAGGGGAAGATGCTCTCGCGCATGAGGGCGGCCCGTAGGCCAATGAGGTTCTTCCCCAGTCGTTCGATCGCGTTGCCCTTTGCCTGTTTCGGAAAGCCCTCCTGGGCTCGCAGCACATTCGTCCCTTGGTTCTTGACCTCCGCGATGAGCACCGGGTACATGAACTTGTCCCCAGACTTCGCTTGGATATGGAGAATGCCTCCATCGGGACGGATGGAGCTGGTGTCGAAGTGGTAGTGAAACTCCGTGTCCAGGTACGTGTGCCGGAGTTCGGCCACGATGTCCTTCAGGAACCACTGTTTCTCGTGGGCGAGGGAAATCTTCTTCCCGAACTTCCGACGGAGTTGTTCGACGACCTGCTGCAGAGCCGTGATGACATCAGACTCCTGTTTCCTCGACGTCACGTTGATCACCGTGCCCGCGCGCTGCTCGCGAAGTTGGTGCTTTCGGGCCATGGTCGCTACCTCCGCTCAACGAGAAATAGCTGCTCGGTCACGTGAATGGGCCTGTTGTTGAAGTTGCGGCTACCACGAAACGCATTGTAGGGCATTTCGAACGCTTCGACGGAACCGAGCCCGTCCAGCAGCGACCGCATCTCGCTGGGGGAGATGAAGCCCTCGTTGTTGAAGGACACCAACAGGAAACGTGCGTCGATTGACCGCAGAAGGTGGTCCAGCAGCGGGAGGGATTTGGCGCGGACGTTGTAGCCGGACCGGCGCCAGTCGGTGGGTATCCCAGAGACGCGGCTGATGTGCTTCGGGCGCTGATAGTGAACCAGCAGGTTGAGCATGAAGTAGTTCGAGCCGTAGGGATGCTGGTTGTACGGCGGGTCAATGTAGGCTAGGTCGAGTCCGCTCAACCGTGGTGCGAGGTAATTCGCATCTTCCTGGAAGACCTGGCAATCGCATTCGAAACTACTCAGGACAGGTACCTCGAGCTTGATCTCCCCAAGGATGCGGAGCAACGCATCGGAACCGGTGCCGCCGAATTGGCCAACTCCTGTCTCGCCATTCTTGTAGAACCCCTTGAACACACCGGCCGTGTTCGCGTGGATGGAGGCCCTGCTCAGGAGCGGGCCCAAGAGGAGGTCTCTCATCTCGCGGGGTGCCGTGTCGATGAGCCGGCGATAGCTGTCCAAACGCCGGGCGTTGGCCTTCGTGTAGAACACGCGGTCGTCGGGTGTGATCCTCGTCTCGTCCCGGGGGGCGTAAAGCTCCTCGATGAAGCCAGTAGGCATTGAGTCAGCCGATACCCTGGCGTTGAAATCGGAGACCACTTCGGCGATGCTCGCGAGGTCCACGGTGCTTCGATTCCGCAGGTAGCAGCGACCGGTCACGGCCGCATAGTCCTCCAGGTCGTTACTGATAAGCGAAGTTGAATGGGCCTTCAGAAAACGGGACACCACACCGGAGCCGCTGAACGCGTCGAAGATGCGTAGGCGGTCCTTCCCGAGGCGGCGCTTCACTCGCGCCAGAGCTGCACCGATGTGGCCGAGCAAGGCGCGCTTGTTCCCGATGTAGGTGATCAGTTGCCGCGAGAGGTAGTCGGGGTTCTCCGCCATCGGGTCGTCGGCCCACAGGCCCAGCTGGCGGCCCTCTCTCACCTCGAGCAGCGGCAGTTCAGCGTCCGTCACTTCGTCCTCCGAGAATCTCATCTTGGCGTCTAACGCTCGGCATCAGCGGCGGCGCGAAGCACCGTCCGCTGCATGCTGTTGTTAGGCCGTTCCTTGAGGGCCAAGCCTCAACCTCCGATTCTTTGCTTTGTACGTCTCGACGCAGCCATCTGCTGACGCACCTCATAGTGCGCCTTTCAAATGCCTCACGAGGCTTTCCACGGGTCAACACGCCGACCTCTTTGAGTACGCGGGCGGTAAGAGAATGCAAGGTGCAGGAGTGATTCGGGCACTTCGATAATGCCTGAAGAATGGCATCCTGTATCTCCGCTGCGGTTATCTCCTCTGCTCGACAACCTGATTGCGTGAACTGACTCTCCGAATCATCCAACGAATAGTTGTCATCCTCGTCCTCGCCATCGTCACGTGCAGTAGAGTCAATGTCGGATGCGCGCTACTCCTCTCCTCCCAAGTTAACCTCCCGGGATAGGTCTGCACGTTGAGCCCTCGGGACAATGCCTCGTTCCTCCAACACTCTCCAAAGCCCTACCAGTGCGTCCTCTTTGTTGGCATAGAAGGCTGATTCTCTCACGCGGAAGAATTCCCAACCGCAGCGCTCCAGTTGCCGCTGACGTTGCATGTCATCTTCATAGCGGTCAGCGCCATGCCAGTTATCGCCATCGCATTCGATCGCGAGCCGTGCTTGGCCGCCCTCAACCACGAGATCAATTCGCTTGCCAGCGACTTCATGCTGGGGAAGCGCGGTGAAATTCTTGCGAAGGAGTTGCAAGGCAACGTCAACTTCGAACCAACTTTCGAATGGAGCGGGAGGATTCACAACGCGCCGGTTGTCCTGAGCCGCCCGCCGTTCAAGTTCATCTCGGTCGATTCCGGCAATCAGTTGTGGCCTTGTGTTCTCGAAGAACTCGAGCAACCTCCGCCGCAAGTCATGTACACTGAGATCATCACAAGTGACGGAATGGAAAAGAATCATTTGATCTTTGGCGCGGCTGGCCGCAACATTGAGGCGCCGCTCGTCCGCCGCCTTTGTGAAAGGCCCGATTCTTTCATTGCTGGCCGCGACGAGGGACAGCAACATAATGTCGCGCTCGTCCCCCTGGAAGCTGTAGGGATTGCCGCAGATCAAGCGTCGGAGTTCCATTTCCTCGGCCCCTAACCGCTCAAGCAATTGATTCTCGACCAAAGCCGCTTGCGCTTCGCCTTGAAGCACCACCACACCCATCGTCTTGCCCTCGTACCGGCTGTCGCCACACAGCTCTGAGATCCTCTCGACGATGGCTTCGGCCTCCGGGCGGTTGATTGCACGATTGTTCACACCTTCGCGATACCCCCCACTCACAAAGACATGATCAAGTGGCGGCAATCGGTTTGGGCCATACTGCCTCAAGGGAATCAGTGGCGTATCCGAGTAGCACAGATCGTTGCTGAAACGGATGATTTCCGGCATGCAACGGAAGTGCTCGCGAAGGGTGATTCGCCGTGTGCCGTAGCGAAGTTTTCCATGGTCGAAGAGGCTGCTCTCAACATCGAAGGACGACTTGAATCGGAAATCGTGAAGGAACTCTTCCATCAGGCGATGCACCCGATCGCGAGGCAAACCTACAGCATCCGGGCTGATCTGCTTGTCGTCGCCAACGATCAATATCTTCTTGCCGAGATAGAATAAGGGAAGCGCCTCAACGCCGCATTGCGAAGCCTCGTCAACGATAATCACATCGAACATGCCAGGCGCGGGATACACTGTGTCCCAGACGCGATGTAGCGGCATTACCCATGCCGGGACCGCCTCGCGGCATGCATTCAGGTGTGCTTGAGCCTCGCGCCGGTGGCGCGGCGCGTGTTTCCCCGTGCCTTTACCGAGCCGCCGCATGGACTGTTGCCAGGCTTCCATGTGACGTCGATGGTCTTCCTTGAGCCGCGAGAAACAGAATGACCAGGCGTGAAGCGCGGCAAGCTTCGCGATAATGCTGTTTATCTCGTCCTCGATCTGCTTGGCGCGCTTGGCGAGCGCCGGAACATCTTCCTGCCGGATGTAGTCATCGATCCAGTACCGCGCCTGCGCCCAACGCCAGGCATCACCAATGCGCTGGACTCGTTCCTCCCAATATGGTTCGTTGCAGGTCTGTACTAAGGACTTTGTGAACTGCGGGAGAAAACGGCCCAAGTTCGAGAGGTCTTCGTCCACCTTCTGAAGGTGCTGACGCTGTTTCTCCATATCCTGGATCGTATTCCCGCACCGTGCGAACGTGTCCACATCGCGGCTGCGAATGGCGCCCAGCAATTCATTTGTCACCGGATGTGCACTGCCCGTAGCGGCCATGCGGGAAATCGGAGCCTCAACACTTTGGATTTCCTCGGTGGCAAGCCGCTTGTGGATACGAGCTAATGCAAGGTGACACGATGAGATGACCCTTTCAATCTCGGAATCGTCAGTCCATAGGGGTTCGTCTATGCCTGGACATTGCTTAAGCGCTTCACGGCATAAGGCAACGCGTTCTTCGAGAGCCAAGGCATTTCCGAGCGCATCGCGCAACGACTTTAGAGCGGTCAACTGGAGACTGTACGGCCCTTCGACCTGTTCGCTTCGCCCTTTCCAGAAGCCCCATGCCTTCTCGCATTCAATGCGGACATACAGCACATCAGCAAGAGTTGAGAAGTGTTCGACCGTGGAGCATGGGCGCCCGCCGATCTTCACGGATTTTATGACGTAGAGCCGCTCTTTCACTGGCTTGGGCCGAAAGATGCCCCACCCCAGTTTCCCGCCATTCTCGATGTGTTCTTTCAGTTTGCGGGCGTCTTCATGCAACAACCTGAAATCGGTGGTGTCTGGGAATTCGATCCGGGTCTCGTCGGCGACCACAACGAGATTCTCAATTGACGCAATAACCTCTCCTGCAACACGGAGAAGTTCATGCCACAAGGATGAATTGCCGCCCAGGATATCGCGCAAAGCGTCGTTCATCCATAAATGCGGAGTTGCAAGAAGTCTCCTGCGAGTGTACCGGAAAGTTGTAAAGGCGTCACGAATCGCCCCGATGACCGGAGGGTTGTCTCTTGCCAACAAATCGGCAATATGCTCGTCGGCCCCGTGGGCCGAGTTCTGCTCTTCTTCAGTCGCGCTTATTTCATCCCCTACGAGATTGGCAATGCGCTCAGGGGATGGCAACGCCTCGGGCCATGCAAGGGCCAATTCCTTGCGCTTCTCTGGTGTGAATTGACGTAGGGCCGCCAGAGCTCTTCGCATATCAATGGTGGACACTTGGCAAGTTTTGTCCAACGGAACCGAATCCGTAAACCACTCGTAGGCAGCTCGGTCGCGGTTCACGGCTTCAGCGATTCTGGCCGCCGTCCCACGATAAGTTCCTTCCGCGATGGATTGCGTATGTGTTTCGGATTCCCGGATGTCGCGGAGCCTCCGGATGACCTTGGCCCTCTCCTCGCGGAGCTTCCGCAGGCGCTCGTCAAGTTCCGTGCGCTCACGCGTGGCGCGGTTTTCGTTCCACTCCTCATTCTTGCGGAGAATGCCGCCAACACTGGATTCGAGCGATCGGCGTTCTTCAAGTCCGCTGCCAAGCAGATTGATGCAGAGGGGACGCAACTCATAGGGCACAAGCCCTTCAAGAACCTGAAGTGCGCGTGGCGTTTTCGCTGTGATGAGTGTGCGCTGCCCCGTGGCCAGCAGATGACAGATCAGATTGGCGATGGTGTGGGATTTCCCAGTGCCGGGCGGCCCTTGGACCAGCACGCCGCTTGCCGCGCGAATCTTATCTACAATCCGGCGTTGCTCATCGTTCGAGGGCTTGGGGAAGAAGACCTCGCCATCGAATGCTGCGCCCACCTCTTCCGGCCCGTCAGGCGGCTCGCGGCCATCTTGCATGCGGGTTTCCGCAAGGTCCGCGAATTCGCCGGGGGTGGCTTCGCCGTTTTCGATCTGTTCCTTGATCCGTTTCAAGGTTTCAGTAAGACCTTTGGCGGATCGCTTTCGCAGGATCAAAGCGGGAGCGTATTCGATGAAAGGCTTTGCCGAGGCGCGGATGCTTTTCGCTTCCAGAGAGTCATCATAAACGCCCAGCGAGTTGATCGAATGCACGAGTGCCTGTAGCACGCCTTCAACGCATCCCTTCTCCCAGGGATCGTCTTCGGCTGCGGCCAGCGAGGCCTTCGCGGTTTCTTCTGCGCGCGCGGGTTGCTCCTTGATGTCCAGCATATCGAGCTCGGGACGCAGCTTGGCCCCTTCGGTATGCGGTCGGACGGTGAATTTGCCCAGGCGGGCCTCGAACCCCAGAATGGCGTCGGCGACAACCAAATGACGTCGGGCGCGCTGCCCCATGGGCGTCTGCCAAGTCAGCAGTCCCAGACCAAGGACGAGCTCGTACTCCTCGCCAAGCCGGAGTTGTTCTTGGTGGATACCAAATAGCGCGGAATAGACCTTGTGGACCCTCTCCCACGCACTGTGTTCTTCCGTCCACGGCAACCACTTGTCTTCGACGTAGCTTTCCCAGGCCCGTTGAATCCCTGGGTGATCCTCAAGGCGTTCGCTGTGAGGGATGGTTTCTGGCTGGTCCGATCCCTCGCGCCAATCGGGATTCTGGATTTGCCGCGTGATTTGCGGAAGGAGTTCGGGCAGGTCGTTCTTGTTTCGGAGCGCCGATAGGTTCACCCAGTCTTTGCAGGGAGGGGGGACGGCTGGCAAATCCGGCTCTCGCCTGTTTTGCACTTCCAGCCATTCGTCCGGTTCATGTTCCTCATCACGGCCCCATGCCTGCGTGAAGCATCCCCGCTCATGCGGAACGTCCGACATCCAAAGTACCTTCTCGTATTCGGCAATGTCGCGGATCAGCTTTGTGCGCAGGGTCGCCAGTCTTAGTAGATAATCGACAAGCCGAACGACCTTCTGCGTTCGAGGATCATGTGCTTGTTGGTCGTTCACGATGTCGCCTGTCACCATGCGTTTGTCGGCCTAACGTTGCCGCTCCGCCGGCGGCGGAGCCGGTCGGCTGCAGAGGCTGGTTATGCGACACCCTTTACCGGAGCACATAGTGGGCGAGCACCGCCTGGACCTGGTAGATGCTAAGCTTCTTCGTGAACTTCTTCTGGAGCGGCGTTGGATTCCCCGTGATCCAGATCTTCAGCTCGGCGTCGAGGTCGAAATGGCCAGCCGTCTCGATCGCGAAGTGCGTTATGCTCTTGTACGGCAGAGAGTGATACTCCACCTTGTTTCCGGTCAATCCCTGCTTGTCGACGAGGATCAGGCGCTTGTTCGTAAAAAGGAATGAATCACGGAAGAGTTGATACGCCTTCTCGATTTTCTCGCCCTCGGCCAGCACTTGCGCGAATTCAGCAGCGAGCTTGGTCGGATCAACCTCAGAGGCGTTACCGAGCAAGCTGTCGAGTATTCCCATAGCTCATATCCTCCGTATTCAGGTCAGCGATCCTCGTGTCAGATCGCATAACTAGTGATTAAATGTCACCCTGTTGTGTAACACCCCGTACTGAGATGTTATATGACATGTCGGATATTCCCAATAACCAGACACGGTACTCGCCCAAAACATCCCCCTTTCTGAACGAAGTTCGTAATGTCCTGCGTTTGAAGCACCTGAGCCGACGCACGGGAACCTCGTATGTGTACTACATGATAGACCTCATTCGCTTTCATGGCAAGCGCCATCCTAAGGATATGGGGGTTGAGGAGATCCGGGCTTATTTATCCCATCTGGCTACGGAGGGCAATGTGGTGGCATCCACCCAAAACGCAGCTGTAGGTACGGCAGGTAGCCGCGGCCAGCAGGCTGTTAGCCGCGTGCGTCTTGCCGATGCCCATCTCGCCGTGAAGCGCGAGGGCCAGCCCGGCACGGCGCGATAACACCGGCTTCAGGCGGTTCACGAGAGCCGTCTGGGCGAATGCCCCCAGGTCCTCCCGAGGTTGGCCCATGCCCTAAGATTAGCAGACCTGGGGGCGTCAGGGCACAAGCGACGCTGAAGCTGGCTGGCGGCGGCCAGGGATCGCCGGGGCGGCCTTGGCATGGGCTTGCTGTCTTACCCATCGACTCCTGCGCGAATCACCACGCTATGGGGCGGAATCGCTTCCTCTGCCACCTCGGCCTGGTGCGGGTTGAAGTTGAACAAGTAGGTCAGCCCGCCGCGGCGGGTTAGGCGCACGCCGTCCGGCAACAGGTCGTGCGGTAGCCCGGTCTGGCTTAAGAGGTCGCTGAAGATGGCCAGGTGCAAGGCCGGATTGCCCCACGGGCCGATGGTCACGCAAGCCCCCTGGCCGTGGCGCTGCCGGGTAATGGCCGCCACACCGGCATAGGCCGGGGTC
>Ga0208609_100520_pt1 | contig 14480 bp, 9 predicted proteins | sample SubbioR11_8A_Apr_FD_184813 | JGI IMG/M metagenome (GOLD analysis project Ga0208609, IMG submission 184813) | Serpentinite rock and fluid subsurface biosphere microbial communities from McLaughlin Reserve, California, USA - CR11_8A_Apr (SPAdes) | ecosystem: Environmental > Terrestrial > Deep...
GGCGGAGCGGGTTTTGCTGGTGGTGGCAGCGGCAGCGGTCTAGCCGCCGCGCCGGGCTGGACGCAGCGCCTGGTGCACACGCTGCGCGCGCCCGGGCCCTGGCTGGTCGCTGCCGCCTTCGCGATGTACTCGGGGCAGTGGCTGGCGGTCATCGGCTTCCTGCCGACGATCTACGCCGCGGCCGGCATCGCCGGCTGGGCCGTCGCCGTGCTGACCGCGCTGGCGGCGGCGGTCAACATCGTCGGCAACGTCGCCGCCGGCCGCCTGCTGCAGCGCGGCGTGCCGCCGCCGGTGCTGCTGGCCGGCGGCTACCTGGCGATGGCGCTGACCGCTGTCGTGGCCTACGCCGGCGCGGGCGGCGACGGCGACGGCGACGGCGGCGGCGGTGCGCCGCCCGCGCTGCGCTATGCCGCGGTGCTCGCCTTCTCGCTGCTCGGCGGCATGATCCCGGCCACCCTGTTCGCGCTGGCGCTGCGCCTGGCCCCGGGCGAGCACACGCACTCGACGACCATCGGCTGGGTCCAGCAATGGTCCTCGCTGGGCCAGTTTGCCGGCCCGCCGCTGGTGGCCTGGGTCGCCAGCGCCGCCGGCGGCTGGCACTGGACCTGGGTCGCCACCGGCGCCTGCTCGCTCGCCGGGCTGGCCCTGACCGCGGCGATCGCGCGTGCGTTGCGCCGCTGAGCGGCGGCGCCCAGACTCGGCTGGCTGCGGTGCGGAAGGCGGCCCACGCTTCGTGGGTTGGCCGGCGGGCAAGGAAGGCGCGGCGCGCCGCAGCCGCGGCGCGGCCGCGCGCCGGCCTCAGGTGGCCGGCCTCCACCAGCCCCCGATGTCGCGGTCGGTGCCCAGCGCCCAGAGCGCCAGCGCCGCGACCACGACGCCGACCACCACCGCGTTCCACAGCGCCGCGGCGATCGCCGCGAAGCCGAGGGCCCATGGGGATGCGACGAGCCAGAGCCCGAGCACCGCGTTGGCCCATTCCTGCCAGGCCTGGGCCTTGAAGAGCGTGGACAGCGCGATCGCGGCGACGACGACGCCGACCACCACCGCGTTCCACATGGGGGCCGCCTCGCCCGCGAACTGGAAGATCCAGGGCGTGGCGACCAACCACAGGCCGAGGACCAGGTTCACCAGGTCCTGCCAGTGTTTGACATTCATTGCCATGTCGTGTCTCACCTCCTCTCCGGACGACGCCGCGCGACCCGAAGGCAGAACGCCGGCTGCCGGCCGGCGCTACGGGCGATGAGCCGCCGTACGCCGGCCGGTGGCACAGCCCCTCTTGACCATTCGTGGCCGCCGGGCTGATCTCCGGCGCCTAGGACCGGCGCCCTGCGTCGCAGGTTCCCGCCGCGTTCGGCCGCGCCCGCGTCGCTGGCCTCTACTGGCGCTGCGTGGCTGGGGAAGGGCCGCGCCAGCGGCAGCGCGCGGGCCGGGCCGCGCCGGGGCCCACCCAGATCTGCAGGCATGACCAGACCTTGCACGCCGCGGCAAGCGCTCAACTGCCGGATCCAGGCTCAGGCGCGCTTCCAGTCCACCGCCTGCTCGAAGGCGGCGGCGGCCCGGTACAGCGTCGCCTCGTCGAAGTGCCTGCCGATCAGCATCATCCCGACCGGCAGCCCGTCGCTGACGCCGCAGGGCAGCTGCAGCGCGGGGTGGCCGGTGACGTCGGTCGGGCAGGTGTTGGCCAGCATCTCGAAGGCGCGCTGCACGTAGAGCGCGCGCGGCGCATCCGGCGGCGGCAGCGGCGTGGCCTTGACCGGCAGGGTCGGCATCAGCAGCACGTCGTACCGCGACAGCGCGGCGTCGTAAGCGGCGCGCAACTGGCGGGCCAGGTTCTGCGCCTTGGCGTAGTACCGGCCGCGCCCGCTCTGGATGAACCACTCGCCGACCAGCATGGTCAGCTTGAGCGTGTCGGACAGCTCGTCGGCGCGGTGCCGCCAGGCCGAGTGCGCGTCGACCAGGCTGGTGACGTACAGCCCCTTCCAGTTGAAGCCGTGGCCGTTGTCCTTCATCATCTGCTGGGTCGCGCCCTCGCAGGCGATCGGCGTCCAGATCGCGGGCCCGACCAGGTGCATCGGCAGCGAGACCTCCTCCACCGTGGCGCCCAGCCGGCGCAACTGCGCGGCGGCTGCCCGCACCTTGTCGTCGACGTCCGCCTCGCTGTTGGGCAGCCCGAAGCCCTCCTGGACCACGCCGACGCGCAGGCCGCCGGCGCCCTGGCCCAGGGTCGCCGTATAGCTGGGCAGGGTCGCGGGCAGGCCACCCTGGCGCGGGTCCAGCCCGTCGATGCCGGCCATCACTTCCAGCATCAGCGCGTTGTCGGCCACGTTGGCGGTCATGGGGCCGGCGTGGTCCAGGGTCAGCTCGATCGGCATGATCCCGCTGTAAGGCACCAGGCCCCAGGTGGGCTTCATGCCGACGATGCCGCAATAGGCCGCCGGCATGCGGATCGAGCCGCCCTGGTCGCCGCCGATCGCCATGTCGACCTCGCCCGCGGCCACCAGCGCCGCGCTGCCCGACGACGAGCCGCCCGCCGAATAGCCCCTGCGGTGCGGGTTGTGCACCGGGCCGGCGGCGCTGGTGTGCGAGCCGCCCGAGAAGCAGTAGTACTCGCAGTGCGCCTTGCCGGCGATGGTGGCGCCGGCATCGAGCAGCCGCGTGACGACGGTGGCGTCGACGTCCGGGGTGTAGCCCTCGAGGATCGAGGCGCCGTTCATCATCGGTACGCCGGCCACGCAGACGTTGTCCTTGACGGCGACCGTCTTGCCGGCGAGCTTGCCGCCCGGCGCGCCCTGGATGGTGGCCTTGACGTACCAGGCGTTGTAGCGGTTCTCGTCGCCCGCGGGCCGGTAGCCGGGCGTGCGCGGGTACTTCACCAGCGGCAGGTTGTCCGGCATCGCGTCGACCGCGGCGTAGGCCGCCAGGCTGCCCGCCATCAGCGAGCGGTAGGACTCGAGCTCGGTGTCCGACATGTCGAAGCCGAGCCTGCGCGCGACCGCGCGCAACTGAAAGACCTGCGGCGCCTTGATCGTCATGAGAGTCGCCCTCGTCGTCGCGCGGTGCACGGCCTGCGCCAGCGAAGCGCGGCCGCGCGGCGCGGAAAGAGCGATGCTGCTGCGGCATCGCCATCGCAGTCGAGTATCGGCAGCGATGCCTTGCCGTGTCAAGCCAGCGCACCGCCTGGCTCTGCAGTGGCCCCGGCGCGTGCGCTGCGCCGCCGAGCGGGCGCGAGCGCCCCTATGATCGGGGCTGCCCGCACGCACGACAGCGCCGGCTGGCGGCGCGGCCGGGGAAGCGCCAACGATGAAACGCGACGAGTGGCAACGCTACCGCCGGCAGGCGGCACACACGCTGGCGTCGGCACACGACGACGCCGCGCGCGGCGCTTACGACTGGGCCTGCTTCAAGGCCCATCAGGCGGGCGAACTGGCGCTCGAAGGCTATGTGCGTGCGACCTCGCACTACGCCACGGGTCACTCGGTGGTCAAGCTGCTGGGCGAATGCGGCGCGCAAGCTGCCGAGGCGTTGCTCGATTGCGCGAAGGCGCTCGACAAGGTCTATATCCCGGCACGCTACCCCGACGCCTACGACAGCGGTGCGCCGATGGACTACTACACCGCTGCCGACGCCGCGGCGGCGATCGCCTGCGCGCAGCGGCTGCTGGCCTGGGCCGACGGCCTCGCCGGCGAATGAGAATGATCTCGCGCCTGCGCAACCCGCGCGACCGCGCCGAGCGGCTCGCACGGGCGCGCCACTACATCGCCGCTCTGGGCCTCGACCGCTGGCGCGCGATCGTCTTCGGCTCCGTCGGCCGCGGCGACTTCACCGCCGAGAGCGACACCGACTTGCTGATCGTCAGCGACGGGCTGCCGGCCGAGCTGCGCGCACGCCTCGACCTGCTGTTCGGTGCGCGCGACCTCGCGCCCGAAGTCGAGCCCATAGGCTGGCGTGAAGCCGAGTGGCAGCGCCGCGCCGACGACGGCGACCCGTTCATCGCCGTGCTCGAGCGCGAGGGGCTGGTGCTCGGGCCTTGAGCGCAGGACTGCACACGTCGCCCTTGCCCGCGCGCAGCGCGTTGCTCTCGATGAGTTCGCGCGGCGCCGGCCAAAGCCGCGAAATCCGTCGCCTCCAGTCGGCGAATCCGGGTCTGTCCCATGCGCGCCGTGGCACAATCGATTTGCCGGGGATGGCGCCGACCCCGCAGCAGTACGCAGTCGGCCGCTCGTGCGGGTTGCACGGGGCTCACCCTTACTGTGCAGGCCGAGCCCCTCGCGGGCGCCTCGACAGCGTTGTCAAGCTGTCGCCGTTGTAGTACAAACAAACAAGACAACCGACCGTCACTCGACCTTGGGAGTTCCACTCATGAAGCTCAAGCAAACCCTGGCAGCTCTTGCCGCGGCAGCCATGCTGCTGGCCTCGTCGGGGGCCTTTGCGCAAGCGCCGGCTCCCGCCGGTGGCGCGGCAGCGACGGGCGCAGCCGTCGGTGGCCTCAGCGTCGGTGCAATCGTCGTCGGCGTCGTCGTCGCGGCCGTGGTGATCAGCGCGATCACCGACGACGAGCCCCAGGCCGCCGTCGGAACCTGAGCTTTCCCCGGCGCCGAAGTTCGGCACCAGCGCTCGTACACCTCACCCACCGCCTGTGGCGTGCAGACGGTGGTGCGCGTCTGTCTGATCGTCCTGCTGGCAGCGGCGGTAGCCGGTTGTGCCGCGCCCACTCCGGCGACGCAGGCCCTGCTGCAACTGGCCTGGCCAGGCGCGGGCGAGGCCGCGGTGGTTCAGGCCCGTGCCGCGCGCCTGAACCCGGCCTTCACCCACCTCTACCTCAGACAGCCGGGGCAGGACCCGGCGTTCCTGGTGCTCGGCTACATCGAGCCCGGTGAGCCGCCGACCCTGGTCTGGTTCTCGGCCGACCGGGAGGTGGTGCGCACCCGCGGCGGGCACCTGGCCGGGGTCACCGGCTTGCCCGAAGGCAAGGCCGGCATGCGCTACTACCCCGGCCTGCCCGCATGGCCCGCGCTCGTCGACCCGGCCCACGACGGCGCCGCCCTGGCCTTCGCGCGCGTCTGGGACGTCCCCGGCCAATACCGCTTCGGTCTGCGCGACACCGTCACCCTCGGCCCGGTCTCGCCGCAGCGGCTGCCCGCCGCCATCACGCGCCACCTGCGCCATGCGCTGGGCCAGACGGCCTACCCGCAGTGGCGCTGGTTCGAGGCCACCTCGACCCTGCTGCCGACGGCCTGGTACGCCGTCGCCCCCGTGCGCGGCCAGCCGCAAGTGGTGTACTCCTTCCAGTGCCTGAGCGCCGAGCGCTGCGTGCACCTGGCGCCCTGGCCGGTGGGCGGGGTGGCGCTGCCGTGACGCCCGAGCCGCGCTCGCCCCTGAGGCTCACCTGGGCCGCGGCGGTCTGCGCCGGCTCGCTCGTCGTTGGCGCGCCAGCCTGGGCAGCGCCGCCGCCGCCCGCGGGCGAGCGCCTCAGCGCCTGGCTGCTGCGCACCTACGGGCCGCAGGCCGACACCACCGCCTTGCACTGGCGCAACAGCAGCGAGCAACTGCCCCAGTTGCAGTTGCGCCAGGCGGTGCTGGCCGCCATCGAGTCCAGCCCGTCGATGGCGCTGTCGCGTGCGCAGCGCCAGCCGCTGGCCGACTGGGTGGCCCGGCTGCCGCTCACCGGGCGCCTGACGCTGGCCACGCACGACCCGCGCGCGCTCGAAGTCATGCCCGAGGCCGACCCGATCCGCGGCAGCGCCGACGAGTTCGTCCGCTTTCCTCGCCCGACCCGCGTGCTGGTCGTCGACGAGGCCGGTCTGCCCTGCCTGGTCGAGCATGTCGCCGGCGCCCTGGTGCGCGACTACCTGCACGCCTGCGCCAGCGAGCGCGCGCCGCCTGCGCGAGTCGACCGGGCCTGGATCGCGCAGCCCGACGGCCGGGTGCAGTCGGTCGGCCTGGCGGCCTGGAACCAGACCCTCCAGCACCAGCCCGGCCCGGGGGCCTGGATCTGGGCGCCCAGCCGCAGCGCCCGGGTGCCGCACGAGCTGTCGGACAACCTGGCGCGCCTGCTGGCCACCCAACCCCCGCCCGAAGCCCACCCGCTGCTGGCCGGCGCGGCCGTGCAGCCCGGCCCCGTGCTGGACGCCGGCCGCCACGAGCCCACCGGCGCGACCCTGACCGGCAACGACTGGGGCGAGCTGGGCTTCATGCAGACGCCCAGCGCGCGCATGGCCGGTGCCGGCACCGTGCGCAGCACGATCAGCCACGTCCACCCCTACACCCGCCTGAGCGTCAAGCTGCAGCCGCTGGACTGGTTCGAATTCGGCTTCCGCTACACCGACATCGCGCTGGCCGGGGACCAGTCCTACAGGGACAAGTCGTTCGACCTCAAGATCCGCCTGCGCGCCGAGGATGCCCGCTGGCCGGAGGTCGCGGTCGGCCTGCGCGACCTCGGCGGCACCGGCCTGTTCGCCAGCGAATACCTGGTGGCCAGCAAGCGCTGGGGCAACTGGGACGCCTCGCTCGGCCTGGGCTGGGGCAACCTGGGCAGCCGCGGCAACGTCGCCAACCCGCTGCGGCTGCTGGGCAGTCGCTTCGAGCGGCGGGCCGTGGCCGATGTCGGCTTCGGCGGCAGGCCCAACCTCGACAAGATCTTCACCGGCCCGGCGGCGCTGTTCGGCGGGCTGCAGTGGGCTTCGCCCGCCGGCGCCTGGGTCTTCAAGGCCGAGCTCGACGGCAACAGCTACCAGGCCGAGCCGCTGGACAACCCGCAGCCGGTCGACTCGCCGTTCAACTTCGGGCTGGTCTATCGCCACAGCCCCGGGCTGGCGCTGAACTTGTCTTGGCAGCGTGGCAACCGGCTGGCCTTCGGTCTGACGCTGCAGACCGGGCTCGACCAGCTCCACTCGCCCAAGCTGCTCGACCCGGCGCCGCCCCCGCTGCGCGCCCAGGCCCCGGCCAGCCTGCCCGCGGCCGGCTGGGCCGGCGTGGCCGGCGAGATCAACCGCCACACCGGCTGGGAGGTGCAGTCGGTGCGGCAGGTGCACACCGAGGCCGTCATCGTCGCCGAGGTCGACCAGGCCCTGTACCTGGAGCAGCGCGTCGAGCGCGTCGCGCGGCTGCTGCACGCGCTGGCCCCGGCCGAAGTGCGCGGCTTCCGCCTCCAGCTCACCCGCCGCGCTTTGCCCCTGTCCGAGCTGCACATCGACCGCGCCGAGTGGCTGCTGCAGCGAGCGCAGGCCGTGCCGCCGTCGCAGGCGCTGGTGGCCACGCGCCAGCACGGCCTGGCCCTTGCGCCCGCGGCGGTCGAGCCGCCGCACTGGCAGGCCCGGCGGGCCACCTGGGGCGCGCACTGGTCGCCGACCTTCAGCAAGGTCATCGGCGGGCCCGACGGCTTCTTGCTCTACGAACTCGGCGTGGCGGCCAGCGCCGAGTGGCGCCCGACGCCGCGCACCTGGCTCACCGGCGTGGCCAACCTGCGCCTGCTCGACAACTACGAACGCTTCGACTTCACCGGCCTTAGCGACTTGCCGCGGGTGCGCACCTACCTTCGCGAATACGTCGTCTCCAGCCGGCTCACCCTGCCGCGGCTGGACCTCACCCACGCCCGGCACCTGGGCGGCAACCATTACGCCAGCGTCTACGCCGGCCTGCTCGAGCCGATGTTCGGCGGCGTCGGCGCCGAGTGGCTGTACCGGCCCTTCGGGCGCTCGTGGGCCTTCGGGGTCGACGTCAACCATGTCTGGCAGCGCGGCTTCCGCCAGAACTTCTCGTTTCGCGACTACCACGTCACCACCGGCCACGCCACCCTGCACTGGGACACCGGCTGGAACGACGTGCACGCCAAGGTGCAAGTCGGGCGCTACCTGGCCGGCGACGAAGGCCTCACGCTCGACCTCAGCCGCACCTTCCGCAACGGCACCGCCATCGGCGCCTGGGCGACCTTCACCAACGTGCCGTTCGAGGTCTTCGGCGAAGGCAGTTTCGACAAGGGCATCTACGTGCGCATCCCCTTCGACGCCATGCTGCCACTGTCGTCACCCGCCGTGGCCGACCTGCGCTGGACGCCGCTGACGCGCGACGGCGGCGCACGCCTGAACCGCCCGACCTCGCTGTTCGACCTCACCCAGGCGCGCGGCGCGCGGGCCCTGCACTGGCGCGCCGCCACCCCGGCGCCGCCCCGCTCGGCCGAGCGCACCACCGGCGTGCTGCACGAGCCGCCAGCGCTGCCCTTCGACGACCCCTTCGGCGGCCTGGCCCGGCTGCTCGGGCAGGTCGGCGACATTCCCGCTGCCACCTGGTGGTGGGCCGGTGGCGCGCTGCTGGGCAGCGCGCTGCTCGACGACAGCGCCGACCGCTGGGCGGCGCGCCACCAGGGCGGCCGCTGGGAGCGCCTGGGCAACGCCGCCAGCGCGGCGCCCTTGCTGATGGCCGCCGGCTCGGCCCTGCTGGCCAGCGGCGTGGCCGGCCAGCCCGCCGCCAGCACCGCCCAGACCTCGCTGCTGGCCGGCGCTGGCGCCCTGGGCGCCAGCCTGGCCGTGCGCGCGCTGGCCGGCCGCAGCCGCCCCTTGCAGGGGCAGGGCAGCGGCCATTTCAGCGGCCCCGGCCCGGGCTCGATCCGCTCGGCGTTCCCCTCCAACCACAGCGCGCTGGCGTTCGCCCTGGCCACGCCGTTCGCGCGTCAGCACCAGATGCCCTGGCTGTACGGGGTGGCTGCCGCCACCGCGCTGGGCCGGGTGCAGCAGCGCGAGCACTGGTTGTCCGACACGGTGGCCGGCGCCCTGCTGGGCTTCGGCATCGGCAGCCTGCTGTCGATGCAGCACGAAGCCGGCGGCGGCGGCCCGCACATCCGGTTCACCGGTCAATCCATACAGGCCGATTGGCGGTTCTGACGACGCCCCGCGCAGGCCGACCCGCGACATTTCGTTCCTCGCGCCCCCGAACCCCTGCCAGAATTTGCCCATGACCCACTTGAACCGTGCCCGCCACTACTGGAGCCTGAGATGGGTCTGTGTGGCGGCGCTCGGCGCTGCGATGGGCCCGCTTGCGGCGCAGGTGCTGGGCGCCCCGGCAGCGCCCGGCGGTTTCGGGCCGGCCACGGCGGCGCCGGCATTGCCGGGCCTGCAAGCCTTGCCGGGCTTGCAGGGCCAGCCCGGCCTGCAGGGGCTGCCGGGCCTGCCAGGGTTGCCGCCCGGGCGAGGCGCCGCTGCCGGCCAGGCCCCGGCGCCCGCGGCGCCGGCCGGCCCGGGCCCCGCCGAAGCCCCCGATGCCGATGCCCAGGCCCCGGCGCCACAGCGCGCCACGCCGATGGTGGTCGCGCCCTCGCAGTTCCAGGCCTTCGTGCAGCAGGCCACGGGCCAGTGGCTGCCGATCTACGGCGCCAACCTGTTCGAGCAGCCGCAGACCTTCGCGCCGGTGGCCCACATCGCCGCGCCCGGCAGCTACGTGCTCGGCCCGGGCGACGTCGTCCAGCTCCACGTCTGGGGCGTGACCGACATCGCCGTCATGCTGCCCATCGACCGCAACGGCCAGGTCCAGGTGCCGCGCGTGGGCGCGCTCACGCTGGCCGGCGTGCGCGTCGAGCAGCTCGAGGGCGTGCTGCGCAGCCACGTCGGGCGCGTGTTCACCCACTTCGAGCTGGCCGCCACGCTGGCGCAGTTGCGCACCATCCAGGTCTACGTGGTCGGGCAGGCGCGCCAGCCGGGCACCTACACCCTGTCGAGCCTGAGCACGCTCGTCAACGCGCTGTTTGCCAGCGGCGGCCCGAGCGCGCACGGCTCGATGCGCGCCATCGAGCTGCGCCGCGGCGGGCGCACCCTCACCACGCTCGACCTCTACCGCTTCATCGCGCGCGGCGACCAGTCGTCAGACGTGCCGCTGCAGCCCGGCGACGTCATCGTCATCCCGCCGGTCGGGCCGCAGGTGGCCGTCACCGGGGCGTTCGACCAGGCCGCGATATACGAACTCAAGCCCGGCGAGACGATTGCCGACGTCCTCGCGCTCGGGGGCGGGGTGCCGGTGCTGGCCACCAGCCAGGTGGCGCTGCTCGAGCGCATCGAGCCGCAGGCCCAGCCGGCGCGGCAGGTGGCCCAGCTCGCGCTCGACGCCGCCGGCCTGCGCACCGAGCTGCGCGATGGCGACATCCTCACCCTGCTGCCGATCAGCCCCGAGTTTGCCAACGCCGTCACGCTGCAAGGGGCGGTGGCGGCGCCGCTGCGCCACCCCTGGACGCCGGGCATGCGGCTGTCGCAGCTCATCCCGCACCCCGACGCCCTGATCACCGCCAACTTCTTCCAGCGCCAGAACCAGTTGGTGCAGTTGCTCGGCGGGCCCCAGGGCGGCGCGCAGGCGCTGCAGCGGCACATGCAGATCAACGCCGAGTCGATCAACTGGGATTACGCCGTCATCGAGCGGCTCGACCGCCAGACCCTGCAGCGCCAGCTCCTGGCCTTCAGCCCCGGGCGCCTGGTGCTGCAGCGCGACGCCAGCCAGGACCTCGCACTCCTGCCCGGCGACGTCGTCACCATCTTCACCCAGGCCGACCTGCGCGTGCCGCTGCAGCGCCAGGAGCGGGTGGTGCGCATCGAGGGCGAGGTCGCGGTGCCCGGGGTCTACGTGGCCCTGCCCGGCGAGACGCTGCCGCAGCTCATCCGCCGCATCGGCGGGCTGACGCCGCATGCCTATGTGTTCGGCATCAGCCTCAAGCGCGAAGAGGTCCGCCGCCAGCAGCAGCAGAACCTCGACCAGCTCGTCGCCCGCCTCGAGGCGGCCCTGCAAGGCCAGGTGGCGGCGCAGATCGCGCACCTGCAGGGTGCCGATGCCGCCCGCGCCGCGGCCCTGATCGAGGGCCAGCGCGAAGCCCAGCGCCAGCAGTTGGCGCGCCTGCGCACCATGCGCAGCAGCGGCCGGGTGGCCCTCGAGATCGACCCGCTCGACGCCAGCCTGGCCGCCCTGCCGCAGCTGCCGCTCGAGCACGGCGACCACATCGTGGTGCCCAGCGTGCCGGGCTTCGTGGCCGCATTCGGGGCCGTCAACAACGAGAACACCTTCGTCTTCCGGCCCGGGCGCACCGTCGGCGACATCTTCCGCCTCGCCGGCCTGACCGCCGAAGCCGACGTCGCCCAGGCCTTCGTGCTGCGCGCCGACGGCACCGTGCTGGCCAGCCCCGACCAGGGCCGCTGGTTCGGCGGCGGCCTCGAAGCGGTGGCCCTGATGCCCGGCGACACCGTGGTGGTGCCCATGCGCGTGGTCGGCGAAACCGGCTGGCAAGTGTTCCTGCGCAACGCGCGCGACCTCACCCAGATCCTGGCCAACCTCGGCCTGGGCCTGGCGGCCCTGCGCACCCTATGAGCCCCCCCGAGAGCCCGGCACCCAGCGGCAGCGCCGCTGCAGCCGCCCCCGCCGCGGCCGGCGACGACGCCGACGAAGTCAGCCTGCTCGACCTCGTCGAGACCGTCGTCCAGAACCTCCGGCTGCTGGTCGTCGCGCCGCTGCTGGTCGGGCTGGCGGCGCTGGGCATCAGCTTCCTGATGACCCCGGTCTACACCGCGCAGACCAGCTTCCTGCCGCCCCTGCAGCAGCAGAGCGCAGCCGCGGCCCTGCTGCAGCAACTGGGCGGGCTGGGCGGGCTGGGCGGGCTGGCCGGCGCTGCGGCGGGCATCCCGAACCCGGCCGACCAGTTCGTCGCCTTCCTGCGCAGCCGCACCGTGCAGGACCGGCTGGTCGAGCGCTTCGCCCTGCTCACCCGCTACGAAGCGCGCAACCGCGAGCTGGCCGCGCGCGAGCTGGCCGACCGGACCCGCATCACGAGCGGCCGCGACGGCCTCATCCGCGTCGAGTTCGACGACCCCGACCCGGCCTTCGCGGCCCAGGTGGCCAACGCCTACGTCGAGGAGCTGGGCCAGCTCACCAGCCGCCTGGCCCTGACCGAGGCCCAGCACCGGCGCAAGTTCTTCGGCCAGCACCTCGCGCAGGCCCAGGCCGCCCTCGCGCAGGCCGAGCAGGCCCTGCTGGCCACCGGCGTCAACGTGCAGGCCCTGCACCTGCAGCCGGTGGCGGCGCTGCAGGCGGTGGCGCACCTGCGGGCCCAGGTCGCCGCGCAGGAGGTGCAGGTGGCCAGCCTGCGCGCCCACCTCACCGAGGCCGCGCCCGAGCTGCGCCAGGCGCTGAGCACGCTGGCCGCCCTGCGCGCGCAGTTGGCCCGGCTCGACACCCAGCAGCTCGCGGCCACAGCGCGGGTGGCGGCACCCGGGGTGGCCGCGGGCAGCAACCCCGACCCGGGCTACATCGCCCGCCTGCGCGACTTCACCTTCCAGCAGACGCTGTTCGAGCTGATGGCCAAGCAGTACGAGATGGCGCGGTTAGACGAATCGCGCGAGGGCGCCGTCATCCAGGTGCTCGACCTGGCCCAGCCGCCCGACCAGCGCTCGAGCCCCCGGCGCGCCCTCATGGCCGTGGTGGCCACGCTGGCCGCCGGCTTTGCACTGCTGCTGTTCGTGCTCGTGCGCCAGGCTCTGCGCAGCGCCGCCCGCCACCCCGGTAGCGCGGCCCGGATGGCCGGCATCCGGCGCGGCCTGGGGCTGGGCGCCTAGCCCGCGGCGCCAGCCTGGGCCGCCGGCAAGGGACGACGCACCGATGGCCATCGCCGACGCCCCCCGCGAGCGCGCACCCCCCAGCCCGCCGGCCGGGCCCCAAGCCAGCGCGCCTGCCAGCACGCCAGCCATCGCGCCTTCCAGCGCGCCCGCCGCCGCCCGGCCCGGCGCCGAGCGCGCCGGCCGGCGGCCGGGCCTGCTGGCTGCCGTGCCGCACCTGCGCCGCCTCTGGCGCAGCATGGCCGCGCGCCGCCGCCGGCAGAGCCTGGTGCTGCTCGGGCTGACGGTGCTGGCCTCGGCGGCCGAGCTGGTGTCGATCGGCGCGATCATCCCGTTCCTGGCCGCGCTCACCGCCCCCGAGGCGCTGTTTGCGCAGCCGCTGCTGCAGCCGTTCATCGCCGCGCTGGGCGTGCAGGAGCCGCAGCAGTTGCTGCTGCCGCTCACGGTGCTGTTCGGCTGCGCCGCGGTGCTCGCCGGCGTGGTGCGCATAGCCGTGCAGTGGGCCAGCACGCGGCTGGCGCTGGCCATCGGGCATGACCTGGTCGCGGGCATCTTCAGGCGCACGCTGCACCAGCCGTATACGGTGCACATCCAGCGCAACAGCAGCGAGGTGGTCGACGGCATCGTGCTCAAGGTCGAGCGCGTCATCCACTACGTGCTGCTGCCGGCGGCGGCCGGCCTGGCCGCGGCATTCATCGTGCTGGTGGTGCTGCTGGCGGTGCTGGCCTTCCAGCCGCTGGTGGCGCTGGGCATGCTGGCCGGGCTGGGCGTCATCTACGGCCTGATCTACTGGCTGACCCACGCCCGCCTGGTGCGCGACGGCGAGCGCGCCGCCGCCGCGGCAACCCTGCGCGTGCAGGCGCTGCAGGAGGGGCTGGGCGGCATCCGCGACATCACCCTCGACGGCACCCACGCCGCGTTCTGCCAGCGCTTCGAGGAGGCCGACCTCGTCATGCGCCGGGCCCAGGTGCGCAGCGTGGTGTACGCCTCGACCCCGCGCTTCATGGTCGAGGCGCTGGGCATGGTGCTGATCGCCGGCGTGGCGCTGCTGATGGCGCAGGGCCCGGGCGGGCTCGTGCAGGTGGTGCCGGTGCTGGGCGCGCTGGCGCTGGCGGCGCAGCGCATGCTGCCGCTGGCGCAGAGCATCTACTACGCCTGGAGCAACCTGAGCGGCAACCTCGGCTACCTGCAGGAAGTGCTCGACCTCGTCGAGCAGCCGCTGGCGCAGCCCGGCGCGCCGGCCGCGCAGCAGTCTGCGCCCCCAGCCGCGCACCCAGCCGCACACCCAGCCGCACACCCAGCCGCGCGCCTGCCGTTCGAGCAGTGCATCGAGCTGCGCGACGCCAGCTTCGCGTACCAGCCCGGCGCGCCGCCGGTGCTGCGCGGGGTCAACCTGCGCATCGCCAAGGGCGCGCGCGTGGGCATCGTCGGCATCACCGGCAGCGGCAAGAGCACGCTGATGGACATCCTCATGGGCCTGCTGCCGCCCAGCGCGGGCGAGCTGCGCGTCGACGGCTGCCCCGTCACGCCGGCCAACCGCAGCGCCTGGCAGGCGCGGGTGGCGCATGTGCCGCAAGCCATGTTCCTGGCCGATGCCAGCGTAGCCGCCAACATCGCCTTCGGCGTGCCAGCCGCGCAGGTCGACATCGCGCGGGTGCAGGCCGCTGCCGAGCGCGCGCAGATCGCCAGCACCATCGCCGCCTGGCCGCAGGGCTACCAGACCCTGGTCGGCGAGCGCGGCGTGCGCCTCTCGGGCGGGCAACGCCAGCGGCTGGCGATCGCCCGCGCGCTCTACAAGCAGGCCGACGTGCTGGTCTTCGACGAAGCCACCAGCGCGCTCGACGACGCCACCGAAGACGCGGTGCTGCAGGCCATCGAGGCCCTCGGCCCCGAATTGACCATCAT
>Ga0208609_100523_pt1 | contig 14467 bp, 15 predicted proteins | sample SubbioR11_8A_Apr_FD_184813 | JGI IMG/M metagenome (GOLD analysis project Ga0208609, IMG submission 184813) | Serpentinite rock and fluid subsurface biosphere microbial communities from McLaughlin Reserve, California, USA - CR11_8A_Apr (SPAdes) | ecosystem: Environmental > Terrestrial > Deep...
TGTACAGGAGTTTAAATCAAAGTGGCTCACTTTTTGGTGATCACAATGATTATTTCAAGTCACAGGTGGTTCATTTATTCATGATCACAAACGGTCATATTGGCTCACTATCAGATTAGCATACGCAGCTCTGTTGGCTGTCTTTTCTGCTTAAAGCTGCCCATCAGATTCACTGGGAGCCATTCATTGGTTGCTAAACAAGCGAAATATTTAGAAAGGCTGTCCATCTTTCTGTCAATTGTGGTCAGTTTGAAGCCTTTTTTCAGCAGGCTATCTCTATAGATGGTGATATATTGGAACTTTATCTTCTCCAAAGAGGTAATTTTTCTCTCTTCTTCAAGAAAGATAAGAAATTTTTCTACATCTGCGCCGTATGCATTCACAGTGCTATTTCTTAAGCCTTCTCCCATTTGCGTATTCCGAAAGAATGTCAGACTTTCCATAAATTCTTTTGATTTCATATAACATTTCCCCTTTACTATTATAATAAACTGCTCTTCCGAGGCAGATGATTTATACAAGGTCAGCATCGACAGGTAGTACTTTTATGTTTGCTTTTTTGTAAAAGGTTTCAAAAGACTTGCTATTTTCTCCTTTCTTGCTTGATAAGTATATGGCTCTCACCTCTCTTCATTTGGAGATACGTTGCTATGCCTGCAAGCGACGATGCCGCTTGTAGAGAAGGCCCCTCAGCATTTACGAGGGATTTTCAGTTTTCAAGGAGCTATTTTTGCTATATTCTTGTGCTGTGTCCTTATTTTAGAACAAGTTTTGTAATCATACACGGACACCATGTCCGAGCGCTATCTTTAAGAAAAATTTTACTATCAGAGCAAAATCTGTTACAATTAGGCTATGTTACAATTGATGCTACATCGCTGTTTTTTTTAATATAGTTAGATTTGGGAGTGAGGAAATGGACAGAGAAGAACTGCTGAAACATAAACTCATTTTCAAGTCGTTAGAGAGAGACTATTTCAAAATTCCCTACATATTTAATGAGATGAATACTATTGGCAACATGAGCCTTCGCGACTTAACTTCTCACAAAAAATATTTTGAAGAGGAACTGCCCAAAAACCCCAAAGTGTTCGATAAGTACCTCGCCCAACTTATAAAAGAAAAAGGTGTTAGTTACTCCGACGTATGGAAAGAAGCTGAAATTGATAGTTCTGTTTTTTCAAAATATCTCTCCGGCAAACAAAGACCGGTAAAGGACTCACTGCTACGCATCATTTTTGCACTTAAGCTCTCTTTAGAGGAAGCTATTGAACTCTTAAAACTAAACAATATGGCGCTTGATGAAAATAACTCACGTGATAAAGCTTTTTGGTATTGCCTTAAAACAAGATTTTCTCTAGACGAAGCAAGGCAATTTCTAGAATTTAATCATATTATTGCTTTTACATAAAGAAGCAGAAAGCAACACGTATTCTTATTTTAGAGAAAATTCTCGTGGCAAAAATTTTATTGTATATAAAAAAGGAATTTCTAAACTGCTGCAGAATATACATAACGAAGCATAAAAGGGAATAGTGTTACTCAACGGGAGCTCGGCTTATAAGCCTGACTGGTGTCCTATAATGCAAAAAGCACCGCGTCAAAAACGCGATGCTTCAAGGGACAATGCAGAGCAGGCCTATAAGCCGAGTTCTGTTCCCCTTGCGGGGCGGCAATCATCTCTCTGGGGTGGCAGTTGCCTGACACCTCTAGCGACCTAACCCGGGAGATCGGCGAGCAACGTCAACTCTCCTCTATTTGGTCTTGCTCCGGGTGGGGTTTGCCTAGCCGGCCAGTCGCCTGACCGCTGGTGCGCTCTTACCGCACCGTTTCATCCTTACTCCTCCTAGATGTTGGAAATTGGAAGTTGGAAATTGGATCTAAGCTCTTCTGCCCTGAAAATAGCCACCAACAGTCACCTCTGCCCAGCTTATCCCCTCTCCCTGCGGGAGAGGGCTAGTGTGAGGGCCAGCTAAGGCGCATTTTCATCCTTCTGATGATGCCGCGAGCGACATGGGTGTCTATCCAACTTCTAACCTCTAACTTCCAACATCCAAAAAGAGCGGTTTAATTTCTGTGGCACTTTCCTTAAGGTCACCCTCACTGGGCGTTACCCAGCACCCTGCCCTATGGAGCTCGGACTTTCCTCGAGGACATTATGCCCCCGCGACTGCCCAGCCTGCTTTGCATTTTATTGTCTCTAGGAGTAATATTATAGCATGTTCAGCCTCAGAAGTCAAAAGTTAAAAAATGGGAAGAAAATGATTTTGCCCTATTATTGATCATGGGGCAAAAGAATACGGCCACAGTTATCACAATTGATTTTGCAGTCAGGATGATAAAGCTTGGCTTTTACCATGGATGACACGGAGACGCGGCAACCTTGACAAATATCTTTGTCAACTTCTGCAAGAGGCCGTCCAAGAAATTTTTGACGCTGCGCATCATATTCTTCCAGTAACGGCTTTGCTACCTGCATGCTCAGCAACTGCCGCTGCTCCTTGTAATGAAGGATTTCTTCTTTTAATCGGCTGATTTCTTCATTGCCGCTCTTTTGTTTTTCGCGGAGTTTTTGATGCGCATCATTGAATTTGCTCTTGGCTACGGCGACAGCCTTTGTCAATTCTTCTGCTCCCTCCATAGCCATTAGCAATTCTTCCTCCTGTTTTTGCTGCTGAATTTTTAGTGCGGCTGCGCGCTGTTCCAATTTCTCTAACTCCTTTGCGCTTTGCTCTGCGTCACCATAGAGCCTAGCCTGCACTTCTTTATGCTCTTCTACCGCCTCTTGCAGCAGCCCTTCCAAGCTGCGGATCGCTGTTAGTTTTACTTGTAATTTGCCTTCCGCCCGTGCCAACACTTCTTTGGCTGTGCTAGCCTGCTCCTTTAAGTTCTTGAACTCCTCAAAGACAGGGAGTTTTTTTAATGTTTCTTGCAATTTCTCAAGTTTCAGATCGATTTGCTGCAGTTCGAAAAGAATATGCAGTTCTCCCATTAGCTTCCCTCCTCATTTGGCGGATAAAAAAGAACAGGCAAAAGGCACCTGTTCTACAATGTCTTCCATGGAGCTGTACTCACAGCCGAGGCTAATACCTCCACGTCATATCCGTCTTGAGCAAATTTATCCCGTAAATAAGTGCAAAGTACTGGAATAATCACACGTTCTGTTGCGTCATGGCCGGCGTCAATTACAGCTATGCCCATCGCTTCCGCCTCTTTTGCCTGATGATACTTCAAATCACCGGTCACCAAAACATCTGCACCGGCAAACTGTGCGGCTTGGAGCAATTCTCCGCCGCTGCCGCCGCAAACAGCCACCTTTTTTATTTGCTTGGCTTCCCCTGCCAAGCGAAGCGTTGTTAGTTCAAGCTTCTCCTTGACTACGGCGCAAAATTCGTCCAGCGTACAAGCCTGCTCCAGTTTGCCCGTCCTGCCCAACCCGTAAGCTTTCCCTGCGTTTAACAAGGGGTAGAGGTCATAGGCTGCTTCCTCATAGGGATGTGCCTTCAGCATAGCACTAACTACACGCTTACGCAGCTCTGCGGGGTAGATGGTTTCCAGCCGAATTTCAGCTACCCGCTCCAGCTTCCCTTGCTCACCAATGTGAGGGTTTGTCCCTTCCCATGGGATAAATGTGCCTGTGCCAGGCGACTGAAAAGTGCAGTGGCTATAACTGCCTATCCAGCCCGCTCCGGCGGCCGCCAGCGCATCGCGTAATTTATCTTCATGGCCACTCGGGACAAAAACGGCAATTTTCTCGAAACACTGCGTCCCTCTTACTTGCAGCACTTCGAGCTCATGCAAACCTAGCCTTGCCGCCAGAGCGTCGTTGACCCCGCCGCTGACTACATCCAAGTTGGTATGGGACGCATAGATACGCACGCCTGCCGCCAGCGCGGCCGCAAGCAGACGTCCTTGCGGCAGGTCTGTTCGCACTGCCGAAAGTGGACGAAAAATAAAAGGATGGTGGGTGAGAATAAAGTCGGCGCCCACACTGCTTGCCTCTGCCAGCACACGCTCATCAAAGTCGAGTGCAACTAACACTTTTTTTACAGTACCATGGCTACTTCCTAACTGTAGTCCAACCTGATCCCAGTCAAAGGCAAGACGTTTAGGCGCCAGCTCTTCAAGATAATGAATCAGCGTCTGTGCCTGCAGTAACACCTGTCAGCACCTCCTCCAAACAGTATAGCTCTCTTGCCACATCCTGAAGTTTGCGGCTTACATCGTCCTTTTCTGCTCTTTGCAGACTATGATATACAACTTTTAGTTTGCGAATTTTGTCTTCCAAAAATGCCGGCAGCAAGGGCGGCTTTTGCTCAAGTAGTCTAGGACCAAGGGAAAGGCGAAACAGATCTTTTTCCTGCTCCTGCCCGGCTTTAGCCAGAATAATCTCATAGAAACGCCTGCCCTCACGTGCCAGTACCTCCTCTGCCAGCGCAAAGCCGTTCTGCGCTAAAAACAGGCGCAAATACGACTCCTCACTCATTGGCTGGAGAATTAACTGCCGCACATCTTTTAGCTTATGTCGGCCATCGCGCAGAATAGTTGAGATGCTCTGTCCACCCATTCCGGCAATCACTACGGTGTCGATTTTGTCAACAGCCGTGATCACATGCAGGCCGTTACCCAGCCGTAAATCAATTTTTTGCAGACAATCAAAAGCGGCGACAGTTTCCTTTGCCTGCTGTAGCGGAGCATGATTCAGCTCACTTGCCACCACCCGCCGACTTATTTTGTTTAAAATAAGATAAACAGGCAGGCAAGCATGATCTGTGCCAATGTCAGCCACTATACTGCCAAGCGGAATTAAATCCGCCATAGCCTGCAAGCGTGGCGTGAGTTTCACCCGAGTCACCTCCGCTAGGATAATTTCCTCTTCTCCCTGCAAGTAAAAAATTAAAAAATTCCTGCTTTTTCAAGAAACTGTGGCGCGAGAAGACAAGCGGGTGATGACGGGTATCCTCAATAAAATCCGAAAAAAAGGAACGGGGCTGCCGCCATCCGTTCCTAGTTCAAGACATAAATTAATTAACCGTCAATGCTTCTTTTGGGCAAACAGAAGCACATAAGCCGCAAGCCTTGCAGCGGTCTTGATTGACCGTAATTTTTTTGGTTTTCAACAAGGTAAGCACATTAGGGTCCGGGCAGGAGAAGACACATAGTTTACAGCCGTTGCACTTTTCTTCGTCTACCTTAACAGCACCATACATTGCTTTATCCTCCTTAACAGACAGCAAATTCGCGGAGTGATGCGCCGGCAGCTTCGACTACTGCCATATTCTGCTCAATCAGCTGGCTGACTTTCTCGTATTTGCTTCTTAACACATCATCCAAAGCAGCTGTCGTACCTGATGCAACAAATTTGCCGCCACCAAACCGTTCCGCCAAGGATTCTTTAAGTGCATCGACAGTGACAAGTTTTGTGACGTTTAAAAAAGCGCCAAGCATAGCCATATTGGTAGCCAATTCTGTCCCGCCCACTTCCAGAGCCACCTTAGTGGCCGGCAGATAGTAGAGCTTTGCATTTAGCTTAGCTAGTGCTTGACAGTCATCGGCACTAATCTCCGGAAAGGCTTCGGCGTTGACGATAACAATACCGTCTTTCTGCAGACCGTCAAAGAAAGGCATGGTGTAGCATTTCCCCATCGTGATTACATGGGGATGAAAAATCATAATCACATTGGGGAAAAGCACTTCCCCCCGTTCATGAATCTGTACCGGGCTAATCCGCACATAACTCTCAGCGGGAGCCAGCCTTTTTTCTGCGCCAAAAAACGGGTTTACCGTACTGACAAGGCCATCACGGGTGGCGGCGGAGCCAAGAATATGGGCGGCGGTAACGACGCCCTGTCCGCCAAGGCCGGACATCCGAATGCTCACTTTTTTATTCATCCTTAGTGCCTCCCTCCATGGCAGCCAGATACTCCTGCGCCTCCGGTGAAATATACTCCCGCATCAGGTATGTGCCGTCCTTCTCGCGCTCCTTGATCCGCTTGATGGTTTCTTGTGGCTTAAATTTAAAGTTGGTGGGACAGGGAGCAAAAATTTGCACATAAGTGGGACCTACTTCCCTTGCTACAAGAATAGCTCGCTTGATCGCTTTGCCCAGCCGCTTGGGATTGGCGGGAGAAACGGCAGCCACATAAACGCAACCTGCTTCTCGAGCCAGCTCCGGCATATTTACTTTTTGGAATTTTTTGCCCTTGGGTGCCATGTAGAGCACTGCGCCCTTGGGCGACATGCCGCTCTCCTGGCCGCCGGTGTTAGCGTAAGCTTCATTGTCCAACATTATTGTCGTGATCAGTTCTCCGCGGAACCAAGACTGCATCACCATATCCAGCCCGATATCTGCCGTAGCGCCGTCGCCAGCGACTACCACCACATCTTTGTGCTTATCGGGGAAACGCAGCTTCAGAGCGCGCTTCAGTCCAGATGCGACTGCGTTCTGGTTGCCAAAAAGAGAATGAATGTTATGCAGCGCCACTTGGGGAAAAGCCAACGCGCTGCAGCCGGTGGAACCTACGATCACCGTATCCTCCGGAGCAGGCAACACGCTCAACGTAAGGCGCAGCGACAGGGCAAGACCACACCCGGCACAAAGAGGATGTTCCTCCAGTAGTTCTTTATGAGAGCCTAAATCGGAAATGCCATAACCCTTGCCGTAAGGGCCTGACGCCACCAGTTCGCGATATTCAGCCGGCATAACATCCTCAAAGGCAGGCGATATGCGAAGGAAATCCTTACTCATTGGCGCACCTCCTGATTTCGTCGAGGATCAGATCTGGGGGCATGGTCATACCGCCAAACACCCTGGGACCGCCCACCACTTTGACTTTTGCTTCCAGCGCTGCCCGAACTTCCCGCGCCAGCCAGCCTACCCGGTTAAACTCCGGGACAATCACCGCTTTAGCATTAGCCGTCATTGCCTTTAACTCCTCTGTGGGGAAAGGCCGCAGGCTCTTTAGTTTCACGAGACCCACATCCAAGCCTTCCTGGCGGGCTGACTCAATCGCTTCCCGGCTTTGCGAAACGGCTGTGCCGGAGGCGACAATCATCACCGGGGCAGTCTCATTTTCAGCTTCCAGCAAGTTGCCGAGATAGTGCGCAATATGCCGGCGGGAACGCTCTGCGGCCGCCAGAATTTCCTGCTGCCAGGAAGCATGGGCCGCATAGCTGATAAAATTACTTTTCATGACAAAGGGATCCCGCATCTGACGGATAGGCGGATTTTCCATATCCATCACAGGAACGGGGGCACTGTAAGGATTGTATGGCGGCAACTTGAGATCAGGCGGAGCAATCTTCACCCGGTCACGAGTATGCGTGATAAAAAAACCGTCCACAAAAACGCCTACCGGGATATGGACATCAGGCTTCTCCGCAATCATAAATGCTTGCAGAATCATGTCGTAGAGGTCCTGGGAGTTTTCCGCGTGCAGCATGATAATGCCGGTATCAAGCATGTAAGCCATTTCCAGCGTATCCGGCTGGATGCTCAGGGGTGAGTTAATGCCGCGGGTCATAAAAGCACAAACGACTGGCAGACGTGCGCCCGCCCACGTCGGAAAGGCTTCAAAGGCGCGGAGCGTGCCTGGTCCGCCGGTGGCGGTAAAAACTCGCACACCGCCCATGGCAGCGCCAGCGACTGACGACATTACGGCAAATTCGTTTTCACCCCGAAAATATTCCTTGATATATCCTTCGGCATAAATATCTCCTACCAGATGCATGCTTTCAGACTGCGGTGTAATCGGATAGGAAATAGCCATGTCAACATTAGCGCGTTTAATCGCTTCCCTTACTGCCTCACTGCCAGTTATAAACTGTTCTTCCCGCTCCGCCTCATTAAACAGATACTCGGGAGCAACAACTCTTTGTTCAATCACGCTGCCTGCTCCCCTTTCATTGACTGAATAATCTCTGTCAGCTTTGCCAGTTCCGGCATACCCATACAACAGAGAGAAATCATCGCGTCCTCATGGCCTGCTTCGCCGCAGAGAGCAATGGTGTAGCAGCTTGTGCCGCCGCGAATAATTTTTAACGCCATATTGGCGTAGTGACAGTGGACACCGATAAAGACGCACACATCAATTTTGTTGTGCCAGATGGTCAGATTGGGGTGGTTGGGATTAATTTCCACGGCAGGATTAATCATCGGATATTTGGGCCGATAATCCGGCATAGGAATAACACGTGCCCCGGCTAGGTCAGCCAGTTTTTTTACTGCCTGCGCCTTTAGCGCCACTCCCTCTTTCCAATCCCAGAGCAGTTGGGGGCCCGGGAAAAAGAAGGGATTTTTTGCACTCAGTAGTTTAGTTGCGATTGCTTGCATAGCTTCTTCTTCCGGAACAATAGCACCCTCAATGAGTGCTTCTCCCTTTTCCGGAAGCAGAATTCCCCGACTGGCGGCTGCCGGCGGCAGATAGCCTTCCGGCCCCACCAGCACTCGATACGGTGTAATTGACAAAACCATCCCTCCATACTGAATCTCTCAGTTTTATTTCTTGTTATAAATTATTTTCTATTATATCTGAAATGTCCACATAATCAATATTGACTTTTTTCAAGAGATATGCTACGGCCTCGGATTTACATGGTAGACGAAGCGAAGTTCTTTTCCCAGTAAGCTTGCGCGTCGTCACTGATAAACTCCTGGAAAGAATAGTAACCCTCCTCTGCCTTTTTCGCGATATTGATTGTCTGCTGTGGCGGGAATTTGAAGTTGGTTGGGCAAGGCGTATAGATCTGCACGTAAGTGGGACCCACTTCTCTGGCGAGCAAAATCGCTTTTCTCACTACCCGGCCAATCTTTTTCGGGCTGGCAACCGTCACCCTCGCACCATAGACACAGCCCGACACTCGTGCCAGCTCAAAAACGGGAATTTTAGCAAAATTCTTCCCCTTCGGCGCCATGTTCAGCACCTGCCCTTCCTGGGTCATGCCGCTCTCTTGTCCGCCGGTATTGCCGTAGACTTCGTTATCCACCATGATGGTGGCAATCTTTTCGCGCCGAAACCAGGAATGAAGCGTCAGGTCGAGACCAATATCGGCGATGCCGCCATCGCCTACCAACACGACCACATCTTTATCTGTATCTGGATAACGGATTTTCAACATCCTTTTCAAGCCGGAAGCCACCGCATTTTGGTTGCCAAAGGCAGAACAGGAGTAATTTAAAGCGGCTTGGGCGAGACCAAAAAAAGAGCAGCCTGCAGTTCCCACAATCAATGTATCTGCCGGTGCAGGCAGGGAAGCCACCGTAAGGCGCACGCCAAGCGCCACACCACAGCCGGCACAATGCGGATGCTCTGCAATAATTTCTTTAAAAGTACCCAAATCATTGATGGTTTTCGGTGAGGCATAAGGGCCGTCTGCCACTAATTCCAGATATTCCGTAGGCAGCAGGCTCGCAAAAGCAGCCGTCGGCTTAATAACTTTTATCGACATGCCGAACCTCCTTGTTTTTGCTTAGCGAGAGCCTGATAGATTTCCTCCATAATCAGCTCTTTAGGCATAGACATACCGCCAAAGACGCGTGGCCCTGCTACCACCCGCTGATTATCGCAAATTGCCGCTTTGATTTCCCTGGCAAGCCAGCCCCCCGCATTAAATTCAGGAACAACAATCAACTCCGCTTTTTCCGTTGCCGCCACAATTTCTGCTTCCGGAAACGGGCGAATAGACTTGATTTTGATCAAACCCACAGATAGCCCTGCTTCCTGCAACGCCTGCAAAGCTTCCCTCCCCTGAGAAACGGCGGTGCCTGATGCGGCAATAAATATCTTCGCGTCCGGATTTTCCACTTCCAATAAGCCGCCGAGATAGCGTTTAATATATCTGCGCGCTCTGTCGGCAGCGGCAATAACTTCCTGATGCCAACTGGCGTTCGCGGCATAACTGATAAAATTGCTTTTATTAAGGAGAGGATCCCTTGTAATTCTCAATGGAGGAGTTTCCATGTCAAAAGCCGGCACAGGTGCTTTCTCGCAGTTATAGGGTTCAAGCATCAGCTCTGCAGACGGAAGGAGCACCGCATCTCGAGTGTGCGTAACAAAAAAACCGTCGACAAAGACCCCCACCGGCAAGTGCACATCCGGGTATTCCGCAATGACATATGCTTTAAGCAACATATCAAAGAAATCCTGACCATCTTCCGCATGAAACATGAGCATCCCTGTATCAAGCAACATGCTCATTTCAATATTTTCCGGCTGAATTGACGTGGGCAAGGCAACGCCGCGGCACATGAAGGCACAGACGATGGGCTGGCGGGCGCCTGCCCACACCGGAAACATTTCCATGGCACGCAGTGTGCCGGGTCCACTGGTGGCAGTGAAAACCCGACCTCCGCCTAAAGCGGCGCCATGAATAGCTGCCATCACGGCAAATTCGTTCTCCGCCCTAAAATAATCTTTCAAATAACCTTGCGCGTACAAATCACCTACCAGATGCATGCTTTCACTCTGAGGAGTAATCGGATAGGCGATAGCCATATCTACATTGGCACGTTTCACAGCTTCCATAACAGCTTCACTACCGGTAATAAAACTTGGGGTTCGCGGCGCCTCATTTAACAAATAGTCGGCGCTGACTGGTCGTTGATTAGGCAAATATCTTACCCCCCTATTGTTCTGTTAAAAAGCCCAACACTCAACAGGTGCCGGGCTTTATGAATACCATAGCTTCCCACAAGAGCGCCTGCGCTGAAACCTCGTTCCTAAGAGAATAGGGGTAAAAATACTTCCCTAAAGCAGTATACACCAAAATTCTGATAAATTCAACAGCATCCCTGCCGCTTTGGCTGGTCAACCCTTTGAGTCTTTTGTCCGCCTCTATAATTCCCCTCCAGTGGAGAGGGATGGGGCACCGGTGGGCGCAAAAAAAATAGCGGCGGGACGCTCTAAAACGTCCTGCCGCTATCGGCTTTTCATGGTGGGCGATGACGGGATCGAACCGCCGACATCCTGCTTGTAAGGCAGGCGCTCTCCCAGCTGAGCTAATCGCCCTAATGGTGACCCCTGGGGGAATCGAACCCCCGTTACCTGCGTGAAAGGCAGGTGTCTTGACCGCTTGACCAAGGGGCCAGATTGTTGGAGTGGTGGGCCCACTAGGATTCGAACCTAGAACCGACCGGTTATGAGCCGGTAGCTCTAACCGTTGAGCTATGGGCCCTGGCTCCCCGAGTAGGATTCGAACCTACAACCTACCGGTTAACAGCCGGTTGCTCTACCATTGAGCTATCGAGGAAAACAAGCTTTGCAGTAGCGCAATGTCTATTATAGCTAAATTCAAAACAATAGTCAACCCCAAAAATTTTAAGCTACTATTATTCCAGATAGTCCTTTAAACGCTTACTGCGCATGGGGTGACGCAGTTTGCGCAGTGCTTTTGCCTCAATTTGGCGAATTCGCTCTCGCGTGACACCGAAAATCTGACCAACTTCCTCCAAGGTGCGAGAACGGCCATCATCAAGCCCAAAACGGAGTTTAAGCACTTTCTTTTCCCGCGGTGTGAGCGTCTCTAAAACGTCGTCGAGTTGTTCTTTTAACAGCTCAAACGCGGCGGCTTCCGCCGGTGCCAAGGCATCCTGGTCTTCGATAAAATCTCCCAGATGAGAATCATCTTCTTCGCCGATGGGAGTTTCCAGGGAGACTGGTTCCTGGGCAATTTTTAAGATTTCACGCACACGCTCTTCAGAAATGCCCATCACATGGGCGATTTCTTCCGGCGAAGGCTCCCTGCCCATTTCCTGCACCAACTGGCGCGAGATCCGAATCAACTTGTTAATTGTTTCCACCATGTGCACCGGAATGCGAATCGTCCTTGCCTGGTCGGCAATAGCCCGCGTGATTGCCTGGCGAATCCACCAAGTGGCATAGGTGCTAAATTTAAATCCTTTGCGGTGGTCAAATTTTTCTACAGCTTTAATCAGTCCTAAATTGCCTTCTTGAATCAAATCGAGAAAAAGCATGCCCCGTCCTACGTATTTTTTAGCAATGCTTACCACAAGACGGAGGTTGGCTTCTGCCAGGCGGCGTTTAGCCTCTTCGTCTCCGGCTTGCATCCGTCTTGCGAGCTGAATTTCGTCATCGGAACTCAAAAGCGGAATTTTCCCGATCTCTTTCAAATACATGCGGACCGGGTCATTGACACTGATGCCTTCCGGGACGGACAAATCAATCTCTTCTTCAATAATAACTACTTCTTCATCTTTTAATTCTTCCTCATCCAAAGCCACCAGCTCGCCTGACTCATTAACAACATCTATCCCCAGCCGGGAAAGGTGCTCATAAACTTCATCTATTTCTTCCGGAGATAAATCCAGCTCCTGCAGCGGCTCGATAATTTCTTTGTATGTGAGCAAGCCGCGTTTTTTGCCATGCTGGACAAGCTCAAACTGGATTTGTTTTAACAACTGCTCTTTTTCCAAGTCCTTAGCCAACACCTTTACCTCCTTCCCTGGGATGATTAATTGCTTCTTCCAGTTTGCGCAGCTCCAGCCACTTTTTTGACAACTCAGCTATTTCCCCTTTCGAAGCGACGGGATCCAACTTCGCCATTTCTGCCTCCAGCTCCTTGCGTCGGCAGGCGATACGGACAATTTTCAAAAGCCTGACACAATCAGCTACCGCTTTTCTTGCAAGTTTTTCTTCATAATTGTCATCTATCAACAAACGGCTTAATGTTTGCCGGTACTTTCCTGCCGGCAGCAGCTCCAGAATATTGGCGGGTGAAAATAAATTTTCCCCTTCTTTTGCCGCTGTTAACAAAAACCTAAGCTCTGCGGGAAAATCAGCATCTTCCAACTCGACAGCAAAGCATTGCAACGACGGGAAACGGGACCAGAGTGCCACTAGCTGCAACGGCGCCTTATCTACGGCATTTTCAAGCTGCGCCGTTACCCCGGCAAGCCGGTTGACCGGTTTATGCTCTGCCGGCGGCTGTTTTTTCTTCCGCAATTCCTCCCGGATGGCGGCGGCGGGGACGGCAAGCCTGGCAGACACTTTTTCTATATAATCTTCCCGCTCCATGGCATTTTCCACAGAAGCAAGAATATCGCTAATCTTAGCAAAAAGGCGAATCCGGTCATCATCTTTTTCCGGGTTAAAATGCTCTGCCAGGCTTGTCAATTGGTAGTCCACCAGTAGCAGTGCCTTGCCGATTACATCGCGGCGGAATCCATCGCCGCCAAAGCGGCGCAGATAATCATCCGGATCCAGCCCGACCGGCAAGCGTCCCACCTTCACTAGGCAACCGGCCTGTCGAAGAACCTGCACACCGCGCCAAGTGGCCGCCTGTCCCGCAGTATCGGCATCATAGACAATTACCACCTCTTCCGCCTGACCGCGTAGCAGGCGAGCCTGAGCTTCTGTGAGAGATGTACCAAGTGAGGCAACCACATTAGTAATTCCCGCCTGATGAGCAGCGATCACGTCCAAATAACCTTCAAAGATAACCGCCTGTTTATTCAGGCGGATTGCTCCCTGTGCCAGATGGAGAGCATAAAGATGTTTACTTTTATCAAAAAGCGGCGTTTCCGGTGAATTCAGATACTTAGGCGTTCCTTCACCGAGAATACGTCCGCCGAAGGCAATGATTTCGCCGCGCCGATTACAGATTGGGAATGTCACCCGCTTGCGGAAGCGATCATAAGTTCTTTTCTCCCCTGCTGTAAGTATTCCTGCGGCTAACAGCTCTTGTTCGCTAAAGCCTTTCTTTAGTAAAAATTGTTTACCGGCATCCCAACTGTCTGGGGCAAAACCAAGGCCAAACTGATGAATAACTTCCGTCGACAATCCCCGTTGATGTAGATAAAGCTGGGCGGCATTGCCTTCGGGATGTTCCAGCCGGTGTCGGTAAAACCTTTGCACCCAGCTAACAGCGTCAGACAGCCGTTCCCTGGTGCGCTCGGTGCGCTCTGCCGCCGGCGACAAGGCAGTTTGCGGCAGAGGGAGACCGGCTCGCTTGGTAAGCTCAGTTACAGCTTCAGGAAAAGTAAGGCTGTCTGCCTTCATGATGAAAGAAAAAACATCTCCCCCTTCCCCACAGCCAAAGCAATGAAAGATTTGCTTATCCGGGGAGACGCTAAACGAGGGGGTCTTTTCCCCATGGAACGGGCAGAGCCCGAAATAATTTCGCCCAGCTCTTTTTAACTGCACATACTCGGAAATGAACTGAACAATATCATAATGATTTCTAACCTCATCCAAAAACTGACTTGGCAGATTCCCCACCATTACTCTCACCCATTTTTCTTAGCAGCAGTCGAGGCATATTTATTCGCCGCAGGCAAACAAATCCCTGCTAAACAGATTTAACCTGCCATGTTACAAGAAAAACGCTTCGCGCTTTATCCAAAGATGCGTTTTTCTTGTCCGCTAGGGGCTGCCGCCCCTTCGGCGAGCCTGCGGGCTCTGAGCACCCCGCAAGCGTAAGGGGCACGCCCCTTACAAACCCCAACGCATAG
>Ga0208609_100526_pt1 | contig 14335 bp, 17 predicted proteins | sample SubbioR11_8A_Apr_FD_184813 | JGI IMG/M metagenome (GOLD analysis project Ga0208609, IMG submission 184813) | Serpentinite rock and fluid subsurface biosphere microbial communities from McLaughlin Reserve, California, USA - CR11_8A_Apr (SPAdes) | ecosystem: Environmental > Terrestrial > Deep...
ATTCTCACTCTGCTTTCGGGTTGTCGTTCAAGCAGTAACGCCATTGGCGGTGAGAATTCCGCCGTCAGAATTCGTGAGAGGCGACAATATCGCTTGAGAAACCTCTTACAGCGGCCGAAACTGCGGAACGCTTAACACAACACCCAAAACGGCTGCGAACGCAGGAGCCAATAACCTTCACACGTAAATAAGTTCACACTAATACGGGGCGCTTTGCATGAGAAGCTATTTTGACGCAAGTGTTTTTCAGGGCGAACTATTTATAAACGAGTTAGGCGAAATGCTCACAACTAAAAAAGAAGAGGTTAAAATATGCTGCATTTAGATCTAGGAACTGCGTTATTAATCTGGATGTTAGTGGGCACGCTTGCTCATGAATATGGCCATTCTTTTATGACTAAAATATGCGGTTATAAAACCTTTGGCTTTTTTGCTAATCCAATTCCTGGTGTTTTAATAGAACATCCCCGGAAGGAAATACACGGCATTCTTATGTTGGCTGGTGGATGGATTTTTGGAGTGATAACAATCTTTTTATTTCTGCCGTTCGTAGCTCCGGAATATATCATTGTCTTTTTAATTACCGCACTGGCGATCGAAACTGTTCTTTCTGGAATGTCAGATTTAATAGGCATTTTGGCTATTTTTTTCAAAAAGTATAATGCGAAAGATATGTGGTCGGAACACTTTTTCAAAGATGTGGCTAAAGGGCATAATCAGAGAGCTAAACATGGTTTGAGTAAAATAGTAATAGTTGATAGAGCAAAATATGAGGATACATTAAAAGAATCGATCCAACACGAATATTCTATTGCATTTTTTGACAGAATGGGTGCTAAAGGGTGGGTAATTTTACTCTCACTTTTGATATTGTCATCAGCGCTGATGATTTATCTTGTCAATTGGCCAGTTTTTTGGATATTATCATGGTTCGGAGTTGAGATAGATGCTGATTTCTCAGTTCTTTTTTGGGTATTAGCAGGAACTGCTTTTATATTAACTATAACTGAACATCTTATCCTACATTATCACAAAAAATAAACATTCGTTCACGATAGCCCTAATTGCATCTTTCGGCGGTTGATTCCGCTGGCGAAATTTTTAACTCGCCGCTGGATGTGACTTTCCACGACATTTCCGTGCTTCAGCCGGATCTGCTTTACGTGCCTGAAGATTATACCAGTCCCTTCTAAATAACATCCAGTGCCCCTCCCCTGATCTTACGCCGGTCGCTTTCCTGCAGTGCTGGAAATATTAACGGTATCCCCTCAGTAACAAGCAGGTGGTTTTCTCCGTTCAACAAGACCCAGCTGGCTGAAGCGGCCGCCTTTTCCCGCTGCGGAAACAATGTAAGCTCGGCAATTATTGCTGCTGCAACGAAGGAACAGCAGGTCAGCATCAAGGCAACCCTTTTCCATGTGGTCATTTTCCGCCACAACTTAAGTTTTCCCGTAAACACGAAAGTTGCACCCCCAATCAAAATAGTCCCGAAAGCAACACAACTCTTTCGCACTAAAATCTCTGTGGATCCCTTTTAAGAGCATCCTATATAGTCCTAGAACAATGTAGAGCACCACTATTAATATCTCCACAAGAATTCCCCCTCTCGCTATCATGATAGCAGAACCCATATAAAATGATACTTAACGGGTGTCTCATTAATCCGAAGAACCCGTTAATACAACAAGCTCACGCTCTTAGCTTATCTCTTCTCCCTCCGGGAGAGAACCATAGTGAGGGCAAGATGAAGGAATCCTTTCACTATCCCATGGTCTACTAAGAAAAAACACTTCTTCATTCTAGCAAGAAAGGCAGCGTCGAGCTTAATACCAGGCATATTATCTGACAACACGGAATCAATCCCGCATTTAGGACACAATGCCGTTAACCCATAAGTAGTTTTATCATCGTTTTTCGGCTCATCCGTCCATTCCTCGATTTCATCAGAACTAAACATAGCGAGACAATAAAAGCAACCACACACGGCGCTCTGTGAAATTAGTTCCCTGTTGAGGTACGCGTATTGATGCGAAGGACGCAACGCAACGTACTCTAGAAATTGGGCCTTGAACTCTCCTAGCGCTAGTTTTATCCGCAAAGCTTTTCACCCCTGCCAGTATATATTCATTCCCAAAAGTCTCAACCCGTATCTGCCAATCTTTATCCCAGATAGACCCTAATCTTTAAATTGATCAGCTACAGACTGGAGCATTACGGTTCCCGAACCTGGTGCAGGCTTACGTACGGCCTCCTCAAGATCGGGCAGCAGCAAGCGAAGATCGACATTAATCACAGGTTGCGCTGCCTTGTCGGAGACAATGCTGACTAGCAGATTATTAATCATTGCCACTTTCTCATAAGCAGACATCTCTACACCGGTTTGATTGTTGATCTGAGTAACGGCGAGTTGGGCAATACCAACAGCACCATCTACGATCTTCTGCTTAGCGGCTAGGACTGCACCAGCCTGCTGGCGTTGTAGCATAGCGCTGGCAACCTCTGTCGCATAGGCAAGGTGGGTGAGGCGCGCATCAATCACCTCTAATCCGGCTACACTCAGGCGAGCCTGTAGATCATCATGCAATTCCTTGGCGATCACATCGCAATCGCCTCGCAGAGATAAGACCCTGCCGTTTCGTTTTCATGTACAGTTACTTCAAAAAAAAGAGAGATCAACATCGTCTCCGATAGTCGACCGAACATCATTATCTACATTTCCTGCCGGTAGTGCATTTTCTCTCAACTCAGGGGCCAAAGTATCAACATACCACGTATTTAAGGCAATTCTTAGACCATCACGGCAGCGCTATTGGCGGTGAGAATTCGCCGTCAAAATTCGTGAGAAGCTATACAAAATATGCACTGCCATATGTTGCGTTCGGACACATTTATTTCAAGGCATGCTAAAGCAAATTAAGATTCAAAATAATTCCTATTTTCCCAAATACTACCAATCGCTATTAGCCCCACAAAGAGCGTGGCAAACCCTTCTCCAATTCTACCGACATAAACCCCAAATAAATGAAAAATCCCCAAAACTCCCACACAAAGAACAGCAGCAATGCCAAACGCGACATTGAATGTTAAAACAACGCGATTTTTCAGTTTGTTTTTGAAAGGAAACGCCGAAGCCAAGGTCATCCCCAAGAATATAGGCCATAATTGCATGACTACTGATCTAATTACGCGAAAGATAGGATGGGAAGATATAGCAAAACCATGATCCTCCGGCCTTAATACAATATGTACAAAACCTCCCGGTTGAGGTCCAGTTATTGTTAAAATATGGTCAATGACTATCGAAAATATTGCTCCCAATATTCCGCCTGACAAACATATCAGGCTAACGACAAATTTACTACGAGTTTTCAGATTTTTCACTCTCCTTCCAAAAGATATCTCGGCAAAAAATCTGGATATCTTCATTCAACAGCTATTGGCCTGTCCTGTCGGAACAACAACCACACAAATACCTCTTAACTTTCTGAATCATCTCGACCTCGAGCATGTTTTACATCTTGGAGAAACAATACAAATTCTTCGATATTTTTTCGGTTTTGAAATATTGAAATGCTAATGTAGTCTCCACCTGTGGAGCCGGGATCACAAATCGCCACAGCATCTAATTCCATGGTAAAAAGATATAAGTCCCGGTCATGACCCTTTCCATCTGAATCAGCATCAATCATGATTGTAATATACGGCTCCAACGACCCAGTGGCAATCATTGGTAGTTTTTCTTCCAATCCTTTTTTTATTGCTTCGGCTATATTATCTGCATCGAACGAATATAAATCCTTGCGCCACCCCGTTTCCGGACTAACGTTAATTGCACCAAAAGGTGTATTGAACTTGACTGACATAGTAGAATCCTGACAACAATAATTCATTTCTATACTTAAACCAGACTGTTCATTCTCAAAATCTTGCATTAGCAACGACAAACTACGCCTCATTAGACTAACCCCTCCAAAACAATTTTAGCTTATTCTGTTCAATTCTTTCCATCTATAAATTCTGTCAATTACGGGAAAGCCTTATTCCCATGATCCTTCGCTTTCTTTAATTCTTGGAGAAACGATATAAATTCCTCGATATTCTTTCGGTTTACAAATACCGAGAGAGTAATGCCAGCTTTGCTGGTAGAACCAGAACGCTTGCATATTGCTACTGGATCTAATCTCATAGTAAAAATAAATATGCCATCCTCATAGCCCTCTCCACTTAGTCCAGCAGAAATCTCTATATTAAAGAACGGTTTTGCACTGCCGGCAAAAATCTTTAGCGATCTCTTTTCCATACCATCTCTTATCGCTTCGGTTATAGCATCTACACCAATAGAGTCAAACTCGCAAAGCACACCCGGCAGTCCCGCCTGCTGCGGACTTAGATTGATTGCACCAAAAGGCGTGTTAAACCTGATGGATATCCAATAAAAACCCCAGCATTGCATATCTATACTTAGACCTGATCTCTCATCCTCAAAATCTCGTAATCTTACCCTTAAACTACGACTCATTAAATTAATACCTCCAAAATACGCTTAGTTTGGCTTATTTTGTCTTCAAAACCTTACATGCATAAACGGCTTTTAGAAATGGTTGCGAGATACTATGTCCCGCAACTATTTCCACATGTGAGGCTAGATTAATATTTTTATTCGATTTATCTGGCTGGAAAACCTTTTCTCTAGCGCAGTTTTTGTGGTTTTACCAAATCCAAGTTCTACGTATCCATGTACCTGCTCTTAATTTACTGCTAAGGTTAACTTCATCCATGAGTAAGCGTCAAACAGTTCCCACGTATTCAGAATCCTTTTTTTAAGATACTCTACAATGTAGAGATCGCTAAAGGGGGATTTTTTCTATGACGAAGTTAGAACGACAATCTTTATGGAAAACCAGAATTTCTGAATTCAAAGCGAGCGGACTGTCTGTTCAAGTTTGGTGTGCCAATCAAGATGTAAAACCCTATCAATTGTGGTATTGGTTACGGAAAGATCGTGACGTATCATCTTCGGAACATGGGCTTTCGTGGCTTCCGTTGGACTTAAGTGATGACGGTGTTCAGCCAACCTTGCTAGTTCGAATTGGCCGTGTTGCTATAGAAGTTAAGCACGGCTTCGACCCAAAGTTGCTTCTTGATGTCGTGAACACGCTTGTACAATGATTAGCGAAGTAAGATTGGAAAGGGTTTACCTTGCCTGCGGAAACACAGATCTGCGTAAGTCCATTGATGGGTTAGCCGTTTTGGTGAAGGAAGGATTCCAACTAGATCCATTCTCTTCCTGCCTTTACGTGTTCTGTAACCGCAAGCGGGATAAGTTGAAAATTCTACACTGGGAACATAATGGATTCTGGCTTTACTACCGTCGGCTTGAGAAAGGCAAGTTCCAGTGGCCACAAAAAGACGGTGTCGGTGTTACCGCTATTAGCCGACGTGAGTTGCGTTGGCTGCTAGATGGACTACCGTTAAAGCAGCGTCATGCACACCCAGAAGTAACTGCACGAATCGTACTTTAAGAGTAAATAAATTTGCGAAGAAGCCTTGTTTTTAAAGGGTTTTTGGCACTTGATGTCGAATTGAATAGTATGGAAAACACAGCAAAATCTGTAGAACAACTTGAGAATGAATGTGCCAAACTTCAGCAGCAGGTGACTGAACTGTCGGTCAAATTATCCTGGTATGAGGAACAGTTTCGGCTTTCCCAGCAGCGGCGTTTTGGTTCTTCCAGTGAGCAAACTCACCCAGATCAGCTAAACATTTTTAATGAAGCTGAAGTGGATACAAAGCCGGCTCAACCTGAACCTACCATAGAAGAGGTTACGTACAAACGTAAAAAGCAAAAAGGTCATCGTGAGGAGCAGCTTAAGGGACTGCCGGTCGAAACAATTGATTACTACCTATCTCCGGAAGAACAGGTATGTAGTTGTGGAGGGCCGCTACATGAAATGAGTACAAAGGTTCGGCAAGAGATAAAAGTGATCCCTGCCCAGGTCTCTGTGGTCAAACATGTACAACACGTCTATGCGTGTCGCCGTTGTGAGCAGGAAAACATAACGCTCTTTTCGTTAAATTTGTGTTTGTAGATTTTACCTGTAGCGTTATTTAATTGTTATTTGTCCTTGATTTCTCCAATTTGCATAAATTTATTGCCATTTGCTCATCCTACTGATAAAATGTCTTACAAATCGGTGCGAGGTGACGCAAATGGATGCAAATGTACTGTTGGAGGGAATTAAACAACTGAAATGGCACGAACAGCAGACGCTTTATGCCGAACTCAGAGGAATTCTTTACCCTGAGGAGAAGGATGTAAATGTGCTTACGCCCGAGCTGCGGGAAGTCCGTTTTCCTCATAAAGTGCGTTGCCCACATTGTAAAGCGATGAAAGTTAAGAAACACGGCATTTACCGTGGCAGACAGCGGTACTTATGTCTAAGCAAACGCTGTGGCAGAAGTTTCAACGACCATACAGGCAGCCCGATTTCGGGAACACATCATCCTGATAAATGGGTGCAATATCTCAAACTGATGGCACAAAGCAAATCTCTGCCTGCTACCGCATTGGCTCTGGATATCCATATTTCCACGGCTTTCAAGTGGCGACACAAGGTCTTAAATGCCCTCAGACAGCTAGAAAAAGACCATCTTGGCGGGATTGTAGAGGCGGATGAAACCTATTTTCTGGAAAGCAAGAAGGGTAAGCACAAACATCGTCTTACTAATCCCCGCAAACACGGCGGAAAGGCCAAACAGCGCGGTCTGAGCAATCAGCAAGTGGCTGCCTTGATTGCCATTGACAGAGACGGGGCTATTGTGTCCCAGATTGTGGGTCGGGGCAATACATCTTATGTCGAGATAGACAAAGCAATTGGTGAACACATTATACCCGGCTCAATTCTGTGTACGGATGCGGCCAGAAATTACGAAGCATTTGCTAAGCGACGGAAGATACGACACGAACGCCTTAATCCAAAATATGAACGGGTGCGGGGCTTGTACCACATCCAACATGTGAATGCCTATCACTCTGGGCTAAAACACTGGGTGAGGGATTTTAAAGGCATTTCCACCAAGTATTTGGATAATTATTTGGCTTGGTTCCGTTTCTTCCAAATTCACAAAAACAAGGAATTACACGCAATGAAGAAGCAATTCCTCTATGAAGCTTTTAAATCCTTGCGAATAGCGTAATTTAGTCAGCCACAATATTTACGAAAAGAGCTAAACATAAAAACCAGAATCGTTACAGCACCAATGCCTGCCCCTGCACTTCCGGGCAGCATTGCGTCACCAACTGCTCTTGCCTTTATCATGACACAGAAGTACGTAGATGGTATGCCCCTGTACCGCCAAGAGCAGCAGCTTGAACGCTTTGGGGTGAGCCTTTCCCGCCAAACCTTGTCAAACTGGATGGTTCAGAGTGCAGAGCGTTGGCTTCTCCCTTTGTATGATCAGATGCACAACCATCTGCTAAAGCAGGATATTTTGCATGCTGACGAAACCACTTTGCAGGTGCTAAATGAACCAGGGCGTACTGCAGAAAGCACCTCATACATGTGGCTTTACCGAACCGGGCGGGAGAGTCCGGCCATGGTACTGTACGACTACCAGACAACCCGGGCCAGCAAACACCCCCGCCAGTTTTTAAATGGCTTTAAGGGTTTTATACATGTTGACGGGTACGCTGGTTACAACGGGATGCCAAATGTAACCCTGGTCGGGTGTTTAGCACATGCCCGGCGCAAATTTGATGAGGCGCTAAAGGCCTTACCGGCAGGGCAAAAAACTGCCCCAGTAGCTGCAAAAGAGGGGTTGGATTTCTGCAACAAACTCTTTGCCATCGAGCGTGGACTAAAAGAAGTCACGCCGGAAGAACGATATAAAGCTCGACAAGAGCTCAGCCGTCCTGTGATGGAGGCTTTTTCAGCATGGATAAAATACCAAAGCCCCAGGGTTTTACCCAAAAGTGCTTTTGGACAAGCCCTTACCTACTGTCGCAATCAGTGGGATAAGCTAGCGGTCTTTCTTACAGATGGTCGGTTGGAGCTTGACAATAATCGTGGCGAACGCTCCATTAAGCCATTTGTAATAGGTCGAAAAAACTGGCTGTTTTCAAACACAGCCAAAGGCGCTAAAGCTAGTGCAACGATCTACAGTATCATTGAATCCTCGAAGGAAAACGGGTTAAACCCCTTTAAGTACCTAGTCTACCTATTTGAGAAACTACCAGATGTTGATATAAAGAATCCGGCAGTATTAGATGAATTCATGCCATGGTCTGATGAATTGCCTATTGAATGTCGTTTAGAAAAATGAGTTATTAAACTCAACCCACGAAAGTAGGTTTCCTTTAGCAGGTGGGTAAAGTTTGACGCTTACATCTCCAGACGTTTATTAGTCTTGGGACAATAGTAATAGACCGTGCCCCTGTAATCATAAACGATTGTTTTTTTACCTGCTAAAAGCCGTGTTTCCTTGCCTTCCCGCCAACTATTGCGGATGTCAATCACCGGTTTGATCTGATGTTTATCCCCGCACCGACACGGTTGGTGGGCGGCGACAACAACAGCGAAAAGGCGACACTATGGGTGCTATTTTACGCTTACGTAGTATTTACCAGTTATACAAAATTATTTACGTTCTCCGGTAAAGCCCTCAGTTACATGTTGTCTTCATCAGTTGCGTATGCAAATAGTTCCGGCGACGCTATTTTATACAATTTATGCAGTCTCTTTATTTCTTTGAAAAAATCCAACAGTTCTTCAATAGATTTTCTATCAACTACCAAAGTAACACTAAAATGACCCTCGCGCGTGATATCAGTTGCTATCTTGGCTGCATCTATGTACATTGTAAATAAAAATATTTCTTTATCATACGAAAGCCTTTTTATTTCCATATGAAACAAATACTCATAACTGCCAACGCTAATTTTTTCAGAGTCATTTTTTAACCAGTCGCTTATCAAATCTATATTATGGTCCATGTCATCAATTGCACCATAAGAATAATGTATTTTGGGGTCAATTAGAAATATCCCAGCAGGAGTTACAAAACTAATAAAATAATACACGGCTGATGATCTAAAGTGAGAAAAAGCTATTTTTATTCTTAAGCCTGTCTCTTGCATATCCTTGTCAAAAAGACTTATACTACACGGATAATTAGTCTTAGTTAAAGGAGATTCGCTATTTTTTACCATTGTCATTACTTCCCCTGAGAGCAAGTGATCCTGGCGGAGGGGGCTCGGATGCCCTTTATAACAGGAATGACGTTCCGGCGATTCAATTTCATGCAATTCATACAACCTTTTTATTTCCTTGAAAAATTCCACCAATTCTGCAAGAGTATCCCTGTCAGCCCTAAAGTTAACACCAAAACAACCACTGCGCGTGGTGTCTGATAATATCTTCGCTGCGTATATGGATATTGCGAATATTAATATTTCTTCATCCCAACAAAACCTTATTACCTCTACAGAAAATAATTGCTCACTACTGCCAATACTTAATTTTTCCGATTCATTTTTCAGATATTGTTCATAACCATCAATATATAATATTTCCGAGTCTTTTTTTAACCATTCACTCCATTCGCTTATCGAATCAATGAAATAATCCATGTTATGAATTACATCATAAGAGTAATGTGTTTTGGGGTCAACCAGAATTATTCCGGCAGGAGTTTCAAAACTAATAATGAAATACACAGCATCTTCTATGAAGTGAGAAAAAGCTATTTTTATTCTTAAGCCTGTTTTTTCTATATCCTCCTTGTCGACAATACTTATGCTTAATGGTGATTCTGTGTTTTTCCCCACTGTCGTCACCTCCTAGTTGTTCGATAGACAATCAAGGTTTGCATCAACTGCTTCAAATCTATTTTAGATATTTGATCAGCTTACATTTTTGATTCCACTGCAATAACTCGCCCAATAAATGGAATAGCAAACTGATACTTTAAATTGGAAAATCTTTTAAACTGCTATAAACACAGGGTTTTCCGACCTTTTTATGCTATAATAGTAGAAGAAATATTACACAAATATAGCAGATAAATGTGGGTTTCCCATGTTTAAACCCAATAATAACCACAATCAACAGGCGCTTTCAGGCAGCACCCAGTGGATGGACAAGCGAATTCGGGTAAAGCTTGAAAAATTGTGGGCACCCATCTTTTATGAGCACGTTTTTTGTAAGATTGACGAAGAACCCTTTGCGGCTTTGTATGGAGCGGCAGGCAAACCTAACTTTTCTGAGAATATTCTGCTCTCTTTAGAGGATATCAAGCATATGAAAGACTGCAGTGATTTAGAGCTGTTAGATGATTTTTATTTCGACTATCTCGTCAACTATGCGGTCGGGATCAAAACATTAGGGGAAGTGAACCTGGTGGAGAGAACCCTTTAACTATTCCAGAGAACGCGTATTGCCTTTTGGGTTGTCGTCAGAGTTCAAAAGCCCTTTTAGTACGAGTCATGCTCATTGTTTTTGGGTTCTTGCAGTAGAATCATTTTTCTATATGTGCTAAATATAGGTCGTAGTTGCGTTAATTATGACCTATATTTAGCAGAATCTAATCATACCTCAAAACTAATGCTTCAGAACTTACCAATTCCAGTTTCGAGGAACCCAACGAGCTTTGCGGCCAGCCTCGTTTGCTACAGTGACAAGACGATTAACATTTAGGTCAATTGCAATGAACATTCTTAAGCCACTATGATACACAATCCTAGTATTATGTGTTGGATCAAAAAAGCGCTGTCCAGAAGTCATTACCGTTATCATATCCTCTATCGAAACCCCGCGATCAATTGCTTGGCGAAGAACATGATCTGATGGCGCCCTTAAAATAATTCCAATCTTCTGCGCTGCCGAAACCAGTCTGGTCGCAAATTGACTTTTAACATTCGCTAAATTCACGGCTGTGCCAGACAATATCAAAGAGGTCGCTATAGCAAGAGTTGTTTTTGATATTTTGATGCCCGCTGCCGTTAGAGTAGCTGCAACAACAGCAACCGGTATCAATTTCAAAGGGTTCGCTCTTGCGGCTAATACCAAATTTTCTGACGATAATGCTACTTTGAATTCCTCAATATGAATTTTTTCATAACCATCTGCTGTTTGCAACATAAAACTGTCGCCTTGTCTCACTAATGCCAGTTCTTTACCGTTGACAATCGCTAGTTCAGGCCAAGAAAACTCAAATAATGAATATCCTTCTATTGTTTCATACTTTATAACCGGTTGGCCGTCAATCACTTGTACTTCTGCATCAAGATACTGTATTTGCGGGACACTCTGCTTTCCCTGGTCTTGCTCTTCCCCCCTGCCATTCCCCTGCCCAGCGGCAACCGGAGTCAAAAAGGCAGACATTAACAGAACCACCGTCAGCAACATCGACACGATACGAATCTTCTTCTTCATTAACTTCCACACTCCTTTAAATTATTTTTCCGGCAACCATTTCCACGCAATTTTTTCTTGGCTTTTAATTGGAAAAAGTTGCCTTCTCGTGAAGAATATACCATACCCCCCCCTCACGTCAATGCTATTATTGTAATATTTCTGTTAATGTTGTGTCACCTGAATCAATTTGCAACAAATGTCATTTTTGCAGACAAGCCATCCCTGCAGCACAGGTTGAATATTTCGGTGCGTGAGTGCACGTTGACCGTTTGACGTTGTGCACTCTTTCCGCTAAAATGGGGCATAGCATCCGTGGTTATTGTGCACGGTTTGATGCTGGGGATTTAGGTGCCGGTTGCCCGACACCAATTCCCCAGAAGCTGAAATTAATCCGTAATCCCTTTTTTCTTACGCATGGAGTCTCCCTCAACAACAATTTTGTAGGAGTCATGAGCAATTCTGTCGCAGATGGCGTCGGACAGGGTCGGCTCACCTATTCTCATGTACCAACCGGTAATATCAAATTGGGAACAGAAAATTGTTGATGCTTTCTTGTGTCTGCATCGACAATTTCAAGAAGATCCCGTGCTTCACTTTCTTTATGAATACGCCGGGCCAGATTGTGCATTTTGACCGCTGTAATTGTGCACGCTGACCGTTGAAATTGGGCATAGCTTCCGCATTAATTGTGCACGCGGATCTGTCGGCGAAATATCTCTGTATAATGGATTTAAGTGCTTTAAACGGCACTAATAATCCATAGGAGGTCATATGAATGACCAATTACAGAGAAATCCTAAGGCTCTCTAGCCTTGGGATAGCCAAGATGAACATTGCAGCCAGCTGTGGGTGTTCAAGAAACACCGTCACAAACGTTTTGCAGCGAGCTGCAGCTTGTCGGATCAGTTGGCCTTTACCTGATGACATGACCAACAAAGAGATTTCCGAGAAGTTGTTCCCACCTGGGGAGACGAAACAGACGTACAAAATGCCTGATTACGAGTATATCCATCGTGAAATGGCCAGAAGCGGTGTTACGCTTAGTTTATTGTGGGTGGAATACTGCGATCAATGCCGTGAGGCAGGCGAAATCCCCTGCAAATCCACCCAGTTTAACAAACACTACAGTGATTTTGTCAAAAGCACCAAAGCAACCATGCACATTAACCGAAAGCCTGGAGAGATCATGGAGGTCGATTGGGCCAAATGTAAAGCTTTTCATTTAGCCCAATCAACCTCGATTTCCTCACCGGCTTTGTGCTCCTTATGCATGGAGAGGTTGTTCTGCTTTTTAAATTTCCTGTACCGGTCACAAAACTGCGTGTACATCATCCCGTCGGGATGTTTATCTTTGTATTCCTCCCAAAGGAGCATAAGGGTTACATTCTTTTTCTTCATCTCATGGAAGATATACTCCATATCGGGCTCAGGAGGCGATGTCCTGCTTTCTGTTGGCGGGTATAGTGCCGACATCAGCTGCTTGTCCGTAAGCTCAATGGGCCACGTTATTCCAGCCATTTGAGCCCTTTTTAGCAGATCCGAAACCGTACTCTTGCCGCAATTGCAGGCGTTGCCTACATCTCGCACAGATAATCCTACTTCAAATTTCAATCGCAATATTTCTCTTGCTTTCAGCATCTCCAGTCTCCTCATCGTTGGCCCCCTTTAACCTCTCTCGATTAAAGAGTACCAGTTTTTTTATCTACTCGACAAGGTGTCCGGATGTGCCGTTATGCTGTCCGGATAATTCCGAAACGCTGTCCGGATGTTTCCGGAATGAGTGTCCGGATGCGGCCGAAATACGCAGCTTGGCATTTGTTAGTCGATGCAAGAGGAGAAATACCAACCGACAGTAACATCAAAGCGATGTTAAATAATTCTTGCATTGCTATGGTTCAAGAGACTTACGATTCATTAAGGACGGCAAAATCTTCATTTGCATTGTGATAAAATTTTCTTTTGCTACGATAAACACCTGTTGTTTGTAGCAGCCAAATTATAATATAAACTTTTCTCAATCTAAGCAGGAAGGATGATACAAAAATTATGACTGATTTAGTGTTAGAAACGCAAAAAATTAATGAGTATCTGAAGTGTTCTGACATAGTAAATTTTGATAATGAAATGGTTAGGAGTTTGGCAGACCAACTATCTGAAGAGTTTATTGGGGAACAGGAACTAGTCAGAAAAATATTTGAATATGTTCGAGACAACATTTCCCATTCTGGTGATATAGGAGGGGAGGTAGTTACATGCAGTGCTTCAGAAGTTATCGAACACGGTCAGGGAATTTGCTATGCAAAATCACATCTGTTGGCGGCTTTATTGAGGTGCCTGAGCATACCAACAGGCTTTTGTTACCAAAAACTAGTCTTGGATGATAATTCAAAACCTTGGCTAATTATCCACGCATTGAACGCTGTCTATCTTAAAGGTTTAAATAAATGGATAAGGCTTGATGCCAGAGGAAACAAAGAAGGGGTAAATGCTCAATTCTCTACAAACAGAGAAATGTTGGCTTTTACTGTTAGAAATGAACTGGGGGAAGAAAACATTCCAATTATTTTTGCTGAACCAAATTATAAATGCGTTAATGCTTTAAAACAATACAGTACGGCTGATGAATTGTTTGATAATTTACCTACTGAGCTGTGATAAAAAAGCTCTATCTAGGAATCACGGTATTTGTGTTCAATAATTTGCCTAGAACTTATTCGGAAATCTCTTGGCAACAATAAATTTAACCATTAGGACTTCCATTTTATTGGAAGTTCGTTTTACAGGGGAAAATCAACATTAAACTTTAACAGAGCCTTTAAAAACAGTAAACTCAAGACTATTTATGAACAGGCCTTATTTCAAAGCGTAGATTAAGAACCACTATATTCACGATAGATGCTAGAAACACTTTAGTGAACATA
>Ga0208609_100529_pt1 | contig 14284 bp, 10 predicted proteins | sample SubbioR11_8A_Apr_FD_184813 | JGI IMG/M metagenome (GOLD analysis project Ga0208609, IMG submission 184813) | Serpentinite rock and fluid subsurface biosphere microbial communities from McLaughlin Reserve, California, USA - CR11_8A_Apr (SPAdes) | ecosystem: Environmental > Terrestrial > Deep...
AACGCAGTTAGTATTTTTATTGGACTACGTATAGCATATTCCTTTGGAAGTAATTGACCTTGTCTAACGGAAGCAACTAAAGCCATTGCTCTCTCATAAATTTCTCGGTTAGTTGGGCTAAGCCTAACTTCTCCAGGGGCTGGAGTGAACATGAAATAATTACTACCAGCATGAGTTGTATTGATAGAAGGTGGTTTCACGGCACCATCTTGAGCTAACCTTTTTAGAAAACTAATGTCTTCATCTTTTAATTTAACTCCATTTACTTCTTTAGTTGTTTCAATTAGACTAAGTGGCCATCCCTGACACTCTTTAATTATTTTTAATATTCTTTGAATATTATCGGCCCCAGATTTAGCCACTATATCCGCATATAAATCTGCATTTTCTGAGAAAAATAATGGACTAATGATAATATCTCTGCCTCTAGCTCTTTGGCTGTATAAATATCCTCCTTCCTGACCAATCTGTAGAGTTCTTTTAATTTGTTTTGTTTCTGCTCCAATGTTAAAAACCGTATCCCTAAAAATCGGTGATTTCGTTAATTTCTTTAAGATAGCTACAGACAACTGTTCTGACTCATTAAAACTCTTCTCTTTTTCCGCAAATTCTCCAATACCTTCATAAAGGTCATCGAAATAAGGAACCTTAGGCAAAACTGCTTTAATAGTACTGCCCTCACTAATAATATCAATAAACTCAATCTCGGCAAGTATGTTTAATATGGTTTTTAGTACTACCCCTGGAATATGTAAAAAATGAAAAGATACCAGTTTAAGTAAATCATACTTAATTAAGGGTAGTCCTCTTAGGTGCAGTGCTAATCTAACTGCCATACCTATTTCAGGAATGGCTTCAAACTCAGGAACTTCTTTGTTCCCGAGACTTACTTGAATATCATGGCATCTTGCAGCTAACTCTTGTCTTTTTGAAGTCATTTACCCAACTCCTTGCATATTCATTCTCAAATTCGCAGTCAGATTTACTATGTGCCACAGCAAAATTCCCCATTATTAGCCTAATAAGTATAGTGGAAGTGTTAAAAACATGACTTTTAATATCCTTATTGATCTGTCCTTTCTATTAAGCTTTAGCAAATCCGGATCTTTTGCCGGACGGCCTAATGGCGGGCCAGAAAGGCGGATGCCTAAGGGACTTGCAGTACTTGATGTTATCACGAGTTCGATAAATTTTGTCGGCAATCACGGATTTAGGGTAGCAGCCAAATCGCCGGTAGTAATTTTTTACCGCTTCCACTAACGTACTGCCTTCGTTAAACGCATCAAAACTCAAGTATTCCATAAAGCTAAAGCCGTTAACGGTACTAATAGCGAGCTTTGCGCCAAATTCTACGTCAGCATTGGTTTTACCACGTACAATGGGGCGAATAAACGGCATATGCAAACTGACGATTCTGTCTTCGATTTTATGTGCTTTATTGCGGTACATTTCGTTCTGTTGCCTGTAGATCTCATGGCAGACAAGAAGATTACGGTATTGGCGGTTATTGAGTAAAGACAGCGGGCTTTTGGTAACAAGAGAAGCAATTATTGTTAGGTCTCTCTTGATATAGCGGAGCTGTTGGCCGATGCCTTTTCGAATTTCTTTTGCAGTTTTATGCCTTTTCTTGTCAATTTTCAGGTAGTTCTTCCGGGCTTTTCTGCGGTGCGAACGTGGCTTCTTTCTTTGTCCAACATGGGGTTAGTGCAAAACATCAATAATTTCTTCTAACGCTTCTCTGGCTTCGTTAAGCAGCCAAAGGTCAGTCGGGTAATGGATATCAGCTGGCGCACATGTTGCATCCAATATCAGAGTTCCGGCATTTTCCTCAGAATTTGGCACCGCCTTCTTATTGCTGCTTTCAGGGGAACCACTACCCCCAGGCGGATCACTATCAGGGTCTTTATCTTTCGGTTTAGCGGACTTAGTGGCGATTAGTTCGTTAATTTCATTGATAATGTCTACACCCAGCCGTTTACGGAAATGAACCATCATGGAAGGATCAAATGGTTTCTTAAAGCTAAAACCAGAGTACCCGATAAAGTACTGCAGGTAAGGGTTTTCCGAGATATCCTCCACTAGGTCTCTGTCGGACAAACCTTTCTGTTGCTGGATTATCAGTGATCCTAAGGCAACGCGCACCGAGTAGGCTGTTTGTCCGTTTTTTCGGCCAAAATGCTTTTTATATTTATCCTCAGCATCTGCCCACGGAATCATCGCTGCAAGTTTGCACCAGCGATTATTTGGATCCAGTTTTCCACCAAAGGGCATATAAAAATCTTCAGGCATAATCATCTGGCGCTCGTGATGTTTATACATGAGTCAGCCTCCCAAAGTGCACGTTTTTTGCTAGGAAAATGCTTTTTTCCATGTACCTATTATATCACAGAAGTGCTATAAATGCAGTATTTTCAAGGGTTTTTGGGGGCTTCAGCAACCCCTAATTAACTATTTGTTTCTACAATCCAGATAGCCGCATAGATGATCTGCTATCGCTTTTGCCAGCATCGGTGGTACTGCGTTGCCGACTTGTTGGTATTGCGAATCCTTAGTTCCGCAAAATACAAAGCTGTCAGGGAAAGTCTGTAAACGTGCTGCTTCCCTAATACTGAGGGCGCGATGCTTCACTGGATGGATCCACATAGATTTTCTGACATTGACAACTGTGCCAGACGGTTCATCATACTTTAAGCGCAGATAAATGGTATTCTGTGTGCGCTCCGTATCGGAGTAAGTGGTTTTGAGTTCCGCCGGCAAGCTGTGGAAATTCTCCCCTTGCTTAATCGCCATAAACCGCTTCAGTGCGTCTGTGGTTGTTGCAGTAGAGACATGATTGCAAAGAATTTCTGAATCCCGCAACTGTTTTCCAAGCTCACTTATGTCTTTTGGAGCATCAGGCAACTGTACTCCTTGGTCACCGTCAGACACTTCAGTTGCCGTTGCAATTTCCTCCAAATCATTAATTGCATCTTTAACTGTACGGTATTTTGTTTCAGACAATGTGCCAGTTGGGAGTATAACATCTTCACATATGGACTTTTTTACGCCAAGCAGAACAAAGCGCATACGTTTTTGAGGCGCACCAAAGTCCGCAGATGATAAAACACCGTTATTTATACAGTACCCAGTGCTGGAAGCTTCTAAAATGGATTTAACATAGTCAATAACCGCCATCGAAGTAACATGAGCAACAAGCCCATTCTCGGTTGAATAGTTGTTGACCACGATGCGGTTATCCAATATTTCTTTAGCTTTTGAGAACATACGTTGCAGCATAATTGCCGGCTTTATCGCTTTACAAAGTTCATAACCGGCCTCATAGGTTTCAGCAGTGCCGTAATAACTCTGTACTGCAGTTCCTGCGGCATGAGCATGTTTCAAGACAGGGTCTTTTTCGTCAATGGATCCAATGAGGTTCTTCGCGAGAGCAAGAAGCCTGTTCTTATGTTTTCTAAGCGAAGCACACAATTTATCAGGATTATTGCGGGTTTTGAATACCGCATTGAGTGATAAATAGTCTTTCTCACTCCAAAGATAATTTGATATCTGTGCCATGTTTTTTACAATGTCTGTAACGCCCGGAAACACGAACTCGGCCTCAAGAAGCGGAATCTCCGATGGGGTGGTTTTAATGCTATATTTTTCTATGGTTTCCGCATCGGTTTCATCCACATAAAATCGGTGAATATCTGACCGAAGCATGCTTACATTCTCCATCACGAAGGCCATCGGATTCAGGTGAAGCACGGTGTGAACAAACTTTTTTACAAGTGAGTTGTTTTGGCTGATAGCATGATTCTTCTGCCGGTTTGCATTAGAGAACCCTTGGCATGGTGGTCCTCCAATGACAACATCAACTTGGCCGAGCTCCTCTTTTAGTTCATCACTGAGGGCATCGCTAACATCATTATAAACCACCACATTTGGGTGGTTACGCTTATAAGTCTTCTGAGCATTGAGATTGTTTTCAAAGGCTGCCTTTATGTAATATCTGCCTGTTTGAAGGAATCCATAGCTAAGGCCGCCTGCGCCGGCAAACAAATCCACAGCACTGAACTTAGTTTCAGTATCAGAACTCATAATTTAAATCCCTCCTCTTGTAACCGTTCCAGTACAACAAGAAGTTTTTTGCATTGAACTGGGGTCGGCATTTTTTGAGGTATCTGGCATGCAATTCGCAGAGCAGTATGTTCATCAGGCATAATTATCCGCCTGCTCGTAGCAAAACCCAGGGCATTTTGCCATTGCGTCTGAGAAATTTCTATAATCTTAGTCATAATTTCCGAATCAGAAACAATTCGCTGGTCAGCTTTAGCTTCCCTTTCAGCGGCTTTTCGCTCTTCCCGCCCAATAAGGCATGCCTCAATTTCAGGTGATAATCTGTATTCAATACATTGAACGCTTTTCCAGCATCCTTCTTGTTTGCACCACTGGGTGACGTTTTCAACTCCTCTTTGGGGATCGGTCAGCTTATCATAAACAAGCTCTGATAGATGGGTAAGAGCGTTGGCAACAGCATCCGGGACGTTCTGACGTGTCCAGATATTCATCAAATCCAAATCCATTCCCGGAAACTGTTTCTGAATAAGCATATGAAAAAGAGCGATGGTATAGGTAACAATATTGGCACGATAACCCTGGGAATACCATGACTGATGCGGCACCATCAGTTCACTATATCTAAATATCAGGACTAAAGCAACGCTTTCCTGAAAATACTTCTCATTGAAAACAAGTCCGTCATCAGATGCTTCCCACTCGTCATTTGTCGTTTTCGCAAACTCAGCAAAGTTTGTTTGCGCGCCACGACTTACAATATAAGGTAGCCCCTGCCAAGTGTTCCGAACCTTGGCAAGATCAGTTTTCGTTATAAGCTGATTCTTCGGATTCTGGAGCAGAAACTTCTTTTTCTCACCAGCAGTCATTCGCATCTGCTTCTGCAGATACTGCCCGCGGGCCCGCTCATAAAACCACTTTGTTTCGTGCTGAAGGCCGCCTACTGCTCTTGCGTACAGACGCTGTGAGAATCTCTCCATACGGACATGGAACGGATGGGTTGAGAAGAAGTCAGCATCACTGACTTTGTTCTGACTATTAGAGGAGCGTGAAATGTTTTGAACAAGCTCGGTTGCCTCCTCTTCCAGCGTACTCTCAATTACCGTCAGCTTCATTTGTACAAAGATGGTGCTCAGGTCGGCTTTATCGCGGAACCTAGCGTTTGAAAGCGACGCAGTAGTCTGCCCGCCATTAATTATCTGAAAATCCCTCGCAGTAACAAGAACTTGCCCCTGTGGAGTGGATTCAGTTTGAATCTCCATTGCGGTAGCAGAAATGCCATTATTGTATGCGAAGAACCTTTCAGGCCACTGCAGAATAGTAGCACGGATTTTTTTGTTTACAGCTACCTTTGTGGAAAGAAACGACCGCACGTTGCCTTCCAGCAAGCCGCTGCCGTATTTATCATAAATATCTGCTAAGAGAGCGCCAGGAATAATGCACAGATAGCTTTTAAAGTCTTTTGTCTCAGTACCGCTTGCCTCCATACAAGGAATGCCGCTCTCAGAATGCTCTTTAAAGTTAATCTCAATGATGTGTCTTCCCGTGTCTGAACCGCAGACCTTGAATAAACGGTTAATGTCCCATATTTGACACTCGGACGGAACCCCGTCGATATCAGCGGACTCAAGTACGGTTATTGTTGTGCTGATGGAAGCAGTCGTAAAAATCAAAAGCTGGTATTTGCGAATTACCTTGCGCTTTTCTCGCAGCAAGTCCACTAAATCAGAGCAGGGTCTGCTCATCTCGACATCACGGTGAAGGGTAGAATTCAGCGCATGGTCTACAAAAGCGCTTAATCGTTCCTGCAATTGCCTTGCCTGAGTTCTGGCAAGCACCCGCTCGCTTTCAGAAGCATCATAGTCGGCGATTATCAGGCTCATGGTTTTGTCAAACTCATCATAGGCATATCCGTCAACACGCAGTTTTCGGTTATGCTTTCCTGTCCCCTCAAAGTAGGCAGCAGTGAAGTCCATCAGAAATTCTGCTTCCTGCAGATATTGAGCAAAAGCACTTACGAATGACGCGCTGGAACCCTCGCCGGTCGCTGCGGCCTCGGCTTTAACCCCTTCTATGAAATCTTTTCGGAATTCCTGTGCGTCCATATTGTCACCCTTTCAGCCAGCCTGCCAATGAGGACAGGCTTAATTCGTAACGCAAAGATTCAACTTGAGTTGGAATGGTTCGTCTAATGAGCATTGGAAATGTGTCATTCACGCGGTACCGTTGCGAACCGGAGCAGTAATATTTCTGTTCAGAATATTCCTGTAAATCTATGTAACCGTATGCATTCAGTTTTAAGCAGAATAAATTCAAAGCATCTGAAGCATCAGTTAAATTGCTGATAATATGCCTTACTGCATCGTTAAGGGACAATGCACCCGCTTTATCAGGGGCAGCCTTATCAATACGCATTATTACAAGCTCACCTTCACCGATGCAGTCAAGCTGCGCAAGTGAAGAAATAGTAACGCTCGTGGCAGAAACACCAATACTTTTTATTTCGTACCAGCCATCTTGATATATAAAGTCTTGGTCAGCACCATCTGCGCCTACCCAACCCTGTATCGCAGTCATGGCGGAATCGCCTTTCTGAATTCGTTCCTGCAAAAACAGGAGTTCGCCAAGCAATCCTTTTCGGCTGCTCTCATCCATCAATCCGCTTCTTTGTGATTCCAGCAACCGGCTCCATTGCTTGTAGCGGTTAATAACCAACGCCAATGCTTCTTTTTCATTTGAAGCCGATCGTGAGTGCTCAATAATATCAGAACAAAGGATGGCAAATACGCTTTCTTGTTCATTGCGCAGAAGTTCAAACGAAAGCGTCCAGCGGTTATCTGTTTCTCTCTTACGACGGGTCACCGCCATAGATTTTGAGGATTCTATTGTTCCAATATCCTTAGTACAAACAAGTAACAGGGTTTTTCGACTTATTGACTGGTAACCAATGTACCATTCAAGCGGGTGCTGAGTATCAATCTGCAAGAATCCGCCGTCCTTGTAGTTGATGCTGTCCCATTGACTTTGGAGGATTTCAGGTGTTGTTCTCATTCATCGTTATCCTCCTCCGAATCATAGTAACTGCTTAGCTCAACCATATTAACCATATAACTTGCTGTTTCTTCGGGCAGCCCGGTAAACGGGAAGCCCGCACCCAATGCGTAAAGATAATCCGGCACTTGGCAGCCCTCTTCAATTTGTGTCCGCACCTTGCCATTTTTATCAGTGCTGTTCCGATCAACAGCAATAACGTGCAACATCAATATGGGCGCACGTCCTTCAATTAGATAAGTACTGTCGGAAACATGAAGTTTGTTAGGGTTTTTCCGCCTGAATGCTGCTTCAGCTTCATCCTGCTGCTCTTTCGTTAACCCCAGCTTTGTTGCGCCGCCAGCGCCTACACGAACCTTGGTTCCGCTAATACTGATTTGCTCTCGAGTTGCAATAATGGTACGCTTTTCTGGCTTCATGGACAACTGTTCAGCGCCGCAATACAATTCTGTAAATGCATCTTCTGCGGAACCTTCGGCAATAACAACGTCCCATGAGGTATTACCCATCTTATCCCTGATAAAGTCTGCAAGGGCTTGTCCCTGGAATGAGAGATGCCACGGGTGAGCTTTGAAATCACGGAGTAGCTGCTCGACTTCGTCCTTATTAACGCCCTCCCAGTAATAACGTTCGTCTTTACGAGCCCGTTGCCCTATTGTATCCAGCCGGCAGACAAAATCCTTGAATACATCCTCATTAGCTTTCAGAGATGCAGCATCGGCTTTTAGCCGCGGAGTTTCCAGCAAGCGTCCAGAAACAGTGACAGGGCGTTTAACCATCGTTCCTGCCCGCATCTTGTTTCTTGCTGTGACGATTAGGGAAGCGGGATCTTGCCGAACCTTCAACCCGAACTCCAGAGGTGTGAGGTTGGCGCTCTTCATCCTTGCAATTTCAAGCTTGAGCTCTTCCGCCGCTGCCGTTATGTATCCATACCAGTCGATGGCATCCACGCTAATCCAAATCTTGAACAGGTCATCGTATCCGGGACGGTAACCAAACCAACGCCCCATTTGCAGCAATGTGTCGTACATTTGTGATTTCCGGTAAAAATAGCTGACGCACAGACCTTCAAGTGTTAACCCTCTGGATAGACTGTTGCCGCCCACTGCAATTACACGCAGACCATCCTCTCGATGATTAAAGTAATCAAGGCTTGTAGCGCCGCTCTCCTGGTTGACTGCCCGCACATCTATCGGTGCTACAGCCTTAAACAAATATTCGGAAAGAAACTTGCACCACGGCATAGGATTACCCGGCGCACCAGCTTTTTTACTAAGAAAATGCTTGTCCCAGACAGCTTTTAAGTAGGCGATGCTTTGTATTTTACTGCTTTCAGCTTCAGACAGACGCGAGTAGTTTTGTAAATCAGAACGTACCTGCAAAATCCACACGGTCGCCAGATCACGGATTTGATTTTGAACATTCGTAAATCTGCTGACATGAATCATCATGGAGCGATGAGTTTTATAATCTCCGCGTACATCACGAATGCCGTTTATAAGCAGGAAATATGCCATAGCTTCTTTCATACTCGGAGGCAACTCGGTGACCAGATGCTCTTTTTTGTGACTAAACGGGAAAAAGGCATTCATTTCTTGCGGGTGTAATTCTTCAAGTGCATCCCTAAAACGTGCTTCCGCTCCAAAGATACTATCTGCCCCAATATAGTTCGACGGCGGTGCCAAGGAGTAAATAAAATCCCGCGGGAACAGATCATCTCCGCGCATATCATCAGTGGTTTCAGGATTTATAAAGATATTCGCATATGGCGTCGCGGTGATACCTAAATATGACGCTTGCCGAAACAAAGCCAAAAGTGTCCGAACAGCTTCATTTATAGCCGTTGGGTCTTGGTCCTCCTTTTTAGTGTTAACTGAAGCGTTATCGGCCTCATCGTCAATCAGGAGCATAGGCAAATCGATTTTTTGCCCTGCAACTGTATTGTTATTGCGCAACCATCGAATAAGGTTATTAAGGATACTCTTATTTTTCTTGACTACAAATACGACAGGATCACTAACACTGAGCAGCGAAAGGTCATTACTTTTCAATACATTAATGTCAAAATCCTTGACTACAGATGTAAAAGAAGCAATGCGTTTACTTGCGCCGTATCTTCCGACGCCGACGGGTTCATTTCTGATTTCCTTCTTAGTTGGGTCAAGAAAATATTCACTCTTTCTACCAGAAAACTCCGCGTCCAATCTTTCCTGCGTTTGCTGACGCAGATTTTCCATCATGCCCGCAAGCACAATGATGACACGGTAGCCCGTGTCTGCCGCCTTGTTGCATATAGCTGTGTAGTTAGCGGTTTTACCTGACTGGACATCACCTAATGCAAGGCCGCGTCGCTGGAAATCATTTTTCGCTGTCGGGTCACCCAGCAGGTCAACAATCTCATCAGAAACACGTCCGAGATTTCCAGTTACCCTTGGATTCCAATGTTTTATCTCTTCAAGATACTTTTTATATCTGTTCCAAAAGAAGAAGTCCAGTTCAGAACGCCGTGACGGGAGCCATGATTGATGCGGACGTTTGTCATCTTTAATCACCACACCAATATCCATGACGACGACTATGTTAGCTTTGAGCCTTCGCTTTAAGTCCTCAAACTCGTGATCAGTCACAGGGCAAAATGAGGCAAGTGACTGTCTGAGCGTGTCAGCTATCCTGTCAAATTCCGCTTCACTGGGCGGAACTTCCTTGAATAGCGTATTTATGTTCGAGGAAATCATCCCCTCCAATTGTTCTGCATTAGTTACAGCCATATAAAGCGCCTCACTTATATCTTTCAATGATATTAGGATGATTTACAAATGGATGGGATACGGACAGCCTGTCCAGCAACTCTTTTTTAGCTGCAACTGAAGGCATCTGATTAAGAAGCAGTTTCAGCATGCTTTCCACTTCATTCGCCGTGACCTCGGTTTCATTCTCAAGCGCTTTTTCTGATGTTAAGTCCAGGTATAGCTGATTAAGCGGAATACTGTTTTCGATAGCCTTTAATAATGCTTCGACATTCCGCTTTATTTGCGGCGTTGCATCTAAGAACATCTCTAGCAAAGGGTGGTCACGGTTAATGCCATAGAAAAACCCGCCTTGTTTACCCTTAAACCGCTGCCAAATGTGAACAACAGAATCATTTATTTCTTTTTTACCTCTGAATACCCACGTCTGCTTGCTGCGCTCTGCCATCCGTTCTATAACGGATTCCAGATTTTTCCTGACAATCTCAGGGGGAATCGCCGTGGATTTTTTAATATCAAGCGTCCAGAGGTTATCCAAATCATTGGGTATGTCAACCTGAATCCGAGCCAGTTTTGAAAGCTCGCCCTGCCGCATCATGCGAAACCATGTTCCCCAAACCAAAAGACGTTTATTTCTGTAAACATAAAACCCTTGGCTTTTACGCAATCCCTCTTTGCCCCCAAGATTCTCTATCTCATCAGCTGATAAATTTGATATGTGAGGAAGTATGTATGGACGGACAACTACTTTTGCACCATCGACAAACAACTCCTCATCAGCCATTACCTGTGTATTCCTGCGTATTAGGAAAGGGTCAGAATAGTTAAGCGGGGCTCTGTTCATTTTAATCTGAAGCTTTTTCAGCCCGGTTTCTCCGCTGAGGTATCGATGAAAAACCAAAGAGAGATGGGCACGGACATCATCCATCTTTCTGCCCATAGAGCGGTCAAAGTTCAATTCGCCAACTTTGAGCCTGTCAAGATTCTGCCACACAACCAGTGTGCCACTATCGAGTTCACGCAGGTTATCGATGTGGGGTATTGCGTTAATTTCTTCATCAGTTTCCAACGCAATAAGCGACCAATCCTCAGTTTTGATTACATGGTCAATATCCCAGCGGCGGACTTCAATTTTATCATCCTTTTTGCTGGCGACTGACAATGTTCGGCACTGTGACAAAGAAGATGTTTTTAACCCTAACCCAAACCGCCCTAAATCTGTGTCCGCCCGTTTGTCATTCGGATTCTGGCTGCCATAGCGCATAGCATTTTCAAGCTCACCAGCATTCATTCCGCAACCGTTATCCAGTATTGCTATATATGAATCCCCAACCGGGAAGAAAAAGATTTCTGCACACGAAGCCGATGCCGAGACACTGTTATCTACAATGTCGGCAATTGCCGATTCTAACGTATAGCCTATAGCGCGGGTAGACTCAATAAGTGTCGGTGCATACGGCGGCAAGGAAATAGTCTTCAAAATTTGCCTCCTCTTTCTGCATTAATTCAGGTTATATTGTTGGCAGGTCTGGGCAGGCCTTTAGGCAATATATACATTCCATTCCTTCTCGTCGGAGAGTCTAGGAAGGTTATTATACCATAGGGGTTGGACATACATGTGTCCGTGGACGATTGTTGAGTGGATCACTTTCGTATCAGCACGACCCGGGAAAATGGCTCAGGTTCATAGCGAACGCACGTAATACCTTTAGAAGATATCTTTAAAAGGAGGCCACAAAGGAGTAAATGTTTTTCTCAAAACATATCCTAGGATCAATAGCTAAAAGCCATATTCCTTCACCAAGAGTTCGTACATAATCTTTGCTGATTCATAGTCAAATTGTATTGATTGACTTGTCTTACCCTGATGCACTCTATTTATAGAGCCGTATGTATCAATTTGCAGTATTTTTTGCTTTGGATCAACTGTATTCTCTGGAAAAACAAAATAAGTAGAGCTAACAGCACCATGTACTTTTTGATTATTTGGCTCTTTTTTCGTAAACTCCTTCGCAGTAATTAGTGCCACACTGATTCCCCCTCTACAAGTTGTTCTATTCATTTCCCATTTTCGCCATTTTTTTCATATTACCTTCTCTGTTGCAAATGATCTCGGTGGCGGGACATTATACGAATTCGGTTAAGCGAACATGGTTATGTAAAAAAGGTGGTGCACCAGAAAGCTTTAGGTATGCTTATAATGAAAGGTTGAATATGTCGCACAGTTCACTATCGGACATTTCGGTCAGCCATGTTTCTCCGGCTGAGACTGTCAGATCCGACAGTTCTTTTTTTGCTTCGAGCATAGTATTGATTTTTTCCTCGAGTGTGCCGAGGGTAACGAATCTGTGGACGGTGACGTTGTATTGCTAACCGACGCGGTAGGCTCTGTCTGCATGGTTCAACCTCCTTGAGGATAACTATACACCTTTACGCAGCGTCAATGTCAATTAAAAATTCACAGGAAATTCCTGTGAATTAAGATGGGCAGATCACATGCAGACCTCCTATATTTTCAAAGTCTCGGTTTGTAGTAATAATGCGATCAATGCCATTGTTAAACATTACTGCAATGTGAACTAAGTCCCTGGGAGAAAGCTTGGCGCCTGACTTGTTGTCGGCTAACTCCCTTGCCAGCAGCATATCTTCATGGCGGACTGGCAGAACTGAGGCATGCATAATTTGTGAGTAGGAATCAAATACCTGTAAGCCAAGTTCATGTCTGTTGATACTGAAGTAACGGTAGAGAATTTCCTGAAAAACTTCTGCATCGGTATAAGCATCAAGATTTCCGTGAGCAATTGAGCTCATAATTTCCAAGCAACTAACCTTAAGCGGGTGGTCTTTACCTGCGGCATACATTGGAATACCTTCTTCATTTGTTCCCAATTAGATACGGGGGCATTAATATTAGCCATTTCTTGGACTGCTTTCAATTTGTCATCTCTTGAGACTGTGTAGCGCCGCTCTATCGCTTCACGCACCAATTCTCCAACAGAAGTGCTTTTTGCGGCAGCTTCCTTTTTTAATCTGTTTAATTGTTCTGGATCCAAACGTATTTCTAGCCTGGCATCTAATTTCTTGTTCCGCATAATACATGGCCATACATCCCTAGGGTTTAATGGATAATTATGTGTCGCGGTTAAACTATAGACTGAACGGTAACCAAGAAACATTTTCTTGTTCCGAAGTTAACTATCCTTTTGTCTTAATAAAGCTTAATATATTAAACAAAGCCGCAGCGGGCGGGTTACAAGCCTGCTGCGGCTTTGTTCTAATGCTGCCGCCAGTTCCAAAAAGCTACTTCATCTACCATCAAAATGGTTATCCACTCTTCTCCCTGTAGTGCAAGAAGCTCTTTTGTAGGGCCTGTAATGACTGCGCCGTAATGATAGATGCCGTTTTCTTCAAGATGGTTTATTCTTTCTGTAAGATTAAGAGGTCTGAAATCAACGCGGTCGGCTATGTTTTGGTTTTCTTCCAAGAAATAAAGAGTTTTCATAAACTGCTGATGAAAAACAGTCTGGTCACCGGGGTCATAGTCTGGTGATCTCCGGCTTTCGGAGGAAAATCCCCTGACTTCTGTGCGGGAGGTGACAATCATATCATCATCATGCCAGATTGGCATATAGGCCGGGAAGCCAAGATAACTGAAGCGGAATAAGTCTTCATCGTCTTCCACTCCCGAATCCACCGCCAACCAGAGCATGTCAATGTCTTTATCAGAGAATAGGTTAAAGACTTCTTCGGTGGGCAAAAGCCGGTTAAAGCTGACGTAGGCTGATGCTACCGTGCCCTCAGGTAGCATCTCCAGGATGTCCCATTGAGAATTTGCCTGAAAATTAGCCGAGTGTGCGGGATGCACCATATAAGGTGGACTTTGTGTGGTTCTGCCAAGCTCTACTCTGTCGGTAAAAGTCATCCTGGAAAATATAAATCTGTAGTTTAGCTCCCCTACCTTGATTGTTTCATGACCAACTCTTTTTGTCATGTCACGCGTGGCGTCCATGGTAAAAAAAGGATTGGCCTGTGTGCTGGTGCCGCGATACTGGCCGTAAGGATCGGTGACAATCAGTGTATATTCAATTACATTACGGAGCACTTCACCGCGGGAAGGATTACCGGTCGCATAGTAAAGCATGGTAATAATTGAGGAAACAATGGTGATAATGATCAAAAAAGAAATTGCTGTAAAAGCGGTTTGCAGACGGGCTGCCCATTTACCGCGTTTTAGTATTTTCTGCTCTGAGTTAAGTGCGCCTTTTTTTTCCTGTCCGGAGTTATGCGGGGCAGTCTTTTTTTTATCGTCCAGGCGCTCCTGTAGGGCTTCTAGTTTTTCCAGTTCTTTTTCAAACTCTTTTTCTTCTTCTTCAGACATTTTGCCGTTTTCGTAATCGTCAAGTTTTTTATTGAAATCGTCAGTCATGTAT
>Ga0208609_100531_pt1 | contig 14229 bp, 8 predicted proteins | sample SubbioR11_8A_Apr_FD_184813 | JGI IMG/M metagenome (GOLD analysis project Ga0208609, IMG submission 184813) | Serpentinite rock and fluid subsurface biosphere microbial communities from McLaughlin Reserve, California, USA - CR11_8A_Apr (SPAdes) | ecosystem: Environmental > Terrestrial > Deep...
CGGCGTGTCGGCGTCGGCCCGGGTCTGCAGCTCGCCGGTGTACTGGTCGAAGATCTCGGCCTCGAGCGACTGCAGCAGCCGCCGCGTCATGACGACCATGTGCAGCGCGTCGCCCTCGCCCAGCGGCGCGCGCAGGCGCAGCTCGTGGCTGCCGAGGTAGCGGCGCTGGCTGGGGCCCCAGTCGAGCCGCCAGCTGAAGCCGGGCGGCTCGGCGGTGCTCTCGATGCGCAGCGCGCTGGCGTCGGCGCGCGCCTGGAACCGCCCACCGTGCCCGGCGGCCCAGCGCGCGAGCCCGGCATGCGCTGCAGCCTCACGGCGCGGCCACCAGCGCCTGATCGCATCGAGCATGCTCGCCATTCATCCACTAGAGTCGGGGCTGGCCCGACCGCACACACTGCACGAGACGGGAGACGTCGATGATCGAAGTGTATTCGTGGCCCACGCCCAACGGCCACAAGGTCCACATCATGCTCGAGGAGTGCGCGCTGCCGTACCGCGTGCACGCGGTCGACATCGGTGCGGGCGAGCAGTTCGACCCGGCCTTCCTCGCGATCAGCCCGAACAACAAGATCCCGGCCATCGTCGACCCCGACGGCCCCGACGGCCGGCCGATCTCGCTGTTCGAGTCCGGCGCGATCCTGCTGTACCTGGCCGGCAAGACCGGCCGCCTGCTGCCGGCCGACGTGCGCGGCAAGTACACCGTGCTGCAGTGGCTGATGTTCCAGATGGGCGGGCTCGGGCCGATGCTCGGCCAGGCCCATCACTTCCGCGTCTACGCGCCCGAGAAGATCCCGTACGCGATCGAGCGCTACACGCAGGAGGCGCGGCGCCTGTACGGCGTACTGAACCGGCAGATCGCCCGCCAGCGCTACGTCGCCGGCAACGACTACTCGATCGCCGACATCGCGGTCTTTCCGTGGCTGCGCTCGTGGAAGAACCAGGGCATCGACTGGAACGATCACCCGCACCTCAAGGGCTGGTTCGACGAGATCGCCGCCCGGCCGGCGGTGCAGCGTGGCGTCGAGGTGCTGGCCGAGCGCCGCCGGCCGCTGCTCGACGAGCGCGCGCGCGACGTGCTGTTCGGCGCGACGCAGTACCGCAGGCGCTGACCCCGCCCCTGGTCGGCCACCGGTCTGCCGCACCCCGGCGGGCCGGCGCGCGCCGCCGCGCGCGGCTCAGGGCAGACCCGGCACACGCCGCCCGGCCGCCGCGCCGGCGGCCGGTGCCACCAGCTCGGCCAGCGTCACGCCGTCGAGCACCACGAGGTAGCTCGCCAGCGCCCGCTGCAGCGCGCCCTTGAGCCGGCAGCGGCCGTCGAGGCGGCAGGCGCCGCTGCGGCCGAAGCATTCGGCGAGCGCGAAGTCGCCCTCGGTGGCGCGCACCACCTCGCCCACCGTGATGCCCGCGGCCGGGCGCAGCAGGCGCAGCCCGCCGCCACGGCCGCGGGTGGTCTCGAGGTAGCCAGCCGCGGCCAGCGTCATCACGATCTTGGTCAGGTGGCTGCGCGAGATTGCGTGCCGCCCGGCGATCTCGCCGATCGTCACCGGCTCGCTGCGGCCGGTGCTGGCCGCGCAGTACATCAGCACGCGCAGGCTGTAGTCGGTCCACTGGGTCAGGCGCATGGCGGCCTGCGAGGTTGCGCTAGGTCAACCCGAATTGATTCACGTGCGGTGCATCTTACGGTCCAATAGGTTCTCTGTCGATGCATCTTCAAGGAGCCCGCGATGACCGCTGCCGTCGAGTCCATGAACCACCCGCGCGCCACCCAGACGCTGGGCGCACTGGCCGTCGAGCTGCCGGGCGCGACGGCGGTGCTGCGACGGCTCGGGCTCGATTTCTGCTGCGGCGGGCAGCAGACGCTGGCCGCGGCCTGTGCGAGCAAGGGCCTGGACGCGCAGGCCGTCGCGGCCGAGCTCGCCGCGCTGGAGCGCGACGCCGCACCCGCCGCGCCGCGCGAGCCGGCCGCGCTGATCGACCACCTGCTCACGCGCTACCACGCGGTGCACCGCCAGCAACTGCCCGAGCTGCTGCGCATGGCGCGCCGGGTCGAGGCCGTGCACCGCGAGCACCCGCAGGCGCCGCGCGGGCTGTCGGCGCTGCTCGCCACGATCGAGGCCGAGATGCTCGAGCACATGGCCAAGGAGGAGCAGATCCTGTTTCCGCTGCTGCGCGCCGGTGGCCACCCGGGCGTGGTCCAGCCGATCGCGGTGATGCGCCACGAGCACGACGCGCATGGCGCGCGCCTGCGCGAGCTGCTCGCGCTGACCGCGGACTTCAGCCCGCCTGCGGACGCCTGCACGACCTGGTGCGCGCTCTACGCCGCGGGCCGGCAGTTCGTCGACGACCTGATGCAGCATATCCACCTCGAGAACCACCTGCTGTTCCCGCACTTCGAAGCCGGCGCCAGACCCTGAGCCTGGATCCGGCCTCGGTCGATCGGGAGTCGACCGCTCGGCCAGACAGCCGGCGAACCCTTCAGGGCCACCGGCCTGCCAACAGCTCCTGGAACGCCACCAGGCGCCCGGCGATGGCGCTTGCGGCCACCGTCGCCGGGCTGGCCAGCCAGACCTGCCCGGGCCCGCTGCGCCCGGGGAAGTTGCGGTTGATCGCGCTCACCGTGACCTGCTGCGGCGAGGTCGAGGCCCCCGGCCCGCAGTTGGCGCAGGCGCCGCAGGCCGGCTGCAGCAGCTCGGCGCTGACGGCGTCGAAGGTCTCGAGCCAGCCCTGCGCGGCGCACCAGTCGCGCACGTCGGTGGAGCCGAACTGCAGGTACAGCCGCACCGACGGCGCGACGCGCAGGCCGCGGGCCGCGGCCCAGACCAGCACCGCGTGGTACTGCGCGAAGTCTGCGCGCTTGCCGGCGGTGCACGAGCCGCCGTAGGCGATGTCGATGCGTGGCCGCTCGGTCAGTTCGGCCAGCGGCAGGCCGCGCCCGGGGTCGCCGGGGCGCGCGACCCACGGCGACAGCGCCGCTGCATCGACGCGGATCAGGTCGGCGTAGTGCGCCCCCGCGTCGCTGCGCAGCCAGGGCTCAGGCCGGTAGTCGATGCCGCGCCGCTCGCGCAGGAAGCGCACGGTCTCGGCATCGGGCTCGACGAGGCCGGTGACCCCGCCGAGTTCGGCCGTCATGTTGGTCAGCGTCGCGCGCTCGTCGGTGCACAGCGCGCGCACCGCTGCGCCGCCGAACTCGAAGACGCGACCGACGCCCGCGCCGGCGCGCAAGGCCGGCAGCGCGAGCAGGTGCAGCACCAGGTCCTTCGCGCCCGTGCCCGGCGGCCAGGCGCCGTCGACCTCGATGCGCAGCACCTCGGGCTCGCCCAGCCGCACCTGGCCGGTGACGAAGGCCCAGGCCATCTCGGTGCTGCCGACGCCGAAGGCCACGCAGCCCAGCGCACCGGCGTGCGGGGTGTGCGAGTCGGTGCCGACGATCAGCTCGCCGGGCAGCGCGTAGCGCTCGGCGATCAAGGCGTGCGAGATGCCCTGCGAGCCCTCGCCTGCGGGCAGCACGCCGTGGTCGACGAGGCCATGGCGGGCGACGAAGTCCCGATGCGCACGCGACAGGCGCCCGACACCACCGGCCAGGTCCTGACCCTGGTGCAGCGGGCTGCGGTGGACGTACGAGAGGTGGTCCTCGAAGCAGACGATGCTCGCCGGGTCGTGCAGCGCGTAGCCGCTGCCGTAGCGCTGCGCCAGCAGATGCGCGCACATGCCGGTGTAGTACTCGTGGACGTAGCGGCGGTCGGCGCGCACGCAGCCCGCGGCGCTGCGGTGGCGGCGCACGATCTTGTCGAACAGCGTGCGCGGGCGGCCGTCGTCGTCGTCCGCGGGCCGCACCGGCGGCGGCGTCCAGGCCAGCAGCCCGCCGGCGCGCAGGATCGCGGCGGCCTGCGGGTCACGGCCGGCGAGCAGTTCGTCGGGGGTGAGGGCCTCGCCGCGCTCGAGCCGCGCGAGCAGTGCGAAGTCGGTGCTGGTCCACAGCCCGAGGTTGTCGGCGTTCTGGCGGTAGATGCGCTCGAAGCTCTCGGCGAAGACGTAGCGCACGCCGGCGCTCAGTTCGGCCAGCGGGCTGTGCTCGCGCGAGCTGCCCTTGCCGTAGCGCCGGCCGGCGACCAGCACCCCGAAGCCGCCCTGCTGCAGCGCGCCGGGGCCGATCGGCCGCTCGCCGCCCGCCGTAAAACCGGTATGCGCATGGCGGCCGAGCGTGACGTCGAAATGCACCATCGCCGCCAGCGGCGAGATCTCGTCGGTCGAGACGTCGTCGCGCAGCGGCCCGGCCTCGGTGCGCGAGAGCCGCGCGCCGGCCAGTTGCGCCCGCACCCGCGCCGGCTCGGCGCTCAGGTAGAGCAGCCGCAGGTTCACTGCGGCTCGACGCCGACCTTGCGCACCAGGGCGGCAAAGCGCGCCGTCTCGCTGCGGAAGAAGGGCATGGCGCGCTCGGCCGGCTGCACGTCGATCACATTGCCCTGCCGCGCCATGGCCTCCTTGACCGCCGGGTCGGCGAAGGCGGCGACCACCGCGGCATGCACGCGCTGCACCTCGGCCGGCGGCAGGCCCTTGGGGCCGATCACGGCGAACCAGGCCTCGGCCTGGAAGCTGACGCCCTGCTCGACGAAGGTCGGGATGCCCGGCGAGGCCGCCAGCCGCTGCGCGGTGGCCACGCCGATCGCGCGCAGCGCGCCGGTCTGCAGGTGCTGCTGCACGCTGGGCAGCGCGGCGGTCGCGAACTCGACCTGGCCGCCGATCAGGTCAGTCAGCATCGGCCCGACGCCGCGGTACGGGATGTGGCGCGCGCGGGTACCGGTGGCGTCGAGGAATATCTCGGTGGCCAGGTGCAGGATGGTGCCGTTGCCGCCGGAGGCGTAGTTCATCTCGCCGCGCCTTTGCGTCAGCAGCGCGACCAGTTCGCGGGCGTTGGCCGCCGGCACCCGGGCGTTGACGACGAGCACGATGGGCGTGTAGCCGATCACCGCGATCGGCGTGAAATCGTCGGGCATCGCGAACGGGAAGGCCCGCATCACGCTGGGCAGGATCACGACGTTGTTGGAGACGACGCCCAGCGTGTGGCCGTCGGCCGGCGCGCGCACCAGCGCCTGCAGGCCGATGATGCCACCGGCACCGGGCTGGTTGTCGACCACGATGGACTGGCCCAGCGCCCGCGCCAGCGCGGGCTCGGCGGCGCGCGTGATGGTGTCGACGCCCGAGCCGGTGGCGTGCGGAAGGATCAGCCGCGTCGTGCGCGGCTGGGCCAGCGCCGGGGTGGCCAGCGCGCAGCCGGCAGCGGCGATCAGCGTGCGTCGGGTCAGCTTCGTCATCATCGTCTCCTCGTGAATTCAGGCCACGATGGCCCGGGTCAGGTAGTCTTCGATCTGCGCGTCGTCGTAGCCCAGGCCGGCGAGCAGCGGGCGGGTGTGGGCACCGAAGCGCGGCGGATCCAGCCGCACCCGCAGCCGCTCGCCGGCCAGGGTGAGCGGCAGCAGCGCGGTCTTGACCCGCCGCCCGGCGTCGCTGCCGTCGGGCAGCGCGATGTCGGCCAGCCCGCCGGTGGCCCGCAGATGCGGGTCGTCGAGCAGGTCCTCGGGCCGGCGGATCGGCGCAAAAGGCAGGCCGGCGCGCTCGAACAGCGCGGCCAGCTCGGCCGCGGGGCGCGCAGCGAGACGCTCGCGCAGGGTGGCCAGCAGCTGCGGTCGGCGCTGGACGCGGTCGTTGTTGGTCCGCAGCAGCGGGTCGGCCTTCAGGTCGGCGTAGCCGAGCACGTCGCAGAAGGTGGCGAACTGCGCGTCGCTGACCGCGGCGAGAAAGATCTGCTCGCCGCCGGCGACCGTGAAGATGTCGTAGACCGCCCAGGGGTTGTCGCGCGCGGGCATCGGCTTGGGGTGCTGCCCGGTCATCGCGTACTGCAGCATGTGCTGGCCCATCAGGAACACATTGTTCTCGAACAGCGCGCTCTGCACCTCCATGCCGCGGCCGCTGATGCCGCGCTGGATCAGCGCGCCCAGAACGCCGATCGCGCCGAACAGCCCGCCCATGATGTCGTTGACGCTGGTGCCGGCGCGCAGCGGGTCGCCGGGGCGGCCGGTCATGTAGGCCAGCCCGCCCATCATCTGCACGACCTCGTCGAGCGCGGTGCGCTGCTCGTAGGGGCCGGGCAGGAAGCCCTTGTGGCTGACGTAGATCAGGCGCTCGTTGAGCGCGGCCAGGCTGGCGTAGTCCAGCCCGTACTTCAGCAGCGCACCGGGCTTGAAGTTCTCGGCGACCACGTCCGCGCTGGCGGCGAGCCGGCGCGCGACCGCGGCGCCCTCGGGCTGCTTCAGGTCGATGCCGATGCTCTGCTTGTTGCGGTTGAACATCGGAAAGAAGCCGGCCCCCGCGCCGAGCAGCCGGCGGGTGCCCTCGCCGTCGACCGGCTCGACCTTGATGACTTCGGCACCGAGGTCGGCGAGCACCATGCCGCAGGTCGGGCCCATCACCATGTGCGTGAACTCGACCACCCGCAGCCCGGCCAGGGGTTGGGGGGCGGCGCTCTGCGGCGGCGGCTGGGCGGGACTCACTGGAAGGCCCCCGCTCGCAGCGTCCTGGGCAGCCCGGCGCGCCAGACGTGACCGTGCAGCGGCTCGCCTTCTAGCCAGCACGCGAGGTGGCCGCGCAGCGCCAGCAGCGCGTCGAAGTCCAGCCCGGTCGGCACCCGCAGGCTGGCGAACAGGTAGGCCAGGTCCTCGGTGGCGACGTTGCCGCTGGCCCCGGGCGCATGCGGGCAGCCGCCGATGCCGCCGATGCAGGCGTCGAAGCGGCGCACGCCTGCCCGCCAGGCCGCGTAGGTGTTGGCCAGGCCCAGCCCGCGCGTGTCGTGGAAGTGGCCGCAGGCCAGGCGCTCGCCGGCCACCGCGAAGCACTCCCCGAACAGGCGCTCGACCTGCAGCGGGTCGGCGTAGCCGACGGTGTCGGCCAGCCCGATGCGGTCGGCGCCGGCGTCGAGCACCGCGCGCGCCAGCCGCAGCACCTCGGCGGGCTCGACCCGGCCCTGGATCGTGCAGCCGAACGCGGTGCTGATGCCGACTTCGAGCAGGCATTTCGACCCCGATGCGTCGCGCAGCGCGCGGATGCGGCCGACCTCGGCCACCACCTCGTCGGGGGTCTTGCGCAGGTTGGCCAGGCTGTGCGCATGGCTGGCCGACAGCGGCAGCAGCATCGCGTCGGCGCCGCTGTCGAGCGCGGCCTGGGCACCCTTCAGGTTGGGCACCAGCACCGAGGTCACCAGCCCGGGCAGCGTGCGCGCGCAGGCCACCAGCTCGGCGGTGTCGGCCAGTTGCGGCAGCAGCCGCGCCGGCACGAACGAACCGACCTCGGCCTCGCGCACGCCGCTGGCGTGCAGGGCACGCAGCCACTCGATCTTGTGCGCCGTCGGCAGCGTGCGCGCGATGCTCTGCAGGCCGTCGCGCAGGCCGACCTCGCGCACGCACACGGTGGCGTCGGGAGGCGGTGGAGTCGACATGGACCGCACTGTAGGCGTTCCCCCTGGATACTGCGCATGTCGACTCCTCAGCGCAGCCGTTCCAATCCGGAATGCCATGACCCGCCAGCCGCACCCTGCCCGCCCGCTCGACGCCGTGTCGCTGCAATTGTTCATCGCCGTCTGCGAGGAAGGCAGCCTCGCGCGCGCCGCCGCCCGCGAGGCGATGGTGGCCTCGGCGCTGAGCAAGCGGCTGGCCGCGCTGGAAGCCGAACTGGGCGCGCCGCTGCTGGTGCGCCACGCCCGCGGCGTGGCGCCAACGCCGGCCGGCGAGGCCCTGCTGGCCCGTGCCCGCGAGCTGCTGTCGGCGATGCAGCGCACGCGCGCCGAGCTCGGCGAGTTTGCCGAGGGCGTGCAGGGCAGCGTGCGGGTGCTGGCCAGCCCGTCGGTGCTGGCCGAGCTGCTGCCCGACGACATCGGCCGCTTCGTCGCGCGCCACCCGCGGCTGCGCGTGAGCCTCGACGAGCGCATCAGCGCCGACATCGTGCGCGCGCTGCTCGACGGCGTGGTCGACCTCGGCGTGGTCTGGGACCAGGTCGACCTGGCCGACCTCGTCGCCCGGCCGTACCGGCGCGACCACCTGTGCGTGGTGATGCCGCCGACCCACGCACTGGCGCGCCGCCCGTCGCTGCGGCTGGCCGAGATCCTCGTCGAAGCTTCGGTCGGCGTCGCCCCGGGCGGGCTGATGGACCGCCTGCTGCGCCGCGAAGCGGCGCGGCTGGGCGCCGAGCTGGCCCACCGCATCCAGGTCTCGAGCATGGACGCGGCCTGCCGCATCGTCGCCGCCGGGCTGGGCCTGGCGGTCCTGCCGCGCGAGGTCGCGGTGCCGCACGCCGGCGCCGGGCGCCTGGCCCTGGTGCCGCTGGCCGAACCCTGGGCCGAGCGGCAGTTCATGGTGCTGACACGCCCGCGCGCACATATCTCGGCCGCCGCGCGGCTGCTGGCGCAGGAGCTGGAGGCGGTGGCCGCGTGATGCGCCCCGCCCGGCGCCGCACTCAGCCCCGCGCCAGCACCGCCGCCAGCGCGCGCCCGGTGTGCGTGGCGGCGGCGACGACCTGCTCGGGCGGGCCGACCGCGGCGATGCGGCCGCCGCCGGCGCCGCCCTCGGGGCCGAGGTCGACGATCCAGTCGGCCTCGGCGACGACATCGAGGTCGTGCTCGATGACGACCACGCTGTGGCCGCCGTCGACCAGCCGGTGCAGCACGCGGATCAGCCGCTCGACGTCGGCCATGTGCAGGCCGACGGTCGGCTCGTCGAGCACGTACAGCGTGTGCGGGGCCCGCGCCCGCCGGGCCAGCGCCAGCGGGCGATCCTCGCCGGCGGGCTGCGGCGGCGGCACCGGCGCGCCGTCGGGCCCACTGCGCCGCGGCGCGTCGTCGCGCACCTTGGCGAGCTCGGTCACCAGCTTGATGCGCTGCGCCTCGCCGCCCGACAGCGTCGGGCTGGGCTGGCCCAGCGTCAGGTAGCCCAGGCCGACGTCGCGCAGCAACTGCAGCGGGTGGGCGATGGCCGGCATGCTGGCGAAGAAGTCGACCGCCTCGTCGACCTCCATCTGCAGCACCTCGCCGATGCTGCGCCCGCGCCAGCTCACCGCCAGCGTCTCGGCGTTGAAGCGCCGGCCGTGGCAGACCTCGCAGGGCAGCTTGACGTCGGGCAGGAAGCTCATCGCGATCGTGCGCACGCCCTGGCCCTCGCAGGCGTGGCAGCGGCCGGCCTGCGCGCCGCCGGTGTTGAAGCTGAAGCGCCCCGGGCCCCAGCCGCGGGCCCGGGCCTCGAGGGTCTGGGCGTACAGCCGGCGGATCGCGTCCCAGAAGCCGACGTAGGTCGCCGGGCACGAACGCGGCGTCTTGCCGATCGGCGTCTGGTCGACTTCGAGCACGCGCTCGACCGCGTCGAAGCCGTCGATGCGCTCGCAGCCTGACCACGCCGGCCGGCCGCCGCGCAGGTTGACGAACTGCAGGTTGGCCAGCAGCACGTCGCGCGCGAGCGTGCTCTTGCCCGAGCCGCTGACCCCGGTCACCGCGACCAGCCGCTGCAGCGGCACGCCGACGTCGAGCCGCTGCAGGTTGTGGCAGATCGCGCCGCGCACGACCAGCCGCGGCGTGGCGTCGTCGACCGGCCGGCGGGCCTGCAGCGGGTGGCGCATCGGCGAGGCCAGGAAGCGGCCGGTGACCGAATCGGCTGCGCCGGCGAGGTCGGCCGCGCTGCCCTGGGCGACCACCCGCCCGCCGCGCTTGCCGGCCCCGGGGCCGATGTCGATCAGGTGCTCGGCGCGGCGGATCGTGTCCTCGTCGTGCTCGACGACGACCAGCGTGTTGCCCAGCTCGCCCAGGCGCTGCAGGGCGTCGAGCAGGATGGCGTTGTCGCGCGGGTGCAGGCCGATGGTCGGCTCGTCGAGCACATAGCACACGCCCTGCAGATGGCTGCCGAGCTGGGCCGCGAGCCGGATGCGCTGGGCCTCGCCGCCCGAGAGCGTGGGCGCGGCGCGGTCGAGGCTCAGGTAGCCCAGGCCGACGTCCTCGAGGAAGCGCAGCCGGCTCGCGACCTCGGCGACGACGTCGCGCGCGATCTGCGCGTCGCGACCCTCGAGCCGCAGGCCGTCGACCCAGGCCCGGGCCTCCGTCACCGACCACGCAGCGACCGCGCTGATCGCACGGCCGTCGAAGCGCACCGCGCGCGCCGACGGGTTCAGCCGTGTGCCGCCGCAGTCGGGGCAGGGCGTGTCGGCGACGCCCTCGACCTCGGGCTCCTCGCTGGGGAAGGTCCGCTCGCGGCCCTGGTCGTCGTCGTCGCGCCGCGTGTCGTCCCAGGCCCGCCGCTGCTCGCGGGTGAGCGCCAGCCCGGTGCCGACGCAACCCGGGCACCAGCCATGCTTGCTGTTGTAGCTGAACAGCCGCGGGTCGGGCTCGGGGTAGCTGGTGCCGCAGACCGGGCACGCACGCCTGGTCGAGAAGACCTTCAGCGTGCCGATGCCGACGCTCGACTGGCCGTCCTCGAGCGCGGCGGCCAGGCCGTCGAGCGGGTGCAGCAGGTGCAGCACGCCGCGGCCGAGGTCGAGCGTGCGCGCCAGCGCCTCGCGCAGCCCGGCCTCGTGCGCCGGGTCGACGACGAAGTCGGCCACCGGCAGCTCGATGGTGTGCTCCTTGAAGCGGTCGATGCGCGGCCAGGGCTCGACCTTCAGGAACTCGCCGTCGACCCGCAGGTGGCTGTGGCCGCGCGCCTTGGCCCACTTGGCGAGGTCGGTGTAGACGCCCTTGCGGGCGACGACCAGCGGCGCGAGCAGGCCGACATGCGCACCGCGGTGCTCGCGCAGCAGCTGCGCGGCGATGCTCTCGACGCTCTGCGGCCGCACCTCGGCGCCGTCATGGACGCAGTGCGCGATGCCGAGCTTGACCCACAGCAGGCGCAGGTAGTGCCAGACCTCGGTGCTGGTGGCCACCGTGCTCTTGCGCCCGCCGCGCGAGAGCCGCTGCTCGATGGCGACGGTCGGCGGGATGCCGTAGACCGCGTCGACCTCGGGCCGGCCGGCCGGCTGCACGATGCTGCGCGCGTAGGCGTTGAGGCTCTCGAGGTAGCGCCGCTGGCCCTCGTTGAACAGGATGTCGAAGGCCAGCGTGCTCTTGCCCGAGCCCGAGACGCCGGTGACGACGTTGAAGCGCCCGCGCGGGATGTCGACGCTCAGGCCCTGGAGGTTGTGCTCGCGGGCGTTGACGATGCGGATCGCGTCGCCGGCGGCCGCGCGGGCGGCCGCGCGCCGGGCCTGGAGCACGGCCTGCAGCGGGCGGCCCTCCTCGGCACGCAGCCCGCCGACCCCGAGCGTCGTCTCGTAGTCGCGCAGCGCCGCACCGGTGTGCGAGCTGGGGTGGGCCTTGACGTCGTCGGGCGCGCCGGTGCACACCAGCTCGCCGCCGCCGTCGCCGCCCTCGGGGCCGAGGTCGACGATCCAGTCGGCCGCGCGGATGACGTCGAGGTTGTGCTCGATGACGAGCAGCGAGTGGCCGGCGTCGAGCAGCTTGCGCAGCGCGCGCATCAGCCTGGCGATGTCGTCGAAGTGCAGGCCGGTGGTCGGCTCGTCGAAGACGAACAGCGTGCCGCGGCGGGCCGGCGGCTGGCTGGCCGAGCGCGCCGCCGCCTCGGCGAGGAAGCCGGCGAGCTTGAGCCGCTGCGCCTCGCCGCCCGAGAGGGTGGGCACCGGCTGGCCCAGGCGCAGGTAGTCGAGGCCGACGTCGACCAGCGGTGCCAGCCGCGCGAGCACCTCGCGGTCGGCCTGGAACCAGTGGCAGGCCTCGGCCACGGTCAGCGCGAGGACGTCGGCCACCGACAACTGCAGCGGCCCGCGCACGAGCTTGACTTCGAGCACCTCGGCGCGAAAGCGCCTGCCGTCGCAGTCCGGGCAGCGCAGGTAGACGTCGGAGAGGAACTGCATCTCGACATGCTCGAAACCCGAGCCGCCGCAGCTCGGGCAGCGGCCGTCGCCGGCGTTGAAGCTGAAGGTGCCGGCGCCCCAGCTGCGCTCGCGCGCCAGCGGCGCCTCGGCGAACAACTGGCGGATCGCGTCGAAGGCGCCGACGTAGCTCGCCGGGTTGCTGCGCGCGGTCTTGCCGATCGGGCTCTGGTCGACGAAGACCGTGTCGGCGAGCCATTCGGCGCCGAGCAGGCGCGCGTGCGCGCCGGGCGTCTCGGTGGCCTTGCCGAAGTGGCGGGCGAGCGCGGGCACCAGCACGTCCTGCACCAGCGTGCTCTTGCCCGAGCCCGAGACGCCGGTGACGACGACCAGGCGCTGCAGCGGCAGGGCGACGTCGATGCCCTTGAGGTTGTGCTCGCGCGCACCCTCGACGATCAGCTTCGGCGTCGAGGCGTCGACCAGCCGCCGAAAGCCGAGGCTGACCTGGCGGCGCCCGCCGAGGTAGGCGCCGGTCAGCGTGTCGGCCTGGCGCGCCGCCTCGGGCGTGCCGTCGAAGACGATGCGCCCGCCGCGCTCGCCGGGGCCCGGGCCCATGTCGATCAGGCGGTCGGCGGCGAGCATCACCGCCGGGTCGTGCTCGACGACGACCAGGGTGTTGCCGGCGTCGCGCAGGCGGTGCATGGCCTGCACGATGCGGTCCATGTCGCGCGGGTGCAGGCCGATGCTGGGCTCGTCGAGCACGAACAGGGTGTTGACCAGCGAGGTGCCGAGCGCGGTGGTCAGGTTGATGCGCTGGACCTCGCCGCCCGAGAGCGTGCGGCTCTGCCGGTCCAGCGTCAGGTAGCCGATGCCGACGTCGCACAGGTACTTCAGCCGGGTGCGGATCTCGCCCAGCAGCAGCTTGAGGGCCTCGTCGAGCAGCGTGCTGGGCAGCGTGAGGCGGTCGAAGAAGCGATGCAGCCGTTCGATCGGGATCAGCATCAGGTCGTGCACCGTCAGCCCGGGCAGCGCCTCGAGCTGCGCGCGGCTCCAGTCGACGCCGATCGGCAGGCAGCGGCGGCCCGGCTCGAGCACCGCGTCGGCATCGTCGCGTGTGCCCAGGCGCCACAGCAGCGCCTCGGTCTTCAGCCGCGCGCCGCCGCAGGCCGTGCACGGCGTGTAGCTGCGGTACTTCGACAAGAGCACGCGGATGTGCATCTTGTAGGCCTTGCTCTCGAGGTACTCGAAGAAGCGCAGCACGCCGTACCACTGCCGGTTCCAGTCGCCGCTCCAGTGCGGCGAGCCGTGGATGACCCAGTCGCGCTGCGCCGGCGTGAGCTGGCTCCACGCGGTGTCGCGCGGGATGCCGGCCTCGCCGGCGTACCTGAGCAGGTCGGCCTGGCATTCGGCCCAGGCCGGGGTCTGCAGCGGCTTGATCGCGCCGTTGCGCAGCGTCTTGCGGCCGTCGGGGATGACCAGGCCGAGGTCGACCCCGATCACGCGGCCGAAGCCGCGGCAGGTCTCGCAGGCGCCATGCGCCGAGTTGAAGCTGAACTGCGAGGGCTGCGGTGCGGTGTAGTGCAGGTCCGACTCGGGGCAGTGCAGCCCGGTCGACCAGCGCCAGCAGTCGCTGCGCCCGTCTTCGTGCTGGACCTGGACGTCGACGCGGCCGCCGCCGCGCCGCAGCGCGGTCTCGATCGCCTCGGCGATGCGCGCCGGCTCGGCCTTGCCGGCCCGGAAGCGGTCGGCGACGACGTCGAGCAGCTTGCGCTCGCCGACCTGCCGCTCGCCGTGCACGCGCGTGTAGCCGCTGGCCGCGAGCCACTGCTCGACCTCGGCGGCGGAGGTCGCCGCCGGCAGCTCGACGGCGAAGGTCACGCTCAGCCGCGGGTCGCCGGCGGCGGCGGCGCGCGCCAGCAGCTCGGCCTGGATCGTCGCCGGCGTGTCGTGGCGCACCGGCAGCGCGCTCACGCGGTCGAACAGTTGCCCGGCCCGCGCGTACAGCAGCTTGAGGTGGTCGTTGAGCTCGGTCATCGTACCGACCGTGCTGCGGCTGCTGCGCACCGGGTTGGTCTGGTCGATCGCGATCGCCGGCGGCACGCCGTCGACGCGGTCGACCGCCGGGCGGTCCATGCGGTCGAGAAACTGGCGCGCGTAGGCGCTGAAGGTCTCGACGTAGCGCCGCTGGCCCTCGGCGTAGAGGGTGTCGAAGACCAGGCTCGACTTGCCCGAGCCGCTGGGCCCGGTGACCACCGTCAGCTCGCCGGTGTGCAGGTCGAGGTCGAGGTTCTTGAGGTTGTGCTGGCGCGCACCGCGGATGCGGATCAGGCCGCTCCC
>Ga0208609_100538_pt1 | contig 14139 bp, 23 predicted proteins | sample SubbioR11_8A_Apr_FD_184813 | JGI IMG/M metagenome (GOLD analysis project Ga0208609, IMG submission 184813) | Serpentinite rock and fluid subsurface biosphere microbial communities from McLaughlin Reserve, California, USA - CR11_8A_Apr (SPAdes) | ecosystem: Environmental > Terrestrial > Deep...
GCCAGCGTTCGTCCTGAGCCAGGATCAAACTCTCCGTAAAAGCTTAGCTTCCGAAGAAGTTCTTGGCTCTTTATCCTTAAATCATTGCCTGCCAGGTTCGGCAACCTGCGTCGCCGCCTTGGCAGAGCATATCCTCGCACCGTCTCCGGTGCCTACTTCGCATGGCATCCCTGTTCAGTTCTCAAAGATCGAGGCCACATTTATACCCCTGCTACTCCTGCAGTAGGAACTTAATTCTAGCAGATTGTCCAGCTGATGTCAAGCACCTTTCAATCTGGTGAAAAGATCCTGCGCTGTGAACAAGCAGGTATGTACCTTATCTGTTCCGTACCGTCTCCGGCACGAGACTTATCTTAGCACGCTTTGTGAAACTTGTCAACCTCGCCGTAATGTTTTTTTAGCTGGTACAGAGAACGTAGGGCCGCCGGCTATTTGCCTTGTTGGCAGCTCCCCTCTGTGTTATACTGTATCCGCCCCAGTCGGGGCAAAATGCCTTGCCAAAGAGAGGTAATGATGAAGAAAGTCAATCCACGCCTGTTAGCCATACCAGCCATTCTGGCCACCACCTTCCTCTGGGGGCTGTCCTACACTAGCACGAAAGTACTCCTGGAGACACTACAACCGGCAGAGATTGCTTTTCTGCGCCTGCTGCTGGCTGTTATGATTCTGGCGACAGTCTTGGTCGTCAGCCGGCCAAAGCCCATCAGTGGTAAGGATTTGCCTCGTGTTGCTCTCGGAGGTGCTTTGGGAACCTTTCTTTATTTTCTTTTTGAGAATAACGGCCTGCGTTTCACCACGGCCGGCACGGGCTCCCTCATTATTGCCACCATCCCGGTTCTCAACTTTATAGCTGGAGCCACCCTGTTCGGGGAACGACCGGACGCTCGTCGCTGGCTCGGTGTGTTTCTGTCAGTCGGCGGTGTTTACCTTATAATTCGCTACGGTAGCGCTGGAACTTTGTCCTTGGCTAATATGCAGGGCAACTTGCTTGTTTTGCTCGCTGCCTGTTCTTGGGTAGCCTACACCCGCATCTGTGAGCCACTGATGAGCAAATACAACGGCCTTTCCCTTTCTTTTTATCAGTCACTCGTAGGTTTGTTTTTATTTGGCATCTTGATACTCCCAGGCCATCTGGACAGGGCTGTTTTTAGTCAGAGCATTATCCTTCTTAACTTGGCCTATCTGGGGATTTTTTGCTCAGCCGTAGCCTATTTCCTTTATCTCTTTGCCTTAAAAGCCTTGGGTGCCGCTACCGTCACCATTTTTATCAATCTGATTCCTGTTTTTGGCGTTTTGGGCGGTGCTGTCGTTTTAAACGAAACGCTGCTGGCAGGACAACTGCTTGGCGGGGCGGTCGTACTCCTTGGTGTCAGCCTGGTGACCATATCGGGAAAACCAAAGAAGCGCTCATCTTTCTCTTCTACAAACTGAGGTGCGCCCGCAAAATTACTCCGCTGGCAGTGGAAACGGTAAAAGTTGGTTCGCTCCACTCGGGAACTGCAAGTTGATAACCGTTTCGGGGACCTCTCCCGGGTAGATGGCGTCCACAATCGGGATCGTGGTTGAAACCTTAGTTACAGTGGACATGAACGGTACCACGACTTGCACATCTGCGCTGATCTCTAGGTAAATTTTGTGTCGCACCTGGTTGATGCCGGCTTGTTCAAACGTGTCCGTGATAGTTGTATTGACATAGCCGACTGGCGTTAGCGTGATCGGGATGTGCGGACCTAGATTGGCTAGAAAATAGCTGCTCAGAGCCTGCCCAAAGGGTATGTAGAACACTTCTTCTGTCAGAAAATTGAGCTCCTCCTGAGCCCGCAAGGTGGTTTCCGCCATCAAGCGGTTCACTTCCATGCTGTTCGTCTGGGCCATAACAATTCTTCCTTCCTGGTTCTTTTGTAAGATAATTAGATCCTGGTAGAGAATTTGGCGGTCGAATTTTTTTGCTACAGCCCGGTTGATAGCCTGTGTAGCAATAACATTAGACCTGACCGCAGCCACAGACAGAACGGTCGGAAGCAAGTTGTTGTCAAAAAACAAAAGAAGACGGCTTAACCCAAACACAAAAAAGGCTAAGAGAATAAAATACCGCGCTTCGCGGCTGAGCGTCAGTCTGTGCCGTCGCCACAAAACAAATCCCCCCTCTACAGCGTATGCACAACAAACGCCAAAGGTGAGGATTGGCATAACCTTCTTCTTCTTGTTTAAAAGAGCTCGCCTCAGCCTTTTAGGCGGATGAATTTACGTTTCCCTACCTGAACGACCAAGCCAGGCTCCGCAACAATCTCAGCTTCCAAGTCGTCGACTTTTTCGCTGTCCACCCGCACACCGCCCTGCGCCAGAAGGCGCCGGGCCTCGCTGCTGCTTGGCGCCAAACCGGCATAGGTCAGCAGCCGTACCAACTTCAAGCGGCCATTCTCGGCAATGCCGGAAACGTCTATCTCTGGAATATCACTTGGCAGATCCCCTTGCTGAAAGATTTTTTTGAACTCTGACTCAGCCCTATCAGCTAGGTTCTGCCCGTGGTAAATACGCACTATACAGTGAGCTAGTCGCATTTTAGCGTCTCGAGGATGAAGGCGGCCCTCTCTCAGATTGGCTTCCACCTCGGCCACCTGCTCCATGGTATAATCTGTAGCCAATCGGTAGTACTCGGGCATTAGTCCATCAGGCATAGACATGGCCTTACCGTACATTGCCTCCGGCCCTTCCGTAATACCTATGTAGTTGCCAAGCGACTTGCTCATCTTCTGCACTCCGTCAAGGCCAACCAGAATTGGCATCATGATGCACACCTGGGACTCCTGACCATACTCTCGCTGCAGATGACGGCCCATTAGCAAGTTAAACTTCTGCTCCGTGGCGCCAAACTCGATGTCAGCGCGCAACGCTACCGAGTCGTAGCCCTGCATCAACGGATAGAAAAACTCGTGAATGCTGACGGGCTGATGCTCATGGTACCGCCTGGCAAAATCCTCGCGCTCCAGCATCCTAGCCACAGTATATCTGGAAGCAAGATGGATAACATCAGCAAAATTAAGCTTAGCCAGCCACTCGCTGTTAAAAACTACTTCCGTCTTGCCGGGCTCCAGAATCTTAAACACCTGTTCCTTGTAGGTGGCGGCGTTGAACAGCACTTCTTCGTCAGAAAGCTGCCGACGTGTCTCAGAGCGACCGGTGGGGTCGCCAATACGCCCCGTAAAGTCGCCCAGAATAATGATGACTTGGTGGCCAAGTTGCTGAAACTCCCGCAACTTGTGCAGAACAACCGCGTGACCAAGGTGCAGATCAGGGGCGGAAGGATCTAGGCCCAGTTTGATGCGAAGCGGGACACCCGTAGACACGGATCGCTTAAGCTTGCTTAACAATTCTTCCTCGGAAATTATCTCAGCGGTATTATTCTTGATAATTTCAAATTGCTGCCGTGCTTCCATTCGCTAACCCCCATCTTCCCCTCACAGGTGCCTGTGATAGTTCTCAACCATTCTAGCATAAAGATTAACCGCTGCCAAGAAATATCGCTGCAGCAGCCTGGTCTGACGCCGCCAATAAGAATGGTATAGCAGCCCGCCAAAACCAATCAGGGCCCAAAACCACCATCATATCACACATGGAATTCAACTCTTGGTGACATTATTTCCCACCACATGAATATTCCCGGATCTGCAGCAGGTCAGCTAAATTTTCATCCTGCAATCGTTTTAACCAAAATCATTCTCTCCCGTGGGCCGTCAAATTCGCAGAAGAATACCGCCTGCCAGGTACCCAGCGCTAAATCCCCTTCAACCACCGGAATCGCCTGTGCAGTACCGACAATGCTTGCTTTAAGGTGAGCCGCCGTGTTTCCCTCGCTATGACGATACGACGGATGCTCCCACGGGCATAGCTTATCCAGGTACCGCAAAAAATCCCCGGCCACATCAGGGTCAGCCCCCTCGTTTACAGTTATACCGGCCGTCGTATGGGGACAGTACACAGTGACAAGGCCGTCACGAACCCCGGACTGCCGGATGGCCTCCCGCACCTGCCCCGTTATATTAATCAGCTGCGAGCGGCCGGCAGTGCGCACACTGAACTTTTTCAGCAAACTTATTTCCTCCCCCTTTACTTTACTGTTCCGTCCGTTGTCTCGAATGGCCAGTCAATGATACCACCAAGATTGTATACACTTCTGTAACCCAACTTTAACAAAATATTTGCCCCAGTTACACTGCGCCTGCCGCTGCGGCAGTAGATAAATATCGTTGCTTGCCTGTCAGGCATCAATGACAACGCATCTTGCTCCAGTCGGTCCACCGGAATTAACAGACTTCCCGGAATATGCCGCTCCAAATATTCAGCCGGAGTTCTCACGTCCAGCAAAATAAGCCCGCTTTCTTGCTCCAGCCTGCTTCTTGCTTCCTGGGGCGTTATATTTATAAACACAGCTGGCTCAGCAAGCCAATGGCCATAACCTGAAAAAAATAAACCTGCTGCCAGCAAGATAAATACAGTAATTGTTGCTTTTATAAAAATTACCTCCAAATTAACCATATCTTATTCCTCCGCCCTTGACACCCTAATACCATCACATATACCAACTCGATCGAAAACCATCTTCTTTTCCCTAAACAAGACAAATTGACGATTGATGAGCAAAGAGTAGGTCGCTTGGCAAGGCAATAGATAGATACTGCAAGAAACACGACACCCTTCTTCACCGGTCGCAAGAACTTCCTTTTCTCAAACACCCCGCGAGGAGCGACATCTATTGCCGCTACCCACAGCATTAGTGAAACCGCCAACCCACTACACTGCCCGGCAGCGCGGACACGCAACGTAAACCCAGCCCACCTTCCCTGGGGGTTTTCCATATCATCCATACTATCCACTCACATGGTTCATGGAGAAACTTTCAAAATACACTGTCTTGCCGCTGGGTACTGCCCCCAGCGAGCTTGACAATCGTTTTGCACACCCGTATAAACACCTATCAAAATGGCAACAATTAAGCTGCGGCGCAAAGAGGGCTACGCTGGAGAGCGACCCGACGCACTCCGAGGCTTAATGCGGTAAAGGGCGGCAAGCAGCCTTTGTTCTTTTAATCGATCCAGGAGTGCAAGCTGTGCTGCGGAGACGACTCCCGTAAACATAAGACATCCTCCTCCCTGAGCCGGAAACAATTTTTCCAGAAATTAGCCGTCTTGCGGGAGAGACGGCGGCTGGACTGTACGACTTCCAGGATATCCGCGCGCTCATAGCGGCGAAATATCCATCTGACAGCCTCATCGTCACCGTGTTCCAGCAGGCGCTCAATAACAAAGCCTTTGTACCTGTCTTCATCAAGTGTGTCAACGGGATGTTCCCAGAAAAATTTATGAAGGTTGCCCGGCAACATAATAAGTCCCTCCGAAGAAGTGAAGTTGACAAAATCATTATACCATAATTTTGCAGCAACATGGAGCAATCCTCAACAACCGGATCTGAAAATGTCGAAAAAATCTGCGCTTTTCTGAAAGCGCATGCGGATATTAAAATAACTGGCAGACAGGCTGCCGACACGGAGCAGCTTATAAACTGCTCCGCTGCAAGTTTAGGTTTAATTCAGGGAAATATGTATTATAGAAGCCGCGGTCGCGTGTCAAGAGGGTATCTGCCTGAATTTGCGCGTGGGCCCCAATCAAAAAATCGCTGAGAATATGCTGCCTTGCAGATAAATTGGCGCCACAGGAACAGTTTATGCTTGTTTTTGCCCCGCACTGCGGGCATTGCAGTTGTCTGCCCCTCTGTTTTGTGTAACGTCCCCAGGCCTGAGAGGCAAGCCATAGCGAATTTTCTTCGGAAGGGAACAGTCGTAGGCGTGTTTTTAGCAGAAAATCACGCAAGGCGCCGTAAGAAGGAAACTGGGTTGCCACCTCGGCATACACGGCCTCACACAATACGAACCCGCCAAGATTAAAAGCCTTGTCCAACAGCATTTTAGAGGCCTCTGCGTAAACCGGGTCCGGCAGAAGGATATCCAGGATGATATTAGTGTCAATAGCGATGATCATTTGCTGCGAAGCTCTTCTATTATATCGTCTGTTCGTTGTTTCTTCTGCAAAAAGCCAATATACTGCGTAAACGGAGAAGGAGCGGCATATTTTTTAACAATGTAGCCATGAGGACTTTCGGCAATCTGAACCTTGTCTCCGGGCTGCAGAGCTAGTTTTTTCCTAAGTTCAGATGGTAAGGTTATTTGCCCCTTGGATGTCATTTTGGTAGGCTTCATAGTAAGTAATACCTCCCAGGTAAGAGTTTCTTTTCTTACTGCTATCTTAACAAAACGCAGGTTTATATGCAATAATGCAGATGCAAAAATAGCTGATCTTTAAAGACTAAAGAAACTGCGATTGTCAAGAAAAATGTGATCCACCCGCCAGCTCGTTTGCCAGGTTGACCGCTGTAAAGAACCGCATATTGAATCCGGCGTAGCAGGCCTTCATCACAAGCGCTATACTAAGATGGGTCGTGCCGTTATGTAAAGCTCTACATAAAGGCACGACCTTTGCCGGATCGCTCTTTCTGGTACACTGCCTGCCGTCTTTGGCGCCCGAATCCTACGGTATACCTGCTTCTTCTCTTGACAATCAGACATAAATAGTGCATATTAATGCATATGATATTGCGTATAAGTGAGGGGGAATTTGGATGAGGACAACCTTAAATATTGATGACCGGTTGCTTGAAAGAGCGGAGAAGTTAACCGGCATTAAAGAGAAGACGTCTTTGGTCAGACTTGGCCTCGAAGCGTTAATTGCCATAGAATGTGGCAAGAGACTGGCGAAACTTGGGGGAACCGAGAAAAAGTTGGAGATGATCCCCCGGAGAAGAACAGGAGACGAGTAGATGGTGCTTGTTGATACATCAGTGTGGGTAGCACACCTGCGCGATGGGAAGATCGGCCTCGAAAAATTGTTGTGTAACGGTCATGCCGCGAGCCACGCCTTCATCATCGGAGAATTGGCCTGTGGAAATCTCAAGAATAGAGCCGAGATACTCTCTTATCTTTGCGCGCTTCCCCTGGTCACCACTGCGGAGCATGATGAGGTAATGAATTTTATTAATAATCACAGCCTCATGGGAAAAGGGCTGGGGTATATCGATATGCATTTGCTTGCCGCAGCTCTTTTGACTGACACTGCGCTATGGACGCTTGACAAGAAAATGGGCGAGGCAGCAACGTCGCTAGGATTAGCTTATGCCCTAAACCCGTCACCTGATTAAATCACCGGTGCCTGCTTTCCAGTTTGAAATATTTTGTGGCAACGATAACCAGCTTCGGGAAATCAGGGTCGAGCTTTCCCTCCCTTTGCAGGGTTTTGAAAACCTCCTCGATGGCGATTAGATCCTGCTCGAGTTTTACCTGCAGCGGTACGACGGGACTTACATCCTCGTAATGCATCGCAACAAAAACCGTCCCTCCCGGTCCTTCGTACCCGGCAGACACCGGCACAGTAGCTCCGGCCCGCAAAGGCAGCGATAAAAGCAAACCTGTCATAATAAGCAGTATCCCATAACCTTGATATTTTCCAAGCATTCTAAAAGCCTCTTCCTCCTGGTTACCGGCGTGGACATCAGAACCGGCCTGCTGGAGGCAGCCGGGAAGCTTAACCCTGAGGTAACTTACCACCTGGGAGATATGCGCTACGTCCAACTGAACGATACCTTTGACGCCGTCGCCTGCAGAGCAGGGAACCGCGCCTCGACCACCCGTACGATGCCGACCTGTTAGAGGAAAGCGAATACCCCATGACCATGTTTGTCTGCTTAAAAAACTGACTCGTAACAGACTAAATTATTTTATTTAACATCAGAAACCTGAGCGAGAAAATCCTTTGGGTCAATTGCCGGGACCGGTGAATTGCTGAAATCTTTCGTATTGCGGGTAACAATACACTCGGCCTTGATTCTCTTAGCTATTGCCCCGACCACAGCATCTTCAAAATCTAGCATTTTACTTGATAAAGCATTCATAATATCGGGGCCGGTTGTATCGGCGATAGTAACAAGATTCACAAGCCGAATGATGGCCTCCTTCGATTTTCCGGCATCTTTGTTCGCCCTGAGCAGGAAATAGTAAACGTCGGTTATGGCGCCGGCCGTTACACTAAATTCAGTTTTGCCAAGTGCGGACAGCTTCAGCACGTTGTATGACGCGTCAAAAAAAACAGCTCGACGCAACAAGACGTCGAGAACGATATTTGTATCAATCAATACTCTCATTGTTTTGCCAACCTGTCTCTTCTGGCGTCTTCAAGCGTGTACCCGTCGTCCTCAATGATGCCCACAAGGCTATCTAGGATTTCAAGCCTGTTTTCTTGTATGCCTGTCATCTTCACAATCGGTTTGTTGTTTTTAGTGACAATTATATCCTGCGTTTCGGCGAGCTGAAGGTATTTGCCGATATTTGCTTTCAACTCTGTGGCAGTAATAATCATGGCAAGGACTCCCTTCTTAATCAGTGTGTTTGACTCATTTTTATGATACGCATTATGTGCGATATTGTCAACATAAATAGCACGATTATAACATTCACATAACGGGCTATAGGATATGGGCACTTTAAATCTCTGATTTCACGACGGGGAACATGCGGCGGGCTTGCTCCTGCACTTTCGCAACAACTCTCGTTGCATAAGCGATTGCATGACTTAGATCAGCCTTGCAATGTGACTCGATCAACCAGAATGGCACTTCATGTGCTCTGCCGGCAGCAATTTGCTCACCAAGACATAAGCATGGCATCAATTTCCAGACCACCGCTTTTATATAATACAACATGTTTCGCTAGTTTAAGAAGTTCTGTAAATTTGGCAACTGCTTGCATATTGCAATACAATCGAATACAATAATGCGTAAGGAGGTGTTCGCCATGTCAAGAACATCGAATGTATCCGCGCGCGTTAAGCCTGAGATTAAAGAGCAGGCTGAAAAGGTACTAGATCAGCTCGGGATTCCGATGTCAAACGCCATCGGGCTTTTTCTGCGTCAGGTCGTGTTACAGCGGGGAATTCCCTTTGAGATAAAGCTCCCGCAAAGTAAGCCGCTATCCCTGGGCAACCTCAGCGAAGAGCAGTTAAATGCGGAAATTGAGAGAGGGCTCGCTGACCTGGCCGCCGGCAGGGTTGCTTCGGCAGACAGCGTTGCGGACCGGATGCGTCGCGATTACGGCGTATGAGCGTCTGGGAAGTGGTCTACACCGAACAAGCCGAACGTGACCTGCGGGGAATCTACGAGTATATAGCGTTTTCCCTGCTTGAGCCGGAAATAGCGAAAAAACAGGCAAGGCGTATCATGGAAGCGGTCGCAAAGTTGAGCCAGAGTCCGTTGCGCTGTCCGCTTTATGAAAAAGAACCCTGGGAGAGCAAGGGGCTCCGGGTTTTGCCAATCGACCGATATTTGGCATTTTATCTGTCGGTTGAAGAGCGGAAAACCGTCGTGGTAGTCCGTATCATGTACGGTGGCCGCGATATAGAGGAACGGCTGCGCCGGACGGATACGGAATGAAAAACGTACTCAAAATCTATGTTTCCACGGGGCAATTAAACCACGTTTTTTATGCCCTAGTTTCCAGATTGAAAAACTCAAATCCCCTTATTTCAAGCATTTCCAGACACCCTGTTCTAAACTCTTGACATCAATACTACCGTCTCAACGTGGGGCGAGGCACGCAAAACAGAATGCAGCAGCGACCTGGCATAAGTTTTTTGCACTGACAGGACGCTTGCCGTGATCTGGTCATCGGCTACCGTACCGGGCACAAAAACGGTAAAGCCGTGATAGCGGCCGACACCTTCACCCTTATTATTTAAATCGTCGATATTTAATTCAATCAGCTGGCCACGGGAAACAGGGGAAGAATTCATTTACTGTAAACTTCAATGAACCGGCGCAGAGAGCGGTTATAGGTTCTTTCGACATCAGCAGGGAAAAAACATGCCGGAAGCTCCCGGTTACCCCAGTGATAAAAGAGACATTCGCAACACTTGCCCTTACGACTGCACGGCTCATAGGTGCAATTGCATTTGTCTGAGTTTGCCTTAACATGACATTCCATCTTATTCCCTCCCCGTATATTTCCCTCTTACTATAATCATGGTTTACCCGGCTAAATGACAAAAAGCTTAAGATACAAGGCGGGATAGGGTCTCGCTGTGAATCCTGAGCGCCTCGTCGCTGTGCAGACAGAAGCGAATCTTTTTGACGTGCCGCAGTTTGGGGAGTGCGGCAATAATTGTTTTAAAGGCCACCTCCGCCGCTTCCCTGACCGGGTAGCCGAAAACGCCGGTAGAGATGGCGGGGAAAGCGACTGAATCAAGACCGTGTTGCTCAGCGAGCGTTAATGCGTTGCTATAACAGTTGGCCAGCAGCATGTCTTCCGGCTTGTCGGTGCCGTAAACCGGACCGAGACAGTGAATGACATGGCTGTTCGGCAAGGAATGTCCGCCGGTGATGACTGCCTCGCCCGGCGCAATAGGCGCAAGAGGGCGGGATTCTTTGGCCAGTCCCGGGCCGGCGGCACGGTGTATTGCTCCATCCACGCCTCCTCCCGGACGTAATTCGGCGTTGGCGGCATTGACTACCGCAGCGATATCCGCCTGCGCCACAATATCCCCCTTAACGCATTCCAAGGTAACACCATGAATGACTGTATTCATTACCCATTCACCTCTCTCAAATTTCCCCGGCAGGGGGATTTTTATTGATACGCGTCCAGCCCGCCTCTGGTCCGGATCTGGATGGCGCTGTAACGGGGGCTGTAGCTTTTTATGTTTCTAATAAGTGATTCAAACCCAAAAAGCCTAAATCAACTAAAAACATTTTCGCACGGGCTAGAATAATGGAGCATGAGGAAGATAAACGACTGTAGTTTGCTGAAAAGTACCTTTTTGGGGTTGAATCATAAATGCGCGACAATAAACTGTACAGGGCGGCAGAAGTTGCTATCTATTTCAATACCGGCCAGGAAATTCCCTTTCTAACGAGTCAAAAAAACGAGGCTTCCGAAAAAAGGTGAGAGGCCCATAGTCGTTGAAACTATGGACTTTTTCGCGGTTGGCTCGTGTATGAATTTTGTTATGCTACGGTGATATTTTCTTCAGGAATTTGTTGAACACCTCCTGCAATGATGCGGATGATGAGGAGCGCGACGAAGCAGATCAGGAAACGTGCGCGGATGTGCTCATTCTTGCTGACGAAAACGGGCCTGGCATAAAGGTCCGTTTTCATAATCCAAAACGACTGCTCTATCCGCCAAAGGCCGCCGTACACCTGGCGTATTTTAATTGCTGCCAAGAAATATGGCTGCAGCAGACGGATTTACTGCTATCAACACTTTGTGGTATAATTGGCACAAAGAATCATTTTGAGGAGAAGGAGCAGAACATGGCTAACCCCACCCAAAGAAAGAAAGCGCTTTCCAACCGCAATCCCGGCAAAAAAAAGCGATTCTTTTTCTCCCACCGCCTAAGACGAATGTTATTGACTGCTTTTTTGTTCATTTCGCTCGTTGCCACCGTGTCTACATATACAATTGTAGATGCTTACTTAGATAACGCGCCGAAATTTGATCCTAATATAGTTATGACTCCACCCGAAACACCCTTTATCTTTGACCGGAACGGGGTTGAGATAGCAAAGCTGTCCGGTGCGCAGAACCGAATTCTCGTGCCGCTAGATAGAATTTCGCCCTACCTGATTCAGGCTTTTATTGCCATTGAGGACGAGCGTTTTTACCGTCATATCGGTTTTGACCCGGAGGCGTTTATGCGCGCCGTCTACGCTACAGTACGCGAACGAGACTTCGGTGTGCAAGGCGGCAGCACCATCACTCAACAGCTGGCCAAAACAGCTTTTCTAACGCATGACAAAACGATTGGAAGAAAAATACAGGAGCTTTATCTGGCCTTTCACCTAGAAAGAAGCTTTACCAAAGATGAAATCCTGGAATTTTATCTTAATTTAATTTTCTTTGATTTTAACGCCTATGGTGTGGAGGCTGCTGCCAGGACGTATTTTGGCAAAAGCGCCGCTGACGTCACTCTGGCTGAGGCGGCCATGTTGGCTGGCATCCCAAACTTGCCGGGCAGGTATTCTCCTCGCCGCAATCTGGATGAAGCGCAAAAAAGACAACGTTTGATTCTGTCGCGCATGGCTGAATTAGGAAAAATTACCAGAGGAGATGTCGCGCAGGCGTTGCAAGAAACGGAACAGAGAATAGAGGACGACACCTGGCTGGCCCCTCTTCCGAAACGTCCTTTCCCTTTTTTTACCGACCACGTCAAACTCCAGGTCATGGAAATTTTAAGTAATCTGCCGGGCTACGAAGATTCCCTTTACCGCGGTGGGCTCAGGATCTATACCACACTCGACCCAAGAACCCAGCAGGTAGCCGAAGATACTTTAAACAATGACCGGCTTTACCCGCGCACCCGCACCGCCGCAGTGGCTGGCCAACCACTTCAGCCACAAGCGGCCGTATTAGTCGCCGATCCCCAGACTGGCCATATCAAGGCTCTCGTCGGTGGGCGTCATTATGAACGGGGTGTCCAACTCGCCTTTAACCGGGCCGTAGCTGCCACACGCCCCGCCGGTTCGGTCTTAAAACCCATCATGGCTTACGCACCTGCTTTCGAGGAGAGACTTGCCGTTCCAAGCACTATTCTGGACGATGCGCCCGCTATCTGGCAAAGATCCGGTCAGCCTGACTATGCCCCGGAGAACTTTGCCAACGTGTTCGAGGGCCTAGTCACAGCGCGCTATGCCCTTATCCGCTCTCTGAACCTGCCCGCTATCCGGCTCTTTGAACAGCTGGGCATTGAAAAAGGAATGGACTATGCTGCTAGGATGGGTATCTCCACGCTTGTCCGCCCAGGCCCCGGCCGCGCCAACCATGACTACAACCTTCCCGCCGTAGTCGGTGGACTGACTACGGGACTTAGAGTTATTGACACCGTCCAGGCTTACGCCGTGCTAGCCAACCAGGGTATCCGGACTAACCTTGTTTCCGTGCTGAGGATTGAAGATCGTAACGGTAAAGTACTCTACGAGCATACTCCTAGGTCGGAGGCGGTTCTCAGCCCAGAGGCGGCTTATCTGACGACCAACATCCTGCAGGATGTTGTCCGTGTAGGCACAGCCACACGCTTACGCATCGGCCGCCCTGTAGCCGCCAAAACCGGCACCAGCGATAATTCCCGCGACGGCTGGTTAGCTGCTTACACGCCCGACATCGTGGCCGTATTTTGGATTGGTTACGATAAAAACGATGGCGCTGTGCCTCGTCCCTGGCAACTGAGCCCCGCGTTCCTCAACCCCATCATGATTGCCGCCCATGAAGGATTGGCGGTGCGCGAATTTCCACGCCCCGCCTCCATCAGCCCTGCTATAGCCGTCTGCAATAAGTCCGGCAAGCGCCCCGGACCATATTGCCCTCCGGCCAACATTGTCTCCGATTTTTTCCCCCACGACCAACTACCTACCGAAATATGCGACATTCATGTGGAGGTAGAAGTCTGCCGGGACTCGGGTAGGCTGGCTACCCAATTCTGCCCGCCGGGCAGCACGATAAAAAGAGTCTTCCTGAACCGACCCGCCTACCTTACCACCGATGCCAGATGGAAAGGCGGCCCTGTTGGTCGTGTCCCCGCAGATGCCAGGCAAAAGCCGCCCACCGCGCCCTGTAACATCCATACCACTAGTCTGGCCGCGCCTCGCGACGTGTCCGCCCAATATAAGCAGGATGGAACCATCCTGCTTAGCTGGCTACCATCTGACGGCCAACAGACAGGCTTTCTCATCCATCGGCAGAGCCCTGGGCAAACAGCGTATCAACCACTAACAGCAGAACCGGTGGCCGCCTTTTCCTTCATCGACAGCGTGACCGCGCCCGGCGTCTACAGTTACCGGGTCTTCGCTGTCAACGCCCAAGGGGTCAGGTCTCCTGCCGTCACTGTCACCGTTACCGCAGGAGAAACAGCAACAGAAACGCGATAGAATCCAACCAGCAGTAACAATGCCCAAAACAGTCGCTAAGACAGCCACGTAGACTTTATTTTAGCGTTACAACCGTTACACCAATGCCGCCTTCGAACGCCTGCCCGAGGCGCATGGCGG
>Ga0208609_100539_pt1 | contig 14095 bp, 16 predicted proteins | sample SubbioR11_8A_Apr_FD_184813 | JGI IMG/M metagenome (GOLD analysis project Ga0208609, IMG submission 184813) | Serpentinite rock and fluid subsurface biosphere microbial communities from McLaughlin Reserve, California, USA - CR11_8A_Apr (SPAdes) | ecosystem: Environmental > Terrestrial > Deep...
GTGGGCACCGGGTAGCCAGCGGGCTTGACCGTGCGAAGGCGGTAGCGGCCCAGCCCATCGGTGGTGAAGCGTCCGCGCAGGTTCATCTCCGGCTGGCGGGGATCCTGGTTCTCGTACAGACCCACTGGCGAAGCCTGCCAGACATCCACGACCGCACCCGCCAGTGGCCGGTCGTCCGCGCCGTAGACCGTGCCAGCCACTTCCAGCGGGAGGCCTCCGGTCGCACCACGCGCGATGCTCTCGCCGGGCTCGCAGTGCGGCGCACCCTGGCGCCAGAACGGGCCCAGCAGGGCCGCGTGCGAGGCGCCCTCATGGCCGACCACCTCGCCCGCCGGGTTGTTGAGCAGCGCCACCAGGGTGGACACGCCCACCAGGTCAGCCAGCAGGATGACCTCGTTGGTCTTGGGGCCCGTCGCCTGCCCGACGCGGGTCAGGAAGTCCACCGCCTTCTCGAATTCCGCCTCGCTGACCCGCTGCTCGATTACGAAGCGGTGCAGGTGCGTCACGAGCGCAGCCATCAACTGGCGCAGCCGGGCATCGGGGGTCGCGTCCATCGCCTGCAGCACCAGTGGCAGCAGCGATTCGGGCGTGGTGGGCAGGGCTGTGGGGTGGGCCATGGAGTTTGCGGTCAGGGTCAATGCAACCGGTTGCAAAGCGCCCCGAATGTAGGTGGCATGGCGATCCCGCGTCAACACTGTGGTGAATTCGCTGCCGGATCGCCTGGCGCGGCGGCTCTACCATCGCCACATGCCGCGCCGCCCCGCGGGCCCACCGCGGCCCACCATCAACGACATCGCCAGCCACCTGGGGGTCCACAAGAGCACCGTCTCGCGGGCGATGGACCCCAAGCGGCGCCACCTGATCGGCGCCGAGGTGCTGGCGCGCGTCGAGGTGGCGGCGCGCCAGCTCGGCTGGCGTCCTGATCGGGCCGCGGCCACGCTCTCCACGGGACGCAGCCGCACCGTCGGCGTATTGCTGCCCGACATCACCAATCCGGTATTCCCGCCCATCCTGCGCGGCATCGAGGACGCCCTGGATGGCGCCGGCTACTTCGCCCTGGTGGCCAACACCGCGGGCCGGGCCCACCTCAATGCCGCCGCGGCCGCGCAGGCGGCGGTCGAGCGCATGCTTGCGCAGCGCGTCGAGGGCTTCCTGGTCGCGACCGCGCTTCGCGACGACGCGTGGCTCGAGGGCCTGCGGGCAAGTGGCGCGCACATCGTGCTCGTCAACCGCACCGACGGCCGCGGGCTGCTCTCGGCAGTGGTGAGCGACGACCGGCTGGCGATGCGTCTGGCGGTCGACCACCTGGTCGGCCTGGGCCACCGGCACATTGCGCATCTGGCCGGGCCGGCGGTGTTCTCGACCGGGCTGGCGCGGCGCATCGGTCTGGAGCAGGCTCTGCAGGCCCATGACCTGAGGCCCAGCGCCTTGGTCGAGTGCGACGCCTACACGATCGAGGCCGGCGCGGCAGCCATGCAGCGGTTGCTGGGCCCGCCGCCGCAAGGGCGCCGGCAGCCGCCGTTCAGCGCCCTGGTGGCAGCCAATGACCTGATCGCGCTGGGTGCCCTGCAGGTGATGCTGGCGCACGGCATCGAGGTGCCGCGCCAGGTCTCGCTGGTCGGCCACAACGACATGCCGCTGCTCGAGCAGATCAGCCCGCCGCTGACCACCGTGCGCATCCAGCACTACGAGATGGGGCTGCGCGCGGCCCGCCTGTTGCTCGCCAAACTCGACGGCGCCGCCGAGGGTGCCCTCACCGTGACGCTCGAGCCCGAACTGGTGGTGCGCAGTTCGACCGCGCCGCCGTCGCGACCCGCCGCCTCTCAAACCGCACAGCGCACCGCCCGCGCGCCGAGCAGGTCGACGAGCACGCGGGGGGCGAGGCCGACGAGGTAGCCGCGGCGGCCGCCGTTGACCAGGATGCGCGGCAGCTCGAGCACGCCGGCCTCGACGTAGACCGGCATGCCGGCGCGGCGCAGGCCGAACGGCGAGGTGCCGCCGAGCTGGTAGCCGCTGTGGCGCTGCGCGACTTCGGGCCGGCAGGGCTCGACGCTCTTGCAGCCGATCTCGCGCGCCAGTTGCCGGGTGCTGACCTCGCGGTCGCCGTGCATCAGCACCAGCAGCGGCTGGCCATGCTCGTCCTGCATGACCAGGGTCTTGACGACCTCGTGCAGCGGCACGCCGAGCTGGCGCGCCGACTCGGCCGCGCCGCCGCGCTCGACGTAGTCGTACGGGTGCTCGCTGAAGGCCACGCCGGCCGCGCGCAGCGCCCGCGTGGCCGGGGTCTCGCTGACATGCCGCGGCTTCCTCGTCATCGCCGTTGCCGTCGCCGTCGCCGCCCGCGGCCGCGCGGCCTCACTGCGCCGGGTCGCGCACCGCCCAGCGGATGGCGTCGATGGCCTCGAGCAGCGCGGGCGACAGCGGCGTGGCCCAGGCGTCGAGGCACTCGTCGAGCTGGGCCACGCTGGTCACCCCGATCAGCGTGCTGGCCACCCGCCAGTTGCGATAGCAGAAGGCCAGCGCGAGCTGCACCGGGCGCAGGCCGTGGTCGCGGGCCAGCGCGTTGTAGCGCCGCGCCGCCGCCAGCGACTCGGGGCGGGCCCAGCGCTGCTGCTTCATGCTGTCGAAGACCGCCAGCCGCCCGCGGTTGGCGGCGTCGTCGAAGCCGCGCTCGTCGTACTTGCCGCTCAGCAGCCCGAAGCCCAGCGGCGAATACGCCAGCAGCGCCACCTGCTCGCGGTGCAGCACCTCGTCGAGGCCGTTGTCGACGACGCGGTTGACCAGGCAGTACGGGTTCTGCACCGTCGCCACGCGCGGCAGGCCATGCCGCTCGGCCTCGCGCAGGAAGGCCATCACGCCCCAGGGCGTCTCGTTGCTCAGGCCCACGGCGCGCACCTTGCCGGCCTGCACCAGCCGCGCCAGCGCCTCGAGCTGCGCGTGCACCGCCAGCGCCGGCTTGTCCTTCGCGGGGTCGAAGTAGACGCCGCCGAACATCGGCACATGCCGCACCGGCCAGTGGATCTGGTACAGGTCGATGACGTCGGTGCCCAGGCGCTGCAGGCTGGCCTCGCAGGCGGCGACGATGTCGGCCGGCTCGAGCGCGGCGCGGCCGTTGCGGATCCAGTGGTAGGCGCGCGCCGCGCCCGAGACCTTGGTCGCCAGCACCAGGCGGCGGCGCAGCCCGGGGCGCTGGGCCAGCCAGCGGCCGATGATGCGCTCGGTCTCGCCGAAGCGCTCGGCAGTCGGCGGCACCGGGTACATCTCGGCGGTGTCGATCAGGTCGACGCCGCGCTCGACCGCGCGGTCGAGGATCGCGTACGCGCCGGCCTCGTCGACCTGACGCTCGCCGAAAGTCATCGTGCCCAGGCCGATCCTGCTGGCCTCGATGCCGCTGCTGCCCAGCGCCGTGCGCTCCATGTCTGCCTCCTGCGTGCCGCAAAGCGCGCAGTGTGCCGCAGCCCGCGCCGGGGCGCAGCCAAGCCGCGCCCGGCCTCGCTGCCCTGCCCTGCCCTGCCCCGCCCCGCCCCCGCTCAGCCCCGCGCTCAGGCCGGGCGCGCCGCCGGCGTCTGCAGCGGCCGCGCCAGCGCGCCCAGCAGCACGCGGTACAGGGGCAGGAAGCACAGCAGGCTGATCGTCAGCTTCGTCAAGTAGTCGACGAAGGCGATCTGCACCCAGTGCTCGGCCATGAACGGGTCGCTGCTGCGGAAGAACGCCACCGAGAAGAACAGCGCGGTGTCGAGCGCGGTCGCCAGCACCGTCGAGGCCGCCGGCGCGACCCACCAGCGCGCATGGCGGCGCAGGCGCTCGAAGACCGCGATGTCGAGCCATTGCGCCACCGCGTAGGCCACCAGGCTGGCCAGCGCGATGCGCGCGACGAAAGTGTTGAACTCGGCCAGCGCCGCAAAGCCGTTGAAGCGGCCCGCGTGGAACAGCACGCCGATCACGTACGAGGCCAGCAGCGCCGGCAGCATGACGCGCGCGACCACCCGCCGCGCAGCGTCGCGGCCGAGCAGCCGCACCGTCAGGTCGGTCGCGACGAAGACCAGCGGGAAGGTGAACGCGCCCCAGGTGGTCAGCACGCCCAGCACCTGCACCGGCCACTGCACCAGGTAGTTGCTGGCGACGATGATCGCCATGTGCACCGCGGCCAGCGTCCAGACACTGAACCAGGCCACGGCGACGAGGTCGGGCGCGCCGCCGGCGCGGCCGGCCGCGCCCGGCGAGAGGGGGGATGACATGGCAGACCTTTTTGTCGATGGGGGTGAGGGAACCCATGGCCGGCGCGGCGGCCGGCGGGCCCGGGCTGCGAGCACAACCGGGCGGGGCGCAAGTGTAGCCGCCCGCGCCCGGCCGCGAGCGCTGCGCTGGACTTGCGTACAGTCGCCGTCTGCCTCGGCACCTGACCGTCTCCGCAGCGACCTGCGGCTGACCCCGTCGCGTCCGGGCAAGCTGCGCGGGACGCACGGAGCCCATGATGAAACCCTTTTCCGACTCGGCACTCGAGGCGCTGCTGGCCACGCTCGAATCCGATCGCGCCGAGCGCAAGCAATCGTTGCGGGGCGACGCGCCAACCACCGTGCGCGAGGCAGTGTGCGCCTTCGCCAACGACATGCCGGGCCATGGCGCGCCAGGCGTGGTGTTCATCGGCGCGCGCGACGACGGGTCGCCTCTGGCGGGTTTCGAGGTCACCGACGAGCTGCTGCGACAACTGGCCGACATCAAGACCGACGGCAACATCGCACCGCCGCCCACGCTGCTGGTCGAGAAGCGCCATCTGGCCGGCGCCGACTTTGCCGTGATCACGGTCTGGCCCTGCGACACGCCGCCGGTGCGCTACAAGGGCCGCATCCACGTTCGGTGGGGCCCGCGGCGCGGGCTGGCGAGCGCGCAGGACGAACGCATCCTCAACGAACGCCGGCGCCACCGTGACCGCCCCTACGACATCCAGTCGGTGGGGGACGCGACACTGGACGAACTCGACCGGCTGCGCTTCGAGCAGGAGTACCTGCCGTCGCTGGTCGCGCGGGACGTGCTGGCGGCCAATGACCGCGATATCGAGCAGCAGTTGGCGGCCACCAAGATGGTGGCGAGCGACGCCGAGCCCGTGCCCACCGTGCTGGGGCTGCTGGTGATCGGCCGCTCACCCGCCGACTGGCTGCCTGGGGCGTATACGCAGTTCCTTCGCCTGGCCGGCAACGACCTGACTGCGCCGGTCGCCGACGAGGAGGTCATCCATGGCACCGTGGCCGACCAGATCCGCCGGCTGGAAGAGAAGCTCGAGGCCCACAACCTGCGCGGCGTGCGCTTTGTCGATATGGCCCAGGAAGCGCGCAGCGAGGCCTATCCGATGGACGCCCTGCGCCAACTCGTTCGCAACGCCTGCATGCACCGCAGCTACGAGGCCACGAACGCCCCGGTGCGCGTGTACTGGTTCGATGACCGCATCGAGATCCACAACCCCGGCGGGCCGTTCGGCAGCGTCACGCCGGAGAACTTCGGCCAGCCCGGCATCACCGATTACCGCAACCCCAATCTTGCCGAGGCGCTGCGCGCGCTGGGCTACGTGCAGCGCTTCGGCGCCGGCATCGCGATCGCACGCAAGGCTTTGGGGCAGCGGCTGCGCTTCGAGGTGCAGCCGGGCTTCGTGGCCGCCATCGTCGCTGGGGAGCAATCATGATCAGCATCGCCTTCTTCAACAACAAGGGCGGGGTGGGCAAGACCTCGCTGGTCTATCACACGGCCTGGATGTTCGCTGAGCTCGGCCACCGGGTGCTGGCGGTCGACCTCGATCCGCAGTCCAACCTGTCCATCATGGCGCTGGACGAGGAACGGCTCGAAGCGCTGTGGCCCGACGACGAGCACCCGCAGACGCTGCACGGGGCGGTGGCGCCGCTGTTCGACGGCACGGGTGACGTCCGCCCGGCGCATATCGAGGCCATGGCCGGCAAGCTGGGGCTGCTGGTGGGCGATCTGGCACTGTCGCGCATCGAGGACGATCTGTCGACCGAATGGCCGCGCTGCCTCGAAGGGCGCGAGCGCGCCTTTCGGGTGACCACGGCTTTCTGGCGCGTGATCCGCGAGGCGGCACAGCGGCACGCGGCGGACCTGGTGCTGATCGACGTCGGGCCGAACCTGGGCGCGATCAACCGCGCGGCGCTCGTCGCCTCCAGCCATGTGGTGGTGCCGGTTGCCCCCGACCTGTTTTCCCTGCAGGGTCTGAAGAACCTGGGGCCGACCCTGCGCCAATGGCGGCAGACTTGGCAGCAGGCACTGCCCAAGGCGGCTGCCGCGCTCGGTGAGATGCCGCAGGGTCAGATGGCGCCTGTTGGCTACGTCCTCATGCAACACGCCGAGCGGTTGGGACGACCGACCAAGGCCTACGCAAAGTGGCAGGCGCGGCTGCCGGGGGGCTATCGGCAGAGCGTGCTGGGCGAGCAGGGAACGGTCACGACACCGGACCTCAACCAGATCCACCGCATCAAGCACTACCGCAGCCTGATGCCGATGGCGATGGAGGCGCGCAAACCCATGTTCGCCCTGACGGCAGCCGAGGGCGCGATCGGCGCGCACCAGACCAGCGTTCACCGCTGTCACGACGATTTCGAGGCCGTGTGCCGGGAAATCGCCCGTCGGGTGGGCTGCAAGCCCTGATGCGGTCGACCTCGCGGTCTGGGTCACTGTTGCTCTCACCCCTCGCCCACCCACCCGCTCAGCCCCGGGCTGCCACGCCGGCGGCTTCGCCGGGCTGCTGGGCCTCGGCCGCCAGCCGCGTGGCGACGGCGTCGCCCACATGCTGCATGAAGGCGCGCACCCGCGCCGTCTGCCGCAGGTCGGGGTGGGTCAGCATCCAGACCGGCACCGCCAGCTCGGGCAGCACCTCCGACACCGCGACCAGCTCGGGGTGGCGCGCGGCCATGAAGGTCGGCAGCACGCCCACGCCCACGCCGGTGCGCAGCATCGCCGCCATCGCGTTGAAGATGTCGACCCGCACCCGCACCCGCGCCTGCGCCAGGCGCGAGCGCATCCAGCGGTCGTAGACGCGCGCGTGGGCGTCGCGCTCGAAGGCCACCCACGGCGCGTCGCGCACCAGCGCATCGAGCGGCTGCACGCTCTGCGGCAGGTCCGGCGCGCCGCGGCGCGCGTAGGCCCGGCACTGCGTGATGCCGAGCTGGCGGCCGACCAGGTGCTCGGCGACATTGACCGACATGCGCAGCGCCACGTCGGCCTCGAGCCGGGCCCAGGTCTGCGCCTGCCCCGCGTGGCGGCGCGAGAGGTCGACCAGGAAGGCGTTCTCGACGACCTCGACCTCGATGCCCGGATAGTCGCGCGCAAAGTCCGCCAGCGGCTGCGGCAGCAGGTGCTCCATGACGACGAAGGCCGTCGTCACGCGCAGCACCCCGGTGAGCTCGCGGTCGCGGCCCAGCACCTGGCGCTCGATCTCGTCGGCGCGGTCGGCCATGCGCCGCGCCTGCTCGACAACCAGCCGGCCGGCCTCGGTCGGCACATAGCCGCTGCGCGCCCGGTCGAACAGCCGCGCCCCGAGGTGCTGCTCGAGCGCGTCGAGGCGGCGCAGCACCGTCGTGTGGTTGACGCCGAGCTGACGCGCAGCACCGCTGAGCGAGCCGGCGTTGGCGATGGCCAGCGCGTAGCGCAGGTCGCTCCAATCGAGTTCGGACATCCCTGACTCCCGCCAAAGCCTGCAATTTTGCACACTTGCTATGCGAGATTCGACGTTGTGTGCGCGCAATCGAAGCCCTACACTGCACTCACTAGGTAGTTACCCTAGAACCGCAGGAGTACCCATGAGCGCACTGACCCACCCCCCGATCTCGTCGCCGACCGCCTCGCCGGCCGCGGCGTCCACGGGCGACCGCGCCAGCCTCCGTCTGCTCGAGCGGCGCCCCGCAGCCAGCCGCGAGCGCCCCGCCAGCCTGCCGGTGCCGGCGCGCCCCGGCCTGCTCGAGCGCCTCGCCCGCTGGGCCGACCACCAGCCCACGCACCACCGCCTGGGCAGTTGGTACCCGCTCGGGTGAGCCCCGCGCAACCGGATCTCGGGGCGAAGGGTAAGCGCAAGACCTGCGCGCTGCCCCCTGCCCCGGTGACCTCGCCCCTGCACTGCCCGCGCCTTACAATCAGCGTAGTTTCAAGGAGCGCGGCATGGCTGAATCCACCGTCACCGCCAAGGGCCAGACCACGGTGCCGGCCGACATCCGCGCGCGAATGCAGGCGCAGCCCGGCACCCGGCTCGTATGGTCGGCGATGCCCGACGGCACCATCATCGTGCGCGCCAAGAACCGCTCCCTGCTGGACATGGCGGGAATGCTCGAGGCGCCCGCAGGCCAGCGCGTGGCGGTCGACGACATGACCCCCTGGCGCTGACGCGCGAGCCGGCGCCGGCATGCCCGCGCTCGACACCAACGTCCTGGTGCGCTACATCGTCCGTGACGACGACGCGCAACTGCACGCCGCCCAGACCCTGATCCGCCAATGCGTGGCCAGCGGACAAGCCTTGTTCGTGCCCGTGACGGTACTGCTCGAGCTGGAGTGGGTGCTGCGTTCGCGTTACGGCTTCGGCAAGCAAGAGGTGATCGGCACCATCGCCGGCCTGTTGTCGGCCACCGAACTGCGCTTCGAAGCGGAGCAGGCACTCGAGGTGGCCCTGCAGATGTACCGCGACGGCGCTGCCGACTTTGCCGACGGCCTGCACATCGCTCAGGCAACGCAGGCGGCCGAACTGCCCGTGTGGACCTTCGACCAGCGCGCTGCCACGCTCAGCGGTGCCCGCCTGGTCGGCCGGTAGCGCTGCCGCCAGTCCACCGCACCGCGCCTGCCGTCAGCCCACTCGAAATCCGGCTGGCGCTGAAAGATACTATCGGCGGTTGTGCCTGCCCTCAGGCTGAGTACCCACCATGCACCCGAGCCGCACCCCCCGCACCGGCCGCCGGCGCCACCTGCTGAGCGCCCTCCTGCTCGCCTGCGCCGCCGCCGTCGCGGCCCCGGCGCAGGCGGCCGACCCGTTCCAGGGCCGCAACGAGTGGAACCCGCTCGACGTCGAGATCCCGATGCTGCCGCCGTACTGCCAGGTCGACCTGCGCCCGCAGCAGGTGCGCGGCCACGGCACGGCGGCCTTCGGCTGCGGCGAACGCTTCAACCACTTCTGCCCCGGGCTGGTCGCGCTCAACCGCGCGATGAGCCCGCTGCTGCCGGTGCAGCGCCGCCGCTTCTTCCTGCAGGAAGCCGCCGGCCACCTGCGCTACACCCGCGCGCACTGGTCGCCGCAGTGCCGGCTGGGCGCCGACGTGCAGGCCGCCGAGCAGAAGGTCGAAATGGTGCGCACACTGCTGCGCTGACCCGGCACCGCCGCCGCGGGCGCGCCCATCGCCCCGCGGCCGTCACGCCAGCGCCTCCAGCAATGCAGCATGAAAGGCTCGGAAGCTCGTCGATCGGTTGCGCATCTGGCCCGATGCGCCTCGAGATGCTGCGCGCCGCTTCGATCTTTGCGAGACCGCCCCTGAAGTAGCCGTGTTTCCGCATCACGCGCTCGAAGGCTTCCCAGGTTCGGCCGGCTATGGCGTCGGGGTCGCGCAGGCCTTGGCGCTGCGCAACAAGCGCAGGGACGCGCGGGTACTCGGCCTTCACCGCATCCCAGTCGCCGAAGTACCAGGACTCCAGTTCCTCGATGGCAATGCGGTTGACCAGTTGCCAGGGCATGGCGCCGGCCTGGCTGCGCGCGTGACCAATCCGGCCCTCGTGGCCAGAGCTTCCAACCTCTGCTTCAGCGCGCGGCAGTCTTCGTCATCGCGGTCGACGATCACGAACAGCCGCCAGTCGGCCGGCAGCCACTGCGCATAGCCCGGCAGTCGCGCCCCCGGCTTGCCCAACAGGTCCGCCTTGCCCTGGAAGGCGTGGACCTCGAAGGTCCGGTCGTCCGGGAGCAGCCGTGGCAGTAAACCACGAGCGTGGTTGGCACCTCTAGTCATACGATGACCTCTTCAGATTATTCTTGCGCCTCGGGCAGGCGGAGCTTGCCGGAGACGGCGGGCTCACGGCAGCCCATGCCCGATGCCGGTCAACGCCCTCGATGTGCCGGGCCGCGAGGACGTGCTGCTCCTCGCCGGCGACGTCCTCGCCACCATCGCCCAGGCGCTCGCGCCAGCTCGCTGCCATCGCCCAGCACCATCGCCCCGGTCGGCATCGACCTCGACCACCGCAGCGCGTCAAGCCTCGTCTGGGCCCCGCGCCAGTCGGTCGGGATCGTACGAGATGCGCACGAGGTTAATGCATCTGCATCAACCTCGCGATGCAAGCCGCACCGCGCTTGCGGCGGCCTCAACCGCCGACGAGGGCGGCTACGGTCGCCCTCAACCCCGAGACGGGCACCACGACCCCGGGCGAGACCGCCGAAGAAGCCGTGGCCAACCTGCGCGAGGCCAGCGCGCTGTACCTGTCCGAGTTCCCCATGACCTCACGCGGCCATCCCGTCGTGACCACGTTCTCGGTCCCGGAGCATGCCCAAGCTGCCCCGGGTGTCGGGTGCAGACGCTCTGAAGGCGCAGCACCCTCGCGGGTCTGCTCCGGCAGGCAGACGTCTCGCCCGAGGAATTCATCGCAGCCTTGTGAACGCGACGCCTCTCGGTCGAAGCCGACCCGCAGCGGCGGGGGCGCTTGCTATGCTTCGCGCGTGAAAGTCAGCGAAGTGCTTCGTATGCTGCAGGCCGACGGTTGGTACCTGGCCGCACAGCGCGGCAGTCACCGCCAGTTCAAGCACCAGAGCAAGCCCGGCCGCGTCACGGTGCCGGGCAAGCCGAGTGATGATCTTGCACCCGGAACGTACAACAGCGTCCTGAAGCAGGCCGGTCTCAAGTAGCGAGGGTCACATGCGTTACGCAGTCGTCATCGAGAAGGCAGAGGGCAACTACTCCGCGTACGTTCCTGATCTGCCTGGTTGTGTTGCCACGGGTGCCACGGTGGCTGAGGTCGAAGCCGAGATTCGAGCAGCCATCGCCTTTCATCTGGAGGGCCTGCGCGAGGACGGACACATCGTGCCAGCCCCTTCAAGTCAGGTCGAGTACGTCGAAGTAGCGGCGTAGTCGAGCAGGACAGCGCGGGCGCGTCCGCCCGCACCGCTGTAGCCTTCCAGACCGTCCACCGGCCGCCCACGTGCGGCCGAGGAGCCCCTGCGATGAAGATCCTGATCACCGGCGGCGCCGGGTTCGTCGGCGCGCGGCTGGCGCGCACGCTGCTGGCCACCGGCACGCTGGCCGGGCGGCGCATCGAGCGCCTGGTGCTGGCCGACCTGGCCGCGCCGCCGCCGGACCTGCGCGACGACGCCCGTGTGGCCGCGCGCGTCGAACCGCTGGCCACCACCTGCGAGGCGCTGCGTGGCGAAGACTTCGACGGCATCTTCCACCTCGCCTCCGCGGTTTCCGGCGAATGCGAGGCCGACTTCGAGCTCGGCCTGCGCAGCAACCTGGACGGCACGCGCGCGCTGCTCGAGGCGCTGCGCCATCGGGTGCAGCAGGGGGCGGCGCCGACGCGACTGGTCTTCTCGAGCTCGATCGCGGTCTTCGGCCCCGACCCGGCGCTGCCGCTGCCCGAGGTCGTCGGCGACGACACGATCCCGGCGCCGCAGACCAGCTACGGCACGCAGAAGCTGGTCTGCGAACACCTGGTCGCCGACTACACGCGCAAGGGCTACCTCGACGGCCGCGCGGCTCGCCTGATGACGGTGACCGTGCGGCCGGGGCGGCCGAACGGTGCCGCCAGCTCGTTCTTCAGCGGCATCGTCCGCGAGCCGCTGGCTGGCGAGGAGGCCGTCTGCCCGGTCGCGCCCGACGTGCGCCACCCGGTGTCGTCGCCGCAGCGCACGGTGCAAGGGCTGGTCGCGGTCTACGAGGCCAGTCGCGAGGCCTTCGTCGGCCGCAGCGCACTGAACCTGCCGGCGCTCAACCTCAGCGTGCAGCAGATGCTCGACGCGCTGGAGGCGGTGGCCGGCCCGCGCGTGCGGGCCCGCGTGCGCTTCGAGCGCGACGAACGCATCGCCGGCATCGTGGCCAACTGGCCGCGCGCGGCCAGCGCACGCCGCGCCACCGGCCTGGGCCTGCAGCCCGAGGCGGGCTTCGAGGACATCGTCCGCCAGTACATCGCCGACCACGCCGGCACGCCGGCGCTGAGGGGGCTGGAGCGGTGAACCGCATCGACCTGCAGGATCGGGTGGCGGTCGTCACCGGCGGTGCGCAGGGCAGCGGTGGCCGGCCGCGAACGTCCTGCCCGACGACAAGCTGATCGTCATCGCGTCGGAGGGCGCGCTGCACCTCGGCGTGCTGTCCAGCGAGGTGCATGTGCGGTGGGCGCTCGCGAGTGGTGGTCGGCCCGGCATCGGCAACGACCCGGTCTGCAGCAAGTCCACCCGCTTCGAACCCTTCCCCTTCCCCGCCGACGACGCCGGCCGGGCAGCGCCCCTGGCCGGGCAGCCTGCCCGAGCAGATCAAGGCCGTCGCCGAGGTCCTCGCGGCGGCGCCCGGCGCGCTGACGCTGGCCGACATCGAGTCGCGCTTTCGCGCCCGCGGCCGCTGGCGCCCCGGTGAAGAACCAGTAGGCCAGCAGCGACACCCAGGCTCGACGCGGTCCTGCGCCCCGAGCGCAGCCGCATCCTGTTCCAGGACGCGCCGGCGGTGCTGCGGATGAAGGCAGCGCTGTTCGACGGGCTGGAGCGGGCTGCGCAAGGTCGCCTGAAGTCGCCGGACCGCGGGCGTCGCCTCGACGCTGCCTGCAGCCGGCTTCGGCGCTCGCGAGTGCGACGCCCGCCGGATTTGCTGCGGGCGGCCGGGCCGCGACGCGCCGCGGGAGCGACACTTGCGCCCTGCAGGCCGCGCCCGGCTCCCAGCCGGCGGCCGGGCGCGCCGGGCCGGCAGCGGCTGGCCGGCCCGCCGATCCTCCACCCCAGCGCCGCCGAGGCGCCACGACGCCCATGCCCGACTTCGATCTCGCCTCCCTGCAACTGCCGCTGACGGACATCGCGGTTTCGCTGCTGCTGCTGTTGCTGCTGCTGCTGGCCCGGGTGGTCGCGGGGCTCGCGATCCGCCGGCGGGCGGACGTCGCGCCCCACGTGCGGCGCCGCTGGATGGCCAACCTGCGCAACGCGCTGCTGCTGCTGGCCCTGATCGGCCTGGTGCTGATCTGGGCGCCGCAGCTGCGCACCTTCGCGCTGTCGCTGACGGCGGTGGCCGTGGCGATCGTCATCGCCACCAAGGAGCTCATCCTGTGCGTCTCGGGCTCGTTCGTGCGGGCCTCGTCGAGCGCGTTTTCCGTCGGCGACTGGATCGAGGTGGCCGGCACGCGCGGCGAGGTCGTGGACCACAACCTGTTCGTGACGGTGGTGCACGAGTTCCAGCCGGGAACCTACAGCCACACCGGCCGCAAGACGGTGCTGCCGAACAGCCTGTTCCTCGGCCAGCCGATGCGCAACGAGAGCCTGATGCGCGAGCACGTGTTCCACACCTTCTCGCTGACGCTGGACCCGGACGTCGACGTGTTTGCGCACCGGGCCGCCATCGAGGCCCTGGTCCAGACACAGTACGCCAAGCTGGGCGCCGCGGCGGCGCAGGCGGGTGCGGCGATCGCGCGGCAGCTGCACGTCGACGTGACCGACAACCCGGTGCGCGTCGTCTTCCGCACCACCGAGCTGGGCAAGTACCGGATCGGCTTGACGGTGTGGTGCCCCACGCAGCGCGCCGAGGCGCTGGAGAACGACATCACCTGCGCGGTGATGTCCTACCTGGCTCCTTGCCAGCCTCGCGCGAATGCTTGAAGATGAAGGTCGCCTCGAGATTCACAAGAATAGGAATCGGCGTCTGCTTCAAGATCGTAAAACGATGAAAGGCGTCTGCGTGTACCCATTCCCGAGTGTTTGATAAATAGCCATACACTGCACACCGACCCGACAAACCCACCTGTATCGCCCACGCCCGCCCTGTATGGACCTGTCCGTTGCCGTCACCGTCGCCCTGGCCCTGGGTGCGGCCTACCTGATCGGCTCGCTGTCGTTTGCCGTCATCGTCAGCCGCCTGCTGGGGCTGGCCGACCCGCGCAGCTA
>Ga0208609_100544_pt1 | contig 14056 bp, 9 predicted proteins | sample SubbioR11_8A_Apr_FD_184813 | JGI IMG/M metagenome (GOLD analysis project Ga0208609, IMG submission 184813) | Serpentinite rock and fluid subsurface biosphere microbial communities from McLaughlin Reserve, California, USA - CR11_8A_Apr (SPAdes) | ecosystem: Environmental > Terrestrial > Deep...
CGCCTGCCGCGGGCGCAGGGCGAGGTCTACCGGCTGCTGGCGCGCACGCATCCGACGCGGCGCATCGGCAACCCGCGCCTCGAGGCGATGTTCGATCCGGCCAGCGGCGCGCTGCTCGGCACGCGCTCGGCGGAGAAGCGCTCGCTCGCGCCACGCTACGCACTGCAGACGATCTACGAGTTTCACCGCAACCTGCTGCTCGGCGAGGCCGGCTCGAACCTGGTCGGCATCGCCGGCTTTCTGCTGCTCGCCTCGGCGCTGACCGGCATCGTGCTGGCCGCGCCGCGCAGCCGCGCCGGCTGGTCGCGGCTGCTGGCGGTCAACCTGCGCGCCTCGGGCACGCGCATCGCTTACGACGGCCACCGCGCGCTCGGCGCAGTGGTTGCCGCCTTGCTGGTACTGGCGACCGTCACCGGGGTGACGCTGGTCTACACCAACTACGTGCGCGACATCGTCAGCGTTTTCTCGCGCGTGCAGTCGTTTCCGACTATTCCGTTCCAGGCCAGCGCCGAGCAGGCGCTGCCGCTCGAGCGGCTGCTCGCCTCGGTCGAGCAAGCCTTTCCGCAGCGCGCGATCACCGAAATCCGCATCCCCTTCGGCCAGATGACGGGGATCCAGGTCTACCTGCGCGCGCCGGGCGACGAGTTCAGGCTCGGCGACACGATCGTCTGGGTGCACCCGGGCAGCGGCGAGATCCTGGTCGAGCGCAGCGACCGCACGCGCAGCGCCGGCGAGTCGTTCATGCACTGGCTGTTCCCGCTGCACAGCGGCAGCGCCTTCGGCGCGCCGGGCATGGCGGCGATGTTCGTCACCGGGCTGGCGCCGCTGCTGCTCGTGGCCACGGGACTGTGGGTGTGGCTGCGCAAGCGGCGCGGCGAACGCATCGCCTCGGCTCGTTCCGCGCAGCGTCGTCAAGCGAGCGCGCAGTCGCGTTCCTAACCAGGGGCGCGCGGCCGGAAGGTCTCAGCCGTGCTCCGCGTCGCTGCGCCGTCCAAGACGCGGCCGCCAGACGGCGAGCGCGGCCGCCAGCGCCGCCAGAGCCAGCACGATCCACTGCCCGCGCTCCTCGCGCACCAGCACGACCTCGAGCGGCGGCTGCGACGCATCGCGCGGCGCTCCCTGCTGCAGGACGCTGGCAGCGGCCACGCCGCCGACCATGGCACTGACCTGGCGCGTGGTCGGGTAAGCGTGCAGCAGCACGAACGCCGCGAGCGCCAGCCCGACCGCGGCCTTGGCCCAGACCCAGCGCGCTTCGATCAGCATCGGCCGCGCCACCACCAGCAGCATGCCGCTGGCGACCATCACCAGCAGCGCCGGCAACACGACGTCGCGCGCACCGGTGCTGACCGTCTCGCGCACGGCGGCGAAGGACTCGGGCGACATCGGCGTGAAGCTCGCCATTTGCACCAGCATCAGCACGGTGGCGCCGGCGAACACCGCCACGCTCGCCAGATGGATCCACAGCAGGGCATTGCGCACCTTCTCCTCCGTCGTCGACTGCGGCGCTGCGGCGTCGCAACACCGGTGGCTACAATCAGGTCACTTCCCCGTCTCGGCCACGCGCAGCGTCCCGCCATCATGACCGACCAGCCCGCCGCGAAGCAGCCCCGGCCCGCGGCGCCCAACTTCATCCGCAACATCATCGCCGAAGATCTCGAGCGCGGCACCTACGCCGGTCGCCGCTGGGCGGGGGTGCCGGGCGTCTACGACCGCCACGCCGACGCGCCCGAGGACCGGGCGCGCATACGCACCCGCTTTCCGCCCGAGCCGAACGGCTACCTGCACATCGGCCACGCCAAGAGCATCTGCCTGAACTTCGGCCTGGCGCGCGACTTCGGCGGCCGCTGCCACATGCGCTTCGACGACACCAACCCGGTCAAGGAGGACCAGGAGTTCGTCGACGCGATCCTCGAGTCGGTGCGCTGGCTCGGCTTCGACTGGGAGGACGCGCACGAGCGCAATCTGTACCACGCCTCGGACTACTTCGAGGACATGTTCGGCTGCGCCGAGCACCTGGTCGCCACCGGCTACGCCTACGTCGACGAGCAAAGTGCCGAGCAGATGCGTGCCACGCGCGGCACGCTGACCGAGGCCGGTGTCGACTCGCCGTTTCGCGACCGGCCGATTGCCGACAGCCTGCGCCTGCTGCACGAGATGCGTGCCGGCCGGCACGCCGAGGGCAGCCTGGTGCTGCGCGCGCGCATCGACATGGCCTCGCCCAACATCAACCTGCGCGACCCGGCGATCTACCGCATCCGCTTCGCCACGCACCACATGACCGGCGATCGCTGGTGCATCTACCCGATGTACGCCTACGCGCATCCGCTCGAAGACGCGCTGGAGAACATCACGCACTCGATCTGCACCCTCGAGTTCGAGGACCAGCGCCCGTTCTACGACTGGGTGCTCGAGCGCTGCGCGCCGGTGCTGCGCGCGCCGCAATTCGCGCGCGCGCGCGAGCACCTGGAGCGGATCGCGGCGCAGGGGATCGAGGCGCGGCGCGAGTTCGCGCTCGTGTGCCGCAACGTCGCCGAGCGCGCGCGCGACAAGCTCGGCCACAGCCGCTACGAGCGGCGCGTGCAGGCGATGTTCGCCAGCTGGAGCAGGAATCCGGACCTCGCGGTCGGCGACGCCGACGAGTTCTTCCGCCTGCTGCGCGAGCAGACGCAGCACTTCACGCCGCTGCTGCAGCACGCGCTGGCCGCCAGCCCGGTGCTGCCGCTGCCCAACGCCTTCCTGCTGCCGCACCAGCACGAGTTCAACCGCCTCAACCTCAGCCACGTGATGCTGAGCAAGCGCCGGCTGGTCGAGCTGGTCGACAGCGGTGCCGTCGACGGCTGGGACGACCCGCGCCTGCCGACCCTGGTCGGGCTGCGCCGGCGCGGCTACACGCCGCACGCGATCCAGCTGTTCATGGAGCGCATCGGCGTCAGCAAGAGCACGCAGTGGATCGACTACGCGCTGCTCGAGCAGGCGCTGCGCGACGACCTCGAGACGCGCGCACCGCGCGCCACCGCGGTGCTCGAGCCGCTGCGGCTGGTGCTCGACAACTGGCCCGACGGCCGCATCGAGCCGTGCCTGCTGCCGCTGCACCCGCAGCGCCCGGAGCTGGGCACGCGCTCGCTGCCGTTCGCGCGCGAGCTGTGGATCGAGCGCAGCGACTTCATGGAAGATCCGCCCAAGGGCTACCACCGGCTCGTCCCCGGCGGCCTGGTGCGGCTGCGCAACGCCTACGTGATCCGCGCCACCGCGGTCGAGCGCGACGCCGACGGCCGCGCCAGCGTCGTGCACGCCGAGGTCCTGCCCGACACGCGCAGCGGCACCGAGGGCGCAAGCCGGGTCAAGGTCAAGGGCACGATCCACTGGCTGCCGGTGCACGCCAGTTGCGCCGCCGAGGTGCGCCTGTACGACCGCCTGTTCCGCGACCCGCGGCCGGATGCCGGCGGCAAGCCCCTGCACGAACTGCTGAACCCGGACAGCCGGCGCGTGCGCCAAGCCTATGTGGAGCCATCGCTGGCGCAGGCGCGCGCCGACGACAAGTTCCAGTTCGAGCGCAACGGCTACTTCGTCGCCGACCGCCAGGACCACGGCCCCGGGCGGCCGGTGTTCAACTTGGCGGTGACGCTGAAGGACGCCTGGAACCGCTAGCCGGTCGCCCGCGCGAACATGCGAGCCAACGGGCGGGTCAACGGGCGGCGCCGCCGCTTGCGCGCCGCTTACTCGGCGGCGAAGAAACCCTTCATCCGGTCCATGAAGCCCTTGCTCTGCGGCGAGTGGCGCGCGCCGCCTTCCTTCAGGCTGGCGTCGAACTCGCGCAGCAGCTTCTTCTGCTTCTCGGTCAGGCGCACCGGCGTTTCGACCGTCAGGTGGCAGTACAGGTCGCCCGGGTAGCCGGAGCGCACGCCCTTGATGCCCTTGCCGCGCAGGCGGAAGGTCTTGCCGGTCTGCGTGCCTTCCGGGATCTCGATTCTGACCCTCTCGGTCAGGGTCGCGACCTCGACCTCGCCGCCGAGTGCGGCCGTCACCAGCGACACCGGCACCGCGCAGTGCAGGTCGTCGCCCTCGCGCTGGAACACCTCGTGCGGCTTGATCCGGATCTCGACGTACAGATCGCCCGGCGGTCCGCCGTTCATGCCCGGCTCGCCCTTGCCCGCGAGGCGGATGCGCTGGCCCTCGTCGATGCCGGCCGGGATGTTGACCTCGAGCACCTTGTGCTTCTTGATCCGGCCCTCGCCGTGGCAGGCGACGCAGGGTTCGGCGATCACCTTGCCGGCGCCGTGACAGGTCGGACAGGTCTGCTGGATCGAGAAGAAGCCCTGGGTGATGCGCACCGCGCCGCTGCCGCCGCAGGTGCCGCAGGTTTTGGGCGAGGTGCCCGGCTTGGCGCCGCTGCCGTGGCAGGTCTCGCAGGTCTCCCAACTGGGCACGCGGATGTCGCTGGCGAAGCCCTTGGCCGCCTGCTCGAGCGTGATTTCCATGTTGTAGCGAAGATCGGCGCCGCGATAGGCGCCCGAGCGAGCGCCGGCGCGCCCGCCCATGGCGCCGCCGAAGATGTCGCCGAAGATGTCGCCGAAGGCGTCGGCAAAGCCGCCGAAGCCCTCCGCCCCCGGCCCGCGCGGCCCGCCGCCCACGCTCGGATCGACACCGGCGTGGCCGAAGCGGTCGTAGGCGGCGCGCTTGCCCGCGTCCGAAAGGACCTCGTAGGCCTGCTTGACCTCCTTGAACTTCTCCTCGGCCTCCTTGGCGCCCTTGGCGTCGCCCTGACCCTGGTTGCGGTCCGGGTGGAACTTCATCGCCAGCTTGCGATAGGCCTTCTTGATCTCGTCCTCGGAGGCGTTCTTAGCCACGCCGAGGACGTCGTAGAAATCTCTTTTTGCCATGTCGCTGTCGCCTACTCGTGACTCACTGCCGCAACTTCACTGCAACGAACCGCGCGCCCTGGACGCACGAACGCCGAGTCGAGCGGCGACGCGACGTCGTCCGCCCGAACTCGGCGAGGTCAAGCCGGCAACGCAACTATCCGCGCTTGACCTCTTTGTAGTCGGCATCGACCACGTCGTCGTTCTTCCCAGGCTTCGCCTCGCCGCCGGCCGCCGCCGGCGCCTCGGCCTCGGCGCCAGCACCGGCCTGCATGCCGGCGTACATCTTCTCGCCGAGCTTCTGGCTGGCGGTCATGAGCTGCGCGGTCTTGGCCTCGATCGCGGCCTTATCGTCGCCCTTGAGCGTCTCCTCGACGTCCTTGATCGCGGCCTCGATTCTCTCCTTCTCGCCGGCGTCGAGCGCGGCGCCGTGCTCGGCGAGCGCCTTGCGGATCTGGTGCACGCTGGCCTCGGCGCTGTTGCGCGCCTGGGCGAGCTCGAAGCGGCGATGGTCCTCGGCCTTGTTCGCCTCGGCGTCCTTGACCATCGCCTGGATCTCGGCCTCGGTCAGGCCCGAGTTGGCCTTGATCGTGATCTTGTTCTCCTTGCCGGTGGCCTTGTCCTTGGCGCCGACATGCAGGATGCCGTTGGCGTCGATGTCGAAGGTGACCTCGATCTGCGGCAGGCCGCGCGGCGCCGGCGGGATGCCTTCCAGGTTGAACTCGCCGAGCAGCTTGTTGCCGCCGGCCATCTCGCGCTCGCCCTGGAACACCTTGATCGTCACCGCCGGCTGGTTGTCGTCGGCGGTGCTGAAGGTCTGCGCGAACTTGGTCGGGATCGTCGTGTTCTTCTGGATCATCTTGGTCATCACGCCGCCCAGCGTCTCGATGCCGAGCGACAGCGGCGTGACGTCGAGCAGCAGCACGTCCTTGCGGTCACCCGCCAGCACCGAACCCTGGATCGCGGCGCCGACCGCCACCGCTTCATCCGGGTTGACGTCCTTGCGCGGCTCGCGGCCGAAGAACTCCTTGACCCTGTCCTGCACCTTGGGCATGCGCGTCATGCCGCCGACCAGGATCACGTCGTCGATCTCGCTCGTCTTCACACCGGCGTCCTTGATCGCGATCCGGCACGGCTCGATCGTCTTCTCGATCAGGTCTTCGACCAGCGCCTCCAGCTTGGCGCGGGTGAGCTTCATGTTCAGGTGCTTCGGACCGGAGGCATCGGCGGTGATGTACGGCAGGTTGATCTCGGTCTGCTGGCTCGAGGACAACTCGATCTTCGCCTTCTCGGCCGAGTCCTTCAGCCGCTGCAGCGCCAACACGTCCTTGGCGAGATCGACGCCCGACTCCTTCTTGAACTCGGTGACCACGTAGTCGATGATCCGCTGGTCGAAGTCCTCGCCGCCGAGGAAGGTGTCGCCGTTGGTGGAGAGCACTTCGAACTGCTTCTCGCCTTCGACATCGGCGATCTCGATGATCGAGATGTCGAAGGTGCCGCCGCCCAGGTCATAGACGGCGATCTTGCGGTCGCCCTTCTCGCCCTTCTTGTCGAGGCCGAAGGCGAGCGCGGCCGCGGTCGGCTCGTTGATGATCCGCTTGACTTCGAGGCCGGCGATGCGGCCGGCGTCCTTGGTCGCCTGCCGCTGGCTGTCGTTGAAGTAGGCCGGCACCGTGATCACCGCTTCGGTCACGGTCTCACCGAGATAGTCCTCGGCGGTCTTCTTCATCTTGCGCAGCACCTCGGCACTGACCTGCGGCGGCGCGATGCTCTTTCCGCGCACCTCGACCCAGGCGTCGCCGTTGGGCGCCCGCGAGATCTTGTAGGGCATCATGTTGATGTCCTTCTGGACCTCCTTTTCCTCGAAGCGGCGGCCGATCAGGCGCTTGACCGCGTACAGCGTGTTCTTCGGGTTGGTGACCGCCTGCCGCTTGGCCGGCGCGCCGACCAGGATCTCGCCGTCCTCCATGTAGGCGACGATCGACGGCGTGGTGCGCGCACCCTCGCTGTTCTCGATCACCTTGGGCGTGCCGCCCTCGAGGATGGCCACGCAGGAGTTGGTGGTGCCCAGGTCGATGCCGATGATCTTTGCCATGTCTGCCTCGGTTCGTGTTCAGATCCCGGTCGTGCCGGGGACTTCCGTTGTCGGGTAAGTAGGCGTCTTGCGCGGGGTTTCAAGGGCAGCGGCGCGCGATCAGCCCTGCGCCACGGTGACCAGCGCCGGGCGCAGCACGCGGTCGGCGATCATCCAGCCCTTCTGCAGCACCGAAACGACGTGGTTCGGCGGCACGCCTTCGGGCGCCGGCACCATTGCGATCGCCTGGTGCCGGTGCGGGTCGAACTTCTGGCCAACCGGGTTGATCTCGGTGAGCCGGTTCCTCTCGAAAGCGCTGCGCAACTGCTTGAGCGTGAGTGCCACGCCCTCGCGCAACTGCTCGGCGGTCGCCGCTTGCGCTTCGAGCGCCTTCTCCAGTGAATCGACCACCGGCACCAGCGCCTCGGCGAACGACTCGACCGCGAATTTGTGCGCCTTGGCGATGTCTTCCTGCGCGCGGCGGCGGATGTTCTCGCCGTCGGCCACCGCGCGCAAAAAGCGCTCGTGGTTCTCCTCCGCCCGGGCAAGCGCCGCCTGCAGGTCGCGCTCGACCTCGCTGACGGTGGCCGAGCCGAGCGCGGCGGCTTCTTCCTGCGCTGGCTCGCCGGCCGGCGCGCTCGCCGCCTCGTCGACCGAGTCCGGCGCCGCCGCCCCGTTGCCCGCCGCCCGCGCCGCCCCCTGCGCCTGCCCCTCGCCGACCCCGGATGCGCTGCGCTCCGGTTCGCTCATGCTTCCTCCGCAATTCTCGTGAGAACAAGGACTTGTCGGTTTATTGGGGCGGACCCAACGAATTCAAGGGCTTGGGCGGGGTCTTGGGGCGCGGGCGGGGACGCTCGATGCGGGGCGTCACCGCAGCACCCACTGTGTTGTTCCCGCGGAAGCGGGAACCTGGTTTCCCACTTTCGCGGGAACGACATGGCGTGCGGGCGCGGCCTCAGGCGTCGAGCATCCCCGCCCTCGCCCCCAGCCACCGCTTCACATGCGCGGCGGCCGCATCGGGATACTCGTTGAGCATCAGCTGCGCCGCCTGCGCTGCCTGCTCGACCAGCGCGACGTCGTCCTCGATCGAGGCGAAGCGCAGCAGCGGCACGCCCGACTGCCGCGCGCCGAGGAACTCGCCCGGGCCGCGCAACGCGAGGTCGCGCCGCGCCACCTCGAAGCCGTCGCTCGTCTCGTAGATCACCTTCAGCCGCTCGCGCGCAGTCGCGGACAGCGGCTCGTCGTACAGCAGCACGCAGTAGCTCTGCGCCGCGCCGCGCCCGACGCGGCCGCGCAACTGGTGCAGTTGCGCCAGCCCGAAGCGCTGCGCGTGCTCGATCACGATCAGCGTGGCGTTGGCCACGTCCACACCGACCTCGATCACGGTGGTCGCCACCAGCACGTCCAGGTCGCCGCGCGCGAACAGCTCCATCACCGCGGCCTTCTCGGCCGGCGGCAACTGGCCGTGCAGCAGGCCCCAGCGCAGCTCGGGCAGTTGGGCGCGCGTGGCCTCGTACATCCGGGTCGCGGCGCTGAGATCGACCGGCGAGTCGATCAGTTCGCTGTCCTCGACCAGCGGGCAGACCCAGTAGGCCTGCCTGCCCTGGTGCACCTCGCCGCGCAGGCGCTCGAGCACCTCGGCGCGGCGCCCGGTCGACGCGAGCTTGGTCACCACCGGCCTGCGCCCGGGCGGCAGCTCGTCGATCACACTGACGTCGAGATCGGCCAGATAGCTCATCGCCAGCGTGCGCGGGATCGGCGTGGCGCTGAGCATCAGCAGGTGCGGCGTCGGCGCGGCGTCGGCGCGATGCAAGCCGGCGCGCAGCCTCAGGCGCTGGGCGACGCCGAAGCGGTGCTGCTCGTCGACGATCGCCAGCCCGAGCCGGGCGAAGCTCACCGCCTCCTGGATCAGTGCATGGGTGCCGACCACCAGTTGCGCGCTGCCTGCGGCCACCTCGGCCTGCGCGGCGCGCTTGTCGGCCGGCCTCAGTTTGCCGGCGAGCCAGGCCACGCGCACACCGAGCGGCGCCAGCCATTGCTCGATGCAGCGGAAGTGCTGCTCGGCCAGGATCTCGGTCGGCGCCATCAGTGCCGCCTGCCAGCCGGCGTCGATCGCGCGCGCCGCAGCGAGCGCCGCGATCACCGTCTTGCCGCTGCCGACGTCGCCCTGCACCAGCCGGTGCGCGGGCTGGCCGCGCGCCAGATCGGCCTCGATCTCGCGCCAGACGCGCTGCTGCGCGCCGGTGAGCGCAAACGGCAGCGCGGCGAGCAGCCGCTCGACCCGCGTGGCGCCCGCCACCGGCGCCAGCACCGGCGCGCGCCGGCGAGCGCGCTGCGCGCGCGCGCTGGCGAGCGAGATCTGCTGCGCCAGCAGCTCGTCGAACTTCACGCGCGTCCAGTTCGGATCGCGTTTCTCGCTCAGCGCCACCCGGTCGGCATCGGGCGCCGGCAGGTGCAGTGCGCGCAGGCTGGCGGCGAGATCGCCCAGCCGCCAGCGCTCGCGCACCGCCGCTGGCAGCGTGTCGCCGCGCCCGACGTCGACGTCGCGCAGCGCGCGCTCGATGCGCCGCCGCAGCCAGGCCTGCGGCACGCCTTCGGTGGTCGGATAGACGGCGGTGAGCCGCTGCGGCAGCGGCGCGTCGACGGCCGCGCGCACGCGCGGATGGACCATCTCCGCCAGCGCGCCGTAGAAGCCGGCGCGAGCCGCACCGAACACGCGCACGCGGCGGCCGACCGCGAGCTGCTTGCGGGTCGAGGCATAGAAGTGCAGGAAGCGCAGCAGCAGTTCGCCGCTGGCGTCACGCAGCCGCGCCAGCAACTGGCGGCGGCCGCGGATCACCACCTCGCAGCTTTCGATCGTGCCTTCGGCCTGCGCCTCCTCGCCCATCGGCAGCTCGGCGATCGGCGTGATCTGGGTCTCGTCCTCGTAGCGCAGCGGCAGGTGCAGCAGGTAGTCCCAGTCGGTCTTCAGGCCGAGCTTCGCCAAGCGCGCGGCGCGGCGCAGCGGCGCCTCGGCGGTGGCCTGCGTCAGGGTCGGCGTGGCGGCAGTCGCGCTCGAGGCGGCGCCAGAGGAGTCACGGCGCGCCCGGCCGCGCGCGGTAGCCTTCACCGGCCCCGCGCCGTCGCCGCGATCGGCAACCGCATCGCCCCCTCGACGCGCGGCTCAGCCGCCGAGCACGAGGATCGCCTCGACTTCGAACTGCGCGCCTCGCGGCAGACTCGCGACCCCGACCGTCGAGCGCGCCGGATAGGGCTGCGGCACGACCTCGCCCATGATCGCGTTGACCTGGGCGAAGTTTCCGAGGTCGGTCAGGAACAGTGTGAACTTGACCGCGTCGGCGAGCGAACCGCCCGCCGCCTGCGCCACCGCCGCCAGATTGCGAAACGCCTGGCGCACCTGCGCCTCGAAGTCCGGGCCGACCAGTTGCTGGGTTGCCGGATCGAGGCCGATCTGACCGGACAGGTAGACGGTTGTCGCGGCCCGCACCGCTTGCGAGTACGGGCCGATCGCGGCCGGTGCGGCCGCAGTCGAGACGATCTGCTTGGGCATCGAGGACTCCGGTGGTCGCGGCTCGCGCGAGGCGGTGGCGCGCACTGTAGCAACCGCGGCCACCACGCTGCATCGGCGATCCGCTGCCGATCGGCTCGTGGTCGATCGGGTTGCCGGTCAGAAACGACGGCCGCAGGCGGTCCGCGACGTCCGTTTCCGCGGCACGGACGAGTCAGCGCCGCCTGCTGCGCTTGCCCTGCGCTTGCAGCCAGTCGGTCAGCCGCTCGGCCGGCATCGGCTCGCCGAGCAGATAGCCTTGAACTTCGTGGCAGCGCAGCTTCCTGGCCAGCGCCAGTTGCGGCTCGGTCTCGACGCCGGCAGCCACCACGCGCAGGCCGAGGCGGCGGCCGAGACCGGCCACTGCGGACACCACCAGCGCGTCGCACTTGTCGTGCGGCGCGCGGCGGATCAATTCGCCGTCGATCTTCACGCAGTCCGCCGGCAGCCGCCGCAGCAGCATCAAGCTGCCGGAGCCGAAGCCGTCGAGCGCGACCTTCACGCCGAGCGCGCGCAGCTCGGCGATCGCCGCCTGCGCCTGCTCGCCCGCCGACTGGATGCCGGACTCGGTCAGTTCCACCTGCAGTTGCTCGGCCGGCAGTTCGGCCTCGGCGAGCGCCTGCGCCACCCGCGCCGGCAACGACCGGCCGCGGAACTCGCGTGGCGACAGGTTGACGGAGACCACCGGTCGCTGCGCCCGCGGCGCCGCGTGCGTCCAGCCGGCCGCGGTCCGGCAGGCGCTGCGCAGCACCCGCTCGCCGATCGGCACGATCAGGCCGGTGGCCTCGGCCACCTCGAGGAAGTCGGCCGGCGCCAACAGGCCGCGGCTCGGATGCTGCCAGCGCGCCAGCGCCTCGGCGCCGGCCAGCCGGCCGCTGCGGGCGTCGAAGCGTGGCTGGTAGAGCACGCGCAGCTGGTCGCGCTCGAGCGCGGCGCGCAGATCGGCCTCGAGCGTGAGCCGGTGCGTGGCACGCGCGGTGAGGTCGGGCTCGAAGAAGCGCAGCAACGCGCCGCCGTGCTCGAGTGCATGCCGGCACGCGGCGTCGGCGCGCGCCAGCAGAAGCTCGGCGCTGTCGCCGTCGCGCGGGTACAGCGCCACGCCGATCGCCGGCCGCAGCGGCAGATCGCGGCTGTCGTGCGCAACCGGCGCATCGAGGGCGTCGAAGAGCTTGCGCGCCACCAGTTCGGCGTCGCTGGCGTCGCGCAGGTGGGTCAGCAGCAGCGCGAAGTCCTGCTCGCCGACGCGCGCGATCAGATCGGAGCCGCGCAACGTGCGCCGCAGGCGGTCGGCGGCCACGCGCAGCACACGGTCGCCGGCGGCACAGCCGAGCGACTGGCGGATCGCCGGCAGGTGCGCAAGGCCGAGCGCGACCAGCGCCGCCGGCTCGCCGCTGGCCGCGTGCGCCGCCAGCGCCTGCGGCAGCCGCTCCTCGAGCGCACGCCGGTTGGGCAGCCCGGTGGCCGGATCGTTGCGCTCGAGCCGCGCCGCGTTTGCCTCGAGCGCGCTGCGGTCGTAGATCTCGCTGACCAGGCGCGTGCTGGCCCAGGACAGTTCGCTCGACAGATCGGCGACCAGGCTTTCCAGGTGGGCGATGCGCTGCGTGGCCGCCGCGTCATTCGCCGCCGATGCGGACGACAGTTCGAGTGTGCTCACGGCGAGGTCGATGGCTGAGGGTGAAGGGCGATGCGCGAAGCCTAGTGAAGACCGGCAAGCGCAATGGCGCGAATACGCGGGGCGGCACGCATCACTTCCGCCGCCGATGCGCCAGCCGCGCATCACGCCCTCAAGTCGACGGCGCCGCTGCCGATTGACCGTAGGAGGCGGACCGCGCGCAACGCGCGCGCCGCCAACGCACTCACGTTGCCAGCGACCATGACCATCGTGTTCCTCGACTTCGACGGCGTGCTGCACCCCGATCCCTGCCGTGACCACACGCGCCTGTTCGAGCACGCACCGCGCCTGGCGGCGGCGCTGGCGCCGTTCGCTCAGCTTGCAATCGTCCTGTCGACCGCCTGGCGCACCGAGCACGGCGCGCAAGCGCTCGCGATGCAACTGCCGCCGGCGCTGCGCCAGCGGGTGGTCGGCGCCACGCGTGCGTTTCACGAGATCGACCGCCGGCCGGCGCTCGCCGCCTACCGGCGCCAGGCCGAATGCCAGGACTGGATCGACCGCGAACAACCGCAGCGGTGCTGGTTCGCACTCGACGATCGCCCCGACCAGTTCGAGCCCTACTGCGACCGGCTGATCGCCACCGACGGCCAGCGCGGACTGGACGACGCCACCCTGAACAGGCTGTGCTTCCTGCTGGCGCAGAGCGCGCGTCCGGACCGGGCGCGGCGCTGACCGCATCCGCGCGACGCGGCAGCGAGTCCGCCGAAACTAGGGGTGCTCCGAACCATTCTAGGGTCTAAGCTGTCCACCATCGCCGTTGCTTGACGACAGGCAGTTGGCCGGCATCGCGCGCACTGTGGCCATGCCAGTTGCTCCACCGCGCTGCGCGCGACCCGCGACGCATGAAACCGGCGGTGTCGTTGCCGCCCTCGCCTTCGCGGGGGCAGGGATGACACTGCGGGAGGTTTCATTTCAGCGACCGGCCCGGCCTGCCGCCGGTTTGCGGCGGCTCGATCGATCACCCATCGCTGCACTTAAGATGACACGCTTGCGGCACCGACCCGACGCCGACTGGCGGAACTCAGCGGCCGCTGCTGCCCCGGCACAGGGGCCAGCCGCCACACTGACACCGACATGACGCGCTCTCCCCTGACCACGGCGGCGGCGCACATCGCGCTGCCGGCAGCGATCGAGCGCGATGCGCAGGCACGCGAGTGGCTGCTGCGCCGGCTCGAACTGGCCACGAGCGTGGCCAACATCGGCGTCTGGGAGAGCGATCTGGCCAGCGGCCGCGAGGTCCTCGACGACGCCACCTGCCGCATCCTCGGCTTCGGCAGCGGACCGCAGGTACGCGCCGCCGCCGACTTCATCGCCTGCGTGCATCCCGACGATCGCGCGCGCGTCGCGCAAGACAGCGAGCGCATGCTCGCCGGGCGCCGCGCCGACCGCGAGCCGCTCGAGTTCCGCACTCTGCGCGCCGGCGAGCTGCGCCACCTGCTGGCGCACTGCGCGGTCGAACGCGACGCGCTCGGTGCGCCGCAGCGCCTGCTCGGCACCCTGCTCGACATCACCGACCTGCGGCGCGCCGAGGCCGCGGCGCGGGTCGCGGCCGAGCGACTGCAGATCGCCACCCGGCTCGGCGGACTGAGCGTGTTCGAGCGCGACGCCGACGATCGGCTGATCCACTTCGACGGCCTGTTCGGCGCCATCTACGGTGCCGAGCCCGGTCGCGACCGGCCCGAGCTCGAAGCGGCGATCCAGCGCGTCCACGCCGACGATCGCGCCGCCTTCGTCGCCGCGCGCGACCGCATGCGCGCGGCCGACGAGCCGGTGCGCTGCGAGTACCGGGCACTGGCCGCCGACGGCAGCGTGCGCGACTTGCTGTCGTGGCGCCGGCGGCGCACCGACACCCAGGGGCGCTACGCGGGCGAAATCGGCGCCCTGATCGACATCACCGAATTGCG
>Ga0208609_100547_pt1 | contig 13963 bp, 10 predicted proteins | sample SubbioR11_8A_Apr_FD_184813 | JGI IMG/M metagenome (GOLD analysis project Ga0208609, IMG submission 184813) | Serpentinite rock and fluid subsurface biosphere microbial communities from McLaughlin Reserve, California, USA - CR11_8A_Apr (SPAdes) | ecosystem: Environmental > Terrestrial > Deep...
AGCGAATTTTCAGCAGAGGCTGGATGATATGGATGCCTGCCTGAAGAAAACCACCTGCGAGGTTAGGGAATTTGACAATGATTTGGTCAGGAGGCTCCTGCAGAGCATAAAGGCCGTAAAAGACGATCTGATAGAGATCCAATTCAAATCCGGAATCGTGATGAACCAAAGGGTTTCATACTTCGATTAAAAAAGAGGTGGGGCAGCTGACAAGCTGTTCCTGCCTGAAAATAGTATCTGTTAAGACTAAAACTCTCAATACTGCTGAGGGTTTTAGTGTTGGCAGGTTCATGAAAAACATTTTATTTGGACATAAGATTTGCATAGATATGGTTAAAAAATGCAGCCATATCTATTTATTATTCGACTAATATCTGTTATAATATTCCTTGTAATTTTGTATAAGGAGCGCATGTGATGTCGATACATTGCAGATTATCCGTGCTGATGGGTGAAAAAAGATACAAAATAAAAGATGTGCATGAGAAAACAGGGCTTGCGAGAACTACAATCTCAAACCTATATCATGACAAGATGGAGCGGGTTGATTACGAAACGCTTAATAAGCTTTGTGAATTATTCGAATGTAGTGCTGGTGATATTTTAGAGTACAAAAGAGACTAAGATTTATTCGATTTACTGTCCGTTTTATGGTACAGCGAATCTGATATAATAGAGAAAGTAAGGGGGTGTTTTGTTATGTGGTGTAAGATTTGTAGCAGGGAAACTAATAGTGAAACCTGCGAGCTTTGCGGTAATGCCACTGAACAGGATATTCCTATCATGGTCTATTGGTGTAATGACTGCAAGACGCCAATCATAAAATCAGTAAACAGAATTGACAAAAATATATGTCCTTTGTGCGGAAAAGAAACTTCTTATTTATGTGCGGATTTACGCCCGGTATTCCCTGAGGAACGCCTTCTGATTGAAATATTAACTGCAAAGCCACTTGAATACATAAATAAAACTGTTTGGGCTGCAGATAACCGTTATTACATTGACGGTGAATCTAAGATGATCCCAATCAGTGCCTATAAAAAGCGTTCTGCAGACAAAATTGTGGAACAGCTTGAAAAATACAAAGATCAGAACAGTTATGACTTTTTCAATCAAACTATAGATAAGTTTATAAAAGCAAACACAGAAAGACTGAATTACATCTTTGATGAGGCAACAGAATTTATAAGGGACACCGCAAAAGCATATCCGAGTGAGAATATAGTAATCTCGTTTTCAGGTGGCAAGGATTCAACTGTCACCGCCGATTTAACTGTACGGGCTTTAAGTAATCCGAGCTTAGTACATATCTTCGGCGATACTACCCTTGAATTTCCCTTGACTATCGAATATGCTAAGCGATTTAGGGAAAACAATCCCAAAGCCATATTTAAGACGGCAAAAAACAAGGAACAAGACTTTTATGAGGTTTGTGAGGACATTGGTCCCCCTGCCCGCATGCTTCGCTGGTGCTGCTCTATGTTTAAGACAGGACCAATTACTCGTGTACTGAACAGTCTGTATCGTGACATGGATATTTTAACTTTTTACGGCATTCGCAAAAACGAATCCGTAAGTCGCAGTAAGTATAACCGAGTAGAGAATAATGCCGAATCAGTAAAGATACAAAAGCAAAAGGTTGCATCCCCAATTTTCCATTGGAAAGATATCGATGTTTGGCTCTACATATTAGGTGAAGGCATAGATTTCAACGATGCTTACAGGCTTGGCTATGACCGGGTAGGATGTTGGTGTTGCCCGAACAATAATGAAAGAGCACAACTCTTGTCCCGGATTTATATGTCGGAGCAGGCTGAGAGATGGCGTAAGTTTTTGATAGATTTCGCTATAAAGATCGGCAAGCCCGATGCCGAAGTCTATGTTGACAGCGGCAAATGGAAAGCTCGTCAGGGTGGTAACGGTATTGCCGCTGCGGAAGAAGTCAAAATTAAATTTACTAATTGTACAACTGAGGAAAACGCAAAAGTATATAAGCTTAATAGTCCGATTGATGATAGCTTTTTGAATTTACTGACTCCATTTGGCAAGGTTACTAAGGAACTTGGGCGAAAGCTTATTAATGAAACCATTGTTTTGGATATAAAAACCAATGTGCCAATTTTATCGATTCAGCCCTTTTCACAGGATGGATATGATTATGCAGTAAAAGTCAAGACCATGAATGTAGCAAAGCATGATGATCTGCAAAGAATGGTCGGCTATCAGGTGAGGAAATTCAATGCCTGCCGTAAATGTTTAAAATGTGAATCGCTGTGTAGATTTGGTGCCATCTCAATTATCAGTGATGAATACCGAATCAGCGAGAGCAAGTGTAAGCGTTGTAAGATGTGCGTTACTGCAAAATATCTTGAAGGCGGTTGCATGATGGACAAATACCTCAAGACAAAGGAGTAAATATGAGATTTAGAGCACATGATACCTTTTTTATACGAAAAGGCTGGCTATATAAAGGAATGAAAAATGTTGTCCACGACAGAACAGTCTTTATGGGCGACAACGGAAATCCTATGGATATTTTAGGTATAGGTGCAAATATGGTTAAGTCCCTGCGGTACTGGCTGCAAGCTGTCGGGCTTACTGCTGAGCCATCGCAGGGCAAGAAATATCAAACCCTTACCCCTTTTGGTGAAATCATCTATGAAAATGACAGATACATCGAAGAAATAGGAACGCTGTGGCTTTTGCATTATAAACTTGCAACTAACGAAGCTGATGCAACGGCATGGTATTACTTCTTTAATGAATTTAATCGAAACGAGTTTAATCGGGATGATTTTGTAAAGCAGCTCAATGCATACATCCTGCTGAACGAATCAGAGGTTTCCGAGCGTTCATTAGATGATGATTTTAACTGTATTGTTAACACCTATGTACCAAGAATTAAGTCCAATCCCGGCAGGGTGCATCCAGAAAGCAATATAGACTGTCCGCTTGGTGAGTTATCGCTTGTGGATATAGTAAATAAAAAGGCAAAGACCTATAAAAAAAGTGTACCTAAGCTTGACAGTGTTCACCCGCTTGTAGTCCTTGCGGTCATCATTGATCAAGCTAAAGGAGAAAAGCAAATTAAGATATCTTCTATTCAGAACGATAAATGTAATGCTGGTAAAGTGTTTAACCTCGATATTATCACACTGACCAGCCTGCTTAATAAAATAGAGCTTATGGGATTCATCAAGGTTGTTCGGACAGCTGGGCTTGATGTTATAGACATTGAAAGAGAAATTGACTTTTTAGGGTGTGTCAGGGAATACTACGGCGCAATCAATAGATAAACACCCCCCCTAAGAATGGAGATAGAGTATGAGTGGTAAGAAAATATGGGTCGAGAAAGGTTTTCAAACATCCATTAATATCGCCTATGACCTGCACAATGAAAATAAAGTGAAAAGCTTTATTCCTACGATGTCATCTATTGACGTCATTGAGGATGTTCTTCTCAGCACCAGTGTACAGGAAAGAGGCAGAGCAAGAATATTAATTGGAGCATATGGCAGAGGAAAATCGCACATTGTACTCATGCTCATGTCGCTTCTTTTTAAGAAAGACATAGCTTTGTTCGAAGTGCTTTTGAATAAAATAAGGGAACAAAATCCAAAACTACATGGGTTTATTACAGACTATATAAACAGCGATAAAAAACTGCTACCTATTATAGTTAGCGGAAGCAGCACAAGTATTACTCAATCGTTTTTGAGCGCGTTGCAAACAGCCCTAAAAAACGAAAACTTGACAAATCTAATGCCTGAAACCAACTTCAAGGCGGCTGTCAATACTATAGAACTTTGGGAAAATCAATACCAGGATACATATAAGAAGTTTGTTGCTGAACTTAATGTACCCATTAATGACTTTATCGTTTCCTTGAAAGAATACGATGTGAGTGCATATGAGAAGTTTAACAAGCTTTATCCAACCCTCACATCCGGTAGTGCTTTTAACCCGTTCCTCGGTTTTGATGTAGTGGAGCTCTATGAGAAGGTTGTAGACAAACTAAAGGACGAAGGATTTAACGGGGTATATATCATTTATGACGAATTTAGCAAATATCTGGAGGCAAGCATTGCCAATACTACGATCAGCGACATAAAGCTACTACAAGACTTTGCGGAGAAATGCGACCGCAGCGGCGAAAAGCAAATGCACCTGATGCTAATATCTCATAAGGACATCGCAAACTACATTGATAAAAACCTTCCGAAAGATAAGGTTGACGGTTGGAGAGGTGTTTCTGGCAGATTTAAGCATATTAATCTGCATAACAATTTTTCACAGATGTATGAGATCATATCTGCTGTTATAAAGAAAGATGAGGACTATTGGGCTGATTACTGCCAGGAGAATGAAACACGCTTTAAAAGTTTGATTGAACGTTTTAAGGCAAACGGTATACTTGAAAAGAATGATGATACCACAGCTCAGACTGCAGCTATTGGCTGCTATCCGCTGCATCCGATTTCAACCTTCATCCTCCCAAGACTCTCCGAAAAGGTTGCACAGAACGAGAGAACATTGTTTACATTTTTATCATCGGATAACAAGCACACCCTATCCGCATTTTTAGAAGATGCGAAGGGTGATTTTCCTATGCTTACCCCTGATTATGTGTATGATTACTTTGAGCCACTTTTAAGAAAAGAGCCTTATACGAGCGAAATTCACAAGCTTTATGAAACTACATCAAAGGTGCTTCAAAAGCTCGACGAGGACTCCCTAGCTTCTAAAATTGTCAAAACCATTTCACTGATCTACATTGTGGAGCAATTTGAAAAACTGTCTCCAATAAAAGACATAATCATAGGCACCTTCAGAGACAGTGTTTCCGATGTTAAGGTTATTGATGATGTACTTGCAGAGCTTATTGAAAAAGAGTGTATTATTTATCTCAAAAGAAGCAACGGCTATCTGAAAATCAAGGAAAGCTCGGGCGTTGACATCGGTGCTGAGATTCAGAATGTTATTGATAAGACCAGGCAGACTTTGAGCGTTAAGGACATTCTGAATAAATCCTCCTTTGATAGCTATATGTATCCTACTGCCTATAATGATGAAATGGAGATAACAAGATACTTTGATTTCACCTTTATTGACAGCTTAGAGTTCTTCTCTGTAACAGATTGGGGAAGAAAGATTGAAAACCTAAGCGCAGATGGCGTAGTGTATGCAATTATTCCTCGTAGCAACGAAGAAATCGAACAACTCAGAAATGCTATCAAAAGCAGCAATTGTAACCACAATAGAATTATTTTTGTGTTACCTGTACGCTTTATGGATATTGAAAAAATAGCTTTTGAGTTTAAAGCAGTAACGATGCTAAAGGACCTGGCTTCTGATGATGATCTTCTATCTGATGAATATGATATTTATATTGAGGATTTAGAAGAAGTTATCGGTAGATATATTTTGTGCTTTACCCGCCCGGAAACAGGAGAAGCCGAGTACTATTGGAACGGTGAAAAACAACCGTTTAAGAGAAAGGCACAAATCTCTGCTAAGCTCTCAGAAATTTGTGCACAAACCTATCCAAACACACCTATTATCAATAACGAATCCATAAATAAAGATAGTTTGCCGACTGTTGCAATTAACAGCAGGAGCAAGCTTATTTCAGGCCTGCTTGAGAACGAGTTAAATGTGAATTTAGGGCTTACCGGAACGGGTCAAGACGTTTCGTTTATGAGAAGTACCCTGATACAGACAGGTATCCTCTCAAATGAACAAGTAAAGCCTGTTTTGACTCTTACACCTGAAGATGTGAATATGGCAAACACGTTGCGCGAGATACAAGAGTTTTTCAATAATGCCAACGCAAACGAGGGGCAGAATTTCAAAGATTTGTACGACAGATTGACTCTGCCCGAATTTGGTTACGGAATTAAAAAAGGGGTTATCCCCATCTATATTGCTGTAGTGCTTCACTTCTTCAAGAAGTATCTTGTCATCAAGAACAGGAACGAAGAAGTTAAAATTACAGCGGATCTCCTTAATAGTATTAACGAAAATCCAAAGGCTTTTACCGCCTTTATGGAGGATTGGAATGAAGATAAGTCAGCCTATATTGATAGCCTGGCAGATCTCTTTTCGGATTATGTTATTTCAAAAGAAAAGGACTACAACTCATTTACTTATGTTGTGTCCGCTATGTCACGCTGGTACATGAGTCTGCCTAAGTATGCGAAGGAGTTAAAGACAAACTATAAAGGAAAGGATGCTTCGCCTGAAAAAATATCTCCTGCACAAGTCAAATTTATCGGGAGCTTAAAGCAGATCGACATCAATGCTCGAGAATATCTGTTCGAGAAGATGTTTGATATTTTCGGATACAAAGAGTTTACGGTGGACATCGTTGACAATATCAGAAGCTCAAAATCTACCTTTGATCGTGCTAAAATTGGACTCATCAAACATCTGATAAACGATGTGAAAGACGTTTTCAAGGCTGGTCAAGCTGATAATGCTACATTGACGTCCATTATCAAAGATTTTATTGAAAGATTAAAGCCTACTACGCTGAGCTACTTATTCCCTAATGAAGAACATAAGGTTCTGCAGCTCATGAGCAGTATTGGCAATGATGAAAAGACATTCATCGAAAGGCTTGCAAAAGCAGTTACCGACCTGAGAATTGACGATTGGACTGCAGATACGATTTCCGAATTTACAGTAGAATTAGAAAAGATTAAGAAAACAATTTTAGAGTATGATTTAACTGCAGCACAGGTTGAACATTCAGCAGTAAGCTCAAATAGTTACAAAGTGTCGTTTGTAGGAAAAGATGGTGAAGAAGTTGTTAAGTCCTTTGATAAAACAACTTACAGCGATAGAGGCAAGCTCCTCTACAATGAAATAGCCACGGCTCTCAATGATATGGGCCAGTCAATTTCAGAACAAGAAAAAAGACAAATCCTTATGGAGTTTATTGAAAAGATGTGTGGGGGAGGGATCTAACAGTTGGATAAAATAGCTTATTTCAATAATGCTGCTACCACCTTCCCTAAGCCGGAAGAAGTGTATAGTTTTGTAGATAAATATTATCGTGAGACGGGAATTAACTCTGGTCGTGGACAAAATAACTCTGCAAGTAAACTTACTCAAGATACTAGAAATTTAATGATGGAGCTGTTCCACTGCCCTGCTAAGAAGGTAGTATTTACCCCATCGGCAACGGAAGCAATCAACATTATTTTGCAAGGATTGTCTATATCGGACAATTTTAACATTTATGTTTCGCCCTTTGAACATAATGCGGTTACTAGGGTGCTGAATTATTTGCAAGGTTTATATAAACTGAACATTATTACCTTGTCCGTTACCGAAAGGGAGCTAACCTACGATTTAGAAAAAATCAAATATCAGTTTGCTGAGAATAGACCCAACATTGTAATAATGAGCCATGCGAGTAACGTGTGTGGCGTGGTAGCTCCTATATACGATATTTGCACGATGTCGCACCAATACGGATCAATTAACGTGGTCGATATGTGCCAAACTGCGGGACTTATAAATATGGATTTAAGCAGTAATATCTATGATTTTGGGGTTTTTGCTGGACACAAGACCTTATACGCCACCTTTGGCATTGCAGGATTTATTTGTAATGGTGATATCAAGCTTAAACCTCTTATTTATGGCGGCACAGGAATTGATTCTGCAAATCCAAATGTACCTGATACAATTCCTGAGAGATATGAAGTCGGCAGCCAAAACATAATGGCAATAGCTGGGTTGAATGCTGCTTTGAATTGGATAAAGAAAACAGGGATAGATCGTATCTATGCCAAAGAAAAAGAAAACCATAAAAAGTTATTTGCTTTATTAAGTAAGTATAAAAATATCAGAATTATTGCTCCTTCAGATGCCGCCGATGCTGTTGGCGTTGTGTCCTGTGTCTTTGATGGTTACAGCAGCGACAATATCGGTCAGACATTGGGTGAACAGGGGGTCGAGGTTAGAACAGGACTTCACTGTGCGCCATTTGCTCATCAGTTTTTAGGTACTTTCCCTGCTGGAACAGTTAGATTTAGCGTGAGCTATTTCAATACAGATGACGACTTTGTAAAGCTTGGACAAGCGTTAGACTATATTTACGAAAACGGTTAGGAGTGATATAAAGTGAGAGAACGAGAGTTTGAGAATTATTTACTCGAAGATGAAAATATAGTCAGCAAAGTCAAAGCTGTGCGTTCAAGAGTAAATAAGGCACGAATGATAGAGCGGCACTTTGATACTTCTCTTGACTATATCGTATCGGATGATAAAAGGATGTATGAATCCTTGCTTAAAATAAAAACTGAAATGAATGACGTAAACGGAAATATCTCAAATGCTTTGCGAAAATATTATCATTTTGCTAATAACAAGATTTTTCCAACACTTGGAGCATATATAGATAACTTGGAATAGCAAGACGGAGGTGAACTTCAAGTTGAGCTTACAGGATATAAGCATAAAAAATGAATATCGATCTCTTATCGATAATGTCGCTAAGGATTTTTACATCCCCTTGCTAAGACAGGCAAATTTGTATAGAAGAGCTGTTGGCTTTTTCTCTTCATCTGCCCTTGTAGAAATATCCAAGGGGATTGCAGGGCTTGTTGAAAATGGCGGAAAAATTCAATTAGTAGCTTCCCCTCATCTTTCGGAGGACGACATTGACGCAATTCGCAAGGGGTATGAGTTAAGAAATGAAATCATTGAGAAGGCATTGCTTCGTGAACTGCACGATGCTAAAAGTGTCTTTGAGCAAGATAGATTAAATTTGTTGGCTCAATTAATTGCAGATGGCATATTGGATATAAAAATCGCCTTTACAGAAAATGAAGGCAACTTGGGAATGTACCATGAAAAGATGGGTATCATCAGCGATAATGATGGCAATAAAGTTGCGTTTTCTGGGTCAATGAATGAATCTGCTACAGCTATGATGATTAACTATGAGGCCATTGATGTTTTTTGCTCATGGGATGATGAAAAGGGCAGAGTTACAGCTAAGGAAAATGCTTTCACAGCCATTTGGAATGATAATGAGCCTAATATTTCAATCATAGATTTCCCTAATCTTAAATCTGAAATTATTGAAAGATATAAGCGAACTCCACTTGAATACAACATTGACAAGAAGGAATTTGGCGAGGAAATATATTTACGCGAAGCCACGAATGCATACGGTATAGGAGCAGTTATTCCTTCTAATATTCAACTTCACAAATATCAAGAAGAAGCTATTGATAAATGGGAAAAACAAAATTTCCGGGGCATTTTTGATATGGCAACTGGTACGGGTAAAACATACACGGGCCTTGGGGCTATTGTTCGGTTGTGCGAGATATTAAAAGACAAGATTGCAGTGATAATTGTATGCCCCTATCAACATTTAGTTGAGCAGTGGGTTGAAGACATAAGGCTGTTTAATATAGCCCCGATTATTGGTTATAGCAACTCCCCCCAAAAGGATTGGAAGAAAAAGCTTGCGGATGCAGTGAGAAATCAAAAAATAGGAGTAAGGGGTAAGGAGTTTTTTTGCTTTGTCTGCACTAACGCAACTTTTGCATCCGATATGGTACAAGCACAGATAGAAAAAATAAAAGGTGATGCCCTACTTGTTATTGATGAAGCTCATAATTTTGGAGCAACAAGGCTAAGTGCATTGTTGCTAGAAAAGTTTAAATATAGATTGGCTCTGTCTGCTACACTCGAAAGGCATAATGACGAAGAGGGTACTGAAAGACTTAAAGCTTACTTTGGTCAAAAATGTATTGAGTATTCGCTAGATAGGGCGATTGTGGAACACAAGCTAACTCCATATAAGTATTACCCGGTTGTTGTTTCACTTAATGAGGCGGAACTTGAAAAGTATGCACAGCTATCCTATGAGATGTCGAGAAACTTGATAAAAAGTAGAAATGGGAAGCTAAAGCTTAGCAAATATGGCGAGATACTGGCCTTAAAGAGAGCAAGAATTGTTGCAGCTGCATCTGAAAAGATTGAAAAGCTCAGAGAGAAAATTACACCGTATAAAGACGAAAATTATTTATTGGTATATTGCGGTGCGACCTCAATGTTAAATGAAAACAGTGATTTCTCGGATACCTCTGAAGATGACATTAGACAAATCCAAGTAGTAACAGACCTTTTAGGAAATGAACTGAAAATGCGGGTATCACAATTCACCTCTCGAGAAAAGGTGGATGAGCGGTCCATCCTTAAAAAGGAATTTGAAAAAGGTGATACCTTGCAAGCATTGATCGCCATTAAGTGTTTAGATGAGGGCGTTAATATTCCCAAAATTAAAACCGCCTTTATCCTCGCAAGTACAACAAACCCAAAGGAATATATACAAAGGCGTGGACGTGTTTTGAGATTGGCAAATGGTAAGGATTACGCAGAAATATACGACTTTGTAACCCTGCCTCGACCTCTTGACGAAGTATCTTCTTTAACCGAAGAACAGATGAAGCGCGATATAACACTAGTGAAAAATGAGTTAAACAGAGTAGAAGAATTTGCGAGAATTGCAATGAACTCTATGGAAGCTAGTAGTCTTATATGGGAAATTAAAGAAGCTTATGGAATAGACGAAGAAAATATAGATTTTACTACTGAATCTGAATTTTAAGAGGGGGTTATAGCTATGAAGGAAATTAATGGTGTCCAGATTGACGAGAAAAAAGCGCAGCGGCTTCTTCAAAAGCTTATTATGATGGAGAAAAAGAACCTTATGTCAAAGCAGTTTGGTGATCCTGAAATGGTTAAAAAGATCAAGAAAATGATTGAGGAGGAAGTCGAATGCTTTTAAAATCTTTAAAAATGATAAACTTCCGCCAATTTATAAATGAAGAAATTGATTTTGCAGCTGATAGTGAGAGAAATGTTACTGTAATCATGGGTGAAAATGGTGCAGGAAAAACAACTATTTCTCAAGCATTTTCTTGGTGTCTTTATGGGGATACAGATTTCGATGATAAGCTAATGCTTAATAAAATTGTGGCTTCACAGATGATACCTAATGAAGAAAAGACAGTTAAGGTACAGTTAGATCTTATTCACTCAGGTATTGAATATACGATTATTACGGAGCAAAACTATAAAAAGGAATTTTCTAACAAGCTAAAGCCAAATAACGTCATTAGGAATATTGCTTACAAGAACAATGGTCAGCAGGACTATATTAAACCCCTTGAAATTGACCTGACTATAAAGCAAATACTACCTAAAGAGCTTTCAAGATACTTTTTCTTTGATGGTGAAAGAATTGGCAATATGAGTAAGGAAATTAAAAAAGGTAAGAGCCAAACCTTCGCCTTAGCTGTTCGGGGATTGCTGGGACTAAGTGCGTTTATATCTGCTTTAGAACATCTAAAACCCACATCCAAGTATGGTGTTATTGGTAGCTATAATGAAAGTTATGATTCCAGAAGTAACAGTACTATCGCTACATACACAAAAACAATTGATGAGTGTCAAGATGAACTTGATAGAATAGAAGTTCGTTTGTCGGAGATTGACAATGAAATTGTGCTGGCTACTGACAGGTGTGAAGAACTAACCGAAAAGATTAAAGAGTTAGCGGACGGAGAGCGTTTGCAAAAAGAAAAAGAAGCACTTCAAAAAAAATTGCTGGCTACTAAAGCTTCAAAGAAAAATGCACTTGAATCAATGCTTAAGCAGTTTAGTAGTCATGCGCCATCTTATTTCTCAAAATCTTTAGTTAAAAAATCACTTGAAATTTTATCAGAAGCTGATTTAATCGGTAAAGACATTCCCGAAATGCACGCTAAAACAATAGATTTTCTCATAAAAAAGGGAGAGTGCATTTGTGGTAATAAGATTGAAGCTGGAAATGAAGCATACCAAAAACTGGTTGATTTAATAAAATACTTGCCCCCTCAGTCAATTGGAGTAATAGCTGGAGGCTTTGTAAAGGAAGCTGAAATTAGAACAAAGGCATCTTCAGATTTATTTGAGGCAACATCAAAATCATTTGCACTACTCCAGGAGCAGGACGATACTATTCTTGAGTTTACAAAGGATATTAAGCTTATTGAAGAAAAGCTGCTTACCTTCACTGGGGCAGGCCGATATCAGCAGGAACTACAACTGTGTGAGAAAACAATTAGAGATAGAACGAGCGAAAATAATACTTTACGGCAGAAAAAAGGTGCTATTGAGTTTAAAAAAGGACAGGCTGAAGCAGAAAGAGGTAAACTAACTCTGCTTGATCAAACTAATCGGAAAATTGAGGTTTATAAGGCTTATGCACAGTATATGTATGATGAGTTGCAGTCTGTGTATAGTGAAAACGAAACTAAAATCAGAGAGAAGCTTGAAAAGACTATTAATGATATTTTTAAAGACATTTACAATGGCGGTATGTCATTGAGTATTGATGATAAGTACAATATTCAGGTTATCGTAGATGACTTTGAGGACTTTAATACTGATGTTGAAACCTCTACTGCTCAAAGCATATCCGTTATCTTTGCATTTATATCAGGTATAATAAAATTGGCAAGAGAAAGCCGTGAAGCTGATGATGCAGATGCAAAACTGTTGGCTTCTGAGCCATACCCCCTTGTAATGGATGCACCCCTTTCAGCATTTGATAAACGCAGGATTAAAACTGTTTGCGATGCACTTCCAAAGGTCGCAGAGCAAGTGATTATTTTCATCAAGGATACTGATGGAGAAATTGCAGAGGAACACATGGGCGCAAAGGTCGGAAAAAGGTATGTGTTTGATAAGAAAAATGAGTTTGAAACTAAATTAGTATAGAGGTGAAAATATGTTTGATAAAGAGTATTCTTTTAAAGGCGGACACGCTGAAAGGGTAATTAAGCTAACAGCACCATTCAGTACTGACTCTAATGCAGGCCTATTCCAAAGAAACCTTGATGTTTACTTAGTAGCTCCCATTGTAGGTTTTTTATATGGACGAAAGGCTGAAATGCAAACAGGTATTGACAGAGTAATTAATCACACACAGCTAATTTATGAAAAAACCAATTTGGTTTTTAATTACCGTCTCATTATGCTTCTCGATGAGAAATATGAGCCTAATGTAGATGAAAGAATTAATAAAGCGTTTAGGTATTTTGGATCTGATAAGGCGGCTGCTGATGAAGCACTATATGAGGAATATGTCCGTGGAGGCATTGATGTGCTATATGAAAAGCTTATTGAAACAGCAAACAGCCCAGATGACTACATCAAAAACCTATATGACTTTCTTGAGGAATTTGATGAAAGGTACAATCAAGCTGTTTCCACAGAAGATATAATGGATTTATGTAAATTAGCGAGAAGCTAGATGGGAAGTGACGATTGAGGTGGATACAACTGCACAAAGACAAAACGCAATATCACAACTGCTTGGTGTATCGACCTCAAAAGGATATATAACCTTTGATGATATTCTTGAGGTTATTGATAAACTGAAGTTACCCATAGATGACGTAGACAGAATTTCAGGACAATTACTTTCTACTGGCTGTATTATAAAGGAAACAGATAAACAAATATTGGTAGAAGATTCTATCGAGGATTTCTCAGATAGAAGCAAACTTGATTATGAAGTGATTTATGCTGATGTTTTAGCACTCGATCCATCCCTGGATGGTTATATTAAGTATGTGCAGCAGATTCCACCACCGGCCCTTCGGGAAGTAGAAAACCTGATTTATCAAGCAAAGGATGGTAATGACTACGCGAAAACACGCATCATCTTAATGTATTTAAAAGTGGTGGTTAGAATTGCGTTATGGGCGAGTAAAAAGTATAAAATTCCTGTTGCAGATGCTATACAAAATGGAAATATAGGACTTGTTATTGCAGTAAATAAGTTTGAGCCTACAAGTGATAACAAATTCTCTACATATGCGCCTTGGTGGGTTAGACAAAACATATCTCGAGAAGCAACAACTAGGAACCCGTTAATATATTTCCC
>Ga0208609_100548_pt1 | contig 13962 bp, 11 predicted proteins | sample SubbioR11_8A_Apr_FD_184813 | JGI IMG/M metagenome (GOLD analysis project Ga0208609, IMG submission 184813) | Serpentinite rock and fluid subsurface biosphere microbial communities from McLaughlin Reserve, California, USA - CR11_8A_Apr (SPAdes) | ecosystem: Environmental > Terrestrial > Deep...
CGCGACCTGCGGCCGCCAGCCGCGCTCGGCGTAGAGCGCGAGCACGCGGCGCAGCACGTTGCGCGGCGAAAGCTCGACGGGCGTGCCGTCGAAGCGCAGGCAGTCGTGGATGATCTGCGCGGTCGGCTCCTTGGCCCAGGGCACCGGGCGCAGCGTGGCCGCATCGGGCAGCAGCTGCATGTCGGGGTCGGCCACCGAGGTGTAGTCGCGCCGCGGGTAGTCGCCGGTGACGGTCATGGTCAGCACCGCCTCGGGCAGGCGCAGCCCGACCGCCGGGTCGTAGCGGTGGCACGGCACGATCTTGCCGCGCGCTTGGCCCGACATGTCGGGGGTCAGGCATTCGATCTCGGTGATGCGCTGCTCGTCGAGCCAGCGGCGGACGGCGTCGGGTTCGGTCATGGCAGGTGGCGGTCGAGGAACACCCCGTCGATTGTGCGCCGCGGTGCGCCGGCCGGCCGGCGCGGGTCAGGCCGCGGCAATGACGCGGCGCAGCTTGCCGCTGCGCCCGTACTGCAGCGGCCCGGGCTCGTCGACGATGCGCAGCCGCTGCAGGCCCAGGCTGCCGGCCCAGGCGCCCAGCGCGCGGTGGCAGCGCTCGCGCGCGCCAGCCACCGCGGCGGCCTCGGCACCCAGGCGCAGGCGCAGCGTGCGCGCGTCGAGCTGCAGCAACTGGAAGTCGTAGACGCCGGCCTCGTCCTCGAGCACGGTGGCCAGCGCCAGCGGCAGCAGGGTCAAGGCGCGGCCGTCGTCGGCGCACATGCGCAGCGGGTCGTCGCGGCGGCCGACGACGCGGATCGTCGGCAGCGTCGAGCCGCAGCGGCAGGGCTGGCCCAGCCACTCGACCTGGTCGCCGAGGTCGTAGCGGATCAGCGGCTGCGCGTGGTTGGCCAGGTGGTTCAGCAGCGTGGTGTGCGACAGCCGCCCCGGCGGCACCGCGCGGCCGCGCGCGTCGACCGGCTCGAGGATGACCCAGTCGGCGTTGACGTGCATCGCGCCGTGCTCGCATTCCCAGCCGATGGCCAGGAACTCGGAGGCGCCGTAGTGGTTGCGCACCGGGCAGCCGAACTGCCGCTGCAGGCGTGCGCGCACGGCCGCCGTCAGCGTCTCGCCGCCGGTGTGCAGCTCGCTCGAGCGCCAAGGCGCAGGCGGCCCAGCGCCTGGGCCTCGCCGAGCATCGCCGCCGCGCCCGGGTAGGTGGCCAGGACCTGCGGCTGCCAGCCCTCGAGCTCGGCGACCAGCGCCGGCAGCGGCTGCAGCACCGAGAAGTCGCGCAGCAGCGGCGCCAGCCAGGGGTTGAGCCGCTGCAGCCGGCGCAGCGAGACCAGGCTGGCGAAATGCCCGCCGGTGGCCACCACCAGCGCGCTGCGCCGCAGCAGCGCCCAGGGGTTGGCCGGCGGCGTGCGGCGCAGCGCCTCGAGCGCGTCGTAGACGGCCAGCGCCTGCGCGTCGTGCACGAACAGGCCGGGCTCGCCGCTGCTGCCCGAGCTCTCCCAGACCGCATAGCGGCCGGCGTAGGCGTCGGCGATGCGCGCCGGGTCGGCGGTGAAGGCGCGCAGCGCCGGCAGCGCGAGCACCGGGTCGGTGACCCAGTCGTCGAAGCGCGCCATCAGCGCGCGCTTGGCCGTGGCCGGCAGCGCGGCCAGCGGCGTGTCGGGGCCGGCGCCGCGGTGCAGCTCGGCGTACAGCCGCGAGCCCGCGCGCGCCGCGCTCAGCAGCGCGCGCAGCCGCTGCTGCTGGCGCTGCGCGAGCCGCGCCGGTGGCGCGGCGCCGTCGGCGAGCACCTCGGCGACGGCGCGGGCGCTGCGCAGCGCGTCGCAGGCCGGCGGCGCCGGGCGCGCGGCCGCAGCGGTGGTGGCTGCGGTCGGCGCGCCGGGCATGCCGCCGCCGGGTCAGTCGCCGCCGCTGCCGTCGCTGCCGACGTCGTCGGCCACCTCGGCGTCGTCGGCGCCGTGCACGACGGTCACCGGCACCGGGCTGTCGTGGATCAGCGAGGCCGACACCGAGCCGACCAGCACGCCGGCCAGCCCGCCGTGGCGCTCGGCGCCGATGACGATCGCATCGCAGGCCAGCCGCTCGGCGATGGCGACCAGCTCGGTCGCGGCGTCGCCGGCGGTGACCTCGACCTCGTAGTCGACGCCGGCGGCGTCGAGCAGGGCAGCGGCCGGCGCGATCAGGTCCTCGGCGGCGCCGCGGCGGACTTCGTCGATGACCTCGGCGTCGTGCGCGGTGACGATCTCGTAGAGCGTGGGCGTGGCCTGCACGTTGGCCAGCACGAAGCTCGCGCGCAGGCCCGCGCGGACCAGGCCCAGCGCGTGGTGCACCGCGCGCAGCGCGGTGGGCGAGCCGTCGACCGGCAGCAGGATCTTGAACGTCATCGGTGGTGGCCGGCCCTCGCGGGCCGCGGGTGAGGGGTGGCGGGCACGGCCGGGTCAGAAGCGCGAGTGCAGCGTCTGGCCCAGCATCTCGGGGGTGATCAGTGTGACACCGCGCGGCGTGAGGTGGAAGCGCTCGCGGTCGGCCTCGGCGTCGAAGCCGGCCTCGAAGGCGTCGGGCAGGCGGCAGTGCTTGTCGACGATGCAGCGGCGCAGCCGCACATGGCGGCCGACCGCGACGTTGGGCAGCAGCAGCGAGTCCTCGACCAGGCTGTGCTCGCCGACGCGGACCTTGGAGAACAGGATCGAGCGGCGCACCGTCGCCCCGCTGACGATGCAGCCGCTGGCCACCAGCGCGTCGATCGCGGCGCCGCGGCGGCCGTCGTCGTCGAACACGAACTTGGCCGGCGGCAGCTGCGGCTGGCGGGTGCGGATCGGCCAGGCGTCGTCGTAGAGGTTGAGCTCGGGCACGACCTGGGTCAGGTCCATGTTGGCCTCGTAGTACGCGTCGACGGTGCCGACGTCGCGCCAGTACGGCAGGCCGTTGACGATGTTGACGCAGCTGCGCTCGAAGCGGTGGGCGTGCACGCAGCCGCGCGCGACCAGGCTCGGGATGACGTCGCGACCGAAGTCGCGCTGCGAGTCCGGGTCGCGCGCGTCGCTCATCAGCGCGTCGATCAGCAGCTCGGCGTCGAACAGGTAGATGCCCATGCTGGCCAGCGCATGCGTCGGGCGCTGCGGCAGCGCGCGCGGCTGGCGCGGCTTCTCGTCGAAGGCGACGATGCGCTCCTGGGCGTCGATGGCCATCACGCCGAAGTGGCTGGCCTCGGCCAGCGGCACCTCGACGCAGGCCACGCTCGCGCAGGCGCCGCGCTGCACATGCTCGGCGAGCATCAGCGCGTAGTCCATCTTGTAGACATGGTCGCCGGCGAGCACCAGCACATGCCGGGCGCGCGACTCGGTGATCTGGTCGAGGTTCTGGAATACCGCGTCGGCGGTGCCGCGGTACCAGGCGTCGTCGTGCTTCTGCTGCGCCGGCACGACGTCGACGAACTCGCCCAGGCTGAACTCGAGGAAGCCCCAGCCGCGCTGGACATGGCGGATCAGGCTCTGCGCGCGGTACTGGGTCAGCACGGCGACGCGGCGGATGCCGGAGTTGACGCAGTTCGACAGCGCGAAGTCGACGATCTTGAGCTTGCCGCCGAAGGCCACCGCGGGCTTGGCGCGCCAGTCGGTGAGCTGCATCAGCCGCGAGCCGCGCCCGCCGGCGAGGACCACCGCGAAGGTCTGCTGCGAGAGGTGGGCGTGCATCTCGTCGCGGCGCGACGCGGTGCGGGTGCGATAGTCGAAGCGGCTCGGGTCATCGCTCATGGCACTGGTCTCCTGTGGGCATGCACCCCGGCGCGGTTTCGACCTTACGTCCTCCCGGGGGCGGTCGCGCTTGTCGCAGGTCAAGTCCGACGGCTTGGTGCAGCCCGGCCGCAGCAGGTCCGGTCTGGCTTGATCGAAGTCAACCCGACTGCCGCCCCAGGCTGCACCATGCCCGGGGCCGCGGACATGGTGATGAAAGACGCCGCCGCGATGATCAGCGTTTTCCCGTACCCGCCACTGCACCCGATGAGCATCCGCAACCTCGACTCGCTGTTCAACCCCGCCTCGGTGGCCGTGATCGGCGCCAGCGACCGCGCCGGCAGCGTCGGCGCCACCGTCTGGCGCAACCTGCACGGGCGCTTCGGCGGCGCCCTGTACGCGGTCAACCCGCGCCTGGCCTCGCTCGACGGCCAGGCGGTGGCCGCGCGCGTGGCCGAGCTGCCGCATACCCCCGAGCTGGCGGTGGTCTGCACGCCGCCGGCGAGCGTGCCGGGCCTCGTCGCCGAGCTCGGTGCGCGCGGCACCCGCGCCGCGGTGGTCATCACCGCCGGCCTGAGCGCCGCGCAGCGGCAGGCCATGCTCGATGCGGCCCGGCCGCACCTGCTGCGCGTGCTGGGGCCCAACTGCATCGGGCTGGTCACGCCGCACCTGGGCCTCAATGCGAGCTTCGCGCATGTCGGCGCGGCCCCCGGCGACATCGCCTTCGTCACCCAGTCGGGCGCGCTGATGACCGCGCTGCTCGACTGGGCCGGCGCGCGCGGCATCGGCTTCTCGCACTTCGCCTCGCTCGGCGAGAGCGCCGACGTCGACTTCGGCGACCTGCTCGACTACCTCGCGACCGACGCGCGCACGCGGGCGATCCTGATGTACGTCGAGTCGGTCAGCGCGGCGCGCAAGTTCATGTCGGCCGCGCGCGCGGCGGCGCGCAACAAGCCGGTGATCCTGGTCAAGTCCGGCCGCTCGAGCGCCGGCCAGGCCGCGGCGCGCTCGCACACCGGGGCGCTGGCCGGCTCGGACCTGGTGTTCGACGCCGCCGTCTCGCGCGCGGGCATGCTGCGCGTCGACACCCTGCAGGAGCTGTTCCTGGCCGCCGAGACGCTGGCGCGCCTGCGCGGCCATGTGCTGGCCGCCGACCCCGACGGGCAACTGGCGCGGCTGTTCGTGCTGACCAACGGCGGCGGCGCCGGCGTGATGGCCGCCGACGCCGCCGCCCAGATGGGTCTGACGCTCGCGCCGCTGGCCGCGCCGACGCTGCAGCGGCTCGACGCGGCGCTGCCGCCGAACTGGTCGCGCGCCAACCCGGTCGACATCGTCGGCGACGCCCCGGCGGCGCGCTACGTCGCTGCGCTGCAGGCCCTGCTCGACGACCCGGCGCAGGCGCCGGTGCTGTTCATCCACGCGCCGACGGCGATCGTCGCCGCGGCCGAGGTCGCCGATGCGCTGCTGCCGCTCGCGCGCGCGCACCCCGGGCGGCTGCTGTCGTGCTGGCTCGGCGAGGGCGCCGTTGCGGTGGCCCGCCAGCGCTTCCAGGACGCGCGCATCCCGGCCTACGACACGCCCGAGCAGGCGGTGCGGGCCTGGCAGATGCTGGTCCAGTACCGCCGCCACCAGGCGCAGCTGCTCGAGGCGCCGGCGGCCGCAGCCGCCGAGGGCAGCGCGGCGGGCGCTGCCGACGTCGCCGCTGCCCGCGCCGTCGTCGAGCAGGCGCTGGCCGCCGGGCGCGAGATGCTGACCGAGCCCGAGTCGAAGGCCGTGCTGGCGGCCTACGGCATCCCGGTGGTCGCCACGCTTGCGGTGGCCGCCGAGCCGGCGGCCGCGGTCGCCGCTGCCGAAGCGCTGGGCTGGCCGGTGGCGATGAAGATCCTGTCGGCGCAGATCACGCACAAGAGCGACGTCGGCGGCGTCGTGCTGAACCTCGCCGACGCCGACGCGCTGCGCGCTGCGCTGGCCGCGATGCTCGAGCGCGTGCGCCGCCTGCGCCCCGAGGCGACGATCGAGGGCGTGACCGTGCAGGCCATGGTGCGCCGCGGCGGCGCGCACGAGCTGATCGTCGGCGCCAGCATCGACCCGGTGTTCGGCCCGGCCGTGCTGTTCGGCGCCGGCGGCACCGCCGTCGAGGTGCTGGCCGACCGCGCGGTCGCGCTGCCGCCGCTCAATGCGCCGCTGGCGCGCGCGCTGGTCGAGCGCACCCGCGTCGCGCGGCTGCTGGCGGGCTACCGCGACACCCCGGCGGTGGCCCGCGACGCGCTGCACGCGACGCTGGTCGCGGTCGCGCAGATGCTGGCCGACCTGCCGCAGCTCGTCGAGCTCGACATCAACCCGCTGCTGGCCGACGCCCATGGCGTGGTCGCGCTCGATGCGCGGGTGCGCGTGAGCGCGGCCGCGCCCGGCGGCGCCGCGCGCTTTGCGGTGCGGCCGTACCCGGCCGAGCTGGTCGAGACCACGGTCTGGAGCGACCTGCCGCTGACGCTGCGCCCGATCCGCCCAGAGGACGAGGCCCAGCACCGCGAGTTTCTCGAGGGCCTTTCGCCCGAGGATGTGCGCCTGCGCATCTTCCACAGCCGGCGCACGCTCGAGCGCAGCGAGCTGGCCCGGCTGACGCAGATCGACTATGCGCGCGAGATGGCCTTCGTCGCCACCACCACCGCCGGCGCCGACGGGCGCGAGCGCACGCTGGGCGTGGTGCGCGCGGTGAGCGACCCCGACAACCTCGACGCCGAGTTCGGCATCGTCGTGCGCTCGGACCTGAAGGGCGGCGGGCTGGGCCAGCGGCTGATGCACAAGATCATCGCCTACCAGCGCGCGCAGGGCACGCGCCGGCTGGTCGCCACCGTGCTGGCGGAGAATTCACGCATGCTCGACCTCGCGCGCGCGCTGGGCTTCACCGTCGGACCGCGACGGCCCGACGACGACACGCGCGAGATCGCGCTGCTGCTGTGAATGCGCCCGCACCCGGCGCGGCCGCGGGCGACGAGCCGGTCTTCGTCGCCCGCGGCCTGACCAAGGTCTACGGCAGCGGCGAGACCGCGGTGCACGCGCTGCGCGGGGTCGACCTCGAGATCCGCCGCGGCGAGTTCGTCGTGCTGCTGGGCGCCTCGGGCAGCGGCAAGTCGACCCTGCTCAACATCCTCGGCGGGCTCGACCACGCCAGCGCCGGCCTCGCGCGCTGGCGCGAGCACGACCTGACCCAGGCCGACGACGAGGCGCTCACCCGCTACCGGCGCGAGCATGTCGGCTTCGTGTTCCAGTTCTACAACCTGATCCCCAGCCTGAGCGCGCGCGAGAACGTGCAACTGGTCACCGACCTCGCCGCCGACCCGATGGATGCGGCCGAGGCACTGCGCCTGGTCGGCCTGGGCGAGCGACTCGACCACTTCGTCGCCCAGCTCTCGGGCGGCGAGCAGCAGCGGGTGGCGATCGCGCGCGCGGTGGCCAAGCGCCCGGCGGTGCTGCTGTGCGACGAGCCCACCGGCGCGCTCGACTGCGCCACCGGCATCGTCGTGCTGCAGGCCATCGAGCGCGTTAACCGCGAGCTGGGCACGACGACCATCGTGATCACGCACAACGCGCCGATCGCCGCGATGGCCGACCGCGTGCTGCGCCTGGCCGACGGCCGCATCGTCGAGGAGCGCGTCAACGCGCACAAGGCGGCGGCGCAGACGCTGAGCTGGTGAGGCGCATGCGCGCACTCGACCTCAAGCTGCTGCGCGACCTGCGCCGGCTGCGCGCGCAGGTCGTGACGATCGCGCTGGTCGTGGCCATCGGCGTCGGCGGCTTCGTCGGGCTGTTCTCGGTCCATGCCTCGCTGCTGCAGGCGCGCGACGACTTCTACGCCGACAACCGCCTGGCCGACGTCTTCGCCAGCGTGCGCCGCGCGCCGCTGTCGCTGCTGGCGCGGCTGGCCGAGGTCGAGGGCGTCGCCGAGGTCGAGGCCAAGGTCGTCCACGACGCCCAGGTCCTGATCGCCGACGTCGGGCTGCCGGTGGTCGGGCGCTTCGTCGGCCTCGACCTGGCCCGCGTGCACGCCGGCCGCCAGGGCCTCAACGCGCTGAGCCTGCGCAGCGGCCGCTGGCCGCAGCCGGGCGCGGCGCTCGAGGCGGTGGTCAGCGACCGCTTCGCCGCCGTGCGCGGGCTGACCCCCGGCGACCAGGTCCACGCGCTGCTCGGCGGCCGGCGCGAGCGGGTGCTGGTGGTCGGCACGGTGATCAGCCCCGAATATGTCTTCGCCACCCGCGGTCTGATGCCCGACGACGAGACCTTCGGCATCTGGTGGATCGACCACCGCCGCCTGGCGCAGACCTTCGGCATGCCCGGCGCCTTCAACCAGCTCGCGCTGCGCCTCGAGGCCGGCGCGCCGGCCGCGGCGGTGATCGAGCGCGTCGACCGCCTGCTCGCGCCGTACGGCGCGATCGGCGCGGTCGGCCGCGAGCACCAGCTCTCGGCGCAGATCGTGCAGAGCGAGCTCGACTCGCTGCGCGTGCTCGGCACCGTGCTGCCGGCGATCTTCCTCGCCGTCGCGGTCTTCGTGCTGCAGGTGGTGCTGGCGCGGCTGGTGGCAACCCAGCGCGGGCAGATCGCCGCGCTCAAGGCACTGGGCTATCGCGACGGCGAGATCGGCGCGCACTACCTCGGCTTCGCGGCGATCATCGCGGCGCTGGGCATCGTCGCCGGGCTCGCGCTGTCGGCCTGGATCGGCCGCGCGATGCTCGGCCTGTACGACGACTTCTTCCGCTTCGAGCGGCTGGTCTACTCGACCACGCCCGCGGTGGTCGCGACCGCGGCCCTGACCACGCTCGGCGCGGCCGTGCTCGGCACCTGGTCGGCGATCGCCGCGGTCGTGCGGCTGCCGCCGGCGCAGGCCATGCGGGCGCCGACGCCGCCGGTCTACCGGCCGACGCTGCTCGAGCGCCTGGGCTGGGGGCGCCGGCTCGGCGCCGGCTGGCGCATGGTGCTGCGCCAGCTCGAGCAGCGGCCGCTGCGCGCGGCGCTGACCACGCTGGGCATCGCGCTGGCGGTCGCGCTGCAGATCGCCGGCGCGTTCTGGCTCGACACCATCGAGCAGATCGTCGACGTCCAGTTCCGCCAGGTCCAGCAGGGCGACGCGCTGGTCGACTTCGAGCCGCCGCTGCCGGCGGCGGTGCGCGCCGAGCTGCTGCGCCTGCCCGGCGTGCTCGACGCCGAAGTCCGCCGCGCCGAGCCGGTGCGCGTGCGGCTGGGTGCGCGCAGCGACGACACCGCACTGATCGGCCTGGCCGCCGACGCGCAACTGCTGCGCCTGGTCGACGAGCAGCGCGGCGCGGTCGCCATGCCCGCGCACGGCGTGATCCTGACCACGCTGCTGGCGCGCCACCTCGACGCGCAGGTCGGCGACCGCGTGGTCGTCGAATTTCGGCTGGGCCGGCGCGCACAGGTCGAGGTCGAGGTCGTCGACATCGTGCGCACCCTCGTCGGGCGCCAGATGTACATCGACCTGCAGACGATGAACCGGCTGGCCGGCGAGGGCGAGCTGGTCAACGCCGCCGCGCTGCAGTTCGACCCGCGCCAGGGCGCGGCGTTCTGGGCCGCGGTGCAGGCCACGCCGGCCATCGCGGCGGCCTCCGACAAGGCCTCGACGCGGGCCCTGTTCGAGGCGCGCATGGAGCAGGCCATCGGCGTCTTCAGCCTGGTGCAGACCCTGTTCGCGGTCGCGCTGGCGGTGGGCATCACCTACAACGCGGCGCGCATCGCGCTGTCGGAGCGGGCCTGGGAGCTGGCCAGCCTGCGCGTGCTGGGCATGACTCGGGCCGAGGTCTCGGTGCTGCTGCTGGCCGAGCTGGCCGTGCTGCTGCTGCTCGCGCTGCCGCTGGGCGCCGCGCTGGGCTGGTCGCTGGCCTGGCTGCTGACGACGCTGACCGCGCCCGAGCAGATGGATTTTCCGGTCGTCGTCGAGCCCTCGACCTATGCGGCGGCAGCGCTGATCGTGCTGGCCGCGGGCGCGGCCAGCGCGCTGCTGGTGCGCCGCCAGATCGACCGCCTGGACCTGGTTGCCGTACTGAAGGTGCGTGAATGAACCTGTCGAACCCACCCCGCCCCCGCCGGCTGCGCCGGATCGCGCTGATCGGCGCCGCGCTGCCCGCCCTCGCCGCGCTGCTGGCCTGGGCCTTGCAGCCGCGCGCGCTGCTGGTCGAGACGGCGGGCGCGGTCGTCGGCCTCTTCGAGCAGGCCATCGAGGAGGACGGCCGGCTGCGGCTGGTGCAGCGTCATGTGGTCGCCGCGCCGGTGGCCGGGCGCGTCGGCCAGCCGACCCTGCAAGTCGGCGACGCGGTGCGCGCCGGGCAGGTCCTGGCCGTGCTCGCGCCGGCCGCGCCGGCGCTGATCGACGCCCGCACCCGCCTCGTGCTGCAGCAGCGCATCGGCAGCGCCGAGGCCGGCCGCGCGGCGGCGGTGGCCGAGGTCGCGCGGCTCGAGTCGGTGCTGGCGCAGGCCCTCACCGACGCCGACCGCGCCGCGCAGCTCGCACGCGAGCAGTTCGTCTCGCCGGCAGCGCTGGACCGCGCGGTGCAGACCCGGCACAACGCCCAGCGCGCGCTCGACAACGGCCGCGCCGCGCTGCGCTCGGCCGACTTCGCGCTGGCCGAGGCGCGCGCCGCGCTGCTGCGCGCCGAGCCGGCCGCCGACGCCGCGCGCGACGAGGGCGGTTGGGTGCTGCGCAGCCCGGTCGACGGCCGCGTGCTGCGCCGCCACTTCGACAGCGCCGGCCCGCTCGCGCTCGGCCAGCCGCTCTACGAGATCGGCGACACGCGCGCCCTCGAGGCCGTCGTCGACGTGCTCTCGGGCGACGCGCTGGCCATCCCCGCCGCGGCCCCGGTGCAGTTGCGCACCGGCGCCGGCCAGCCGCCGCTGGCCGGCCGCGTCGCGCGCGTCGAGCCGGTGGCGTTCACCAAGGTCTCGGCGCTGGGCATCGAGGAGCAGCGCGTCAACGTCGTCGTCGCACTCGCGCCCGAGGCGCTGGGCGCCGCCGGCGCGCTCGGCGAGGGCTTCCACGTCGACGCGCGCATCGTCACCGCGGCCCAGGATGACGTGCTGACCGTGCCGGCCGCGGCGCTGGTGCGCGACGGGCCGCGCTGGCGGGTCTTCGTCGTCGAAGGCGGGCGCGCGCGCGCCCGCGCCGTCGAGGTGCGCTCACGCCACGCCGAGGCGGCCTGGATCGCCGAGGGCCTGCGCGCGGGCGAGACCGTGGTCCTGTTCCCGGGCGAGCGCCTGCGCGACGGCCAGCGCGTGCGCGCGCGCCGCTGAGCGCCCCGGCCACAGGCGCTCACCGGCAGGTCGGCCAGGGTGGGGTTGCGCACCCACCGGCCGGCAGCCCGGGACCAGGGACAGGGACTTGTCATTGTCTTCAATATTGAGTAGATTGAAGACAGCAGGACTGCCTCTGGAGTCGACCATGTCTCGAACGACCACCCTGACCGTGCGCCTGAACGCCACGCTCAGCGACTTCGTGGGCACCAACGTTCAGGCTGGCGGCGCCTACGAGAACGTCAGCGAGTACCTGCGCGACCTGATCCGGCGCGACATGGAGCGCAAGGAGCAGCAGGCCTTCGAGCGGCTCGCGGCGGAGCTGGCTCACGCATTCGCGGCGCCGGAGGCGGCCTACCGGCCCTTGACGGCGGCCGACGTGATCGCGCGCAACGCCGCCTCCCGCCCCGACCCCGCAGCGGGCGCCTGAGCCGATGCCCGGCCTGCGCATCCAGGAGGCGGCCTCCTGGCGCCTGGACGACATCTACCGCTACACGCGGGACCGCTGGGGTCAGGCGCAGGCCGATCGCTACATCACCGGCCTGTTCGACGCGTTTGCGCGCATCGAGTCGCATGGGGTGGCGTCGAAGCCGGTGCCAGCCGAGTTCGGCGTCGAGGGCTTCTACTTCCGCTACGAGCGGCACTTCGTGTACTGGCGGCGGCTGTCGAACGGCGACATCGGCATCGTGACCATCCTGCACGAGCGCATGCACCAGATCGCGCACTTCAGAGACGCCAGAGACGCCTGCCCCGCCGACGAACCCCCACCGCAAGACGACGCGCAAACCCCCTGAGCGCGGTTCACGCGGGTCTGCTCGCCTGGCCCCACCCGGAGAGGGCAGCAGACCGTGGCTGGCGGCAGCGCTGCGGCAGCCTCCCCCACGGGGCGGCGCAGCGCTTCGATCTGCAGACGCCCGCGGCGCGCGTATGCTCGGCGCTGCCCGCCGCAGCCGCATGCCCGATGAGCTCGTCCGCCGAACACCCCGAAGCCGCGCCGCGCAGCGAAACCTTGACGCGCAGCGAGACCGTCACGCGCAGCGAAACCTTGACGCGCAGCGAAACCGTCACGCGCAGCGAAACCTTGACGCGCGCCCAAGCCGTCACGCCCAGCGACGCCGTCGCACGCGGCGAGGCCGCCGCCCAGGCTGCAGCCGCCTCGGCCCCAGCCGCCCTCGTCCGCCCCGACATCCCGGCGCCGACCGAGCCGGTGCAGATCTTCCTCGGCTTCCGCGGCCGCATCTCGCGCCGCACCTGGTGGCTCTACGGCGTGGCCGCGCTGCTCGGGCTGGGCGTGCTGCTGACGGTGCTGCTGCGGGTCGCCGGCGCCGCCGAGGACACCGCCGCCGTGCTGGTCACGCTGCTGCTGCTGTGGCCGACGCTGGCGGTCTCGGTCAAGCGCTGGCACGACCGCGGCCGGTCGGGCTGGTGGGTGCTGGTCGGCCTGATCCCGATCGTCGGCCCGCTGTGGGTGCTGGTCGCCAACGGCCTGCTGCGCGGCCAGCCCGGGCCCAACCGCTACGGCGCCGACCCCAAGGCGCCCGCGGCCTGAGCGCTGCGGCGCCGGCCATGCGCCGAACGGACCATGCCGCAAGGGGTGGCGGCACACATCCGTGCCACATGCCATCACTGACGAGGAGTTCGGGCCGTTCGTCGTCCAGACCGACGCCAACGGCCGCGTGCTGGCGCGCGAGTTCACGCTGCCGGGCGTCGTCTCGCCCGACAGCCCGCACCTGGCGCCCGGTGCGACGGCCACCCTGCCGCGCTCGCGCGGCTTCGAGGGCATGGCGCTGAGCCACGACGGCAGCCGCCTGCTGACGATGCTCGAAGGCACCGTGGCCGGCGCCCGCATGAGTTCGTGTTCCGCTTCAACCGCCGCCATTCCCGCAGCCGCGGGATGGTGTTCTACCGGGTGCTCGAACTCGCTGTCGCTCACGACCCGGTTCGCTACAAGGACATCATCGCGACGCAGCGGCCCAGGCAAGTGCCGCCAACGCCGCCCCACAGGTTCGGGCACCCGCCAAGCTTGGAGCGGCCTCCGGCGAACCGGCCGTGGAGAACGGCCGAGCTGGACTCCGGTTAAGTGGAGACCCCAGTGCGCGCAAATGCGTTCAGCGACCTGCGGAAAGTAAGTCGGTACGGCCGTACGGTCAGGGGTTCCGGCCGGCGACGATGCCGCCGGCTACGCCTTCGCCCGGCGCGGCGGCCGCAAGGCCGCCGGCCGGCACCTGGAGCAGCGCCCCGGCGAGCTGGCGCTGCCCAGCGCGCCGAGGATCGTGCTCCAGCGCAGCACCGAGCCGCCGGTCGCGCTGGGCGCGAACGGCGAGGCGCCGGTCATGCGCACGTCGGCGCCGGAGTTGTCGATCGTGATGTTGGTCGGGTCGAGCAGCAGGGTGCCGGCGGTACCGTTCGGGGCGCTGCGGTCCGAAGTGCCCTGGAAGTCGAGGTGGTCGCGACCGGAGACTTCCACCAGCCCGCCGTCGCCGCCCCGCGTGCCTCCGCGCGAGTCGATGGCGCCGAAGAAGCGCGTGGCGTGGTCCGACCACACGATCGCGGTGCCGCCGTCGCCGCGGGTGCGCGCACTCGCGTCGATGACGGCATCGGGCCCCACGTAGACCATCGAGGCGTTGGCGAGCGGGCCCTGGCCCTGGAAGCTGCCGCCGACATTGATCGCGCCCCCGCCCGCATCGCCCGAGGCGTCGATGCGCGTAGTGCCGAACAGGCCGATCTTGTCACCGAGCACGTGCACGCTGCCGCCGCTCGTACCCGCGACGTTGCCCGCCGCCTCGAGGCGCGCGCCGTCGAGCGCGACCACGCCGCGCGTGCCACCGCTCAGATGGATCTCGCCGTTGCGCTCGACGAGGGAGTTCGCTCGCACGATCCCGGTGAGGTTGATCACGCTCGCCATCGCGTCGGAGAGCATCTCGGCGCTGATCTGCACCCGCCC
>Ga0208609_100551_pt1 | contig 13887 bp, 19 predicted proteins | sample SubbioR11_8A_Apr_FD_184813 | JGI IMG/M metagenome (GOLD analysis project Ga0208609, IMG submission 184813) | Serpentinite rock and fluid subsurface biosphere microbial communities from McLaughlin Reserve, California, USA - CR11_8A_Apr (SPAdes) | ecosystem: Environmental > Terrestrial > Deep...
TGGCAACGGAGAGGGAAGCATGGAGCGCCTGTGGACCAAGTCGTTCATTCTCCTGACGGTAGGGACGCTGTTCCTCTTCACCGCGTTTTATATGCTGCTCCCAACGCTGCCGCTGTATATCAGACAGCTAGGCGGCACGGAAGCACAAATTGGCCTGGTGATAGGCGCCTTTATGCTGTCGGCTGTCATCTTCCGCCCGCTCGTCGGCGTGCTGCTAGACCGCTTTGGTCGGCGTCTGTTTATTGCCTGGGGGCTGTTTCTCTTCGCGGTAGCGATGTATCTTTACGGCTGGGCCGGCGGGGTTATCGCATTGCTATGGCTCAGGATACTGCACGGCATGGCCTGGGCCATTGCCACCACCGCCATTCTTACCGCGATCACCGATATTATCCCGCCTCCTCGCCGCGGTGAGGGGATAGGGTGGTTTAGTGCGTCCATAACCCTGGCCATGGCCATCGGCCCGGTCTTGGGCCTCTGGGTTACGCAGAACCTACCGGGCCAGCTATTTCTATTTGCGACCGGCCTCTGTGCCGTAGCGCTGCTCTTGACGCTTGGCGCCAAACTGCCTTTCCAACCGCCAGCCGGAGCCAGGGAGATAGTGCTGCTTGAAAAGTCGGCCTTGCCGGTGGCGGCAGCGGCCCTGTTACTGTTTATCGCCTATGGGGGAGTTATTGCCTTTGTGGCACTGTTTGCCGACTCGATCCGGGTCAATCCTGCCGCGTTCTTTCTGACCTTTGCCGCCGCGCTGGCCCTGAGCCGTCCTCTGGCCGGGAAACTTTCGGACCGCTACGGTGAGGTCTCGGTCATTGTGCCAGCCGTTGTGATTAAAATTTTGGCGCTGCTTACCCTCAGCTTCTCGACCGGACTATTTGGCGTGCTCGTGGCAGCAGTGCTGTACGGCATCGGTTTCGGCTCGGCGCAGCCGGCTCTGCACGCAGCGATTATACGCCTGGCGCGCCCGGACCGCCGGGGGGCTGCCAATGCCTCTTTTGGGTCGGCTGCCGACCTCGGTATCGGCCTAGGAGCGATCATGCTAGGCTGGGTCTCAGAGCACACCAGTTACCAGGTACTGTTTACAGTCAGCGCCGTGCCGGTCGCGCTCTCCTTGATCATCTTCGCGCTCTTTACGAAACGTCTGTTGCGAGGCCGACACTCTTCGCGATAGCCCGTGCGAAAGTGTTGATGGCGCCGCCAAGCTGACTAGCTGAAGCGGCGGGCATCCGCTTGGCTAAGGTATGCACGCATTCAGAGGCGCTCGCGGTCTTCGCGGATCAGTTCGGCACTCGGTCTTTTGAGAGGCTTGACCATAGCGCGCAGATCGGCATACGATGGCATCCCCTTGTCCCCTTGCAGCGGGACAAACTTGGCAATCGGCCGCCCTCGCCGCGTGATGATCACTTCCCCTTCACTAGCAATCAGGCTATCTAGCTTCGGGAGCGCGTCACGAACCTCGCGAATCGACATGGTGCGCATGGTCACCTCCTGGTGACACTTTACCACATCACATGACACTCAGGATCCCGGGGCCGCAGGCTTTATCATGAACGACCCCGGCTCTTAGAAACCCCCTCCCACACCCTAATAGGGGGAGGGCCGGGGTGGGGGTTAGGTTCTTGCGTACTGGCCAATGCCACCTGCTTCGTGATAAAGCCTCCGACCTTCGGGCAAGCTAGCGTGATCATCACAAGGTTATGCTAAAATCATCATCTGGAGGTATCATGACGCTTTATACTCCGCGAGCGGAACCTGATGCGAGCGTGCTGCACGGCCTCGGCCTCACCACGGCGAACACCCAAGGGCTGATCCACGCTGTCAAGGAGGGCCTGCCGATTCGCACGTTCACGCTCCTGGCCGCCCTGTTGGGCATCAGCGAAGCCGCGCTGGCAGGCGTCACCGACATCAGCAGCAGCACCCTCACACGGCGCAAACGCAGCGGGCAGCTCACGCCCGCGGAGAGTGAGCACGTGCTGCGCATTGCGCGCCTGGTCGACCTCGCTATCCAGGTCTTCGAGGACGCTGACAGCGCCACCGACTGGTTGCGCAGCGACAATCTGAGCCTGGGCGGGCGCACACCGCTCGAGTACGCAGACACTGAGATCGGCGCGCACGAGGTCGAGAACCTCCTGGGGCGCATCGCCTACGGGGTCTATAGTTGATCACGGCCTGGCGTCTGGTCAGGCAAGAACATGGCTCCAAAGAGGCGGCCTTCTCCGGCGAGGGGGCGCGGCGCTTCGGTGGCCGCTGGAACAGCCCCGGCATCGCCGTGGTGTATACCAGCGCCAACCTATCACTGGCCGCGCTCGAGACGCTGGCCCATGCCGACCGGCGCCGCTTCGAACGCGACTACCTGACGTTTCGCCTGCATCTCCCCGAGGACGAGGTGCTCTTGCTCGACGAGGCAGCGCTGCCGGCAGACTGGCAGGAGCGGCCGGTGAGCCAAGCGGCACGGCGCATCGGCGACGCCTGGGTCAAAGCGCAAGCGAGCGTGGCGCTGTCAGTCCCCAGCGTCATCGTGCCGGTTGAGCGCAACCTGTTGCTGAACCCGGCGCATCCCCACTTCGCTAAGGTCGTCATCGACACCCCCCTCCCTTTTCGCTTCGATGGCCGGCTTAGGTAGGCAGGGTAGCGTTAGAGAAGCTCCTGGCCAGCTCGGTCTGTTTCGGATCGTCCTCAACCAGGTAGCGTGGTTGCCAGTTCATCGCGACCGCCGCAGGCGCGCGTGCCTGATCGTGTCACCCTGAGCCCTTCGACAAGCTCCCATTCGACAAGCTCAGGGCAAGCTCCGCGAAGGGTCTCTTGGCCGCACCGTTGGTATGTTGCGAGACCGACGCTCTTCGCGACAGCCCGTGCGAAAGTGTTGATGGCGCCGCCAAGCTGACTAGCTGAAGAAACGGCCAGTAGTGCGTAGTGTGGGGTCCACAGCTCTTCATAACCCGGACGCGCGCACGAGCGAAGCGCTTTGCAAGCGACCTTGGGCGGGTGCCGGTGGGCGTAAACGTTAGACCCCAAGTTGCACACGTCGCGCAGATCGGAGTAGTCTGGACGCATGACCAAGCCGGTGATCTCCTGCGATCCGGACGTGATGGGCGGTACGCCAGTGTTCGCGGGAACGCGCGTCCCAATCCAGACGCTTCTCGACTATCTGGAAGCTGGGGATTCCATTGATGAGTTCCTAGCTGGGTTCCCCTCGGTTACTCGAACGCAGGTCATCGAGTTTCTCGAGCAGGCAAAAGACCACCTGGTCGCTGCTGCCTCGTGAAGGTACTCGTTACCGACGGCTAAGCCGGGCACGGTAACCTACGTCGGGGTCTAACCGCGCGATGCAGTGGACCGCTTGCCAGCGGGCCGAAGCGAGCCGTGCATATCCGGCTCAAGAAGCTCCTCACCAGCTCGGTCTGTTTCGGATCGTCCTCAACCAGGTAGCGTGGTTGCCAGTTCATCGCGACCGCCGCAGGCGCGCGTGCCTGATCGTGTCACCCTGAGCCCTTCAACAAGCTCCCACTCGACAAGCTCAGGGCAAGCTCCGCGAAGGGTCTCTTGGCCGCACCGTTGGTAGCGGTGCGCGAGCGCACCCTACGAGGTTACTGCGCCTTAGGCGTTGGGGCGATGGACTGCCACTTCGTGCTCGAGCGCGGGGCCGAGCGCTTCAGCGGCCACTTCAAGGTCGTAGCGGCTTTGCAGGTTGAGCCAAAACTCCGGCGCCACACCGAAAAAGCGCCCCAACCTCAGCGCCGTGTCGGCGGTGATGGCGCGCTTGCCGCGCACGATCTCGCTGATCCGCATTTCGCTCATGCTGGTGGCCTTGGCCAGCGCATACTGACTAAGCCCATACTCGGCCAGGTACTCGGCCAGGTGTGCGCCGGGGTGAATGGGCGGGATGTCTCTCATCGCTACCTCCTCAGTGATAAGAGGCGGCGGGAGTGCTGGCCTCGAAAGATTCGCTCAGCCTCCTTGTCCGCGAAGGACTTAATCGCTATGCTATTGTCGTGCAATAGTAGGCTCTTGTCAAGCGTTAGCAAACGCTGGCCGTGACGCCAACCCAGCGCTTGGCAGCGTTGTTATCGTGAAACGACAAGGTTAAGCCCCCCTGAACCAGGGGGGGTTGGGGGGTTAAGGGGGGTGGCGCCAACAGCGCATCCTGTCATCGCGAGGCGCAGCCGAAGCGATCCCGGGCAGAGTACTAGCGGTCAACGCCGATTACGGGGTTGCTTCGCCTCGCAAGCTCGGCTCGCAACGACACAGCCGTCTTTTGTCGTCGCGACCCTTTCGACCCTGCTCAGGGCAGGCCCTGAGGCAAAGCTGAAGGGGAAGCGATCCCGGAAAGGACATATGCGGGAAGCGCCGCTGATAGGGCTGCATCGCTGCGAGATTCTTCGTCGCTGACGCTCCTCAGAATGACAAAGGGGGGCTGATGGTGTCACGCTGAGCAAATTGTCACCCCGAGCCACGTGTCACCCTGAGCCCCTCGACGTCTCTCCCGTTCGACAAGCCTTCGGCCTTGAGGGCCTCAGCCCGAAGGCTCGGGGCAGGCAGTAGATAAAGGCCCGCAGTGCTTATGGCGGGCCTTGGGAAGCGGCTTAGCTCTTAGGGTTGGGTGATGGTGTAAGTGACTATAGTGGTATAGGTACCGGGCTCTTCGTCGCCATGGACCAACAGTTCGTAATCACTGCCGCCAAAACCGAGGCTTCGCCAACCTCTATATCCTTCAAGTCCCCTCCCTCTAGCTATTGGCCCGGTGGTTCCCAAATGCCAGCGCCAGGGGCGGTCTACTACGCCAGGGTCAGGAAGTTGTCCGGGACGAACACGAATGCTTGCAAGGTCGAGAAATGCTCCTCGTCCACGCAGGATGTGCGGAGCGAAGGTTAGAGGCAGGGCTGAAAGGTGAACGGACCAGCTTGTTTCACTATTCGAAAAGACTATGACATCACCGAAATTCTCGACCGAAGTCGGTTTGAGGGGGCCAGCTTCACCGGCCTCGACGGCAGCCATGTAGGCAACATGGTCCGCACTGAAATCGAAGACGACTCGAGGATTGTCTGCCGGTTCCCGATCCCCTACAACCCCTACGATCCGAATCAGCAGCACGTTGGGGATGCGGATCTCGACATCGTGACTCTGTGAGGTCTGAGCAAACGCCGCGCCCAGGCTGGCGATCATGGCGGCTACGATGGCAATAGTTAGGAACTTTCTCACCGTGAACCTCCTCCTCTATTTCAGCTATATTCCGCTATATGATGTGGGGAACGCCGGGTTCCCAAGCAGGGTTTAAGCCGTCTGACCGTAACTAGCACCAAGGATCAGCCAACACCACCTTTCACCGCATCAGAAGCAGGACGCCAAGCACTCCGCTGGTAGCTGCACCTTAGCGCTTGGGGCGTTACCGCCGCGTTACCGGCCCGCAGTGCGCCGGCGGGGCAGGCCGGCGCCGTACCGTTACCGCCCGGAACCGCTCCGGCCAAGTTGGTAACGCCCAAGTAACGGCTGCGGTAACGGGTGGCGCCCGTATCTTTGAGTAAGGGCATTCGAAAAGTCCCTTGGAGCGCATCCTGTCATCGCGAGGCGCAGCCGAAGCGATCCCGACAAGGGCGCTTGCGGGAGGTGTGGTTCGCGGGGTTGCTTCGTCGCTAACGCTCCTCGCAACGACCTACATGGCCTTTGGTTCACTGCGAGGCGCGAAGCGCCGTGGCGATCTCACCACTAGGCGCTAAGCCCGCGTGTTAGAATTTTGTAAGAGTTGGCGGGTTATGCTTAATCTATATGGCCGAGGGCTTGTCGCGGACTTTAACTTGGGCTCGGTAAGGGGACAGCCATGGATAACAGCTCGCCAGATTCGCAGCGGAAGCTCACGCTACCGCTCTATGGCCCGGCTCGGCTAAACTACCGCGACCAAACGATCAGGTTACGGCGCAAGGGCTTGGCGCTGCTCTATTACCTGGCGCTCGAAGGACCGGCCCGGCGCGAGCAGTTAGCCGCGCTGCTGTGGGACAACCATCGGGCGATGGGCAACTTGCGCGTCGAACTCCACCGGCTCCGGCAAGCCTGGCCCTTCGGACCGGCGCCCTTTGCCGCGGGTGAAGACCCGTTGCGGCTGCCGGACTACTTGGCGCTCGAGCGCTGGGACGGGTTCCTTGACCCGAACGGAGCCGAGCGAAGCGGGAAGGCTGTTAGGGCGAGCGTGATGCTTGACGGCCTGGACGACATATCGCCGGAGTTTCAGGACTGGCTCGAATATCAACGAGCGCACCAGGCCGAGAATCACCACGGCATGCCGCTGCGCGCCACCTTGCTCAGCGAGGTGAGCCGGCTGCTCGAGCCGCCCGCCGTCCTGGTGCTGCGGGGGCCGCCGGGCTCGGGGCGCAAGGAGTTTGCGCAGGCGCTAGCCAGGCGCCTAGAGCTGCCGTTCAGCGAAGGGCTCCACGAGGTAGCGGCCACCAAAGCGCTGCGGTATGTCCCGCTCCCCTCCCCCGATGACGCCTTGCTGTTAAGCCGCATCCAGCGAGACCGCACGGGGGTGTGGGTGGTGGCGGGCTCGAGCTTTGGCGAAGAGCCCAGGCTGGTGCTGCAGCTCCGCGAGGCGTTGCCAGCCCGGCAGGTTCGCTATCTGCACCTGCCCCCGCTGTCCTGGCCGGAGGTGCGCCGCTGGCTCAAGGACTTGCCGTTCCAGGAGGCGGCGGCCCTGTATCTGCAATCCGCCGGGAACCGGTTGTACCTCGACGAGCTGCTGAGCATGCGGGCACAGTTCGGGCAGCAGCCGCTGCCGGTCCCGCAACGGGTACGGGCGGCTTTTTATGTCGAAGCCCGACACCTTACCTACGACGCCCGCCTGGCGCTCGAGCGGCTCGCTGTCCATCCCGGCCCGTTGCCGCTCGAGCTAGTCCGCGCCCTGGGGGCGGAAGCCTACCTTGATGAGCTCGAGCGGCGCGGCTGGCTGGTGTTCGAAAACGGTGCCTGGCTGCTCGACGAGCCCTCTCGCACCCTGCTCTATGAAGGCCTGCAACCGGGGCGGCGGGCGCGCTACCATGAGCTGGCCGCCGAGGCCTTTGCCCGCCAGCAACAGCACCGCGCCGAGGCATACCACCGCCGCACTGCCGGGCTTGGCGCCTTAGCTCAGGCCGAAGTTGTGGCGGCCGCCACGCTGGAGCCGGGATGCGCCGTGCAGCGCAGACTGGGCCTCGGGCGGGAGCTCGAGCTGATAGACCCGGTGCTGACCGGGCCGGGCCTACCTGGCCGACGCTTTCAGCCTCGAAGAGGCCTATCCCATCCGGCTCGAGCTCCCCGGCACGGCCGTTCCGCCTGTCACCCTGGCGCCGCGCATCTTTCCCAGCGGTCAGGACGGCTTCGCTCCGGATGACATCCCCCTGCCGCTCCATGGGGAGTTCGATTGCTGGCTGGCCTTTGCCTCAGGGTCTTCGCTTCAACTGTCGAGCGCAGCCACCCGGGCGATCATTGAGGCCGATATCCGCCTCTATGCGCTAGAACCCGCGCCGGCCCACCACTACGCGATGGTCCCCGCCTATCTGGTCAGTGAGCTCGAAGTGAAGGGTGACTTCGCGCCATTCTTTGGGTACGTCCCATTTTGGGCTGGTTTGCTCGGTAAGCTTGTCGAGGGAAGGCAGTTTTTAGCGCTTTGCTGTTAGCTTTTAGCGAGCAGGACCTGCTCCGCTGAAGCGGCGGGCGCACGCCGGCGGTCATGATACCTCCTCCATGGAGTTCGCATCGATCAGCAGCCTAAAAAAGTCGTGCCTGGCAGCTTTGCGGTCAAAGGTCACCGTATAGCGACACCCGTTACGGTGATTACGCTGCGCCAACAGGTAGTCGGCGAAGTCCGCCGGGCCGGTGCGGAAGTCACGGAGTGCCGCATGACAAAGCTCCGTATCTTCCACCTCAAGCTCCTTACTCCTTAAAACCTGTGCCAGGACATCCACAATGATCCCCTTATCAAGCTTGTAGGTCTGCCTCAAAACCCACACAAGCTCACACATAACAATGTGACCGATAAACCCAGGGGACTCTTCCGTACAAACCTTTTCGATGAAGGAGGTAGCGAGGGCTGTTTGCTGGGGCTCATCGCGCACGATGTAGCGGGCAAGCACATTGCTGTCAATCCCAATCAATGTCGCCACTTGCCCCCCTCGCAATCGCCTCCTCCATCTCTTGGAGGGTGGCGACCATGCACCCCTTAGGTACAATGTCCTTGAGTTTCTTTACTGACGACGTGATGGGGATCATCTGAACGGTGCCGTCGTCGTGCAACACAAACTCTAACCTGTCTCCTGCTGTGAGCTCGAGCCTCTCCCTGATGGCCTTCGGCACCGTGACCTGTCCCTTGCTGGTAAGTGTCGTCACCATGGTATTACCATAGCAAAAAAGCCTTACCAAGAACCCATCTACCTTACGGGTGCAACCCAGTAAACCCCAGCCCCAACATCTCGTCCCAACCCATAGCGACGTTAAGGCTCTGTAGCGCGTGCCCGGCCGTCCCCTTGACGAGGTTGTCGAGGGCGCTCATCACCACCACCCGACCTGTGTCGTTATCCATCTCGAAGCCGATGTCGCAGTAGTTGGTGCCGTCCAGAATCTTCGGGTCGGGGACGCGGTGGATGCCGCGCTTGGCCGTGACCAGGCGGATGAACGGCTCGTCGGCATAGGCCTCGCGGTAGGCGCCCAAACCGTCGCGCTCGCTAAAGCCGTCCGGCAGAAAAACGTGCGCCGTGACCAGGATGCCGCGCACCCGCTCGATGGCCGTGGCGGTGAGATGGATGGTGAATCTGCCGGGCAGCTCCTGCTGGATTTCGGCGGTGTGACGGTGGCCGGTGGGGGCATAGGTGCGAACCACCCCCATCCGCTCCGGGTGGTGCCCCGACTCCGAGGGCTGGCTGCCGGCTGCTGAGGAGCCGATCTTCCCTTCCACGATGATGTCGCCGCGAGCCGGTACAGCGTACTTAAGGAGCGGATAGAGCGCGAGGATGGTAGCTGTGGCCAGGCAGCCCGCCCCAGCAATGTACGTGGCGCCCTTAAGCTCCTCGCGGTGCAGCTCAGGGTTGCCGTAGACGAAATTGCTCAGTAGCTCAGGCCGCGGGTGCGCTTCGCCGTAGTACTTTTGGTACACGGCGGGGTCTTTAAGGCGAAAATCCGCCGAGAGGTCGATCAGGCGCGGCGCCAAGGCGGCAAAGGCGTCAAAGCGCTGAGCCGACTCCTGGTGCGGGAGGGCTAGCACCAACAGATCGGCCTCGTGCAGCTCTGCAAGGGAGCAGAACTTGAGCCTGGTCGCTTGGCGCAAATTAGGGTGAACCAGAGCCACCGGCTGTCCGGCATAGCGCTCGGAAGTGACCTGGGTGACTTCCAGGAAGGGGTGTCCTAAGGCGAGGCGCAAAAACTCGCCACCGGCATAGCCGGAGGCGCCGACGATGGCCACGGTTAAACGTTCCAACATGATGATCACCTAACCCGGTTTTGACATATTGATGCTTTGGCGATATACTTTGTGACATGAGAACTACGGTGCGGCTCAACGATGATCTGCTGAAGGAAGTAAGGCGCTACGCGGCCGAGCGCAATACTACGATGACCCGTATCATCGAGGAGGCACTGCGAGAGAAATTGGCTCGAAAGTCCGGTGCTACCAGACAGCGCTTTATGCTTCCCACGTTCAACGGCGGCGGGCTTCAACCTGGCGTCAATCTCGATGACAACGCCGGAACCCGCGACATCATGGATGGCCTCAGGTGATCCTGCCCGACGTGAACGCGCTCGTCTACGCTTACGACCGATCAGCTCTACACCACGAGGCATATCGCACCTGGCTCCAAGATATCCTTTACGGCGACGCTGCGTTCGGGCTTTGCGACGTCGTACTGAGCGGCTTTATCAGGATTGTCACCCATCCCCGCATTCTTAAAATGCCTATTCGTCCAGGGGAAGCGCTCGATATCGTTAACAAGCTCAGAGAGCACCCCAGCAGTCTCATCATCGAACCGGGCGAACGCCACTGGCGCATCTTCGATCAGCTGTGCCGGCACGTGAATGCCGGGGGCAATGCCGTACCAGACGCTTATCTGGCAGCGCTTGCGATTGAGTCGGGAAGCGAGCTCGCCACCGCGGATCGCGGCTTCGCGCGCTTTCCTGGCCTCCGCTGGCGGCACCCAATAGCGCCCTAGACCGCCACTAGCTGCTCTGCCACATAGCGCACCACCCTGGCCGGGATGTCCACGCCGGTCGTGGTCACCGAGTTGCGGAACTCCATGGTGTGATTGACCTCGTTGACCAGTAGCCCGCGGTCGGATTCTAACAGATCGATGGCCAATACTCCGCCGCCCACCGCCTGCGCGGCAGCCAGCGAAACCTCGACCAGCTCGTCAGAGAGCGGGCAGTTGGCGGCGACGCCGCCGCGCGCGGTGTTGGTGATCCAGTGCTGGGAGGTGCGGTAGATGGCGGCAATCACCTCCTGACCGACCACAAAGGTGCGGATGTCGCGGCCGGGCTTGGCGATGTACTCCTGGAGATAGAAGACCTTATGCTGTGGCCCGCCTAACGTCTCCTTGTGCTCTAAGACCGCCTCGACCGCGTCCTGATCGCTCAACTTGCTGACCATCCGGCCCCACGAACCGACGACCGGCTTCATCACCACCGGGTAGCCGAAGGCGCGGCAGAGCGCTAACACCTCGCCCTCCTCAAAGGCGATCCCGGTGCGCGGGGTAGGCACCCCGGCGCGCATCAGAGCGGCGTTGGTAGCCAGCTTGTCGCCGCAGGTCTCGATCACCGCCGGGCGGTTGACCACCACCGCGCCCAGGGCTTCAAAGATGCGTGCTAACGCCAGGCCGCGGGTCTGCGACAGGCAGCGCTCGAGCACCACCTCGTAGCGCGCTAGCGCCTCGGTGCGGCCAAACTCGAGCGCTAACTGCGGGGCGTAGAGCTGATCGAAGGCCACCCCTAAGCGCTCAAAGGCCTCGAACAGCAGCCGCTCCTCGGGTCTGAGCCGGTCGTAGACGACGGCGATCCGGGGGGTGCTTCGGGTAGCGACAGTGGTCATGGTTGAAAGGGGTGTGGGGTGTGGGGTGTGGGGTGTGGGGTGTGGGATGTGGGGTGTGGGGTTTGTCCCACGACCCACTGCCTACTACCCACTACCCTATTCGCCCCAATCCTCGTCCTCTTCAGGGGCTAGCTCGAGCTGCAAGGGCTCGAGCCCGACGACCTCTAACTCGCTGCCACACTCGTCGCAAATGACTAGTTCGCCAAGCTCCAGGCCATAACCGTCAACTTCTAGACCGCATTCGGGACACATCGCCGTTCCTTTCCGTCACCCTCAGGATGACCGCCTGTTCATACCCTTTACCGCCATACGGCTTCATGAGAAAACCCGCCTCTCCCCTACTCGCCCGGAAAGCGCTGGTATTGGCGGCAGTACGCCAGAATCGAACCCTCCTTGAGCGCCTCGAGCAAAAACTCGGGCGGCGGCGCAAGCTGAAAAGTTTCAGCGCCGCGCTTAAGCAGGCCGCGCTCTAGCGCCAGCTCGACCTCATCCCCGTCTTGCAGCACATCGACTACCAGGCTTCGCCCGGCAATTACCGGAGCCACAAACGGGACGATGCCTAAGTTAACCAGGTTGCGGTAGAAGATGCGGGCGTAGCTCTTAGCGACAATCGCCTTAAGCCCAAGCTTGCGGAGCGCTTCCGGCGCGTACTCGCGGCTGCTACCCAGGCCGGTATTGCGCCCGCATATCAAGATGTCGCCCGGCGTGAACTGTGCCGCAAACTCGGGCCGCAGGTGGGCGAAGGCGTAGGCATGAAACCCCTCGCCGACCATAAACGGCGCGTACTTGCCGGGGAGGATGTCGTCGGTGTTGAGCGAATCGCCGAACTTCCAGACCTTAGGCACGAGACCACCTCCACCCCCTCCTGACCTCCCCCAACCCCCTCCACCCCCTCCTGACCTCCCCCATAAAGGGGGAGGAAAGAGTCAGCGCGGCGCTCAGGCTCAGGATAGCCGTGAGGATAAAATGGCAGACATGTCGCTGACACCGATTGCCCGCCAACTGCGGCACGCCATGACGTCCGAAGAATACCTGCTGTGGCAGAGGTTGCGCCGCAATCAACTGGGAGTCAAGTTTCGCCGTCAAGAGCCGATCGGGCGCTACATCGTTGACTTCGTATGCTTTGAGCATAGGGTGATCATTGAGGCTGACGGCAGCCATCATTTGAACAACCCTGCTGACAAAGCTAGAGATGCCTTCTTCGCAAGCCAAGGCTTCGTGGTTCTGCGCTTCTGGAACTCTGACATTCGCGACAACCTCGAGGGCGTGCTTACTGCCATCCAAAACACCATTAGCCAAAGGTCGCGCTAACTTGGCCCACCCTCTTTCTCCTCTCCCTTGATGGGAGAGGTTGGGTGAGGGTGTCTCTCCCCGCCCCCTCCGCCCCCTCCTAGCCTCCCCCATAAAGGGGGAGGAGCGCCTCGAGTCCCCTCTCCCAGGTGTTGGGAGAGGGTTAGGGTGAGGGGCGCCCCTCATACCGCGACCTCGCGCTCGAGGTATTCAGGCATAGCGATGACTCCTGCTACCGCGCTCGCCGCTGCTACGCGCGGGCTGGCTAAGTAGATTTCGGCATCCGCCGCGCCCATCCGCCCTTTGAAGTTGCGGTTGCCGGTGGAAACACAGACCTCGCCCGGCGCCAGCACCCCCTGATGGCGCCCCATGCACGGCCCGCAGCCCGGCGTGCCGATGGTAGCGCCGGCTTGCAGCAGGGTTAAGAGCGTGCCGTCCGCCGTCGCCTCTTCTAGCACCTGCGACGAGGCTGGAATAACTAGCATCCGCACGCCCGGCGCCACTCGCTTCCCTTTGAGGACCGCCACAACTTCATGCAGGTCCTCGAGCCGCCCGTTGGTGCAGGTGCCCACAAAGACTTGATCGACCGGCTTGCCCACGACCGCCTCGACCGTCTCGACGTTATCGACAAAGAAGGGGACCGCAACACGCGGCGTGAGCACCCCTAGGTCGATTTCAATGTCAGCTTCATAGTTGGCCCCAGGGTCGGGATAGAGCCAGGCGGGGACGTCGTATAGCTCCAGGATCTCGCCAGAGGGCACCACCAGCCCGCACTCGGCCCCGGCCTCCACCGTCAGGTTAGCCAGGGTCATCCGCGCACCCCTAGACAAGCCCGCTGCCCCGTCGGTTAGGTGGATCTCAACGCTCTTATAGCTGGCGCCGTCGGCTGTGAGCACACGGACCATCTCCAAAGCGGCGTCCTTGGCCGAAACTCCCGGTGCTAACGTACCTTTGAACGTCACCCTGATCGACTCGGGCACCCTGAGCCAGGTGCGGCCCGAGGCCGCCGCCAGGGCGATGTCGGTCGCCCCCATGCCGGTGCCGAAACAGGCCACCGCGCCGTAGGTGGTCGAGTGCGAGTCGGAGCCTACTACCAGGCCGCCGGGCAGGGCCAGGCGCTCCTCGATCAGCACCTGGTGGCAGATACCGCGCCCCACATCAAAGACCCGGCAGCCGTGATGGGCACCCCACTGGCGAATCGCACGCTGCTCCTTAGCCACTTCGACGTTGGCGGCAGGGGCCACATGGTCGATCACGATGGTCACGCGCTCAGGGTAGCGCGGCGTGGCACTAAGCTCGTCCAGGCGCTGGAAAAACGACCCGGCAATCGAGTCCACGACCATCACCTGATCGACCGGCACCACTACTAGCTCGCCGGCCATCACCCGCCGCCCCGCCTTGACGCTCAAGATTTTCTCGGCCAGCGTCAGGCCGCGCAGTTCGTCAGGGTTCATGCCACCACCTCTTGCGCCACCTGCTGCAACAGCGCGTCGATTTCATGGCTGGCCAGGTCGCCCGTATCCGCTAGCCGCTTGACATCTTGGGTGACCTGCCTTAAGCGCTCGTCG
>Ga0208609_100553_pt1 | contig 13859 bp, 10 predicted proteins | sample SubbioR11_8A_Apr_FD_184813 | JGI IMG/M metagenome (GOLD analysis project Ga0208609, IMG submission 184813) | Serpentinite rock and fluid subsurface biosphere microbial communities from McLaughlin Reserve, California, USA - CR11_8A_Apr (SPAdes) | ecosystem: Environmental > Terrestrial > Deep...
ACCCGTTGGTCTGGCGGGTTTGCGCCCAGGCGACGATGCCCTCCAGATGCCGACGCACCATGGCGGCGACGTCTTTCATCGGCTCGACCTTGTGGAGCGCATGACGCAGGTGCACCAGCGCCCGAGCACAGTGCGCACCACGTTGATCTGCCGGCGCTCGAGGATCTCGCGCAGCTGCTCCTTGTAGACCCAGGCGCGGGCGGTGCGCACGGTGGTCATCCGGGAGATGAGCGCATCCTCAGTCGGCCGCAGCCTCAGGGTGAAGGCGCGAACGATCCTTCAGCAGCGACCAGCGCATGCCTTTGAGCGACTCGGTCTGTGCGCTGCTCGATGCGCCGCATCCTGTCCACCGCTGCGTTGGCATGCCAGACGACGTGGAACTTGTCGAAGGTGATGCGGGCGTTGGGCAATTGCTCGGTGCAGCCCTTGATGGAAGGCCGGCGACTTGGTCGATGCTCACCGACTCGATCTGCTCGGGCGGGCAGCCGTGCCCGGCCAGCTCGCCGGCGATGTTCTCGATGGCCTTGGGGCGTCGCGCCCCTCTGCTTCAGCGCCAGCATACCCATTCGCTCCTTGCTCGTCATGGCCGATGCGGCAGCGATGCCGCATCGGCCTCGACGGCGAGCGCACCCGGGCTGATGCACGGCGTCAAGGGTCCGCTGCGCCGGGCTGCGCCCGCCCTCGACCCCGTGCATCACCCCAGAACCAGGACGGAATTCACCCACTCGAGATTCAACAGAGGCCAAGGTCTGGTCATGCCTGCAGATCTGGCCACGCCGGTGGCTCTACCAGCGCGCTGCGCACCCGACCCGAGCCGCCCTCGCACCGCGCTGGCGGCCTTGCTCATCCTCGCAATGGCCCTGGCCATTGCTGCGGTTCGCGCCTTGCCAGCGCGACCGATGACGGCCCGCTCGGGCCCGCCCGACTGCCGGATCCAGGCTGAGCGGTACGCGGCGAACTTGCAGCGGGTCCTGTCGTGCGCTGGGCATGGCTGTCGGGCAGCAAGCGCGCCATGCGCCCTATCGCTGGGGTTTGCGGCGATGCCGTGGCGCGCGCGCTACGCGCACAACTGCGCTCCATCTACGCTTGCCGGCGATCAGGAGAGCAGGAGAGCGGCGGCGATTGTGCGGTAAGGTCCGTGGCGTGCGAATCGATGCCACTGCCCTGCCCTTTGTCTTCGTCGGCCCTGCCCTGTGGCCCGAGGACCGCGACGTCGCCGGCGGTCGCCCCGCGCCCGCAGCTTGCGAAGGCCTCGAGCGGCTGCCGCCACTTCGTCGATGGGGCGCACTGCATCAGCCTGCGCATCTTCAACCGCGCCGACCGTGGAGCGCGGCCGGCACCCGTGGCTGCAGCGTACCCGGCGTGTCGCATGCGGTTTGCACGCGCTGCCGCCCTCGAACGCTGGCGGCGGCGGGGCTGCGCGCGGGTGGGGCACGTGCGGGGATGCGTTGGCGGCACGACCGGCCTGTGGCGACGCCGCTGACTGCACCGTCCACGATCCAGGAACCTTCGATCGACCCGATGGAACAGGGGGTTAGCGATGGAAACCTTTGACATGCTGCTCGAGCCGGTGCGGGTGTTGCTGCAGCAGATCGGTGCCCTCCTGCCGCGCTTGCTGTTCGCGCTGGCCGTCGTCGCCGTCGGCTGGGTGCTGGCCAAGGTGGTGCGGCTGGGCGTGGTCAAGGCGCTGCGCGCGTTCAATTTTCACGTGCTCAGCGAGCGAGCCGGCACCGACGCCTTCCTTCAGCAAGGCGGCAGCCGCAGGGACACCTGCGACGTCTTCGGCCTCGTCGCCTACGTCGCCGTGCTGCTCGCGGCGCTGACGATCGCGTTCAGCGGGCTCGACCTGGCCGCGGTCACCGACCTGCTCGTCCTGCTGCTGCTGTTCGTGCCCAAGCTCGTGGTCGCGCTGCTGATCATCGTGTTCGGCAGCTACTTTGCGCGCTTCGTCGGCAAGTCCGCGGCCGGGCACTGTGCCGACGCCGGCATCGGCGACGCGCCGATCATCGGTCGCATCGTGCAATACGCGGTAATGGTCTTCGTCGTGCTGCTGGCCGTCGACCAGCTCGACATCGGCGGCCGGCTGATCCAGCAGACCTTCCTGATCCTGCTGGCCGGCGTCGTCGTCGCGCTCGCGCTGTCGTTCGGGCTTGGCGGGCGCGAACATGCCGCGCGCCTGCTCGAGCGCTGGTTCCCGTGACGGCAAGCGCGACGACCAAAGCCGCAGTCGCGCAGTGCGGTATTGCCCGGCTGCCCTGGCCGGCATGGTCATCACGCGCTAAGGTTGCGAATATATGCCGATCCTCCCTCAGCTCGGGGCGGACTGTGCCTTGTTTCTCGATTTCGACGGCACGCTGACCGAGCTCGCGGCCACGCCGGACGACGTGCGGGTGCCCCGCGATCTGGTCTGCGACCTGGCCGCGCTGCGGTCTTCGCTGGGTGGGTCGGTGGCTATCGTGACCGGCCGCTCGCTGGCCGATCTGGACCGCCATCTGCACCCGCTGCGGCTGCCGGCGTCCGGGGTGCATGGCGCCGAGTTCCGCGATGTCGACGGGGCCGTGAGCCGCATCGTCGCGGCCGACATGGGGCCGGCGCAGACCCTGATCGAGGCGCTGTGCGATGCCGATGCGCGGCTGCGTCTCGAGCTCAAGCCCGGCGCTCTGGCGCTGCACTACCGCGCGGCGCCAGAGCGCGAGGCCGACTGCATCGCGACGATGCGCCAGGCCCTGGCTCTGATGCCGGAGTCAACCCTGCTGCGCGGCAAGATGGTGATCGAACTCAAGCCGGTCGGCGTCGACAAGGGCAGCGCCGTGCGGGCCTTGCTCGCCATGGCGCCGTTTCGTGACCGACGGCCATGGTTCGTCGGCGACGACGTGACCGACGAGGCCGCCTTTCTGGCGGTCGCCGCGGCGGGCGGGGTGACGGTCAAGGTGGGCGCAGGTGCCACCGGTGCCAGGCACCGGCTGCCCGATCCGACGGCGGTACGACACTGGTTGCATGAGGCGGCGCACGCGTTGACCTAGCCCCGGCCCAGGGCGAACAGCGGATGCGTGCGCGCCGCACCAGCGCCTGGGTGTCCCGCCGGCCCACCGCTTCACCGAGCAAGACCATGACCCGACTCGTTGCCGTATCCAATCGCGTCGCCGACCCGCGCAAGACCGCGGCCGGCGGACTGGCCGTCGCGCTCGCCGAGGCGCTGAAGGCCTCCGGTGGGCTGTGGTTCGGCACCAGCGACCAGGTCGTCGAACGCGATGCCGGCGGCACTCCGGGTGAAGCCAAGGTGCGCCTGCAGCGCGCTGGCGAGGTCACGCTCGCCACCATCGCCCTCGGCCGTGAAGACCACGACGCGTACTACCGAGGCTACAGCAACGGCGTGCTGTGGCCGGTGTTCCACTACCGGCTCGACCTGGCCGACTTCGACGCCGGCGACTTCGAAGGCTACCGCCGCGTCAACCGCCTGTTCGCCCGTCAGCTGATGCCGATGCTGCGCCCTGACGACGTGATCTGGGTGCACGACTACCACCTGATCCCGCTGGCGGCCGAACTGCGCGCGATCGGCAGCACGCACCGCATCGGCTTCTTCCTGCACATCCCGCTGCCGCCGCCGCTGATCCTGGCGGCGATCCCGCAGCATGAGTGGCTGATCCGCTCGCTGTTCGCCTACGACCTGGTCGGCTTCCAGTCCGTCGCCGATGTGCGGCACTTCGCCCGCTACGTGCGCCAGGAAGGCCGCGCCGAGCAGCAGCGCGACGATGTCTTCCACGCCTTCGGGCGCAGCGTGCGAGCGCAGGCGTTTCCGATCGGCATCGACGTCGACGAATTCGACGCCCTGATGCAGGGCCGTGACGCGCAGGAGACGTTGGCGACGATGCGCGAGCAGTACGCCAAGCGCCAGTTGCTCGTCGGCGTCGACCGCCTCGACTACTCCAAGGGGTTGCCGCAGCGCGTGCGCGCCTTCGGCCGGCTGCTCGAGCGCTACCCCGAGAACCGCATGAGCGCGACGCTGATCCAGGTCGCTTCGCCCTCGCGCGAAAACGTCGCCGCCTACGCCGACATCCGCCGCGAACTCGAGGGCCTGTGCGGCTCGATCAACGGCGAGTACGGTGAGCTCGACTGGATGCCGGTGCGCTACATCCACCGCACCGTCGCGCGCCGTCGCCTGCCCGGTCTGTACCGGGCCGCGCGCGTGGGCCTGGCCACGCCGCTGCGCGACGGCATGAACCTGGTGGCCAAGGAGTACGTCGCCGCGCAGGACGCGGCCGCCCCCGGCGTGCTCGTGCTGTCGCGCTTCGCCGGCGCGGCCGAGCAGCTCGGCGACGACGCGCTGCTCGTCAACCCGTACGACACGCAGGGTACGGCCGACGCGATACAGCACGCGCTGCACATGCCGCTCGACGAGCGCCGCGCGCGCCACGCGCGCCTGCTGGCGACGATCCGCCGGCACGACGTGCACGCCTGGCACCGCCGCTTCCTGCAACTGCTGACCGAGGACCCTGCATGAATCACGCGACCCTGATCGAGACCGTTGCGCACTTCTGGTCGGGCTGGGGCAACGCGACGACGGTGGCGCTGCGGGTGACGGTGATCGTCGTCGTCGCCTGGGGCGTGGGCGCGCTGCTGCGCCGCGCGATCCGCACGTTTCGCATCCGCCTGGCGAGCCGGCTCGACGACCGCGAAGCGATCAAGCGCGCCGAGACGCTCGACCGCGTCCTGCGCTACGTCGTGATGGTCGTCGTCTCGCTGATCGCCGGCATGCTGGTCCTCGCCGAGCTCGGCGTGTCGGTGGCACCGATCCTCGGCGCTGCTGGCGTCGTCGGCCTGGCGGTCGGCTTCGGCGCGCAGAGCCTCGTGCGCGACTACTTCACGGGCTTGCTCATCCTGCTCGAGAACCAGATTCGCCAGGACGACATCGTCGACCTTGGCGGTGGCCACGCCGGCGTCGTCGAGGATGTTTCGCTGCGCTTCGTGCAACTGCGCGACTACGATGGACGCGTGCACTTCGTGCCCAACGGCCAGATCACGGCGGTGATCAACCTGACGCGCGGCCACGCCAACGCCGTGGTCGACGTGAGCGTCGCGTACCGCGAAAACGTCGACGAGGTGATGACCCTGATGCACGACGTGGCGCGCGAGCTGCGCGCCGACCCGGCGTTCGGCTCGCACATCGCTGACGACCTGGAGATGGCTGGCGTCGACCGCTGGGCTGATTCGGCCGTCGTGATCCGCTGCCGCATCAGATGCCAGCCCGCCGCGCAGTGGACCGTGCGGCGCGAGTATCTGCGCCGCCTGAAGCTGGCCTTCGACCGCGCCGGCATCGAGATCCCCTACCCGCACCTGACGCTTTACGCCGGCCAGGACAAGCGCGGGCTCGCACCGCCGCTGCGGCTGCGGGTGGACCGCGAGGCCGCGGTGAACGAGCCGCGCGCAGGCCCGCTGCCCGCCGCCGGTGCTTAGGGGCGGCGGGTCCTCGGTTTGGCCAAGCCCGGCGACCTCGCCGGCGCGGCCGCGGCGGTCTCCTCGCGGCCTCGGGCGGTTGCCCACCACGCAAGGTCAGTCGTCGAAGTCGAGCATCACCGGCTGGCCCGGGCAACCGCGACCGTGCCCGCACGGGTCGCGCGCGCGCGACACTGCTCGAGGAAGTCGATCACGATCGGGCCGCTGTCGAGCAGCGGCGTCGGGCCAGGTTCGAGCCGGGCCGCGCTGTCGGAATGGAACTCGGGGTGCCACTGAACGCCCATCACGAAACTCGAACCGGTCCAGCGCACCGCCTCGATCACGCCGTCGTGCGGGCAGCGGGCCTCGACGACCAGGCCGTTGCCCAGACGCTTGACGCATTGGTGATGGATGCTGTTGACGCGCCGCTGCGGGCCTGCAGCGTACAGCGATGCCAGCCGCGAACCGGGCTCCAGCGCGATGTCGTGGTGCAGTTGCTCGTACTGCGTGGCGTCGACGTGCGGCAGCGCCTGCGGCAGCTCGGTCGGGATGTCCTGCACCAGCGAGCCGTTGAAGGCGACGTTGAGCAACTGCATGCCGCGGCAGATGCCTAGCACCGGCTTTTGCTGGAACACGAAAGCCCAGATCAGCTCGATCTCGTAGAGGTCGCGCGTGCGGTCGCCGCCCCATTCGGGCCGCAGCGGCTGCTCGCCGTAGGTCGTCGGGCTGACGTCGGCGCCACCCTGCAGCACCAGACCGTCGAGCGCGTCGACATAGTCGCGCAGCGAGACCGCAGCGCGCTGCACGCTCGAGCGCGACTCCAGCGTCGGCACCATGAAGACGATCGCTCCGTGCGCCATGATCCAGTGCGCGACCGACGCCTCCAGGTACTGCAGCGTCTTGTCGCGAAATCCCAGCGCCTGCGCGCTGTCCGGGTGCAGGATGCGCGCCGACACGCCGATGCGCAGCGGCGCTCCGGCGCCGCGGCGCGGGGCCGGCTGCGGTGTCCGCGGTGCCGCAGCAAGCGCCAGGGTGGCCGGCGACGACGCGGCGACCGCCATCGGTGCATCGGGCGAGACCGGCGCCGGTGCCGGCGGCGCGTCGGCGCTCACCCCGGGCGCGGCAAGGTCGGCGACACCGCGACGGCTGGCGTCCACCGCTACGGGCGGCCGCTCCACAGCAGGCTCTGCTGCCACATCAGGTCTCCAAGCGACTGGCTGTCGGCGTAACGCTGCCGCGCCCAGTGTGCGTCGTTGGCGCGCGCGGCCGCCCAGGCCGCCACCTGCTGCAGGGCCGGCGCCGCGTCGAGTTCGTCCGCATGCACGGCCAGCTGCGCGCAGGTGGCCACGATGTCGTCGCCGATCACCAGGTGCTCGTGCGTCAGCGGGTCGATCATCAGGCCGTTGAAGCCGAACCGGCAGGCCTGGAAGCGGTTGTACGTGTACGGCAGGTACATGTCCTCGGACACCGTGACCGGGCGCTCGATCAGCAGGTACCGCGCCAGCGTCTGCGCATAGCCGGCCAGCACGGCCGCCTTGTCGACCGTCAGCGGCGTGTCGAATACGCGGATCTCGATCGTGCCGAACTCCGGCTTGGGACGGATGTCCCAGTAGAAGTCCTTCATGCTCTCGACGATGCGCGCAGCGCGCATCTTGTCGAAGTAGGCGACGAAGGTCTCCCAGCGGTCGACCACCGGCGCACGGCCCGCCAAGGGAAACGCGAACACCGAGTTCAGCCGCGAGGAATCGAACGCGGTATCGATGCCCTGGTGGAACGGCGACGATGCCGCCAGCGCGATGAAGTGCGGCACGTAGCGCGACATCGCGTGCAGCAGGTACATCGCGCTGTCGCCCTCGGAACAGCCGATGTGCACATGCTGTCCGAAGATCGTGAATTGCTTGGCCAGGTAGCCGTAGAGCTGCGACAGCTGCCGAAAGCGCGCCTTGTCGTAGATCCTGCGCTCGGCCCACTGCTGGAACGGGTGCGCGCCGCCGCCGGCCACCAGCAAGTTGAGCTTGTCGGCACCGACCACCAGCGCGTCGCGGATGCCGCGCAACTCCTGCAGCGCCGTGTCGTAGCGCTCGTGAATGCCCGTCGAGATCTCGATCATGCTGTCGGTGATCTCGGGTTTGACGTCGCCCGGGTGCCCGCTGCGCTCGAGCAGCCGGATCAGCTCTTCGGCACCCCGGGTCAGGTCGCAGTCGCGGCGGTCGATGATCTGCAGCTCCAGCTCGATGCCGATCGTCAGCACGCGCGACTGAGCGAACTCCAGCGTGCTCATCGCGAATCCTCCGCCGCCTCGCCGGCGCGGCGCAGCGCGTACTCGACCGCCAGCGCCCCGGCGAAGGCCAGGATCGCGATCGCCAGATAAAGACTCGCGCCGATCTCGGCGGCCAGCTGCGGCGACGCGCGCGTGAGGTCGCCCAGCATCAGCAGGGCCAGCGCCGACATCGGCGTCAGCGCCAGCGCGAGCAACCAGGCCTTGCGCGGCCCAAGATGGCTCGGCTGCGCCAGCAGCATCACCGGGGCCAGCTTGCCGACGAAGCGCGCCAGCACGAAGCCCAGCGCCAGCGGCAGCGCGTCGAGCCAGCCGGAGAACTGCAGACTCGCACCGGCGAGCGCGAACAGCAAGACGACGAACAGCATCGCCGACTCGCCAAAACGCAGCGGCACGAAGTGCCGCTCGCGGTCGAAGACCCGGCTGATAACGCCGAGCGCCAGCAGGGTCAGCGGCACCGACAGCTTCAGCGCGCTGGCCAGCGCGACGGCGATCAGCACGATGCCCACCGTGATTGCGAACTGAAACGCCGGCCGGCGTCCGAACAGGCCGAACAGGTAGAGCGTGCCATGCGCCAGCGCGGCCGCCAGCAGGGCCGAGCCGGCGATCAGGTACAGCGGCTGCAGCACCATCGGCGCCAGCGCCGGCTGTTCCCGGTCCAGATGCAGCGCGCCCATCACCAGTGCCATGCCGACCACCGCGTAGGCGGTGTTCAGTGCGGTCAGCAGCGTCAGGCGCTCGGTGACCTGGCCCTGCGCGCGCAAGTCTTTGATCATCGTCATCACCATGGCCGGCGAGGTCGCCACCGCCAGCACGCCCGCGGCCGCGGCGGCAATCGGGCGCAGCCCGACCAAGCTCATCACCGCGAACACCGCGCCGAAGGTCAGCAAGGCCTCGGCCACGCTCTTGACGAGCAGCACCGGGTTGCGCCGCAGCCATCCGAAGTCGGCACGCTGGCCGAGCTCGAACAGCAGCAGGCCGATGGCGATGTCGGCGACCACGCGCAGATGGCCGATGGCGCCGGCGTCGACCAGGCCGAGCGCAGACGGGCCCAGTACGGCGCCGACGGCCAGGTAGCCGAGCACGCGCGAGAGGCCGACCCAGCGCTGCAAGGCCTCGCCGGCAAGCAGCGCCGCCAGCAGCAGCACGGCGACCCAGGCGATGGGCCCGAGCGGTAGCGGCCAGCCCGGCAGGAACGAGAATTCGGCGGCGTCCACGTCGATTGCGGTCGGGTCGGATCGAAGCGTAGGGTCAGCCCGGCAGCCCGACCTGCGCTGCGACGGCCTGCAGCGGCACGCCGGCCCAGTCGGGGCGGTGGTTCAGTTCGTAGCGCAGCTCGGACAGCAGCTTCTCCAGTTCGGCCAGCTCGAGCGCCGGCGCCAGGGCGTCGAAGGCCGCCCGGTCGGCGACCAGCCCGCTGCGCAGAACCTCGTCACGGTAGGCGTCGACGAAGGCCGCGCGGGTGGCCTGCAACCAGCGGGCCGCGGACGCCGCCAACCGGGCCGCAGCATCGCCGTCGGCGCCGGCGCCGGCGCCAATGGCAGCGCCGAGGGCAGCGTGGCGAGCGTAGTCGAACGAGCGCAGCATCCCGGCCACGTCGCGCAGCACCAGGTGTTTGCGGCGCCGCTCGGTCAGCGGCTGGGTCGACTCGCCTTCGAAATCGATGATCACGAAGTCGTTGTTGGCGAGCAGCACCTGGCCGAGGTGATAGTCGCCATGGGTTCGCGTCTTCACCGCGGACAGCCGCAGCGCTGCGCAGCGCTCGACCTGCTGCATCAGCCGCGGGCCGGCCGCAAACACCTGCTGCGCGCGCTCCTGCAGCGGCCCGGCGAGCTGGTCGCGGCGCACCGACAGCAGGTCCATCGCCGCCAGCGCGTCGTCGCGCACCCGTTGCACCCACTGCTGCATGTCGGTGTCACGCCAGGGTTCGGGGTCGAAGGCCGGGTCCCCGCTGGGGCGCGCCAGCGCCGCGTGCAACTGCGCGGTGCGCAAGCCCAGGGTCGCGATCAGCGTCAGGAAGCCGTCGATCCCCGGCGGCGCGTCGTCCGGCACCTGCGTGCGGCAGACCTCCAGGTGGCGCGCCAGGGTCTCGACGGTACGCGTCCAGGCGTCGCCCTGGTTGGGCGCGAACGCCTGCAGCAGCGCCAGCGTGGCCACCGTGCCGTCAGCGCGCCGGTGTTCGACGTGGCCGGCCACCGCCACGCAGTGCTCGAAGCCGGCCACGTCGCACAGGAAGCGGCCCATCTCCGTTTCAGGGTTCAGGCCCTCGCGCACCCGCCGGTAGGTCTTGACGACCAGGCGCTCGTCGAGCAGGGTGACCGAGTTGTTCCGCATCGACATGACGTGCGCCGATTGGAACGGACGCGACAGCCCGCTGGCGATGCGTGCAAACCCGGCGGCCGGCACGAACCGGACCAGGCCGTCGCCGGCACGGATCTCGCGCCCCGCGCCCACCGCGTCGACCAGCGCCTCGCAGTAGGCGAGGTCGCCGACCGCATCGGCCATGACCCCGACCGCGGCCTGCTGGCGCACCTTGGCCAGCGCCCCCGCCCCCAACTGCCGCAGGCGCTTGTCTTCGGCGTCCTCCCAGGCCAGCGCCAGCGGCAGGAAATAGCGCCCGGCCTCCTCCGCCGGCCCCTGCGCCTCGGCCAGCACCAGCAGCCAGCTGCGGCCGGCAGCCTCGAGCAGCGCCTGCTCGACCAGCCGCGCGCGCGCCAGCGGCTCGCCCCGGGTCCCGTACCAGCGCTGCTTGGTCAGGTACGCCGGCAGCACCTCTTGCTCGAAGGTCGCGCGGGTCTTCTCCGCCAGCCCGATGCGCCACGGCACCACGCGCTCGCGAAACAGGCTCGACCAGCCGTCGAACAGCACCAGCACTGGCAGCACCTGCGGCGCGGACCGCTCTTCGTGCCAGTGCGGCGCGGGCACGTCCGGCGCCAGACGGAACCAGTAGAAGCCGTGCGCCGGCAGCGCCAGCATGTAAGGCAGCTCGCCGATCGGCGGGAACGCTGTGCGCCCGAGCATCTCGACCGGGACGCGGCCCCGCCAGCGCCCCAGATCGAGTTCGACCGGCTGCGCGGAGCGCGCCAGGTTGGCCACGCACAGGATCACCTCGTCGCCGTGCTCGCGCAGGTAGGCGAGGATCTTGCGGTTGCCGGGATTGAGCATGACGAAGCGGCCGCGCCCAAACGCAGGCGAAGCGCGCCGCACCGCGAGCAGCCGGCGTGTCCAGTTCAGCAAGGAGCCGGGCGCGCGCAACTGCGCCTCGACGTTGATCGCCTCGTAGCCGTACACCGGGTCCTGGATCGGCGGCAGGTACAGCCGCTGCGGATCGGCACGTGAGAACCCGCCGTTGCGGTCGGAGCTCCACTGCATCGGCGTGCGCACGCCGTCGCGGTCGCCGAGGAAGATGTTGTCGCCCATGCCGATCTCGTCGCCGTAGTAGATGATCGGCGAGCCCGGCATCGACAGCAGCAGGCTGTTCATCAGCTCGATGCGCGCGCGGTCGTTGTCCATCAACGGCGCCAGGCGGCGGCGGATGCCCAGGTTGATGCGGGCCCGCTTGTCGACCGCATACATCTGGTACATGTAGTCGCGCTCCCGGCTGGTCACCATCTCGAGTGTCAGCTCGTCGTGGTTGCGCAGGAAGATCGCCCACTGGCAGGTCGGCGGGATGTCCGGCGTCTGCTGCAGGATCTCGACGATCGGGTGGCGGTCTTCCTGCGCGATCGCCATGTACATGCGCGGCATCAGCGGGAAGTGGTAGGCCATGTGGCACTCGTCGCCGTCGCCGAAGTACTCGCGGACGTCCTCCGGCCACATGTTGGCCTCGGCGAGCAGCAAGCGGTGGGCGTAGCGCGCGTCCAGGCGCGCGCGCAACTCCTTGATGACCGCGTGCGTCTCGCGCAGGTTCTCGTTGGACGTGCCCTCGCGCTCGATCAGGTACGGAATCGCGTCGAGGCGAAAACCGTCGACGCCCATGTCGAGCCAGAAGCGCATCGTGCGGAACACCGCCTGCCGCACATGCGGGTTGTCGAAGTTCAGGTCCGGCTGGTGGCTGAAGAACCGGTGCCAGTAGTACTGCTGCGCGACCTCGTCCCAGGCCCAGTTCGAACGCTCGGCGTCGGTGAAGATGACGCGGGTGCCGGCGTAGCGGTGGGGGTCGTCGCTCCAGACGTAGAAGTTGCGCTTGCCCGAACCCTTGGGCGCGCGGCGCGCGGCCTGGAACCAGGGGTGCTGGTCCGAGGTATGGTTGACGACCAGCTCGGTGACGATCCGCAACCGCCGCCGGTGCGCCTCGCGAACGAAGACCCGGAAGTCCTGGCGTGTGCCGTAGGCCGGGTGCACGTTGTGGTAGTCCGAGACGTCGTAGCCATCGTCGCGCAACGGCGACGGGTAGAACGGCAGCAGCCAGATGGTGTCGACGCCGAGCTCGGCGATGTAGTCGAGCTTCTCGGTCAGCCCACGGAAGTCGCCAATGCCGTCGCCGTTGGCATCGTGGAAGGCCTTGACGTGGACTTCGTAGATGACCGCATCCTGGTACCAGAGCGGGTCGTCGGCACTCCCGGCCGGAGCCGGCGCAGCCGCGATGGTCTTGTCGTCCTTCACCGCGGTGCGGTCCTCACGCGAAACAAGCCTAGTCGGGCGCCGAGCGCGCGCGCCGGCGCGGGCGCAGCAGGTGCGCCGGGGCACGGCCCGATCGGAAGTCCCCAGGGCTGGTCTTCGCTGGCGTGAGGCGACGGGCTCGGGTCCAGGAGGTCACCCTCGGCAGGGTGGGTGTGGGCGAGGTCGAGCATCACCCCGATCATCGCGGCATCGCGGCTTTGCTGCACACAACCCTCGAGCGTGCCGAGCCGACCGCGTGCACCCTGTTCGGACCAGACCGGCCGTCAGCGCGCGCCTTCGGCGCTGGCCGCGCCAGTCCGCACGACGATGCGCCCGCGCACCTGGCCGGCCAGCAGGCGCTGCGCGGCTGCCGGGACTGCGGCCAGTTCGATCTCCTCGGTCATCGCTTCGAGCAGGTCGGGGTCGAGGTCGCGGGCCAGGCGCTGCCAGGCCTCGCGCCGGCGCGCCGGCGGCGCCATCACGCTGTCGATGCCAGCCAGCGTGAGGCCGCGCAGGATGAACGGCGCGACGGTCGCTGGCAGGTCCATGCCCTGGGCAAGGCCGCAGGCGGCGGCGACGCCGCCGTAGCGCGTCTGCGCCAGCGCGTTGACCAGCGTGTGCGAGCCCAGCGCGTCGACCACCGCGGCCCAGCGCTCCTTCTGCAGCGGCTTGCCCGGCGCGGCCAGCTCGGCGCGGTCGATGACTGCCGCTGCGCCCAGCCGCCGCAGGTAGTCGACCTCGCCCGCCTTGCCGGTGGCGGCCGTCACGCGGTGGCCCAGCCGCGCCAGCAGCGCGACGGCGACGCTGCCGACGCCGCCGGTGGCCCCGGTGACCAGTACCTCGCCGGCGCCGGGCTGCACGCCGTGGCGCTCGAGCGCGAGCACGCACAGCATCGCGGTGTAGCCGGCGGTGCCGATGGCCATCGCCTGCCGGGTCGTGAACGCCGCGGGCAACGGCACCAGCCAGTCACCCTCGAGGCGCGCGCGCTGCGCGAGGCAGCCCCAGTGCGACTCGCCGACACCCCAGCCGTTGAGCACGGCGCGCGCGCCCACCGGCCAGTCGGGGTGGCTGCTCTCGAGCACGGTGCCGGCGCCGTCGATGCCGGGCACCATCGGCCACTGCCGCACGATGGGCGCGCGGTTCGTGAGCGCCAGCGCGTCCTTGTAGTTGAGCGTCGAGTACTCGACCGCGAGCAGCACGTCGCCGGGCGGCAGTTGCGCGTCGTCGATTTCGGTCAGCGCGGCGCTGACGCCGGCATCGGTCTTGTCCAGCCGCAGGGCCTTGAACATGGGCGCTCTCCGTCGGGGGCCGCGCAGGCCACAGCATAACTCGAGAAACCTTGCGCAAGCCGTTGATGTGCATGGGCAACACCGCTGGTCGTCCGGCGCTCCCGCTGCTATTCTGCCGGCATGCGCAAACCCGCCGCTGCCGCGCTGCTCGTCGCCCTGCTGCTGGCCGGCTGCGCCAGTGCGCCGCCGGTGCTCGTCGCCCCGGCGCCGCCCCCACCGTCCGAGGCGGCCGCGCCGGCGCCCGCGGCGCCGGCGGG
>Ga0208609_100554_pt1 | contig 13835 bp, 13 predicted proteins | sample SubbioR11_8A_Apr_FD_184813 | JGI IMG/M metagenome (GOLD analysis project Ga0208609, IMG submission 184813) | Serpentinite rock and fluid subsurface biosphere microbial communities from McLaughlin Reserve, California, USA - CR11_8A_Apr (SPAdes) | ecosystem: Environmental > Terrestrial > Deep...
GTGGCACCGGATCGCCAATCGCCTGCGCGAAGCGCCGCGACTTCGACTCTACCAATGCGAGGAGGGAGGCACATGATCGTTACGTTAGCGCTTATGCCCTCGGGGGGGACAGCGCGAAGCGCGAAGGGGGCACCATGAGCGCCGCCCGGCCGCTCCGTAGGCACTCGCTGACTCTTTGGGGGACAGCCCGCTGTGCGAGGGGGGCAGGATGAGCACCGACACCACTGGCGCGGCCACGGTGCGACCGGTGCGCCACTTCTCGCCGCCGGCGACGATCGGCGGACGGCTGCGCGTGGCGCGCTTTGCGCTCGCGCGGCGCGCGGTGCAGTTCGGCGTGCTGCTGGTGTTCTTCGGCACCCTGCACTGGGGCTGGACCCTGTTCGGGCAGCCGCTGCTCGCCGGCAATCTTTCCGCCTCGACGCTCGCCGGCGTGGTGCCGCTGGCGGATCCCTTCGCCGTCGTGCAGATGCTGGTCGCCGGTCACTGGCTGGCAGCCGAGGCGATGATCGGCGCCGCGCTCGTGCTGCTGCTGTACGTGATCGCGGGCGGGCGCGTGTTCTGCGGCTGGGTGTGCCCGATGAACGCGGTCACCGACGCCGCCGCCTGGCTGCGCAGCCGCCTTGAGGTGGGCGCCGATCTGGTGCACGTCAATCCGCGCAGCCGCTACGTGCTGCTCGGCATGGCGCTGGCGCTGAGCGCCGCCACCGGGGTGGCGGCCTTCGAGTGGCTGAGTCCGGTGTCGATGCTGCCGCGCGAGCTGCTGTTCGGCGCCGGACTCGGGCTGACGGCGGCACTGGGCATCTTTATCTTCGACGCCTTCGTCGTGAAGCACGGCTGGTGCGGCCACCTGTGCCCGCTGGGCGCGTTCTGGTCGCTGGTCGGCCGCGCCGGCCAGGTGCGCGTGGCCTTCGACGCGACCAGTTGCACGCGCTGCGGCGACTGCGTCAAGGCCTGCCCGGAACCGCGCGTGCTCAACTTCCAGAAGGCCGCCGCCGCCGGCATGGTGAGCGGCGGCGAGTGCACCAGTTGCGGCCGCTGCGTGGCGATCTGCCCCGAATCCAGCCTCGCCTTCGCCGTGCGCCTGCGCATCCGGCCGGCCGCTGCGCCGGCCTGGACCGATCCACCGACCTCCTTCAGGGAGAAGCCATGACGAACCGCCCGTTGCTCCGACCGCGCCTTGCGCGCCGCACCCTGACCGCGCTCGCCGTGGCCGCGCTCGCGGCCGGTTGCGCGACCGTGGCCTCGGTCGCCGACTACGAGTTCAGCCTGCGCCAGGGCGACGTGTTCGCCGTCATCACGCCGGTGCCGTTCGCCTTCGAGGAAGATCCGAAGGTGACGCCACCGCTGCCCTCCTCCGGCATGCCGCCGATGATCACGCACACGGTCGAGGAGTTCCTGCCGGTGACCGTCGCGCGCAATGCCTGTCGCGATTGCCACGACCGGCCGGCGGCGATCGGCAAGCCGGTGGCCAAGGGGCGCGCGATGCCGGCTCCCGCCAGCCACTACGTGAAGGATGCCGCCACCGGCGCGCTGCGCCTGTCGGGCGCCAAGTTCACCTGCATGGCCTGTCACGCACCGCAGACCGGCGCTGCGCCGCTGATCGTGAACGTATCGCCGTAGCCGAGACGACATGCGCCGTACGGCGGGCTCGCGCTCGCAGGCGAGGGCCCGCCGGCGCGCCTAGCTGCGGTCGCCGGCGGTCACCCGACCGCGTGCCTGCGGCCGCCGACAGCGGCGCGTGAGCGGCGCCGCCGGGCCGCCCCTCCCCGCGGGAGCGGGGATCAGGGATTGGAAAGCGTAAAGCGCGCCTTGGGCTCGATGCGCTCGAGCGCGGCCTGCAACTGCTGCTGCTGCGTGCTGCCCGGCGGCAGCATCTTGAGCAGGCGTCCCCAGTAGTCCTGCGCGCCGCGGAAGTCTCGCACCTCGACCGCGTAGCTGCCGGCCATCTCCAGAGCACAGGGCGCGTTGGGGTTCAACTCGAGCGCCTTGCCGATCAGTTCGCGCGGCCGGCCGGCCAGCGACCCGCCCTGGCTCATGCCGAGCGCATCGGCCAGCTCGCACCAGATCATCGGGTCGCGCGCCACCTTGGGCGCGACCGCCAGCGCGCGCTCGTAGGCGACCGCCGCCGGCTCGAACTGGCTGGCGTTCATCCGCGCGCGCGCCAGCATCACCCAGGCGCGGCCGTCGTCGGGCGCGGCCAGCACATGCGCTTCGAGCTGCGCCAGCATCGCCAGCGGCGCACCACCGGCGATGGGCGCTGCCGCGCCGGCGCCGGCGACCTCGGCCATCACCCCGCGCTCGTCCTGGCCGGTGCCGCTCAGGTGCGGGCTGCCGAACACCAGGTACAGCGGCACCGCCACCACCGGCACCGCGACCGCGGCCAGCAACAACGGCGTGCGACTGCGGCGCACGCCGACGGCAACGTCGTCGGCCACTACCTCCAGCAGGGCGCGCCGCTGCAGTTCCTCGCGCGCGGCCTCGAACTCCTCCGCACCGATCTGCCCGCAGTCGCGCTCGCGCTCGAGTTCGCTCAAGCGTTGGGCCAGCAGCGCCGAGTTCAGCGCAGCGCGCGAGGCCGGCGCGCCCGAGCGCCGGCGCAGTGCCAGCAGGACGAAGACCATTGCCGCGACGACCATCGCGCCGGCAGCGACGAGAAACAGCGGATCCATGGGGTAGTGCCTACGTGATCAGGTCTGATGAAGCGAAAAGCGTGAAGACCGGCGCGCCGCTCGCGCGACGCGCCGGTCTCCCCCTTGCTGATCGATGCGCCGGGCCGCCGGGACCGAAGGCCCCGGCGGCTCAGCCGCCGTTACTACTTGGCAGGCGCCGCGGCCGGAGCCGGAGCGGCGGCCGGAGCCGGCGCCGCCGCCGCGGCCGGAGCGAACAGCACCCGGCGCCGCTCGGCCATGGCGTCGTCGAGGATCTTGATGCCCTCCTGCGACACGATCACCGACCGGTTGAGCGAGCCGATCGCCTTGTCCGGGTTGTGGAAGGCATGGCCGTTGGAGGCAGTCCACCACTCCCAGTGCATGTGCGCCAGCGTATGGCGCTCGCGCACCTGGTGCAGCACCGGCTCGGCGACGCCGAGGTTACGCGCCTCCTCGAACTTGTCGATCATGCGCGTCAGCCAGAACTCGGCCTTGCGCGTCTTGCCCTGGACCCGGTTGTGCAGCGAGTCGATCACGTACCTGGCCTGCTGCTCGGTCCAGCCCGAGTGGCAGGTCAGGCAGGTCTCGCGCAGGTACTGCCGCGGCGACACCGAGAAGTGCGACGTGTAGGTCCGGCCGGTCTTCGCATCCTTCATCTTCGGCATGTGGCACTGGTGGCACTCGACGCCGGCCTTCTGATGCGCGGAGCCGTAGTAGTTCTCCACGTCCGGATGCTGGTTCTTGATCAGCAGCGCGCCGGTGATGCCGTGCCGGAAGTCGCGGAAGTTGATGCTGGTGTAGAAGTCGAGCGTGCCCTGCACGTCTTTGTACGGGAACGTGTTGCTGCGACGATCGGCGGTCGTGAACGGCGTGCCGTCCAGGTTCAGGCCCGGGTTGCCGATGTACTCGACGTGGCACTGGCCGCACTGCAGCTTGGTGTCGTGGCGCGACAGCGTGGCGATCTTGCGCGTGAAGCCGCGCACGCCGAGCTCATGCACCTCGACCTTCGGTGCCCGCTTGTCGGCGTGGAACAGGGTGTCCTTCTCCGGCCGCGTGATCGCCTGGATCAGCGCGTCGCGAACGATCCGCGGACCGGCCGAGTGCGGGTCGTGGCAGAAGATGCAGTTGCGCGCATGATTGATGTGCTTGACTAGTTCGACCACGCGCGAGGTGCGGCTCCAGGTCGCGCCCGGCACCGGATCGCCCAGGTAGGCCCAGTCGAGGATCAGGTCGGCCGACTTGCAGGTCCAGCACATCGGGTTGGCGGCGGCGGCGGTGCCCGGCACGAACACCTTCTGGTCGGTGTTGTCGGGGAACCGGTCTTCGATCACGTCCCAGACCTTGAAGTTGCCTTCCTTGACCAGGTACTGCCAGCCTTCCTTGGGCTGGAAGCGGCCGCCGAAGGCGCGGTCGACGAGGAACTGATCGAGCACCGCGAACGAGTGCGCGCGCCCCTTGTTGTGCTCGCGCGTGAACGGGTGCGGGGTCATCAGCTTTTCCCACGACGGGTTCGGCGACAGCCCGGTCTGCTGCGACTTCTCCTTGCGCGCCACGCTGGCGTAGTTCTGGCGGAACTGGCTTTCGAACTGCAGCTTGTGGCACGAGCCGCAGACCGCCGAGTCCATGTTGGTGGTCGGCCGCACGCGGCGGTTGGCCGAATGCTCGGTCAGTTTGTCGTGGCAGACATTGCAGCCGACGTTCTTGTGCTTGCCGCTTTCGTAGAACGCCTTGATCGGCTGATGGCAGTCCAGGCAGGTCGTGGCATTGAACGCGGCCTGCCTGCGTGCCGCCGGCGCCGCCTTGGTCGGCGCCGGTGCCACCGCGCGGGTCGCAGCCGGTGGCGCCGCCTTGGTGGCCGCCGGTGCGGCTTTGGTCGGCGCCTGGCCCTGAGCCAGTGCCGTGCTGGCCGCCGCATCGAGCAGCGCAACCGCCGACCCGATCACCGCGAACCTGCGAGCAAGATCCCACATTCGTCTTGCGCGGGACTCCATTTTCACCCCCTCGGTTAGAACTGCGCGTGAATCACGGCGCTGCTGCTCTCGCAGCGCACGGAGACGAATTTCGCAGCGGGTGCGGGACTGCCCTTGATTCGAGTCAACGTAGATAGGTTCCTACCTCCGAGGAGATAGGCGTGACGTAACGCACCCAGTGGCACCAGAGCCTGTATCTGTGTGCTCGGCGCCAATGGCCGGCGCTGTCATGCGCGCATCACGAGGCCGTGGCACCGGGTCGTGCGCCAGTCGGCGTCGCCCCGGTCGAGGCGCGCACGCGGCGCGAGTCGAGTCGCATGGCTGCGGGAGCAAAAAAGCTCGAAGGGGCCGCGCGGGCCCCTTCGGTGGTCGCTGGCGCTGCGCCGAGCGGCGCTACGGCAATACGCGGTCGATCGTGATGCTGGCGTCGCGCGTGCCGACCTTGACCGGCGTCGAGACGCCTTCGAGATCGCCGCTGGCGGGCATCGGCTGGCCGCTCTTCGAGACGCGCGCGCCGATGATCACCTCGCTCTGCCCCGAGAGCTTGAAGTCCGGCGACATGCCCATCGAGTCGTCGAGCGTGAAGCGCGCCGGCAGGTCCTTGACCTGCACCGAGGTGATCGCCAGCGGCATGCGCGGCCCGCTCGCCGGACGCGCATAGATGAACACGCGATCGGTCGGCGCCGCACGCGCCAGCAGCGTCGGCGCCAGGTTCACGGTGCCGCCCACCGTCGCCGCCGAGCCAGCGGTCGCACCGCCCGCGGGCGCGCGCGCGGCTCGCGCCGCCTTGTGCACGTCGTCCTGCGGCATCTGCGCCGAGCCGGGCGCCGCCGGCGCTCGCGCCACCTCGGCCGGCATCCCGGCGCGGCTGCGCGCCTCGGCGATCGACCCGGCCAGGTTCTGCGCCAGCGGCGATTCGGCCGGCAATTGTCCGTACAGCGCCTGCCAGTGGCTGAGCGCGAGCCGGTAGTCCTTGCGCTCGAAGGCGTCGGTGCCGGCCATCGCCAGCGCCTTCCATTGCGTCGGGTCGAGCTGCAGCGCGCGCGCGATCAGCTCGCGCGGCTTGCCCTCGAAGTTGCGGCCGTTGGCCATCGCCAGCGCATCGGCGTAGTCGGCGAGCAGCGCCGGATCGTCCGGAATCATCTTCGACAGACGCTCGAAGGCGGCCGCCGCCTCGCTGAAGCGGCGCATCTGGTAGTACGAGCGCGCCAGCGTCGCCCAGCCAATGACGTTGTCGGGCTCGCGCTCGAGCCGATCGCGCAGCGCCACCACCATCTGCTGGAGTTGCTCACCGGTCATGTGGCCGTCGCCCGGATCGAGGCTGGCAGCCTGCAGTCCGGGATCGAAGGCCGCCGGGTCGCCGTACTGGCTGTAGAAGCCGGCCGCCGCCAGCGGCAGCAGGATCGCCAGGGCGATCGCCGGCGCGCGCTGGCGCCGCGCCGGCGCCGACGGTTCGGCCTGAGCCAGGGCGACGTCCTCGAGCACGCGCCGCTCGACCTCGGCGCGGATCTCGGCGTACTGCTCGGGGTCGATCGCGCCGCGCGCGTGATCGGTATCGAGCTCGACCAGTTGGTCGTTGAGCACGCCGACGTTGGCGCGTACGCGGTCGATGTCGCGCCCGGTGCGCGCGCGCAGCAGCGGCAGCAAGACGAAGGCGATCGCCAGCGCGGTCAGGACGGTCGCGATCAGGAGAAACCAGGTCACTTCGCACTCTCCCCACTGCGCAGCAGCTCGGCCGCTCGCGCACGCTCAGCTTCGGTCAGAGGTTCCTGCGCCGCCAGCGCGCGGCGCGTCCGCAGCACGCGAAAGGCGATGAAAGCGCCCACCGCCAGCAGAGCGAAGGGCCCGAACCAAAGCACCGCGGTCGAGGCGCGCAGCGGCGGCCGAAACAGCACGAAGTCGCCGTAGCGCGCGGTCATGAAGGCGATGATCTCCTCGTTGCTGCGCCCGGCAGCCACCTGCTCGCGCAGCACCTCGCGCAGTTCGACCGCGAGCGGCGCATTGGACTTGGCGATCGACTCGTTCTGGCACACCAGGCAGCGCAGATTCTGCGCCAGCTCGTACTCGCGCCGCGAGACGATCGGGTCGTCGAGCGTGAAACGCGCCGTGGAGCCAGCCTCGGTCGCCGACTGCTGCGCGCCGATCGGCTCGCTCGTGGTCGCCAGGGTGGCCGCCAGCAGCAAGGCGGCAAGGAAGTAGAGCGCTCTCATGGCTTGGCCTGCAGTTCGCGCACCAGCGGGATGATCCGCTCGCGCATCGCCTCGGGCGTCACCGGGCCGATGTGCTTGTGGCGGATCACGCCGTGGCGGTCGATGACGAAGGTCTCCGGCACGCCGTAGACGCCGAAGTCGATGCCGGCGCGCCCGTCGTTGTCGATCACCGACACCAGGTAGGGATCGCCGAGTTCGGCCAGCCAGCGGCGTGCCGCCTCGGGCGCGTCCTTGTAGTTGAGGCCGACGATCGGCACCAGCTTCTGCGCCGCCAGATCGTTGAACAGCGGATGCTCGAGGCGGCACGGCGCACACCAGCTCGCCCAGACGTTCATGATCCACACCTGACCGAGCAGGTCCTTGCTCGAAAACGGCTTCTTGTCGTGCAGCGCCGGCAGAGTGAACAACGGCGCCGGCTTGCCGATCAGCGGCGACGGCACCTCGCGCGGGTTCAGCCACAGCCCCCTGAGCAGGAACGCCGCCAGCACGAAGAACAGTGCCAGCGGAATGAGGAACGGTGCGACCCGCTTCACGGCGATTGCGCCCTGCGGGTGCCTGCTCGCCGCCGCCTGCGGCCGTGCGCACGACTCACGCCGTCGCTCCCGCCGCGCGCGCCGGCCCGACCTCTTCGCGCCGCGCCAGGACGCGGTAGCGGCGGTCCGACATCGACAGGAAGCCGCCCAGCGCCATCAGCGCGCAGCCGCCCCAGATCCAGGTCACGAAGGGCTTGTAGTAGACGCGCGCGGTCCAGGTTCCCTTGTCGTCGAGCTGTTCGCCGAGCGAGACGTAGACGTCGCCGATGATGCTGGTGCGGATCGCCGCTTCGGTCATCGGCATCTCCGACTCGCGCGCGAAGTAGATCCGCTTCTCGGGCTTGAGCGTGTCGATGATCTCGCCGCGCCGGTACAACGAGAAGTCGCCCTGGGCGCCGCGGAAGTTGGGTCCGACCACCTCGCGCACGCCGTTGAAGCGGAACTTGTACTCGTCGACGGTGACGTACTGGCCCGGCGCCACCTTGATGTCGCGCTCGACCTCGAAGCTGCGCACCGAGGTCACGCCGACGATGAACACCGCCACCCCGAGGTGCGCGACCACCATGCCCCACCAGCCGCGCGGCTGCGCGCCGAGCCGGGCGAGCAGGCCGCCCTGCGCATGGCGGATCTGGTGCCGGATCATCTGGATCGACGTGACCACGATCCAGGCCGCCAGCCAGTAGCCGAAGGCGGCCATCGGCGACCAGGTCTTCTGGCGATCGATCGCGCCGGCAAACGGCAGCAGCAGCGCGATCACGAGCGAGATCACCAGCGCCCAGCGCAGACGCACCCACAGGTCGGGCAGCTCGGCCTTCTTCCAGCGCGCGATCGGCCCGACGCCCATCAGGAAGATCAGCGGCGCCATCACCGGCACGAACACCGCCTCGAAGTACGGCGGGCCGACCGAGATCTTGCCCAGGCCGAGCGCGTCGAGGAACAGCGGGTACAGGGTGCCGAGCAGCACGGTGCCGGTGGCCACCGCGAACAGCACGTTGTTGCCGAGCAGCATCGACTCGCGCGACACCGGCGCGAACGAGCCGCCGAGACCGACGCGCGGCGCGCGCCAGGCGAACAGCGCCAGCGAGGAGCCGATCACCACCACCAGGAACATCAGGATGAACACGCCGCGCTCGGGGTCGGTGGCGAAGGCGTGCACGCTGGTCAACACGCCCGAGCGCACGAGGAAGGTGCCGAGCAGCGACAGCGAGAAGGCGCAGATCGCCAGCAGCACGGTCCAGGCCTTGAAGGTGCCGCGCTTCTCGGTGACCGCCAGCGAGTGGATCAGCGCCGTGCCCACCAGCCAGGGCATGAACGAGGCGTTCTCGACCGGATCCCAGAACCACCAGCCGCCCCAGCCCAGCTCGTAGTACGCCCACCAGGAGCCGAGCGCGTTGCCGAGCGTCAGGAAGCACCAGGCGGCAATCGCCCAGGGGCGCGACCAGCGCGCCCAGGCAGCGTCGAGCTTGCCGCTGAGCAGCGCCGCGATCGCGAAGGCGAACGCCACCGAGAAGCCGACGTAGCCCATGTAGAGCAGCGGCGGGTGCAGGACCATGCCGAAGTCCTGCAGCAGCGGATTGAGGTCGCGGCCTTCGAGAGTCGCCGGGAACAGGCGGTCGAAGGGGTCGGAGGTCATCAGCGTGAAGGAGATGAAGCCGACCGTGACCAGGCCCATCACGCCGAGCACGCGCGCGACCATCTCTTCCGGCAGGTGGCGGCTGAAGAAGGCGACCGCCGCACCCCAGCCGGTCAGCATCAGGATCCACAGCACCAGCGAGCCCTCGTGCGAGCCCCAGGTGGCGGTGATCTTGTAGACGGTCGGCAGCAGCGTGTTGCTGTTCTGGGCAACGTTGATCACCGAGAAGTCGTCGGTGACGAAGGCCCACACCAGGCAGCCCCAGGCGAAGGCGACGAACGCGAATGTGCCGTAGGCGGCCGGTCGCGCCACCGCCATCCACTCGCGCACACCCTTGTAGGCGCCGATGATCGGCAGCGTGCCCGCGACGATCGCCAGCAGCAGCGCCAGCACCATCGCGAAGTGACCAAGTTCTGGAACCATCGTGCGCCTCGCTTCTTCGGCTGGGGATATTTCAGGATCGGACGGCCAGGCCGGCGGTCAGGCATGCGCGCGGCGGTCGCCGCCGGACGACCGAGCCGGATCGGTCGTACGCACGCGGGGCGCAGCCTTCCCGCCCGGCGTGCCGCAGGTGTGCGCAGCAACCCATCTACTTGCCGTAGCCGGCCGCGGTCGGCTTGCCGCCGTAGGTGTCGCCGCCGCTGACGGTTCTTTGCGCCTTGTGCGCCTGCTCGATCGCGTGCGCGGCCTCGGGCGGCATGTAGTTCTCGTCGTGGCGTGCCAGCACCTGGCTGGCGCGGAACACGCCGTCGGTGCCGAGTTTGCCGTTGGCCACCACGCCCTGTCCCTCGCGGAACAGGTCGGGCAGGATACCGGTGTACTTGACCGGGATCGCGTGCGCGGTGTCGGTGACCTTGAAGTACACGTCGACGCCGTCGCGCTGCACGCTGCCGACCTCGACCAGGCCGCCGATGCGAAACGTGCGCTCCTGCGGCGCCTTGGCGGCGACCACGTCCGACGGCGAGAAGAAGAACACCAGGTTCTCGCGGAACGCCGACAGGACGAACGAGGTGGCGATGCCGATCACCGCCACCGCGCCGACGATCAGGACCAGTCGCTTGTGTCGCGGCTTCAGCGTCATTTCAGGCCCCCTTGCGAATCGAGTCGCGCTCGGCGTGGCTGCGCGCGGCCTGCAGCGCGCTGCGCTGGCGAGCGCGCACGAGCACGATCTCGGCGACGATCGCCGCCGCCACCATCGCGTACGCGCCCCAGACGAAAGGCGCGTAGCCGCCCATGTTCAGGAAGTTCTCGACACTGCCCCACTGCATGGCGATCCCCCCGCAGGATTGAATCCGTCAGCTTCCCGATCGCGGCGTGCGCCTCAGCGCGCGCGGCCGCTGGCCAGGTCGGCCACCCATTGGCTGCGTTTCTCGCGCTCGAGGATCAGCGCGCGCAGACGGCTGAGCGACATCGCGATCGCGTACGACCAGAAGGCGAACACCATGACCAGCACGCCGACCAGCATGATCGTGGCCATCGTCGTGCCGCCCGGCCGGATGCTCGCGCCCTGGTGCAGGGTGTTCCACCACTGCACCGAGAAATAGATGATCGGCACGTTGACCACGCCCACCAGCGCCAGCACCGCCGAGGCCTTGTCGGCGCGACGCGGATCGTCGATCGCCGCCTGCAGCGCCAGGAAGCCCAGATACAGGAACAGCAGGATCAGGGTCGAGGTCAGGCGCGCGTCCCACACCCAGTAGGCGCCCCAGGTCGGACGGCCCCACAGGGCGCCCGACCACAGCGCCAGGAACGCCATGATCGCGCCGGTGGGCGCGATCGCGCTCGCCATCAACGACGACAGGCGCGTGTTGAACGCCAGGCCGATGCCGGCCCAGAACGCCATCACCAAATACAGGAACATCGCCATCCAGGCCGACGGCACGTGGATGAAGATGATCCGGTAGGAGTCGCCCTGCTGAAAGTCGGTCGGCGCCATGAAGAAGCCGATGTACAGGCCGGCCGCCCCGAGGAGCGCGGCGAGCGCGTAGAACCACGGCGCCAGCTTTCCCGCGAGCGGATACACCAGATGCGGCGCGCTGTAGCGAAACAGGCTGAAACCGGCGGGGGCAGCGACTGTGTTCATGGGTGTCGGGAGCGGTGGGTCGGCGCGGGCGTCGGCGGGTCGCTCGGCAGCGCGGATTGTCCACGGCTGCGGGGCGCACTGTAACGACGGCGGTTACCGGTTGATTGACCTCGGTCAGTCGGCCGCCGCGGGCTGCGGCGGGCCTCGCCACTGCTCACGGCCCGCCTTTGACCGGAGTCCTGCAAATAGATTCCCGGCCCCGACACCGTGCGCTTTGCGGCCCTGCCGCCCGCAGGGTTGCGCGCCCATCTGCCCGCTACTCCATCGAAATCCGCAGCGCCGCGGCAACCGCCCAGGGAGCGAGCACGGTGGCGCCGAGCGCGATCGCGCCCAGCAGCAGCAGATGGCCCTGCGGCGAGACGCCACCGGCGGTCGCCTCGACCGCGCCGGCGCCGAAGATCAGCACCGGCACGTACAGCGGCAGCACGAGCAGCGTGATCAGCACGCCGCCGCCGCGCAGGCCGAGCGTCAGCGCGGCGCCGACCGCGCCGATCAGCGACAGCGCCGGCGTGCCGATCGCCAGTGAGGCGACCAGGATCGCGGCGCTGTCGGCGTGCAGGTCGAACATGATCGCCAGCAGCACCGACATCACGGTGATCGGCAGACCGGTGACCAGCCAGTGCGCCGCGCACTTGGCGAGCACGAGCAGCGCCAGCGGCTCGCGCGTGAGCAGCATCTGTTCGAGCGAGCCGTCGGCGTGGTCGTTGGCGAACAGGCGCCCGAAGGACAGCAGTGCCGCCAGCAGCGCCGATACCCAGATGATCCCGGGCGCGATCCGCCGCAGGGTTTCGGTCTCCGGGCCGACGCCGAGCGGCACCATGGTGACGACGACGAGGAAGAACAGCAGCGTGTTGGCGACGTCGGCGCGCTGGCGCAACGCCAGCAGCAGGTCGCGCCGGATCACGGTGGTGACGGTCATGCCGCCGCTCCGGCCTCGCTGTCGGCGGCCGCCGGTGCGGCGCCGCCGGCCGGTGCCGGATCGAGCGCGAGCCGCTCGACGCGGCCGTCGATCGCCACCTCCTGGTGCGTGGTCAGCACGACCACGCCGTCGCGTTGCAGGTGCTGGGCGATCAGCGCCGACAGCGCCGCCACGCCGCGCACGTCGAGCGCCGTGAAGGGCTCGTCGAGCACCCAGACCGTGGCCGCCGCCGCCAGGAACAGGCGCGCCAGCGCCACGCGGCGCTTCTGCCCCTGCGACAGGTGGCGCGCCAGTTGCACCTCGAAGCCGCTCAAGCCGACCTGCTCGAGCGCGGCGAGCACCTCGCCGTGCGTGGCGGCGCGCCCGGCCAGCCCGGCGGCGAAGTAGACGTTCTCCGCCGCCGTCAGGTCGTCCTTGACGCCATTTTGGTGACCGACATAGGCGAGCGACTGCCAGTACTCCTCGCGCAGCGAACGGATGTTCTCGCCGCGGAACCGCACCTCACCGGCAGTCGGCTGCAGCAGGCCGCAGACGATGCGCTGCAGGCTGGTCTTGCCGGCACCGTTCGGACCGGCCACGTGCAGGCAGGTGCCCGGGGAAACCGAGAATCCAAGGCCGCTGAACAGCAGCCGCTCGCCGCGCTGGCATTCGAGGTCGATCGCTTCGAGCATTGCACAGTGACGCAGAGGCGGCGCCCGGTCGGGGCCGCGGTTGGCTGGCGTGGGGCAAGGGCGCGCCGCCTGCGCGCCGCTTGGTTCAGACGCCGCAGGCGCCCTGCGGCCGGTGGCGGCGCAGGCGCCGCGCGGCGCCACCACCGGCGAGCGGCGCGCAAGGGTAAGCGAGACGCGACCGCATCACAAGTCGAGCCGCGCGAGCCGCGCCTGCCGGCTCACTGCCAGCGCAATGTGTAGCGCAGGCCGACGAAGGCGAGGTCCTGCTGCTCGAGCATCCAGACGGTCGTGTTGTCGCCGAAGACGAAGGGCACGCCGGCATGGCCGTAGGCCCAGTCGTTGAAGCGCGCCTTCTGGTAGATCGCGTCGAGCCGCAGCGAGGATCGGCCGCTGAGCGCGTACTGCCCAAACAGGCGCAGTTCGGTACGGCGGTACAGGATCTGCGGCAGGCCGCCGGTGGCGTTGAGCAGCGCGACCAGCGCCGCGCTGGCGCTGCCGTCGAGGCTTTGCGCGTAGTCGCTGCGGTCCTGCAGGTACGACAGCCCTCCGCCCAGATCGAGACGCTCGCCGAGCTTGCCGTTCAGTCCGAGGCCGGCCGAGGTGCTGCGATTGTCGAAGGCCAGCAGGTAGCCCTCGGGCCGCGCCTGGTCGAGCTGCTGGCGGCTGTAGGACACATGGCCGTCGATGCTCCAGACCTCGGACAGCGAGTAGAGCGCATCGACGCTGGCGAGCTCGACCCGGCTGTCGCGCAGCGAGAAGCGGGTCGGCGTGTCGAAGCGGTCCTGGCCCGACTCGAGCGCGAGGTTCAGGGACAAGCGCTCGCTCGCCTGCCAGAGCGCGAACAGGCGCAATTTGTCGCGCTCGCGATCGGCCAGATGCGGCGCGAAGACGGCGCTGGCCGGCAGCCCGGTGGCCGGGTCGACCTCGCTCGCGCCGCCGGTGGCGCCCGGGCGCAGCCAGGCCGAGCCGTCGCGCCGGGCGCTGCTCCAGGCGATCGAGCCGCTCACGGTCTCGGTCATCTGCCGCCGCAGCTCGAAGCGATAGCCGAACTCCTCGGTCTCGCGCCGCAGCGCGCTCACGCCGCGCACGACATGGGTCGACGTGAGCGCGCCGCGATCGATGAGCTCGTAGTCGATGCCGGCGCTGGCCGCCAGCCGGTACGGCAGGG
>Ga0208609_100555_pt1 | contig 13831 bp, 10 predicted proteins | sample SubbioR11_8A_Apr_FD_184813 | JGI IMG/M metagenome (GOLD analysis project Ga0208609, IMG submission 184813) | Serpentinite rock and fluid subsurface biosphere microbial communities from McLaughlin Reserve, California, USA - CR11_8A_Apr (SPAdes) | ecosystem: Environmental > Terrestrial > Deep...
CGCGTGGACGAGTGGGACAAATCACCTGTCCGCCTGTAGGTTGTACACCAAAAAAAACGGCTCCATTGAGGGAGCCGTTTTTTATAGTCACAACAAAATAACTAACGAAGCAAATTAATTCAGCTATTAAAAAGTTAAATCAGCTAATCATCAATAGCATCCCGTTTTTACCACATTGACACGGACTCCCGGTATAGCCGACAATTCTTTAGAGAATTCATCCATGTATTCATCTTCGGCCCGAACGCTCAACGTGATGACTCCCATGTTATTGTTTAGGTCATGCACACCTTGTCTTGTTAAGATGCACGTTCCGTATTTAGTAAAGACATCCTGCACCTTAGGAGCTTGTTCCTCCCGCTGAGGCAATTCAACTATTACTACCTGGCAATATTTTCCATCCATTAAAAGACGCCCTCCTTTGTCCAAATTTTAGCTAGTTTTTTCCAACATCTCCGCTTAAATTAGCATTAACATCTTACACCAAAAAATCCGCTTTATTTACTTTCCTTTCCGGCCGACTCAGTCAATACTTTTTCAATAAATATTTTAACCACTTCCGGGTCAAATTGCTTCCCCGCATTATTTTGCAATACTTTTATTGCATAAGGTAAGGAATAAGCAGCTCTGTGGACCCTTTTGCTTGTTAGAGCATCAAATGCGTCTGCCACAGCAAGAATTCTAGCCTGTAATGGAATATCTTCCCCTTTGATATGCGAGGGATATCCGCTGCCATCATAATGTTCATGGTGGGCTAACACAAATCGAGCAATTTCAACTGTATCATTTGAAGTGCTAAGGATCCTGTAGCCAACCTCCGGATGCCGGTGAATTTCCGTCCATTCTTCCTCAGTCAGTTCGCCGGTCTTCTCTAGAATTGTTTCCGCAATTGCGATTTTGCCGATATCATGCATTAATCCGATCGTTTCCATCTCATTTACTTTCGCTTCCGGCAACCCCATCGCCTTTGCTATATTTTTACTTATCTTTGCTACTCTTCTGGAGTGCTCGGCTTCCCTTTGATTCTTTTCGAACAAAGTACTGTGAATTACTTTAATTGCGCTTCCTACCATGCTCTGGCTTTCTTGCAGCTTATTCTTATACATATTTCTTTCGGCAGATTTAAGCACATCTGAGATATATTCATCTGCTTTCTCTTTTGTTTCATAACCCAATGAAATAGAAAGCTTAATTGCTTCTATTTCCGCCTCAGTACATGAGTTTCTAATTCTTTGCATAAGTTCTACGGCGCTTTTTTGGTTGGTCTTAGGCAGAATAATCACGAATTCGTCACCACCCCAGCGCGCAACGATATCATCAACACGGCAAGCCTGTTTTATGGCTGCCGCTGCTTTCTGCAAAAGCCTGTCCCCCACGAGATGGCCAAACGCGTCATTAATTAATTTTAACCCGTTTACATCACCAATAATCAGTGTAATTGGCAGATTCCTTTCTACATCCATCCTGTTTAATTCTTCCTCGAAAAACCTACGATTGTATAGCCCCGTTAAGCTGTCATGATAACTGAGATATTCAATTTCTTCATGCCTAAGTTTTTCACCTGTCACATCCCTGAAAACCAGAACGGCACCATGAATTACTCCAGCTTCATCTTTAATCGGTGCTGCACTATCGGCGATAGGCCTCTCCGTGCCGTCTTTGGAAATTAGCGCGGTGTGGTTTGCCAGACCGATAATGTTTCCTGAATCAAGCACTTTTTGCACAGGGTCTTCACATACTTCTCTTGTTTTTTCACTGATGATATGAAAAACTTCCTGCGCATTTTTTCCTTTGGCCTCCTGTTCAGACCAGCCGGTTAACTGTTCAGCTATGGGATTTAAACTGATAATCGAACCGCTTTTATCAGTAGCTATTACAGCGTCACCGATCGACTGCAATGTAACCCGCAGCCTTTCCTTCTCTGTATATACTGCCCTTTCAGCTTCCACTTTTTCGGTGATATCTCTTGTGACAAGTATATATTTCTTTTGATTGAAGCAGTCAGTCCTGTAAATAATATTTGTGCGAAACCACCTGTCAATACCAGGCATCGGCGACTTGTGAATGAAACTCTCCATTTTCCCTGACGCCAACGCTGTTTTACACTGACGCTCAAGCAACGTAGCAAATTCCAAGCCATAGACTTCACGAATTGTTTTGCCGATAATTTTTTGTCTCTGCTGAAAATCATATTTCTTGCTGGGATTGTAATTGATATATCTGAAATTTTCATCCAGTTCTATCACAATATCGTTAAAGAATGTATTCAAGGTGATTTGCTCTTCCAGAATTCTCATCTGATGCGCAATATCAGTGAAGTATGTCACAATATGACTTTTCGCCGGAGAAAACAGATTTATTTTATACCATCTGCCAAGCGGTTCAAAATAATGTTCAAACTCTATACTGCCGCCGCCCTGTATGGCTATTTCTTCACAGCATAAAGACAACTCGGACTTTCCTCCCCACATTGACGGCAAAGCCTCTGCAGCTTTTTTACCAACTATCTCACCAAGGGCTAGGCCCATCATTTTTGCAAAGGCAAGATTAGCGTCAATCAACTCATAGTCATAAGGCATACAGTCCTCATCGCAAAGCACCCTGTAATAAGCATATCCGATGGGAGAGTGATCAAGTACATCCTTATAGAATCTCTCACTCATAGCAATCACGCACCTTATAACTATGTATGTGATCAACTATTTCGACGTCAAATTGATAAATCCTTTGCTTATGTCTTAGAAAAACACTCTTACTGAGCCTCCCTTCCGCTCTCAAGGCAAGGCTCCTGTCTACGACTGCTGACAAAAATAGTTTCGGGGTTTTCAATCGGCTCAAAATCTGTTAGAATGAAACAGGATTTCTCTCTTTTGATGTCGAAAATAACGTTTTCGTAAACATAAGAGCTAACACTCGCCCAAACGGGCTTAATCTTTTTCCAAGGAGGCCTCCGATGTCAAAGCATGTAGTTACACTTATCCCCGGTGAAGGAACCGGTCCGGAAATCTGTGAAGCGGTCAGAACGGTCATCGACGCCAGCGGCGTGGATATTAGGTGGGAGTACGAAGAAATCGGCCTGGACTGCCTGGAAAAATTCGGCACGCTTCTGCCGGATAAGACTATCCAGTCTGTTGCCAAAAACAGGGTCGCCTTGAAGGGACCGACCACCACACCTATTGGGACGGGCCATAAAAGCGCCAATGTTACGCTGCGCAAAGTATTCGACCTTTATGCAAATGTGCGTCCGGCTCTCTCTGTCCCAGCGCTAAAGAGACCTTGGAACAATATAGATATCCTTGTTTTCCGTGAAAATACGGAAGATACGTACGCCGCCATTGAGCACATGGTTTCGAGTGAAGTGGCTCAGTGCCTGAAGGTGATTACCTGGCCGGGGTCGTACCGTATCGCCGACTTCGCTTTCCGCTGGGCCATAGCCCACGGACGCAAGAAGGTAGTCTGTGTGCATAAAGCCAATATCATGAAAATGACTGACGGACTCTTTTTGGACGCTTTCCGCGAGGCGGCTAAAAAATACCCTGGAATCGAAACAGACGATATTATCGTGGACAACTGTGCTATGCAACTGGTGCGCAACCCGGCCCAGTTCGATTGTCTTGTCTTGCCCAACCTATACGGTGACATCATGACCGACCTTTGTGCCGGAATGGTAGGCGGACTTGGCTTTGCCCCCGGGGCTAATATCGGTGACAACTGCGCTATCTTTGAGGCAGTCCACGGTTCGGCCCCCAAATACGCCGGCCTGAAAAAAGTTAACCCTTCCGCTGTCTTAGCTTCCGGCATTATGATGCTGCGCTGGCTGGGAGAGACTGAAGCTGCCGAACGTATTGATAAGGCAATGAACGCTGTCCTGGCGGAAGGCAAGCGGGTCACCTACGATGTGGGCGGCACTGCCAGCACGGATGATTATGCCCAGGCGATCGTGGACAAAATGCGTGAGCAAAACTGACCTTGCTACAAGACAAACGTTATGCCTCAGGCGATGGCTAAATAGCGATGAAACTAATCTGTTCTAGCAGGAAAGTCGGATCTAATATATACCGACACGGAAAAGGGGGCTGGTTACAATTAATAAAAGAGCTAAAGACATCAAGCTAATAGGTGTGGATGTCTATATCATCAGTGAAAATGGCGTGCCGCAATTTGCAGACTTTGAAAATTTCCAGTGTGAATTTGTTTCAAACCGGGGCACCAAAGTTTGGCCAGGCTATGTCAGTCCCGATTTAATGCTGGTCAATTGGTACCGCTGTCGTTTTCTCGCCACCACGGAAGTCACCGACCGGGATATAGATTACTTTCTGAGCAAACTCAGCGAAAATTGGCTCTGGTCGGCAGCGCAAAAACTTTGGCTTTATGACGGCGAGCCTGGTTTCAGTAAAGCATACTAAAAAAAATGACTCCCCTAATCCCCAAGCATCGTGTATAAAGCTGTGGGTGTTTCGGGAGTCATTATTTTTGTGCTTGCTCTATTATCGCTCTACTGTAACTAATTTCTTAAATTATAGTCTTGCGCATATTTTGCTTTTTCGAATTAACGATATGGCAGTAACCATGCGGGTTTTTATCTAAATATTTCTGATGGTATTTTTCTGCGGCATAGTAGTTTTGCAATGGCATCACCTCAACCATAACAGGCCTGTCATATTCTTTTTGCAGCTCTTTTATAGAACTTGCAATTATTTCTCCGTCCTGCTCATCTGCATAATAGATGCCTGTACGATACTGTGGCCCACAATCGTTGCCCTGTCTGTTTATCGCCAAAGGATCGATAATATCGTAAAAGAGCCTCAAAATAAACTCTAAGCTAATTTCGTTCGGGTTATACCTTACTCTAACCGTTTCTGCATGGCCGCTACCTTTATGGCAGACGTCTTCATAAGTAGGGTTTGCAGTAGTCCCATTTGCATAACCCACTTCTGTGTTCACTATCCCTTTGACAAGTGACAGGTATTTTTCAGTTCCCCAAAAACAACCGCCAGCCAGATAAATTTCTTTTGTATTTCCCTTAGTTTCCTCAGACATACTCATACTTGGCATCTCTCCATCTTTGTTTTAATTAGTTTGCCCTACGCCCACATTAGATACATATGCCCCTAATAAGCAGGACAATCCAACCCTCACCCTAACCCTCTCCCAGAGGGAGAGGGGAAAATTTTTATGGGAAACGGCTATTTCGCCTATTCCAACGAGTCCTTTCAGGGCAGTTTTTACAGGGCAGAGGTGTGGCGAATATAAGGGCAGGAAAGCGCATCCACACGGCGAATACTCAACAGTAAGTGCGGATTATTGTGCCGGAGAGTCGATAGTTAACTAATAATATCACTGCTAATTTAAGCGACGTCAAAGTCAAATTAATATAAGGGGAGGAAACGGTAAATGCAGTCAAAAGTGATGACAGCCAAGGAAGCTGTAGCGAAGATTCGTGATGGCGCCACAATCGCCTGCGGTGGGTTTGTCGGTAACTGCCATCCTGAAGAATTGACTATTGCCATTGAGCAACGTTTCATCATGGAGAACCACCCTCAGAACATAACCCTTGTCTATGCTGCCGGACAGGGAGACGGCAAAGAAAAAGGCATGAATCATCTTGGCCATATAGGCTTAGTAGCAAAAGTCATCGGCGGCCATTGGGGTCTTGCTCCCAAACTTGGCAGGTTGGCCGTAGAGAACAAGATTAAAGCATACAACTTGCCGCAAGGTGTTATCTGTCACATGTTCCGCGATATCGCCGCCGGTAAACCCGGCACCATTACCCATGTCGGCCTGAAGACCTTTGTTGACCCTCGCCGTCAAGGTGGCAAACTGAACAGCGTCACTACTGAAGATGTGGTGGAGTTGATTCATCTCCACGGCAAAGAATACTTGTTCTACAAGGCCTTCCCAATCGACGTAGCGCTAATCAGAGGCACCTACGCCGATGAAGACGGCAACACCACCATGCATAGAGAAGCAGTGACTCTTGAGGTTCTCTCCATCGCCCAGGCAGCGCGCAACTCGGGTGGCTTAGTCATCGTGCAGGTCGAAAGGGTTGTAGCCAAAGGAACGCTTGACCCGCGCTTAGTAAAGATACCCGGCATATTAGTAGATGCCGTTGTGGTAGCTAAGAGCGAAAACCATATGCAGACTTTTGCCGAACAATACAATCCAGCTTATTGCGGCGAGATTAAATTGCCGATGCGCTCTCTAAAAACATTGCCTTTAGATGAACGCAAAGTTATTGCCCGACGCGCAGCCATGGAGTTAGTGCCGATGGCTATTACCAATCTTGGCATAGGCATGCCGGAAGGCGTAGCATTAGTGGCTAATGAGGAGGGGATAGGCAATCACTTGCGTCTTACCGTCGAGAGCGGTCCAGTGGGCGGGGTGCCTGCGGGAGGCTTGAGCTTTGGCTGTGCAACAAATCCCGACGCAATTATCGACCAAGGCTACATGTTCGATTTTTACGACGGCGGCGGTTTGGACGTGGCCTTCCTCGGTCTTGCGCAATGCGACAGCATGGGTAACGTCAACGTCAGCAAATTTGGCCCCAAGGTGCCTGGCGCAGGTGGGTTTATCAATATCACGCAAAACGCAAAAAAAGTAGTTTTCTGCGGCACTTTTACCGCCTGCGAGCTGAAAATTGACATTGCCGACGCCAAACTGCACATCACCCAGGAAGGCACGCACAAAAAGTTCGTTCCTCTAGTGGAGCATGTGACATTTAGCGGTGAGTACGCGCAAGAACATGGCAAAAAAGTCCTCTATGTTACTGAAAGAGCTGTCTTCTGCCTTGGCAAGGAAGGTCTCGTCTTGGAAGAAATCGCACCGGGGGCAGATCTGCAGCGCGACATTCTAAGCCTTATGGATTTCAAACCCATTATCAGCCCTCATCTCAAAGTGATGGATGAACGCATCTTTAAGCCGGAAACGATGGGACTTAAACTAGAATAATTATAAAAGGAGGAGAAGCCAAATGCGTCTCAAAGACAAAGTAGCGCTCATCACCGGTGGTGCGCGTGGAATCGGGGAGTTCACGGCTAAGTGCTTCAGCCGGGAAGGAGCCATAGTAGTTGCGGCGGATGTCAATGAAGATGACATCAACAGAGTCGTTGCCGAAATCATCGGGGCCGGCGGAAAAGCTATCGGCTTAAAAGTTGACGTGACCAATCGCGCCATGGTTGATGCGATGGTCAATACGACCGTCTCTGTCTACGGTAAAATTGATATTCTCATCAATAATGCCGGCATTACGGCAGATAACACCCTGCTTAAAATGACAGAAGCTGAATTTGATCGAGTCTTAAACGTCAATCTCAAGGGAGTTTTCCATTGTGGCCAAGCAGTCGCCGCCGTAATGGTAGAAAAAGGCAATGGGGGAGTCATCCTTAACGCCTCTTCGATAGTAGGCATTTATGGCAACTTTGGACAGACGAACTACGCCGCCACAAAATGGGGCGTCATTGGCATGACCAAGTCTTGGGCCAAAGAACTGGGCCGCAACGGCATCCGCGTAAACGCCGTCGCCCCCGGCTTCATTGTTACACCGATGACAGAAAAAATGCCCGATAAAGTACTCGAAATGATGAAAGATAAATCTGCTCTCAAATCACTTGGCTATGCTGAAGATATCGCTAATGCCTACTTGTTCCTTGCCTCGGACGAGGCTCGCTTTATCACCGGCACAGTGCTCAGCGTCGATGGAGGCTTAGTTCTCTGACCGCCTAACCAGACATCTTATGAGCAGGGATATATTTAGAAACTTATAAATCCTGTATAGCAGAAGATCTCACTCACACTCCTGAAAAAGCTCCGAGTTGTAAAAATAGCGCTAAGACCAAAGTAGATAAAGCTGAACAGTCCAAAGCTAAGCAGCAGACCGAGCAAGAGAAAAACACCATCTCTGTTTAACAGTCCGGTGCCTAGTAACAGTACAGCAAAAGCTGGCAAAGTATTCATAAAAGGCAAAGGCGTCAAAAGAATAACGCCCAAAAGAACGATGGTTACGGCAACCAAACGGAGCACAAATAGCTTTTCCATAAATAACCAACGTGGAGACGAAAAGCGCTCCAGTGTTTTAAAAAATCTGACACTCCGATCGCGTAACTTGTGTGCTGTTTGTTCGGGGAGATGATAGTTTCTGACTCGCTGCGGCAACCAAGGCGAAGTGAGGCCAAGCAGCATCTGTCCGCCAAAAAGGATATAGATAAAACCGATTGTTGCTGCTGAACCAGGAGGCAAAAGCGGAAAAAGCGTCGGCAGAGCCAGAATAACGAATAATAAGCCAAAGCCACGCTCAGCAATGCGGTTCATTATCTCTCCAAGGGAAAGTGAACCATAATTGTCAACATCGAGCGCTGACTGCAGCACATCAGATAAAAGTTTATTCTGTTCGCTCAGGAAAACCACCCCTGCAAAATTTTCATTATCTTATCTTCTCCATTTTTCTGCAAAATTCCTTTATCTGTACTGTAAATCCAAGATTTTATTGGAGAGCTGCGAGTCTATTGTCCATCCGAAGCCGTCACTGCGAACGCTAACAGCCCCGTGCAGGTCGGTACGATAGATGGTCATTTTTTTTTGCTGCAAAAGCATAAGCGCGTCTTCATGCGGATGACCGTAAGTATTGCGTCCCACAGAAATAACGGCCACTTGGGCACCGACTGCCGCCAAAAAAGCTTCTGACATGGCTCGGCGGCTGCCATGATGAGGTACCTGCAGAACTGCGGCAGACAAATTTTCCGGTTGTAGTCGCACCAACCGCTCCAGCGCCTCATGCTCCCCGTCAGACGTAAATAAGATTGAAAACTCACTAAAAATCAGCCGCTTTATCAGCGCATTGTTGTTAACATCATCAACGGTATAACTGAATTTTTCAGGCGGCGGCGACAATACCTCGAGCACCACATCTTCCCCTAGCAGCAAACGGTCCCCGCCAGCTAAAACCATCACCGGAATCGGTGCGGCAGCAAGCTTATCCTTAACGGCCAAGAAAGATGCCGTATCATCTCTCTCGCCATTGCTGGCAAAACGCCTGACAGCAATGCCTGACAAGATCGCCGGTATGCCACCATGGTGATCTTCTGAGGGATGGGTCAAAACAAGTAAATCTAGACTTGTAACTCGACGGTTTCGCAGGTAAGGCAACACTATCCTCTCTCCGGGGTCGAAGGTGCCGCCGCGTCGACCTCCGGCATCCAATAAAATATTCTTCCCTTCCGGCGTGCGGATAAATACCGACAAACCTTGTCCTACATCTAAAAACACAACTTCCAGCTGCCGGCTGGCAATGCTAGGAAGCAAACCTGTTATAAGAGGGAACGAAACATACATATTCAAAAGCAATAAAGCTGTCAAGGCAAGTCTCGCCCGCGACCAGGCGATTTTAACACCACATACAAACAGGCAGAGCAGAAGAACATACAATCCCCATATGCCCGGGTGCAGCGGCGGCGGCACTACCGCCGCACCCGGAAGTGCTGCCAATAGTTTTGGCCCTTCGTTTAACGCCAACAAAACCGGATAAATTGCATAGCAAAATGGAGCTGCCAACAGCGGAGAGAATATACTCGCGCCTATAACTGCTAAGCCTAGTCCCATAACTGCGCCAACTAACGGAACAAACAATAAATTTGCCGGGACTGAGAAAAGCGGCAACAAAGCAAAAAGGGTAAGCTGTAGCGGCAGCACCGCTGCTTGCGCTCCTATAGTAACAGAAATAGGACCATTCAGAAAACGAGGCAAACGAGAAAAATATGGCAGCAAGCGAGGTGAAAGCAGTAAAATACCAAGAGAAGCTAAAAAAGAAAATTGAAACGATAAGTTAAATAGCCAGTGCGGTCGAAAAAACAACATCAAAAGCGCTGCCGCCGCCAAGGCCAATACTCCGTCACTCTCGCGTCCAAGCTGACGTGCGCCCATCACCAGCCAGAGCATAATAGCCGCCCGCCAGACCGGCGGCTCACCGCCTGTCAATAGCAGATACGCCAAAACTAAAGCGGCTGCCAAAACAGCCCCCACTGCTTTCCGGCGTATGCGCCTGGTAAGCAGCAAGGCAAAAGCCGCCACAAAAGCAGTATGCAGCCCCGATACCGACAAAAGATGTGTTATGCCAAGGCGCCGGTACGCTTCTTCTGTTTCCACGGCCAAGTGCTCTGTCTCTCCCAAAAGCAAGCCAAGAGCCAATCCGGCTTCTTGCGGCGGCAGCCAGCGGAGCAATGCTTCCTCAACACGCTGCCGCGCTGCCGCGGCGGCACTGAGCCAAAAATAGCCGCCTCTGCCAGGCAAAAGCTCCACGGCTGAACCGTCCGTAGTTAAGAGGGCTGCCACCCCTTCCCCCGCTAGAAAAGCTGCATAATTGAACCCGCCGGGAGTTCTCTGACCTGCCGGGGCAACTAATTCTCCGGATAATCTAAGGCGTTGTCCATAGCTAATAGTCAATGTCGGAGGCAGACGAAAAATCCTGACGCGTATCATGGTGCCCAACGTTGAAGCGTCTTCTCCAACGAGAGCTGCTTCTTCAACCTTAAAGAGAAAAGCAACACTTTGACTGTCTCTGCTGTCTATACGATGAACATAGCCAGACAAGATAACTTGCCGCCCCAGGAGTTCTCTCAGGGGAGCGTAGATTTCCCGTTCCGCCAACTGGAAGCTGAGCACTCCCAATAACAAAAACAAAGGCAGTACGAATGCTCCGAGCGGTCGCTGCCGAACATATAAGTACACCAGAAAAACAGCGTGAGAAAATGTTAAGCCTGCTGACCAAATCAGAGGGTGAGGCCAGGTTCTAGCTAAGGCAATACCTGCGGCAAAAGCCGCAGCGAGCAACGGCAATGCCGTCACCGTCTGCCGTCCGCTGCTCCTTTGCTCTTCAATGGACGGTAGCATACTCGCGCAACGCCTCCACAGTCTTAACGCCTATGCCGCTGACACGAGCCAAATCCTCAATCTGCCTAAACGGCCCGTTCTTTTCTCGCTCACGAACAATAGCGCCTGCCCTGGCCGGACCTATGCCCGGCAGTTCTTCCAATTGAGCAGCGGTCGCGTTGTTAATATTTATCCGGCCGTCCTGAGGCGGCATTACTTCGCTCTCTCCCTCTTGCACATTAGCACTCGGTACAATTATTTTCCTGCCGTCAAACAATGCTTCAGCCAAATTTAAGGCGTGGACATTAGCCTCCGGCAACGCACCGCCTGCTTTGGCAATCGCTTCAAACACTCGCGAACCTTCCGGCAACGTAAAAACACCCGGGTTTTTCACAGCACCGGCTACATGCACAACAATCTTTTTTTCTTCCCCAGGCGCTTGCTGCTCCGACGGCTCCGCTGCTTGCTCCAGCACAATTTCCGGCTCATTGTCCGGCAAGAGCACAAAACGTAACAACAAACCGGCAATCAGCAAGCCGGCCAAGAAAAGAGCACCCAACAACTCACGGCGTTGAAAAACAAACACTAAGAACGCCTCCAGAAAAGTTTGCAAGAACTCTTCCACATCGAGCGCCCAATTCCTGCCTAAAAAACCAAATTATGACATTTTTCTTAGAAATCCTTAGTCTTCCCTCTTGCATTACATCCTAAGACTCTTTTTATCTTACGTCGGCTCATTGTAAACCGGTGCCGGTTGAGTCCATCCTTTTGCTTTTCCATACTTGAGTAGTTTATCGTAAAGACTCATCTCGTTTAATAGTATTCGCGTAAACATTTTGCGTAATTTATCGTTCATCTCGGTCTGCACTACCGCCCTTAAGTGGAGATCCTGCGCTTCCTGCAAGCCAGTCAAAATACTGCGGAACATGAATACATCTTCAAAAACCTCTGGATCAATTGGTATCCTTGTAGAGGCAGGCGGTCTTCCCGGCAGCACTATTTCAAACTTTGTCATAAGATTTTCTAACATTTTGATTTCTTCTGAAAGAGATTGAACACCTAAAGTAATGATCACAACTAATTCGGGGTCATGAATTAATGATTTATACGTACTTGTCAAATGCAATTGATCGTACCTTTGATTTAAATGATCCCAGAGATGAAACGCTTCTGAAACCAATAACTGTTCAGATTTTTGTGGTTTGTGTATCTTATATGTTGGCGGAGGATCTTGCCATCCCTTTAATCTACCGTATTTTATAAATTCCTCAAAATTCTTGAGTGTATCTTTAAGACGGTGCTGCAGCCTACGCCTTAACATATCGTTTGTAGAAGATGTGCGTATAGACCGGCTTAATTTAAATAAATCATCTCCCAGGCGTCGGTAAACATTGCGAAAAATGTAACGATCAGAAAATTCCTCTACAATCGCTGAGGTCTTAAAGTCTACTGGAGGCTGATGTGAAGTTTTTATATTATATCGGATTGCCTCCTTTTCCATCATATTAAGCTCATCCTCTAGACCCTTAAGATGTCTATCAAGCATCCAGTTTAAATCTTTATCGTGGACAAAATTCTTTAATAGCTTAATGTCTGCTAGGCTCTCATAACCTGAACTCAATAGCTCCCATATATTCCATACTTCTTCAATATCGACTACTTTATTTTTCGAGCCCACTTTTTTGAGCAACATTGGCATATCTTTCCCCCCCAGCATAGTTATTTATCGCGGTTATAGCTTTTACTATTATACCCATAATTTCATATATATTTTTACTGCCTTACCTCCTCTGCACCTTTCTCATGTTCAGTGTGCCACGAGTTTACACTGTTTATCAAATTGAGTACGGTTCAGACAGTATATGATCTGCTCTTCCAAGACAAACTAAAAAGCCTATAATCTTGCAAAGCTGGAGATTATCACGTTTGACCGGACAAGGCAGGAGTATTATGATGCAAAGAAAGGTGGAGGAAATTGGACAACAACCAGGGTATAAACGAACACAGCAAAGAGAAGCAGCTTGCTGATTTCCGCGTTGACCACAGCGGTGAGATCCTGACAACAAACCAGGGTGTGAGAGTTTCGCACACTGACGATTCCCTGAAAGCTGGTTCGCGCGGGCCCACTCTGATGGAGGACTTCCATTTCCGTGAGAAGATGATGCATTTCGACCATGAACGGATTCCCGAACGTGCGGTTCATGCACGCGGATTTGGCGCGCACGGTTATTTCCAGGTCTACGAGCCAATGACAGAGTATACCAAAGCGGAGTTTTTGCAGGACCCAAATGTAAAAACTCCAGTATTTGTGCGTTTTTCCACAGTGGTGGGTTCCCGAGGCTCGGCTGATACGGTACGCGACGTTCGGGGCTTTGCCACCAAGTTCTACACTGGAGACGGCAACTACGATTTGGTGGCCAATAACATCCCTGTGTTCTTTATTCAGGACGCCATTAAATTCCCGGACGTGATCCATGCCATAAAGCCGGAGCCGCATAATGAGATTCCCCAGGCATCATCCGCACATGATACATTCTGGGACTTTGTGGTAAGTACGCCGGAAACAGCGCACATGGTCATGTGGCTGATGTCCGACAGGGCAATTCCCAGAAGCTTTCGCATGATGGAAGGCTTTGGCGTGAACACCTTTCGCTTTGTAAACGACCAAGGCAAAGCCCGCTTTGTAAAGTTCCACTGGAAGCCCAAGTTGGGCGTCCATTCCCTCGTCTGGGATGAAGCGCAGAAAATTGCAGGCAAAAGCCCGGATTTCCACCGCCGTGACCTGTGGGACGCCATTGAAATGGGCGATTATCCGGAATATGAACTAGGTGTTCAGATGCTGGATGAGGAAAGCGAATTCAAATTTGATTTTGACATCCTGGACGCAACGAAAATCTGGCCGGAAGAACAAGTTCCCGTCAAAATCATCGGCAAGATGGTACTCAACCGTAATGTCGACAACTTCTTTGCG
>Ga0208609_100556_pt1 | contig 13810 bp, 14 predicted proteins | sample SubbioR11_8A_Apr_FD_184813 | JGI IMG/M metagenome (GOLD analysis project Ga0208609, IMG submission 184813) | Serpentinite rock and fluid subsurface biosphere microbial communities from McLaughlin Reserve, California, USA - CR11_8A_Apr (SPAdes) | ecosystem: Environmental > Terrestrial > Deep...
CATCGTCACCGACGACGACATCGACATCCGCGACTGGAAGGAAGTCGTCTGGGCGATGACCACCCGCATGGATCCGGTGCGCGACACGACCCTGGTCGACTCGACGCCGATCGACTACCTCGACTTCGCCTCGCCGGTGTCGGGGCTGGGCGGCAAGCTCGGCCTCGATGCGACCCACAAATGGCCCGGCGAGACGCGCCGCGAGTGGGGCCGCCCGATCGCCATGGAGCCCGCCGTCCAGGCCCGCGTGGCCGAGCTGTTCGACGCCGTGATGCAGCCGCTCTCGGCGGCCGGCTGAGCTTGCGGCCGCGGGTGTCAATCGGCGCTTGTACCGGGCTTGCGCCGGCGCGGGCATCGCGGTATCTTCGGCTTGCCTGCCGAGAGCAGGCATACCGAGTCGGCGCAGTCTTCTGCGTCGCAGAGGCGCCGAACCTCATCTCTTTGGTCGCCTCGAATGGCGGCGCAAGCCGCCCGCCCCTCCCGGCTCCGGCCTGGAGGGGTTCGTTTTTTGCGGCCCGCGCCCAGCGCGACGGGCGCAAGCCGCGCGCGGAACTTTCGCTGTCTCTGCGGTGACTCAAGACAGATGAAAACAGGAATCGATACGATCACGCTCGGCGGCGGCTGCTTCTGGTGCCTCGACGCCGTCTTTGCGCAGGTCGAGGGCGTGCTCGCCGTCGAATGCGGCTACAGCAACGGCCATGTCGAGCAGCCCAGCTACGCGCAGGTCTGCAGCGGCCGCAGCGGGCACGCCGAGGTCGTGCGCGTGGCCTACGACCCGCAGCACATCGGGCTGCCGGCGCTGCTCGACATCTTCTTTGCGATCCACGACCCGACCACGCCCGACCGCCAGGGCCACGACGTCGGTCCGCAGTACCGCTCGGGCATCTACCTGCACGACGAGGCGCAGCGGGCGCCGGCGCGCGCGGCCATCGAGCGGGCCCAGGCCGCGCACGGCCCCCCGGTGGTCACCGAGCTGCTGCCGCTGGCCAACTACTGGCGCGCCGAGGACGAGCACCAGCGCTACTTCGAGCGCCACCCCGGGCAGGGCTACTGCCAGGTGGTGATCGCGCCCAAGCTCGCCGCTTTCCGGCGCGACTTCGCCGCCCGGCTGCGGCCGCCCGGTGCGGCCCTGCCCGGCAGCCGCTGATGCTGTCGCTGCTGGGCCTGCGCCACGCCTACCGCGGCGGGCCGACGCTGGTCTTCCCCGACCTCGAGGTCGGGCAGGGTGCGCGGGTGCTGCTGCGCGGCGCCTCGGGCAGCGGCAAGTCGACGCTGCTGGCGATCGTCGCGGCGCTGCTGACGCCGGCGGCCGGGCGGGTGGTCGCCGCCGGCGCCGACCTGCTCGCCCTGAGCCCGCGCCAGCGCGACGCCTGGCGGGGCGCGCACCTGGGCTTCGTGCCGCAGCGGCTGCACCTGAGCGAGAGCCTCGACGTCACGCACAACCTCGCGCTGCCCTACGTCGCCGCCGGCGAGGCGGTCGACGGCGGGCGCATCGCCGCGCTGCTGCAGCGCCTGGGCCTGGCCGGCCTGGGCCGGCGCCGGCCGCATGAGCTGAGCGTCGGCCAGGCCCAGCGGGTGGCGCTCGCGCGTGCGCTGCTGCGCCGGCCGCAACTGCTGCTGGCCGACGAGCCGACCGCCAGCCTCGACGACGCCCAGGCCGGCGAAGCGGTCGCGCTGCTGGCCGAGGCCGCCGCCGAGCAGGGCGCGACGCTGGTCGTCGCGACCCACGACGCGCGCGTCGCCGCGGCGCTGGCCGGCGCGCTCGAGCTGCGCCTTGCCGCCGGCGGCGGCGGGGCGGCGCGATGAGGCTCGCCGCCCTGGCCTGGCGCTGGCTGTGGGCGCGCCCGCTGGTGGCCGCGCTCAACCTCGCGCTGCTGGCGCTGGGGCTGGGCGCGATCAGCTTCGTGCTGCTGGTCAGCGAGCAGGTCGAGCACGGCGTGCAGCGCGAGCTCGCCGGCATCGACCTGGTCGTCGGCGCCGAGGGCAGCCCGCTGCAGCTGATCCTCGCGGGCGTCTTCCACATCGACTCGCCGACCGGCAACATCCCGCTGGCCGCGGTCGACCAGTTGCGCGAGCACCCGCTGGTCGCGACCGTCGTGCCGCTGTCGCTGGGCGACAACCTGCAGGGCTTTCGCATCGTCGGCACGACCCCCGACTACCTGGGGCTCTACGGCGCGCGGCTGGCCAGCGGCCGCCTCTGGCAGGCGCCGCTCGAGGCCGTGCTCGGCGCCGACGTCGCCGCCGCCACCGGCAAGACGCTGGGCGCGCGTTTCGTCGGCGTGCACGGGCTCGGCCACGGTGGCCATGTGCACGGCGATTTTCCGTACACCGTCACCGGCGTGCTCGCGCGCTGCGGCTGCGTGCTCGACCGCCTGGTGCTGACCTCGCTGGAGTCGGTCTGGCAGGTCCATGAAGTCGGCATGGCGCTCGACGACTACGACCGCGCGGTGCTCGCCGCCGAGCGCGAGGTCACGCTGCTGCTGGTCACGTACCGCTCGCCGCTGGCTGCGGCGACGCTGCCGCGCTGGGTCAACGCGCAGGCCGAGCTGCAGGCGGCGTCGCCGGCGCTCGAATCGGCGCGGCTGATGCAGCTCGTCGGCGTCGGCACCGAGGTCCTGCGCGGGCTCGGCGTGGCGATGGTGCTGGTGGCCGCGCTCTCGGTCTTCGTCGCGCTGACCCACGCGGTGCGCGAGCGTGCGGCCGACCTCGCGATGCTGCGCATGCTCGGCGCGCCGCCGCGCCGGGTCGCCGCGCTGCTGGCCGCCGAGGCCTCGTGGCTGGCCTTGCTCGGGCTCGCGCTGGGGCTGGCGCTGGGCCATGGCTTGACACATTTGCTAGGCTGGTATCTGGCGCAGCAGCGCTCGCTGGTGGTCACCGGCGCCTGGCTCAGCGGGTCGACGCTGTGGCTGGTCGGCGCGGCCTTCGTGCTGGCCTGGCTGGCCGCGGCCTGGCCGGCCTGGCGCGCGGCCCGGCTCGACGTCACGCGGCTGCTGCAACCGCTGCGTTGAACCCGTGTACCCTGGAGGATCCCGCGATGAACACCCGTCTGTCCTCACTGCTGGCCGCGCTGGCGCTGGCGCTGGCGCTGGCCGCCGGCGCGGCCGGCGCGACGCCCGCTGGGGCGCCTGCGGCCGCGGCCGCGCCGTTGTCCGAGCATGTGCGCCAGGACATCCAGCGCCACCGCGCGATGTCGGTGGCGCACGACAACGCCGCGCGCTGCCTCGAGGCCGGTCGCAACAAGGACGAATGCCACGAGCGCCTGCGCGCCGAGTGCCGCGGGCTGGCGGTCGGCCGCTATTGCGGCATGCGCCACCAGCATTGAGCCACCGGGTGCAACCATGCACAGCGCCCCGGTGACGCCGATCGCACGGCGGCGGCTGCTGGTGCTGGCCCTGGCGCCGGCGCTGGCCGGCGCCGCTGCGCTGCTGACCGCACCGGCGGCGCTGCGCGCCCAGCCGGCCGCCGGCGCGCATCCGCCAGGGCAGGGGCCGGGCTTTCACGACCCGCGCAGCGCCTTCGCGCCGCTGCGCGAGCGCGAGGGCGTCGTGTCCTGGCGCCTGCTGACGGCGGTGACGACGCGGGTGCGCGGCAACCGCGTCGTGCCGACCTTCCCCGAGGGCGTGCGCGCGCTCGACGGCCGCACGGTGCGCATCGAGGGCTTCATGCTGCCGCTCGAGCCGGGGCGGCCACAGCGGCATTTCCTGCTGTCGGCGGTGCCGACCACCTGCCCGTTCTGCGTCCCGGCCGGCCCCGAGGGGCTGGTCGAGGTCTTCGCCAGCACGCCGGTGCGCTACACGGTCGACGCCATCACCGTCGAGGGCCGCTTCCGCTCGATGACGCAGGACCGCTATGGCCTGTTCTACCGGCTCGACGACGCCGCCGAGGCGCGCTGAGCCGCGCGGCGGATCCCCGTTTGGGGGGGAGCGCGGCGCCACGCCGCGTCGATACACTGCCGGGCTTCGACCGCCGCGCCCCATGGACGCCCCCCGCCGCCCCACGGTCCGGTTGCCGCCGGTGCCCACCGCGCTGCGCCGCAGCGGCCGCATCGGCGTCTTCGAGCGCGACCTGCGCAGCGGCGCGGGGCGCTGGGACGCCGGCATGTTCGCGCTCTACGGCTTCGAGCCGGTGGGCGGCGTGCCCCCGCTCGAGGCCACGCTGGCGCGGGTGCACGAGGACGACCGCGAGCGCGTGCTGGCCTTCCATGCCGAGCTGCGCGCGGGCCGGCGCGCGCATGGCGACACGCGCTTTTGCCTGCGCCACGGCGACGGCCGCCGGGTCCACCTGCGCGCCTACGTCGACGTGCATTTCGACGAGCAGGGCGCGCCGCAACTGCTGCGCGGCGTGCTGATCGACGAGACCGACACTGCGGCCGAGGTGCAGGCCGCGCGCGAGCGCAGCGCGCAACTCGCCCAGGCCATCGCGCTGGCCGACCTGACCGTCTGGCGGGTCGACCTGGCGACGCGGCAGCTGCATGTCGACGCCGCCGACTCGCGGCTGCGCGGCCAGCACCTGCCGCAGGAGGGCTTCGCGCTCGAGGACGTGCGCCGCCTGGTCCACCCCGACGACCTGGCCCAGGTGCGTGCCTCGTTCGACGAGGCGCTGCGCAGCCACGCACCGGTCGACGTCCTGCTGCGCTGCCGCGATGTCGAGGCCGACCTCGGCGGCGACATCGACCGCTACCTCGCCAGCGCCGCGCTGCGCGCGGCCGACGTCCGCTGGCGCTGGCTGCTCACGCGCCGCGCCGCCGCGCGCGACGCCCAGGGCCGGCCGACGCAGTTGCACGGCATCACGATCGACCTCACCGAGCTGGTCGCCGAGCGCGAGCGGGCGGCGGCGCAGAGCCAGCGGCTGGCGACCATCACCGACGCCGCCGGCATCGGCACCTTCAGCCGCGACATCGACAGCGGCGAACTGAGCTGGAGCGCGACCCAGCGCGAGCTCTACGGCCTGCTGCCCGATGACCCGCTGCCGAACTGGGCCGAGTACCTCGAGCGCCATGTCCACCCCGAGGACCGCGCCCGCCTGGCCGTCGAGGTCGAGCGCGCCGACGCCAGCGGGCAGGCGGTGCGGCACCACGACTTCCGCATCCGCGCCGCCGACGGCCGCGAGCGCTGGATCTACGCCTGGAGCGGGCGCGAGGCGCGCGCGGGCCGGCGCTGGGCGTTCGGGGTCCATGTCGACGTCACCGACCGCCATGTCGCCGAGGCCGAGCGGCGCCAGCGCGAGCGCCTGGAGCAGGCCGCGCGTGCGCAGGCCGCGCTGCTCGCCCGCGTCAGTCACGAGCTGCGCACGCCGATGAACGCGGTGCTCGGCTTCGCCGAGGTGCTCGCCGGCGACCGCGCGCGCCACCCGCTCGATGCGGTGCAGGCCGGGCGGGTCGAGAGCATCCGGCACGCCGGGCGGCACCTGCTGTCGCTGATCGACGACCTGCTCGAGCTCGCCGCCGTCGACGCGGCCGACCGCGAACCGCAATGCCAGCCGGTCGCGCTGGCGACGGTGGCCGCGCAGGCGCTGCCCTGGGTGAGCACGCTGGCCGCGCAGCACGGCGTGCACATCGAGGCGCCGGTGCGGCTGGCCGGCACCGTGCGCGCCGACCCGCGCGGCCTGCTGCAGGTCACGAGCAACCTGCTGACCAACGCCGTCAAGTACAACCGGCGCGGCGGCCGCGTCTGGCTCGACAGCCGCCGGCGCACCCGCGGCGGCCAGCGTGGCTGGCTGCTGGTCGTCGGCGACAGCGGGCGCGGCCTCAGCGCCGAGCAGCGCGCGCGCCTGTTCCAGCCCTTCGAGCGGCTGGGTGCCGAGCTCGAGGGCATCGCCGGCAGCGGCATCGGGCTGGCCATCGTGCAGCGGCTGGTCGAGCGCATGGGCGGCAGCATCGAGGTCGACAGCACGCCCGGCAGCGGCAGCGAGTTCTGCGTCTGGCTGCCGGCCACCGGCGAGGCCTCGGCCGGGCAGGCCGCGACCGCGGCGGTGCCGCCGCCGCGCGCTGCAGCGGCCGGCTCGGCGCCGCTGACCGTGCTGTGCATCGAGGACAACGCCGTCAACTGCTCGCTGATCGAAGCCCTGTTCGCGATGCGCCCGCAACAGACCGTGCTGCGCATGGCCGCCGACGGCGCGAGCGGGCTGGCGCTGGCGCGGGCCGAGCCGCCCGACCTGCTGCTGCTCGACATGCAACTGCCCGACCTGCACGGCCTCGAGGTGCTGCGCCGCTTGCGCACCGACCCACGCACCGCCGGCTGCACGGTGATCGGACTGTCGGCCAACGTGCTGCCCGAGGACATCCAGGCGGCGCTGGCCGCCGGCTGCGACGACTACTGGACCAAGCCGATCGACGTGCCGCGCTTCCTGGCCGGCATCGACGCGCAGATCGCCCGCCGCACCGGCATGGGGTGACGGCTCAGGGCGCCAGCCGTTCGCGCACCCAGCCGTCGCCCTCGCGCCGGTAGCGCAGGCGGTCGTGCAAGCGGCTCGGGCGGCCCTGCCAGAACTCCCAGGCCTCGGGCTGCAGCCGGTAGCCGCCCCAGTGCGGCGGGCGCGGCGGGCGCAGCGCGTGGCGCGCCGCGTACATCGCCGCCTGCGTCACCAGCACGCTGCGCGAGGCGATGACCTGGCTCTGCGGCGAGGCCCAGGCGCCGATGCGCGAGTCCAGCGGCCGGCTGTGGAAGTACGCGTCGGACTCCGCGGCCGTGGTGCGCTCGACACGGCCCTCGATGCGCACGACGCGTTCGAGTTCGACCCAGTGGAACTGCAGCGCGGCCTGCGGGTTGGCCGCCAGCTCGCGGCCCTTGCGGCTGTCGTAGTTGGTGTACCAGACGATGCCGCGCTCGTCGTAGCCCTTGATCAGGACCACTCGCGTCGAGGGCCGGCCGGCGGCGTCGACGGTGGCCAGGGTCATCGCGTTGGGCTCGGGCAGCTCGCCCTCGATGGCCTGGCTCAGCCAGCGGTGGAACTGGGCCAGCGGGTCGGCCGCGGCGGCGGCTTCGTCGAGCGCGGCCCGCTCGTAGCTCTTGCGCAAGGCAGCGATGCGGGGGTCCATCTGGCTAGCATACCTACGCCGGCGCCGATCCGGCGGGGTGTTGCGAAACTGGGGACAGGAAAGGCCCTAAGGACTGGGCCTTAGGTAGACGACCCGGTTGCCGGCGCCACCGGCCCGACGCGATGCTCGGTCGGTCGCTTCAACGCCGACCGCGGCCCCCCCGGGATGTCCTCGCTTCGACCCGTCGTCCTCGTGCTGGGCTGCAGTGCCCGCAGCGCGCGCGTCGCCGGCGCGGGCGACGGCGCGGGTGATGGCGTCCTGGCCCAGGCCATCGCCTGCGCGCGCGCCAGTGCGCTGCCGCTGCTGGCCGTGGTCGGGGCCTCGCTGATGCCGCTGGCGCTGGCCCACCTGCCGGTGCGCGACGTGCTGCCGCTGCCCGACGGCTGCGGCCTGGGCGCGGCGATCGCCGCCGGCGTCGCCGCGCGCGTCGATGCGCCCGGCTGGGTCATCCTGCCGGCGACGCGGCCGCTGGCCCAGCCGGCGACGCTGGCCGCGGTCGCGCGCGCCCTGGCGCAGCACCCGGTGGCCTACGCGCAGCACCAGGGCCGGCCGGGCCGGCCGGTCGGCTTCGCCGCCGAGCTGTATTCCGAGCTGGTGCAGCTCGACGGCAACGACGGCGCGCGCCGCCTGCTCGCGCGCTACCCCTCGGTCGGGGTCGACGTCGACGACCCCGGCACGCTACCCGAGCCCGGCGTGACCGACGGCCTGACGCTGCTGCGCGCGGTGGCCGCCGGCACCGCGGGGCGCAGCCACCACTGACGCGGCGCGCGCGCCCTCGGCGGCGAGCAGGCCGTGGCGGCGCGCCAGCGCGACCAGCCGCTCGAGCTCGGCGTCGACGATGCCGTGGCGGCGCAGCGCCTGCGCGGTCTGCACCAGGTAGTCGAGGGTGCTGCCACAGGCCCCGCGGGCCTCGCGCAGTGCGCTCAGCAGCGCCTCGTCGCCGAGCCGGCCGGTGTAGTTCGGGCTGCGCCGGCTCAGCGTGAAGGCCAGCGCCGGCACCACGCCCTGCGCCGTGCGGCAGGGCAGCCAGCGCGGGTCGTAGACGCCGGTGGCCATCTCGCGCGCCCACAGCCGCTCCAGTTCCTCGCTCGCGCGCCGGGCGGTAACGCGGTAGGCCAGACCACGGCAGGCCCCGCCCGGCAGCAGCGCGCAGACCAGACCGGGGCGCTCGGGCGTGCCGCGGTTGATTCGCGAGACCATGCGCAGTGCCCGGTGGTAGCCCTGCACCATCGCGGGGCGGCGCTCGTCGGGGTCGAGTTCGGGCCGCCAGATCAGCGAGGCATAGCCGAATACCCACAGGTCGCCGCTGCCGCCCCACTGCGCGCGCACGCGCTGCAGCAGCTGGTGCGGGTCACGGGGGCGGGGGCAGGTGCGGGACATCATTGCAGCGGGCCAGGGCGGGGGCACTGAGCTTTCCAACGCGCCAGCCGCGGGGTTCGTGGACACGATCGCAGACGGTTTGACGATGTAATCCGGTTTCCGCAGAATCCGTAGCCTGGTTACACCCTGGTATCGACCCGATGCGCTTCGAATTTACCGGCCACGGCCCCGTCATGCCGGTCATCGTGCTCGATCGCACGCAGGACGCGTTGCCGCTGGCGCGCGCGCTGGTCGCCGGCGGCGTGCGGCTGCTCGAAGTGACGCTGCGCAGCCCGGCGGCGCTGCCCGGCATCGAGGCCATCGCGCGCGAGCTGCCGGCGGCGGTCGTCGGCGCCGGCACCGTGCTGTCGGGCGCCGATGCGCGCGCCGCGCGCGCGGCCGGGGCCCGCTTTGCCGTCAGCCCCGGTTACAGCCCGGCGCTGGGCGCGGCCTGCCGCGACCTCGGCCTGCCGCTGCTGCCCGGGGTGGCCACGGCCAGCGAGGTCATGCAGGCGCGCGGCGACGGTCATGCGCTGCTGAAGTTCTTCCCGGCGGCGGCCGCCGGCGGCCTCGAGATGCTGCGCGCGCTGGCCGGGCCGTTTCCCGACGTCGCGTTCTGCCCGACCGGCGGCATCACGGCGGCCAACGCGCCGGACTACCTGGCCCTGCCCAACGTCGCGCTGGTCGGCGGCTCGTGGCTGGCGCCGGCCGCGGCCGTGGCCGCGGGCGACTGGGACCGCATCACGGCGCTGGCCCGCGCGGCGGCCGCGTTGCGCGGCTGACAACCGTCGGCGGGCGGCGCCGGGCGCGCGCACTGAGCCTCAGCCCCGCTCGGCCATCGCCTGACCCATGCGCACCGGCCGGCCCGGCGCCCACCGCGGGTCGAAGACCAGCGGCCCCGGCGGCAGCAGCAGCACGACCGTCGAGCCGAGCAGGAAGCGGCCCAGCTCGGCGCCCTGGGGCAGCTGCAGCGCGTCGGCGCCGTCGTAGTGCCAGTGGCGCGGCGTGCCCGGGCGCGGCGGGTTGACCACGCCGTGCCAGACGGTGGCCATGCTGCCGACCACGGTCGCGCCGACCAGCACCAGCACGAAGGGCCCGTGCTCGCCCTCGAACCGGCAGACGACGCGCTCGTTGCGCGCGAACAGCCCGGGCAGCGCGCGCGCCGTCGTCGGGTTGACCGAGTACAGCGCGCCCGGCACATGGGTCATCGACACCAGCCGGCCGGCTGCCGGCATGTGGATGCGGTGGTAGTCCTTCGGGCTCAGGTACAGCGTCGCGTAGTGGCCGCCGGCGAAGCGCTCGGCGAGCGCGGCATCGCCGCCGAGCAGCGCGCTGGCGCTGTAGTCGTGGCCCTTGGCCTGCACCAGGCGCCCGCCGTCGAGCGCACCGAACTGGCTGATCGCGCCGTCGACCGGGCAGATCCAGGCCGCGCTCGCGAGCGGCCGCGCGCCGGGCGCGAGCGCGCGCGTGAAGAAGTCGTTGAAGCAGCGGTAGCGCGCCGGATCGGGCTCGGCGGCCTCGCTCAGGTCGACGCCGTAGCGGCGCACGAACCAGCCGATCACGGCGGCGGTCGCGCGGCCGCCCTCGGCCTGGGCGAGGCGGCCCAGCAGCCGCGTCAGCGCGCGCTTGGGCAGCAGGTGTTGGGCGAGGACGGCGAGGCGGTCGGACATGGGAACATCGCGGCGCCGGCTGGCGCCCGCGAAAATGGCGCGCCAGTGTATCGGCGCCCGCCGGGTCCACCGGCAGCGCGCGCAGCCACCGCAAGCCATGACCGCCAGCCACCCCGCCGAACTCAGCTTCGACCACATCGTCATCGGCGCCGGCACCGCCGGCTGCCTGCTGGCCAACCGGCTGAGCGCCGACCCGGCCCGGCGCGTGCTGCTGGTCGAGGCCGGCGGCAAGGACGACTACGCCTGGATCCACGTCCCGGTGGGCTACCTCTACTGCATCGGCAACCCGCGCACCGACTGGTGCTACCAGACCGAGCCCGAGCCCGGCCTCAACGGCCGGCGGCTGCGCTACCCGCGCGGGCGCACGCTGGGCGGCTGCTCGAGCATCAACGGCATGATCTACATGCGCGGCCAGAAGCGCGACTACGACGGCTGGGCCGAGCTCGTCGGCGACGACGCCTGGACCTGGGCAAACTGCCTGGGCGACTTCATCGCCCACGAGGACCACTGGCGCCTCGACCCTGGCGGCGAGGGCGCGCACGATGCCGCCTTCGCCGCGCTGCACGGCCACGGCCGGCGCGGCAGCAGCGGCGAGTGGCGAGTCGACCGCCAGCGCCTGCGCTGGGACGTGCTCGACGCCTTCGCGCAGGCCGCGCAGCAGGCCGGCATCGCGGCCACGCGCGACTTCAACGGCGGCGACAACGAGGGCGTCGGCTACTTCGAGGTCAACCAGAAGGCCGGCTGGCGCTGGAACGCCGCCAAGGCCTTCCTGCGCCCGGTGCAGCGGCGCGCCAACCTCACGGTCTGGACGCAGGCCCAGGTGCAGCGCCTGCGGCTCGAGCCCGACGCCGACGGCGCGCTGCGCTGCGTCGGCGCGCGCCTGGTGCGCGCCGGTGCCGTGCTCGACGTGCAGGCGCGCGGCGAGGTCGTGCTGAGCGCGGGCAGCATCGGCTCGGTGCAGATCCTGCAGCTCTCGGGAATCGGCCCGGCGCCGCTGCTGCAGTCGCTGGGCATCGCGGTGGCACACGCGCTGCCCGGCGTCGGCGACAACCTGCAGGACCATCTGCAGATCCGCGCCGTCTACAAGGTGCAGGGTGCGCGCACGCTCAACACCCTGGCCCACTCGTGGTCGGGCCGGCTGGCGATGGCGCTGGAGTACGCGCTGCGGCGCAGCGGGCCGCTGAGCATGGCGCCCAGCCAGCTCGGCGCCTTCACGCGCAGCGACCCGCAGCAGCCCTGGCCCAACCTCGAGTACCACGTGCAGCCGCTCTCGCTCGACGCCTTCGGCGAGCCGCTGCACCGCTTCCCGGCGATCACCGCGAGCGTGTGCAACCTCAACCCGACCAGCCGCGGCCAGGTGCGCATCCGCAGCCCGGACTTCGCCGACGCGCCGGCCATCGCGCCGAACTACCTCGCCACCGAGGCCGACCGCCGCGTGGCCGCCGCCAGCCTGCGCGTGACGCGGCGCATCGTCGCGCAGCCGGCGCTGCAGCGCTTCCGGCCCGAGGAGTTCAAGCCGGGCCTGCAGTACCAGAGCGACGACGAGCTCGCGCGGCTGGCCGGCGACATCGCGAGCACGATCTTCCACCCGGTGGGCACGACCAGGATGGGCCGCGCCGACGACCCGCAGGCCGTCGTCGACAGCCGGCTGCGCGTGCACGGGGTGCGCGGGCTGCGCGTCGTCGACGCCGGCGTGATGCCCACCATCACCAGCGGCAACACCAACAGCCCGACGCTGATGATCGCCGAGAAGGCCGCGCGCTGGCTGCGCGCCGACGCCCGCTGAGGCCGCTGCGCCGCTGCGCAGCGGCCACGCCCGCTGCGCGCCGGGCGCCCGGCCCGCGACCGGCTGCGGCATCATCGCGGCCATGACCGCCGCCGAACCCGCTGCCCCCGCCGACCGCGCGCGCCGCCGGGTCGCCGCCCGGGCCTGGCTGCGCCGGCCCGGGCGCGCCCTGCGCGGCTGGCTGCGCGGCTGGTGGCAGGTGGCCTGGACCGGCGCGCTGCTGCTCGCGCTGGTCGTCTCGCCGGCCAGCTACGCGGCGCGCCACCGGCCGGCGCAGGCGCGGCAGATCGTCGCCGCCGCGGCGCAGACGCTGGCCTGGTTCACGCTGCTCGCGCTGCTGGCCAGCGTGGTGCTCACGCACATCGTCATCGTCACCGCCGAGAGCTACGGCCTGACCCGCTACGCGATCGAGATGGTGGTGCGGGTGCTGGTGCTCGAGCTGATCCCGCTGGCTGCGGCGCTGGCCGTGGCGCTGCGCTACAGCCTGCCGGCGGCGGCCGAACTGGCCGGGCTGCGCCGCAGCGCCGGCTGGAGCAGCCCGGCGATGCGCACGCCCGAGCGCCTGCGCGCGCTGCTGCTGCCGCGCCTGCTCGGCAGCGTGGTCGCGGTGCCGCTGCTCGCGGCCATCAGCGGCGTGCTGGCGCTGGCGGTGGCCTACCTGTCGCTGCATGGCCTGACGCTGTGGGCGATGACCGGCTTCACGCGCATCGTCGGCCAGATCTTCGACCCGGCGACGGTGCTCGTCTTCAGCCTCAAGACGCTGGCCTTCAGCCTCGTCGTCGCGGTCGTGCCGCTGGCTTCGGCGGTGCACGACGCGCCGGCCGCCTCGCGCACGCGCGCCGGGCTGCGCGCGCTGTCGCGGCTGTTCGTGCTGCTGCTGCTGGTCGAAGTCGCAGCCCTCGCCGCCCAGTACGCCTGAGTACGCCTGAGCACAGCCCGATGCCACCCCTGCCCGCAGACCCTGCCGCCGAAGCTGCCGCCGAGACCGCCGACCGTGGCCTCGCCGTCAGGGCTGCGGTGCTGCTGGTCGCCCTGGCGCTTTTGTTTCTCGTCTCGCTGGGCTACCTGCTGTACGCGCGCGGCATGTTCGAGCGCACCCAGCCGCTGGTGCTGATCGCCACCGACAGCGAAGGCGTGCGCGTCGGCATGGACCTGACCTTCTCGGGCTTCCCGATCGGCCGCGTGCGCCGCATCCTGCTCGCCGACGACGGCAGCGTGCGCATCCACGTCGACGTGCCGCTGGCCCAGGCCCGCTGGCTGCGCGAGAGCAGCGTCTTCGTGCTCGCGCGCGGGCTGGTCGGTGCGACCAGCCTGCGCGCGTACAGCGGCATCCTCGACGACCCGCCGCTGCCGCCCGGGGCCGAGCGCCAGGTGCTGCAGGGCGACGCGACGGCCGACATCCCGCTGATCGTCGGCAGCGCGCGCGAGCTGCTCGCCCAGCTCGCCGCGCTGACCCGCGCCGACGCCGCGCTGGCCCGGACCCTGGTGCAGACCCAGCAGTTCGCCCAGCGGCTAAACGAACCCGGCGGCGCGCTCGGCGCGGTGCTGGGCGACGGCGCGCAGGCGCAGCGGATGGCCGCGCGCGTCGAGTCGGCCCTGCAGCGCAGCGAGGTCCTGCTCGCGCGCAGCGACGCGCTGCTGCTGCGCATCGACGCCGCCGTCGCGCGTGCCGACACACGCGTGCTCGGCGAGGCCGGCCTGCTCGCCGAGGCCCAGGCCGGCGTCGGCGAGCTGCGCGGCCTGCTCGCCGACACCCGCGCCAGCCTCGCCCGCGTCGACGCCCTGCTGGCCCAGGCGCAGGCCATCGCCACCGACGTGCGCGGCGCCAGCACCGACCTCGACCTGCTGCGCGCCGAGCTCGAGGCCAGCCTGCGCCGCGTCGACCAGCTCGTCGGCGAGGTCAACCGCCGCTGGCCGTTTGCGCGCGATACCGAGCTCAGGTTGCCATGAGCCCCGCCC
>Ga0208609_100559_pt1 | contig 13737 bp, 14 predicted proteins | sample SubbioR11_8A_Apr_FD_184813 | JGI IMG/M metagenome (GOLD analysis project Ga0208609, IMG submission 184813) | Serpentinite rock and fluid subsurface biosphere microbial communities from McLaughlin Reserve, California, USA - CR11_8A_Apr (SPAdes) | ecosystem: Environmental > Terrestrial > Deep...
CGACCGCCTCGAGGACGGTCTGGCCATCGAGCAGGCGACCGTGCTGTTCGACCCCGCCAGCGGCCAGACGCGGGCCATGCGCAGCAAGGAAGACGCGCACGACTACCGCTACTTCCCCGACCCCGACCTGCCGCCGCTGGTCGTCGCCGCCGAGTGGGTCGAGCAGGTGCGCGCGACCCTGCCCGAGCTGCCCGCGGCGATGGCCGCGCGTTTCGTGCGCGACGATGGCCTGGCGCCCGAGGCCGCGGCCGCGATGACGCAGAGCCTGGCCTTCGCGCGCTACTACGAGGCCGCGCGCACGGCCTGCGGGCAGCCCAGGACGGTGGCCAACTGGCTGATGGGCGAGCTCAGCAAGCGGCTCAACGCCGAGGGCCGCGAGATCGCCGCGGCGCCGGTGCCGCCGTCGACGCTGGCCGCGCTGATCACCCGCATCGCCGACGGCACGGTCTCGAACAATGCGGCGCGCCAGGTCTTCGACGCGCTCTGGGCCGGCGAGGGCGACCACGTCGACGCGCTGATCGAGGCCAAGGGCCTGCGCCAGATGAACGACGACGCCGCGCTCGCGGCCATCGTCGACGCCGTGGTCGCCGCCAACGCAAAGTCGGTCGACGAATACCGCGCCGGCAAGGACAAGGCCTTCAACGCGCTGGTCGGCCAGGTCATGAAGGCCAGCCGCGGCCAGGCCAACCCGGCGCAGGTCAACGCGCTGCTGCGCGCCCGGCTGGGTGGCTGAGCGCCGCGCTCAGCGGCCCGGGGCCGGCACCGACACCGGCGTCGGCACCGGCGGCGGTGCCGGCGGCGACGACGCCATCGGCGTCATCGGCACCGAGCCCGGGGCAGCGCCGGCCCACAGCCGGCGCAGCCGCTGCAGTTCGGCGTCGTAGCCGCCGTTGATGCGGGCGAGCTCGCCGCGGTGCGTCTCGATCGCCTGCCGCTGCGCCGCCTGCGCGGCGTCGTTGGCGGCCAGGCGCTGGCGCAGCGCCGCCGGCAGCTCGCGGTTGGGGAAGAACTCGGTCTCGTCGAGCAGCGGCTGGCGTTCGCGCTGCAGGTCCTGCAGGCGCTGCTCGCTCGCGCGCAGCGCCAGGTGCACGGTCGCCAGCGCCGATTCGCGCGCGCGCTGGTGCGCGGCCTCGTCGGGGAAGCGCTGCAGCAGGTTGCGGTCGCGGCGCGCGGCGTCGAGCTGGGCCCGCCGCTGCGCCGCCTCGCGCCGCTCCTGGGCCTCGCGCGCGGCGCGTTCCTCGGCCGTCGCCGCCGGCGGCACGATGCGCTGCAGCGAGCCGTCGGGGTTGAGCACGCGCTGCTCGACGCCGCGGCAGGCCGGAATCGGCCGGTCGGAGGTCAGCCGCCGGCCGTCGGGCGCGGTGCAGGTGAAGATGACGTCGCCGCCGGCGCCGGCACCGCTGCGCCCGGCGCTGCCGGCCGGCTGCGCGGCCGCCGCCAGCGCCGCGAGCGCCAGCGCCGCCGGCGGCAGCCACCGCGGCAGCAGCCACCGCCACGCTGCGGTGAGGACGCATCGATCAGACACCATAGCGGAGTCGGTACGCGGCCACGGGCTGCGTGTGCGCAGCCAGCGCCGCGTCGCTGGAGGTCGCCAGATACTGCAACAGGTCGGCCAGCGTCGCAACCGCCGTCACCCCCAGGCCGAGCTGCGACGTGACGTATTGCGTCGCCGAGTGCGGCAGCTCGCTGCCGTCGGCGGCGGTGGCGCGCTCCTGGCGGTCGAGCGCGATGACGACGCCGCAGGGCGTCGCGCCGGCCGCACGGATCAGCGCGACCGACTCGCGCACCGAGGTGCCAGCCGAGATCACGTCGTCGATGATCAGCACCCGCCCGCGCACCGGGGCGCCGACCAGCATGCCGCCCTCGCCGTGGTCCTTGGCTTCCTTGCGGTTGTAGGCGTAGGGCTTGTTGTGGCCGCGCCGCGCCAGCTCGACGGCCACCGCGGCGGCCAGCGTGATGCCCTTGTACGCGGGGCCGAACAGCAGGTCGAACTCGACGCCGCTATCGATCAGGCGGCGTGCATAGAATTCAGCCAGGCGGCCGAGCTTGGCGCCGTCGTCGAACAGGCCGGCGTTGAAGAAGTACGGCGACAGCCGGCCGGCCTTGGTCTTGAATTCCCCGAAGCGCAGCACGCCGGCGGCGACCGCGAAGGCGACGAAGTCCCGGGCCAGCGGCTCAGGGTACCCCTGGGCCGGCCCGGGCCGGTCGTCTGCCGAGGCGATCGAGCCCGGTGGCGGGGCCACGCCGGCTCGGGAGGCAGGGGTCTTGGCGGAGGTCACGGTGGGATTTCGGCTCGTCACGCTCAACCTGAACGGCATCCGTTCGGCCGCGAGCAAGGGGTTCATGGACTGGGCGGCGCAGACCGGCGCCGATTGTATCGGCGTGCAAGAGGTCAAGGCCCAGCACGCAGATGTGAGTGGTCGCTTCGACAGGATCGATGACCTGTCCGGCCGGTTCTCACTCGCGCAGAAGAAGGGCTACTCGGGCGTCGGGCTGTACCTGAGGCGCGAGCCCAGCGAGCTGATCAGCGGCTTCGGCAGCGCGGAGTTCGACAGCGAGGGCCGCTGGGTCGAGGCGCGCTACGATACGGTCAGCCGCAAGTTCAGCGTTGTGAGCGCATACTTTCCGAGTGGGTCGAGCAGCCCGGAGCGGCAGGACGCCAAATTCCGCTTCCTCGCCGAGATCGAGCCATATCTGCGGCAACTGGCGGCAACGCGTGACTTCGTGCTCGTCGGCGACATCAACATCGCGCACCAGCCGATCGACCTGAAGAACTGGCGCGGCAACCAGAAGAACAGCGGCTTCCTGCCCGAGGAGCGCGAGTGGCTGACGCGGCTGCTCGGCGCGGGCGGGCTGGTCGACGTCTTTCGCACGCTCAACCCGCAGCCCGACCAGTACACCTGGTGGAGCAACCGCGGCCAGGCCTGGGCGAAGAACGTCGGCTGGCGCATCGACTACCACCTGGCCACGCCAGCGGTCGCCGCCACCGCCCGCCGCGAGCAGATCTACCTGGCGCGGCGCTTTTCCGACCACGCCCCGCTGACGATCGACTACGACTGGACGGTGTGAGGGCACCTCCAGGCTGGCTGCCCCGCCCCGGGCCTCGCGGTGCCTGCCGGCGTGCGCTTAAGCTATTGCAAATGCGAATGATTCGCGTATAGTTCAGACAACGCGCGGACGGCTCGCCGTTGCGGCCGCCGCGACGCCCGGAGAACCGCATGCGCCAGCGTCACCCCTGCCCGCCGCCCCTCGACGACGACAGCGCCGACGCGGCGATCGATGCCCGGCCCGAGGGGCCCGGCGCAGCGCCCTGCGGCATGCCGCTCGAGCCGATCATCGGCGGCACGCTGGCGCTGCTGACTTTCTACGCGCGCACGCCGCACCTGGCTGCGGCCGACAAGATCGCGCGCAACCTGGCGCTGATCGCGCGCCACCCGCAGGCCAGCGAGCGGCTGCAGACGGTCTGCACCCGCCTGTTCCTCGACTGGCTGGGGCCCACCGCGACGCAGGACGAAGCCCTGCCGCTGGCGCCGCGCGCGGCGCACCCGGCGCCGCCGACGGCGCATTGAGCACCGCGCGCGTGCGCGCGCAGCGGCGGCGCGAAGCCGGCCCCGCCGGGCCCCGGCTCAGCCGCCGTCGTGCGCGCGCTCGATCACGCCGCCGCCCAGGCAGACCTCGCCGGCGTAGACCACCGCGCTCTGCCCCGGCGTCACCGCCCACTGCGGGGCGTCGAAGCGCAGCGTGCAGCCGCCGCCCTCGGCCGGCGCCAATGTGCAGGCCGCAGCGGCCTGGCGGTAGCGCGTCCTCGCGGCGTAGCGCCCGGTCGCCGGCGCGCTGCCGGCGATCCAGTGCACGTCGACCGCGTCGAGCGCGCGCGCGAGCAGCCGCGGGTGGTCGTGGCCCTGCACGACGACCAGCCGGTTGCGCGCGAGGTCCTTCGCGGCGACGTACCACGGCGCGTGCTCGCCAGCCGGGCGCGCACCCTCAGCCGCAGCGGCGCTGCGCACGCCGCCGATGCCCAGCCCCTGGCGCTGACCCAGCGTGTAGAAGCTCAGGCCCAGGTGCCGCCCCAGCCGCCGGCCGTCCCCGTCGACGATGTCGCCCGGCGCGTGCGCGAGGTAGCGCTGCAGGAACTCGCGAAACGGCCGCTCGCCGATGAAGCAGATGCCCGTCGAGTCCTTCTTCGCCGCGTTGGGCAGGCCGATCTCGGCGGCGATGCGCCGCACCTCGGCCTTGGTCAGCGCGCCCACCGGAAAGCGCGTGCGCGCCAGTTGCGCCTGCGTCAGGCGGTGCAGGAAGTAGCTCTGGTCCTTGCCCGGGTCGACGCCCGTGAGCAGTTCGCAGCGGCGCTCGCGCTCGCGCACGCGCGCATAGTGGCCGGTGGCGATCGCGTCGGCGCCCAGCCGCAGCGCGTGGTCGAGGAAGGCCTTGAACTTGATCTCGGCGTTGCACAGCACGTCGGGGTTGGGTGTGCGCCCGGCGCGGTGCTCGCGCAGGAACTCGGCGAATACGCGGTCCTTGTACTCGGCGGCGAAGTTGACATGCTCGACGTCGATGCCGATCACGTCGGCGACCGCCGCAGCGTCGAGCCAGTCCTGGCGCGAGGTGCAGTGCTCGCCGTCGTCGTCGTCCTCCCAGTTCTTCATGAACAGCCCGACGACCTCGTGCCCCTGCTGCCTGAGCAGCCAAGCGCTGACGGCCGAATCGACGCCGCCGGAGAGGCCGACGACGATGCGCTGACGGGGGGCGTTGCTCATCGCCGGATTATCCGCAGCCCCCTTCGGCGCGGCCGTCACCTCGCCGCGGTGGCGGCAAGCGGGCCTGCAGCGCCTGCGCGCGCGGGATCGAGCGCGCAGGCGCGGGGTCATCGCGTCGCAGCGAGCGGCCTGTAATATGCTCGCGCCCTGCCGGCGCAGCGGCGCGAAGAGACAAGGGAGACCTCCACCATGCTGATCGGGGTGCCGCTGGAATCGGCGGCGGGCGAGACTCGCGTGGCCGTGACGGCCGAGACGGCCAAGAAGCTGAAGGCCCAGGGCCACGTGCTGCGCGTGCAGTCGGGCGCCGGCGTGGCGGCCAGCCTGACCGACGAGGCCTATGTGGCGGCCGGGGCCGAGATCGTCGACCGCGCCGCTGCGCTGGGCTGCGAGCTGGTGCTCAAGGTGCGCGCGCCCGACGTCGACGAGCTCAGCCTGACGAAGTCCGGCGCGGTGCTGGTGGGCATGCTCAACCCGTTCGACAGGGACGGCCTGGCGCGGCTGGCTGCGGCCGGGCTGACCAGCTTCGCGCTCGAGGCCGCGCCGCGCACGACGCGCGCGCAGAGCATGGACGTGCTCTCGAGCCAGGCCAACATCGCCGGCTACAAGGCGGTGATGATCGCCGCCGACCGCTACCAGCGGCTGTTCCCGATGCTGATGACCGCCGCCGGCACGATCAAGGCCGCGCGGGTGGTCGTGCTGGGCGTGGGCGTGGCCGGGCTGCAGGCGATCGCCACCGCCAAGCGGCTGGGCGCGGTGATCGAGGCCACCGACGTGCGCCCCAGCGTCAAGGAGCAGGTCGAGAGCCTGGGCGCCAAGTTCATCGACGTGCCCTACGAGACGGCCGAGGAAAAGGAAGCCGCCGAGGGCGTGGGCGGCTACGCGCGGCCGATGCCGCCGGCCTGGCTCGAGCGCCAGAAGGTCGAGGTCGCCAAGCGCGTGGCGCAGGCCGACATCGTGATCTCGACCGCGCTGATCCCGGGCCGGCCGGCGCCGGTGCTCGTCACCGAAGCGATGGTCCAGAGCATGAAGCCCGGCAGCGTGATCGTCGACATGGCCGCCGGCCGCGGCCCCGAGGGCCCGCACGGCGGGCCCGGCGGCAACTGCCCGCTGACCGAGGCCGGCCGCACCGTGGTCCGCCACGGCGTGAGCCTGGTCGGCGAGACCAACCTGCCGGCGCTGGTGGCGGCCGACGCCTCGGCGCTGTACGCGCGCAACGTGCTCGACTTTCTCAAGCTGGTGCTGACCAAGGACGGCGGCTTCCAGATGCCCGCCGACGACGACATCGTCACTGCCTGCCTGATGACGCACGCCGGTGAAATCAAGAGGAGCTGAGCATGGAAGCCGTCTCTCCCGTCGTGATGAACCTCATCATCTTCGTGCTGGCGATCTACGTCGGCTACCACGTGGTCTGGAACGTCACGCCCGCGCTGCACACGCCGCTGATCGCCGTGACCAACGCGATCAGCGCGATCGTCATCGTCGGCGCGATGCTCGCCGCCGCGCTCACCGAGGGCTGGCTCGGCCGCACGATGGGCGTGCTGGCCGTCGCGCTGGCCGCGGTCAACGTCTTCGGCGGCTTCCTGGTCACCCGCCGCATGCTCGCCATGTTCAAGAAGAAATCGCCGGCGAAGAAGGAGGGGCAGTGAGATGAGCGTGAACCTCGTCACGCTGCTGTACCTGGTGGCCAGCGTGTGCTTCATCCAGGCCCTCAAGGGCCTGTCGCACCCGACCACCTCGATCCGCGGCAGCCTCTTCGGCATGGCCGGCATGGCCATCGCCATCGCGACCACCGCGATGCTGATCGTCGAGATGGCGCCGCACGTCGGCCGCGACTGGGTGCAGGGCATGGTCTGGATACTGCCCGGCATGGTCGTCGGCGGCGCCATCGGCACGCTGATGGCCCGGCGCGTCGAGATGACCAAGATGCCCGAGCTGGTGGCCTTCATGCACAGCATGGTCGGCCTGGCGGCGGTCTTCATCGCGGTGGCGGCGGTGGCCGAGCCCTGGACCTTCGGCATCGTCGAGCGCGGCGAGCCGATCCCGTTTGCCAACCGCTTCGAGCTGTTCCTCGGCGCGGCGGTCGGTGCGATCACCTTCAGCGGCTCGGTGATCGCCTTCGGCAAGCTCAGCGGGCGCTACCGCTTTCGTCTGTTCCAGGGCGCGCCGGTGGTGTTCGGCGGCCAACACCTGCTGAACCTGGTGCTGGGCGTGACCATGGTCGGGCTGGGCACGTACTTCGCGGCCACCGAGAACTGGAGCGCATTCTTCGTGATGGTCGCGCTGGCCTTCGTGCTGGGCGTGCTGATCATCATCCCGATCGGCGGCGCCGACATGCCGGTGGTGGTGTCGATGCTCAACAGCTACTCGGGCTGGGCGGCCGCGGGCATCGGCTTCTCGATCAACAACAGCATGTTGATCATCGCCGGCAGCCTGGTCGGCAGCTCGGGGGCGATCCTGAGCTACATCATGTGCAAGGCGATGAACCGCTCGTTCTTCAGCGTCATCCTGGGCGGCTTCGGCGGCGAGGGCGTGGCCGTGGCCGCGGGCCAGCAGCAGCGCAGCGTCAAGAGCGGCAGCGCCGACGACGCGGCCTTCATCCTGGGCAACGCCGAGACGGTGATCATCGTGCCCGGCTACGGGCTGGCGGTGGCGCGCGCGCAGCACGCGGTCAAGGAGCTCGCCGAGAAGCTCACCCACAAGGGCGTGACGGTCAAATACGCCATCCACCCGGTGGCCGGGCGTATGCCCGGGCACATGAACGTGCTGCTGGCCGAGGCCGAGGTGCCCTACGACCAGGTCTTCGAGATGGAGGACATCAACGGCGAGTTCGGCCAGGCCGACGTCGCCATCGTGCTCGGCGCCAACGACGTGGTCAACCCGGCCGCGCTGCAGAAGGGCAGCACGATCTACGGCATGCCCATCCTCGAGGCCTACAAGGCCAAGACGGTGATCGTCAACAAGCGCAGCATGGCCAGCGGCTACGCCGGGCTCGACAACGAGCTGTTCTACATGGACAAGACGATGATGGTCTTCGGCGACGCCAAGAAGGTCGTCGAGGAAATGGCCAAGGCGGTGGAGTAGCCGCCGGGGCGGACGCGGCCGGGCCCTCGGCGCGGCCGGCTCACCGGCGCTTGCCGGGCGCCGGCCGGGTCTTTGCGGGTATTGCGCGGACAGTGACAATGTGCGCCGCCCCCACTTCGCCTGCGTGTCGCCATGACCCTCCTGATCCTGGGCCTCGTGCTCTTCCTCGGCGTGCACTCGGTGCGCATCTTTGCCGACGACTGGCGCGCCGGCATGGTCGTGCGCGTCGGCCAGTCTCGCTGGAAGCTGGGGCACGCGGCGCTTTCGCTGGCTGGCCTTGCGCTGATCGTCTGGGGCTACGCGCTGGCCCGTCACGACCCGGTCTTCCTGTGGTCGCCGCCGGTGCCCACGCGGCACGCGGCCAGCCTGATCACGCTGCTGTCCTTCGTGCTGCTGGCGGCGGCCTTCGTGCCGCGCAACGGCCTGAAGGCGCGCCTGGGCCACCCGATGCTGCTGGCCGTCAAGCTGTGGGCGCTCGCGCACCTGTTGTCCAACGGCACGCTGGCCGACAAGTTGCTGTTCGGTGGCTTCCTGGTCTGGGCCGTGCTGGCCTTCCGCGCGGCGCGCCAGCGCGACCGCGCCGCGGCACTGGCGCGCCCGGTCGGCACCCTGCCTGCGACGCTGGCGGCGGTCGGCGCCGGCGTCGGCCTGTGGGCGCTGTTCGCGTTCTGGCTGCACGCCGTGCTGTTCGGCGTGGCGCCGTTCGCGGTCTGAGGGCGGCCTGGGCCGCCGCCGCCCGCCTCAGCCGTCGGCGAAACGGATCGCGCAGCCGTAGGGCCGGGTCAGCGGCAGCGAGACCTCGCGGCCGGCCGCGAGCTCGCTCAGCGCCTGGCGCACGAAGTTGGTCGCGCGCTCGACGTCGGCCGCGTGCGGCGAGGCGATGCTGTCGATCGCGCCGGCATAGACCAGCCGCCCGCGGGCGTCGACGACGAACATGTGCGGCGTCACGCGTGCGCCGAAGGCGCGGCCGATGCGGCCCTCGGTGTCGATCAGCGCGGCGGTGACGGTCGCGCCCTGCAGCTGCAGCCACTGCGCCAGCGCAGCCGGCGGCATGAATTCGCGCGAGTCCGGCGCGGCCGAAGCGATGGTCAGCCAGACCACGCCCTTGGCCGCCGCGTCCATCTGCGTGCGCTGCATGTTCAGGCTGTCGTAGTGCTTGCGCACGAAGTGGCAGCGCGGGTTGAACCATTCGAGGACCACGGTGCGGCCGCGGAAGTCGGCCAGCGAGACACTGCGGCCGTTGACATCGGTCGCGGTGAAGTTCGGTGCCGGCTGACCGATCGCCGCCGGCGCCGCCGCCGGGGAGGGCAGCGCGATGGCTGCGGCCACGGCGCTCGCGGCGAGGGTGGCGGCCAGCAAGGGGCGGCGGGTGATCATGGCGGCAGTCCTCTCTGCGGGGGTGGGGTCAGACCGGCTCAGTGGCGGGCGGCGACGGCGACCTGGGTCAGCGCCTCGCGCACCCGTTGCGCGCTCAGCAGCTCGGGCAGCAGCACCGGCATCGCCTGCCCGGGCAGGTACAGGGCGTAGACCGGAACGCCGTTGCGGCCCAGGCGCGCCAGTTCGGCGGCGATGGCGGCGTCGCGGCGGGTCCAGTCGGCGCGCATCAGCACGACGCCGCGCAGCGCGAAGTCGGCCAGCACGACCGGGTCGTTCAGCACGGTGCGCTTGTTGATCTGGCAGGTCACGCACCAGGCGGCGGTGAAATCGACGAAGACCGCGCGGCCCTGCGCATGCGCCGCGGCCACGGCCGGCGCGCTCCAGGGTTGCCAGCGGGCGTCGGGCGCCGCAGCCTGCGCCGGCGCGTCGACGGCGCGCAGCGAGGGCGCCGCCCAGGCCAGCGTCAGCCCGAGCACGGCCAGCGAGGCCGCGCCGAAACCGGCGCGCGCGGCGCGGCCCATGCCCGGCGTGCCCAGGGCCCAGGCGACGAAGGCCAGGGCCAGCAGTGCGCCCAGCACGCCGGTGGCGCCGTCGACGCCGACCTGGTGGCCCAGCACCCACAGCAGCCAGACGACGGTCGCGAACATCGGGAACGCCAGCAGCGACTTCAGGCGCAGCATCCACGGCCCCGGCCGCGGCAGCGCGCGGGCCAGCCCCGGCCAGAGCGTGGCCAGCAGGTAGGGCAGGGCCATGCCCAGCCCGAGCGCGGCAAAGATCGCCAGCGCCTGCGCGGCCGGCAGCGTCGCGGCCACGCCCAGCGCTGCGCCCATGAACGGCGCGGTGCAGGGCGAGGCCACGGCAACCACCAGCACGCCCGTCAGCGCCGAGTCGGCCACCGGGTGGCGCGCGCGCAGCGCCGCGAGGTTGCCCGGCAGCACCAGCTTGAACTCGAAGACCCCGGCCAGGTTCAGCCCGATCAGCGTGAACAGCAGCGCCATCGCGGCGACGAACAGCGGCGACTGCAACTGGAAGCCCCAGCCGATCTGTTCGCCGCCGGCGCGCAGCGCGATCAGCAGTGCGGCCAGCGCGAGGAACGACAGCACGACCCCGGCCGTGTAGGCCAGCCCGCCGACGACGAGCTTGCGCCGCTCGTGCGCGTGGCCGGCAAAGCCCATGACCTTGAGCGCGAGCACCGGGAAGACGCAGGGCATCAGGTTGAGCAGCAGGCCGCCGGCCAGGGCCAGCAGCAGGGCCAGCGCGAAGCCCGGGGCGACCGCGGCCGCCGGCGCCGCCGCGGCCGGCGAGGCCGGCGAGGCGGCCGTGGCCGCGGTCGCTGCCGGCGCCAGCGCCACGCTGCCCGGCGCCGGCCAGTTGCCGCCGATCGCGAAGCCCACCCGCACCCCGCCGCCGGCCTGGGCGTCGACCAGCACCGCATCCATCGCTGCCGGCGCCTCGCTGCGGTAGGGCGACAGCGGCACGCGCAGCTCCCAGGCCGTGCCGTCCCAGCGCTGGAGCGGGGCCGCGGCGTTGTCGATCACGCCGGCCTGCTCGGGGAAGAAGTGCAGCTCGCGCCCCTGCAGCGCGGCGGGCAAGGCAGCCGCCGTGACGACCAGCGCGCCGCCCTCGACGCGCGCGCTGGCCTGCGCCTGGACCGGCTGGGGCTGCCGGGCCCAGGCGCTCGCGAAGCCGGCTGCATGCAGCGCGGTCGAGGCTTGCGCCGGGATCTCGAGCGCGAAGTCACCGCCTTCGGGGATGCAGACGTCCTTGCAGACCAGCCAGTCGGCGCGCAGCTGCACCGCCAGCGTCGGGCCGGCGAAGTCGGCGGGCACCGTGATGCGCACCGGCAGCAGCAGCGCACCCTCGTAGCCGAAATTCATCAGCGGCCCGACCGGCAGGCGCCTGGGCAGCGGCCACTCGATGTCGCCGGCGGCAAAGCCCGCCGGCAGCGTCCAGCGCAGCGTCGTCGGCAGGCCCGAGTCGCCGGGGTTGCGCCAGTAGGTGTGCCAGCCGGGGGCGTGGTCGATGGCCAGGCCCAGCCACAGCGGCCGCCCCGGCACGACACCCTCGGGCGCATGGGCGACGAGCTCGGCGCGCACCTGCGCGGTCGTGACGACCGCAGCGGGCGCAGCCAGCGCGGGCAGCGCCAGCGCCGCGACGCCGACGAGACTCGACCAGAACAGCAGGCGATGCAGCCAGGGCATGTGACGGGGCCCGCACGCAGGCCGGTGTGGTGCAGGCGCGATTATCGAAGCCCGGCCTTACGGCAGGCCGCACCGACCCAGTGCCCCGGGTTTGCCCAGAGCCATTGGCAGCCCCGGGGTTTGCACCTATAATCGACTGGTTTTGCTGTCGACGAGCGACGGCAGGGAACCCAGCAAAGCGACCGAAGGTGCCGATGTACGGGCAGTCCTCATCGACGTTGCCCGATCGAGCGGGCCTGCGGCCTGCGGCCTCCGATTGCGGGGCGGGCGGGCCTGCGGCCAGCGACGACGGTGCCGATGACCGCTTCGAGCCCCTGACGCGCGAGCAGGCCGCGGCATTGAGGGCTCTCAACCGGCCGCTGTCGCCGTGGCGGGTGGTGGTGGTGCAGGCCGCCGTCGGGTTGGTGGTGGCGGTGCTCGGCGCGGCCCTCACCGGCGAGGCGGCGATCGGCTGGTCCGCGCTGTACGGCGCGGCGGTGGCGGTGGTGCCCGGGGCCTTGATGGCCTGGGGCCTGAGCCGCCGCTCGGGCAGCATGACCCCGGCGGCCGGAGTGGCCGGGTTCCTGCTGTGGGAGACGGTCAAGATCGCGGTCGCGGTACTGATGCTGGTACTCGCGCCCTGGATCGTGCGCCCGCTGAGCTGGCTTGCGCTGCTCGCGGGCATGGTGGTGTGCTTGAAGGTGTACTGGGCCGCGCTGCTGTGGCGCGGCCGTGGTGGCAACCGCAAGAACTAGGCGACGAAGAGGCGACAGACATGGCAGCCGAAGCCCAGGGGCCGACCCCCAAAGAGTACATCCTTCACCATCTGGGGCACCTGCAGTTCAATTTCCAGGGCGAGAACGTCAAGCAGACGGCGATCGTCGACTTCAGCCTCTTCAACCTCGACTCGCTGGTCTTCTCGACCGCGCTGGGCATCCTGGCCGTGCTGTTCCTGTGGGGCGGTGCGCGGCGCGCGACCGCGGGCGTGCCCGGGCGCTACCAGGCCTTCGTCGAGATGCTCGTCGAGATGGTCGACAACCAGGCCAAGCAGGTCATCCGCAGCGAGGTCAGCCGGCGCTTCGTCGCGCCGCTGGCGGTGATGGTGTTCGTCTGGATCTTCCTGATGAATTTCATGGACGTCGTGCCGGTCGACACCCTGCCGGTGGCCTGGGCCGCGGTCAGCCCGGCGCTGGGCCTCAAGGACTACCTCAACGCGGTGCCGACCGCCGACCTCGCGACCACGCTGGGGCTGTCGACCTTCGTGCTGCTGATGTGCCTGTACTACAGCATCAAGATCAAGGGTCTGGCCGGCTGGGGGCACGAGCTGATCTCGGCGCCGTTCGGCGCGCACCCGCTGCTGTGGCCGTTCAATTTCATGATGCAGGTCATCGAGTACATCGCCAAGACCGTCTCGCACGGCATGCGGTTGTTCGGCAACCTGTTCGCCGGCGAACTGGTCTTCACGCTGATCGCGCTGATGGGCGGCTTCTTCGCCGTCAGCGTGCTCGGCTTCGGGCTGGCCATCGGCCATGTCATCGCCGGCACCCTCTGGACCCTGTTCCACATCCTGGTGATCGTGCTGCAGGCCTATATTTTCATGATACTTACGCTGATCTACGTCGGCCAGGCGCACGATGCCCATTGACCTCGTCGGTGCGTCTGCGAACAAGCGCAGGCGCCCGGCTTCTGGGCTTTATTCACCGGTTCCCTTCCCACAACCCTGACTCTCTGGAGCACACAAATGGAGCAAATCCTTGCAGCGGTCGCGCTGGCCAGCGCTTTCATGGTCGGCATCGCTGCCATTGGCGCTGCCCTCGGCATCGCGCATGTGGGCGGCAAGTACCTCGAGGCCGCAGCGCGCCAGCCTGAGCTGATGAACGAGTTGCAGCCCAAGCTGTTCATCCTCGCTGGCCTGATCGACGCGACGTTCCTGATCGTGGTGGCCATTGCACTGCTGTTTGCGTTCGCCAATCCGTTCCTGCTGCCGGCGGCCTGATCTCCTTGGGCGAGCAATCCCGTTCCAAGGGAGGAATCACGCTGTGAATATCAATGCCACGCTGATCATCCAGTGGATCCCGTTCCTGATCCTGGCCTGGTTCACGGCGCGCTTCATCTGGCCGCCGATCGCCAAGGCGCTCGACGAGCGGGCCCAGAAGATCGCCGAGGGCCTGTCGGCGGCCGACAAGGCCAAGGCCGAGCTGTCGCTCGCGCACAAGCGCGTCGAGGAGCAGCTCGCCAGCGCGCGTGACGACGCGACGCGCCGGCTGGCCGACGCCGAGCGGCTGGCCCAGTCGATGATCGAGGAAGCCAAGGGCCGCGCCGCGGCCGAGGCCGCCAAGATC
>Ga0208609_100562_pt1 | contig 13696 bp, 13 predicted proteins | sample SubbioR11_8A_Apr_FD_184813 | JGI IMG/M metagenome (GOLD analysis project Ga0208609, IMG submission 184813) | Serpentinite rock and fluid subsurface biosphere microbial communities from McLaughlin Reserve, California, USA - CR11_8A_Apr (SPAdes) | ecosystem: Environmental > Terrestrial > Deep...
CTGTCCGACGGGCCGAACGCCGTGCCGCTCAGGCACATGCGGGCCCTGCTCGAGCAGCTCGTCGAGATCGACCGCGTGGTCAAGGCCCGCGGCTTCCTCGAAGACCGGATCACGTCGTGAGCGCGCTGCCCGACGACGCCACGATCGCCGCCGCGGTGCGCGCCGTGCTGCCCGCAGCCCGCGGCGCGTGGCTCTTCGGCAGTGCGGCGCGCGCCGCGCTGCGCGCCGACAGCGACATCGACATCGCCGTTGTCGTCCCCGCGCCGCTCGACGCCTGGCAGCGCCACGACGCCGCCGCGCGCATCGCCGAGCGCCTGGGCCGCGACGTCGACCTGCTCGACCAGCGCCGCTTGTCGCCGGTGATGCAGGTGCAGATCCTGGCCACCGGCCGCGCCCTGTTCAGCGACGACCCGGCCGAAGACCTGCGCGTGCACGCCCGCGCGCTGCGCGACTGGCAGGACCTGCAGCGCTGGCGCCGGCCGATGATGCGCGCGCTGGCCCAGCGGCTGAGCGCTGCCGGAGAGCCGGCTTGAACGCTTCGGCCGTGCTCGGCGACGCGCTGGCGCAGAAGGCCGCAAGGCTCGAGCGCTGCGTCGCACGCGCCCGCGAGGAGCGGCTGGCGGCCAGCGACTTCGCCACCGACTTCACGCACCAGGACGCTGCCGTCCTCAACGTGTTGCGGGCCTGCGAACTGGTCGTCGACATGGTCCACATGGTCGTCGCCCACGAACGCTGGGGCCTGCCCGAGAGCGCTCGCGATGCGGTTGCGCTGCTGCACACGAACGGCGTGATCGATGCCCCGCTGGCCGACGCACTGCGGCGCATGGTTGGCTTTCGCAACGTCGCGGTGCATGACTATGCTGCCCTCGACATGGGCATCGTCGCCGCCGTGATCGACCGCGAACTCGACTTGCTGCCCCGCGTCGCCGGTCGCCTCGTGCAACGCTACCTGCCCTGATTGCCGATGCCTGCTGCCTGCGCGGCGACCACCGAACCCTGTACACCGAACCCCACAAGGAAGCCCTGATGAGTGCCATCGTCGACATCGTCGGCCGCGAGATCCTCGACAGCCGCGGCAACCCCACCGTCGAGTGCGACGTGCTGCTCGAGAGCGGCACCATGGGCCGCGCCGCCGTGCCCTCGGGCGCCTCGACCGGCAGCCGCGAGGCCATCGAGCTGCGCGACGGCGACAAGGCGCGCTACCTCGGCAAGGGCGTGCTGCGCGCGGTCGGGCATGTCAACACCGAGATCAGCGAGGCCGTGCTCGGCCTCGACGCCAGCGAGCAGGCGTTCCTCGACAAGACGCTGATCGACCTCGACGGCACCGACAACAAGTCGCGCCTGGGCGCCAACGCGATGCTGGCCGTCAGCATGTCCGTGGCGCGCGCCGCGGCCGAGGAGTCGGGCCTGCCGCTCTACCGCTACTTCGGCGGCATGGGCGGCATGCAGCTGCCGGTGCCAATGATGAACGTGATCAACGGCGGCGCGCACGCCAACAACAACCTCGACTTGCAGGAGTTCATGATCGTGCCGGTCGGCGCGGCGAGCTTTCGCGAGGCGGTGCGCTGCGGCGCCGAGGTCTTCCACGCGCTCAGGAAGATCATCGACGCGCGCGGCCTGAGCACCGCCGTCGGCGACGAGGGCGGCTTCGCGCCCAGCGTGGCCAGCCACGAGGCGGCCATCGGGCTGATCCTCGAGGCCATCGACCAGGCCGGCTACAGCGCCGGCGAGCAGGTGGCGCTGGCCCTCGACTGCGCGGCCAGCGAGTTCTACAAGGACGGCCGCTACGTGCTCGGCGGCGAGGGCCTGGCGCTCGAGGCGCCGGCCTGGGTCGACCTGCTCGCCACCTGGTGCGACAAGTACCCGATCCTCAGCATCGAGGACGGCATGCACGAGGGCGACTGGGACGGCTGGAAGCTGCTCACCGAGCGCCTTGGGCGCAAGGTGCAGCTCGTCGGCGACGACCTGTTCGTGACCAACACCCGGATCCTGCAGGAAGGCATCGAGCGCGGCGTCGCCAACTCGATCCTCGTCAAGATCAACCAGATCGGCACGCTGACCGAGACCTTCGCCGCCATCGAGATGGCCAAGCGCGCCGGCTACACCGCGGTCATCAGCCACCGCTCGGGCGAGACCGAGGACAGCACGATCGCCGACATCGCGGTCGGCACCAACGCCGGCCAGATCAAGACCGGCTCGATGAGCCGCAGCGACCGCATCGCCAAGTACAACCAGTTGCTGCGCATCGAGGAAGACCTGGGCGACATCGCGCGCTACCCCGGCCGCAGCGCCTTCTACAACCTGCGCTGAAGCGGCGCGGCCGGCGCCCCCGCGCACGCAGCGATGTCCACCGGGCGCTGGGTCACCCTCGGGCTGCTGGTCCTGCTCGCCGGGGTCCAGGCCCAGCTCTGGTTCGGCCAGGGCAGCCTGCCGCATGTCTGGGGCCTGCGCGCGCAGCTCGCCGAGCAGCGCGCCGGCAACGATGCCGCGCGCGCGCGCAACGAGCGCATCGCCGTCGAGGTCACCGACCTGAAGGAGGGCCTCGAGATCGTCGAGGAGAAGGCGCGCAGCGAACTGGGCATGCTGCGCCCCGACGAGATCCTGGTGCGCGTCGCGCCGCGCTGAACCGGCGCTGAACCGGCGCTGCGCCGGCGGCGCCGGCCCGGGCCCTATTGCACCGCCGCGCTCGAGGGCGGCTGGTCAGACGGCGGGGTGAACAGCTCGCCGACGTCGACGGCGTCGAAGCGGTACTGGGCGCCGCAGAAGTCGCAGCCGACCTCGACCTCGCCGCGCTCGGCGATCAGGCTCTCGCTCTCGTCGCGGCCGAGGCCGCGCAGCATCGCGCGCACGCGCTCGCGCGAACAGGTGCAGGCAAACCGCGGCTGGCGCGGCGCATACCGGCGCAGGGGCTCCTGCCAGAACAGGCGCCGCAGCAGGGTGTCGGCATTGAGCGCGAGCAGCTCGGCGCGGGTCAGCGTCGCGGCGAGCAGTTCGATGCGCTGGTAGTCGGGCGAGCGGCCGATGTCGTCCTCGCGGTGCCGCCCGAGCTCGGCCTCGCCCTGGAGCGGCATGCGCTGGATCAGCAGACCACAGGCCGATTGCCCGTCGGCGGCGAGCACCAGCCGGGTGTCGAGCTGCTCGGACTGCAGCATGTAGTGCTCGAGCACCTCGGCGACCTGCTGCAGCGGTTCGCGGCGGTCGCCGTGCAGCGGCACGATGCCCTGGTAGGGCTGCTGGCCGGGCAGGCGCTGCTGCGGGTCGAGCGTGATCGCGCAGCGGCCGCGGCCGTGCACGTTGAGCAGGGCCTCGAGGCGCGCGCCGGCCGGCACCGCGCCGACGACCTTGGCGGTGGCGCGAAAACCCAGGTCGGGCCGCACCTCGGCGACCGCCAGCTTGACCGGCCCGTCGCCGAAGATCTGCAGCACCAGCGCACCGTCGAACTTGATGCTGGCCTGCATCAGCACCGCCGCGGCGGTCAGCTCGCCGAGCAGCTCGCGCACCTCGGCCGGGTAGCCGCCGACGGCCTCGCGGCACTGCAGCAGCTCGCGCCAGCCCGCGCCCAGGCGCACCAGCATGCCGCGCACGGGCAGGCCCTCGAACAGGAAGCGGTGCAGTTCGTTCATCACGGAAATTCCAGGAGCGGCCGGCCCGGACCGGCCCGGGGGTGCTCAGGGCGGGCCGCCGTGAGTGCGCATCTGCCGGGCGTATTCGGCATAGACCAGGGCAGTGACGAGCACGATATGGCGCTTGGCGTCGTCGAGGTCGCCGATCGGGCGCGCCGGATCGCCACCCCAGACCCGCCCGCCGGCCAGGATCTGCCCGGGCGTGGTCACCGCGCCGGCGGCGACGAAGGTGTCGTCCGGGATCCGCGTGCCCGGCGCGATCTGGCTGCCGATGCCGATCAGGCAGCGCGCGCCCACCGTGCAGTCGGCCAGTGCGACGTTGTGCCCGATCGTGGTGTCCGCACCGAGCGTGATTCCCGCAGCGGTGGCTGCCAGTACCGAGTTGTCCTGCACGTTGCAGCGTTCGCCGATGGCGATCGGCGCCGCGCGGGCATCGAGGCGGCAGCCGTACCAGAGGCTCGCCGCCGCGGCCAGATGCACCGCGCCGGCGAGCGCCGCGGTGTCGGCGACGAAGGCATCCGGCGCAGCGACGGCCGGGTCGCCCGGCCCAGGCCAGCCGGCCGGGCCGGCCTCGACCCGGGCGCGCAGCGCCGCGGCGCGCTGCGCGTGCTCGCCCGGGTGCAGGGGTCGCACGGGCCGCGCCGGGCGGCCGGCGTGCAGCCAGCCGCCCTGGAGCCGAGAACGCGGGTAGGCGATGCTGCCGGCTGCGAGCACGGCGGCGGCCCCGACTTCGGTGCCGTCGAGCACCACGCAGTCTTCCTCGATCACGCCGCCTGCGGCGATCGAGCAGGCATGGACGACCGCGTTCGCGCCGACCGTGACCTCGTCATCGACGACGGTCGGGTAGCGCTCGTGTGCGATGTGAACCGTCGCGCCGCGACCCAGCACGAAGCCGTCGCCGATGCGCACGAAGTGGCCGTCGGCACGGATCACGCTGCCGGCGGCCAGCCAGGCCGAACGGCCCAGCGTCAAGCGGCCGATCAGAACGTGGCCGGCCTGCGCGGCCCGCGGCGGCCCGGCCAGCGCGGGGCTGACACCGGCGTAGGGCAGCAGGTGCGGACGATCGGCGTGGCTCGCGGGTGCAGTCATGCCCCCGAGCCTACCCCAGGTCGCCTGCCCGCCAGCGCCGCTCGGCCTCGTCCCAGGCGGCCAGCGGCTGCAGGTCGGGCACCCAGGCCAGGCCGCTGCGCGCATCAGACGACATCGGCTCGGAACTGACCAGCACGTCGAGCAGCGCCGGGCGCCCGGCACGCAGCGCAGCGAGCGCGCGCGCCAGTGCGTCGGGCAGGGCCGCAGCCCGCTCGACCCGCTCGCCGTGCGCGCCGAAGGCGCGCGCCAGCGCAGCGTGGTCGGCATGCTGCAAGCGCGTGCCGACGACCTTCCCATAGGTCGTGGCCTGGTCGTGGACCTCGATCTGCCAGGCGCCGTTGTTGGCCACGACGACGAGCAGCGCCACAGCGTGCCGCACCGCGGTGTCGATCTCGATCGCGCTGAAGCCGAAGGCGCCGTCTCCGGTCAGCACGGCGACCGTGCGGCCGGGGCTGGCCAGCGCGGCGCCGATGCCCAGGGGCGTGCCGATGCCGATGCAGCCGAGCGAGCCGGGATCCAGGTAGCTGCTGCACGAGACGGCGACGCGCGCAAACGACAGGAAGTCCCCGCCGTCGGCCACCACCACGGCATCGTCGCCGATCGCCTTCTGCACCTCGGCGATCAGCCGGTTCGGGTGCATGCGGCCATCGGCGCCGTCGGGCGCGGCCGCCATCGCAGCGCGCAGCCTGGCGGCGCGCTCGGCGTGGCCGCGGCGCAGGCGCTCGGCCCAGTCGGCATCGAGCGCGGGCCGGCGGCCGGCTGCGGCTTCGAGCAGCGCGCGCAGGGCCAGTCGCGGACTGGCCAGCAGCTCGACCTCGCCGCGGCGGTTGTCGCGCAGCTCGGCCGCGCAGTCGGCGATGCGCAGCCAGCGCGCGCTGCCGTAGATGGCCGGCGAACCGTAGCCGAGCTGGAAGTCGAGCCGCCGGCCGACGGTGACGACGAGGTCGGCCTCGGCCATTGCCGTGGTGCGCATCGCCGCAGCCACCGACGGATGCGAGTCGGGCACCACGCCCTTGCACTCACCGGTGTCGAGATACGGCGCGCCGGTGGCGTCGAGCAGCGCGACCAGCTCGGCTGCGGCACCGCGCACGCCGCGTCCGCCGATGACCAGGGGTCGCCGGGCACCCCAGAGCAGCTCCGCGGCGCGGTGCACGGCAGCCGGGTCGGCGCTCAACTCCAGCCGGGCGCGTGCGCCGATGTGCTCGGCCATCTGCAGCGCGCGCGGCACCTCGGCGCGCAGGGTGTCGGTCGGAAAGTCGAGGTAGGCCGGCCCGGGTTCGCCCCCGCCCTCGCCCTGCGCCGCGGCCAGTGCGGCGTCGAGCGCCTGCGGCACCAGGGTGGGCTCGCGCACCGTGCGGGCGCAGCGGGTGATGCCACGCAGCAGCTCGGTATGGGCAATGTCCTGCAAGGCGCCGCGGTGCTCCTGCGGACGCGGCGGCACCCCCGCGAGCACCAGCACCGGGGCGCGCGCCACATGCGCGTTGGCGATGCCGGTCATCGCGTTGGTCACGCCCGGGCCCGCGGTGACCAGGGCCACGCCGGGGCGCCCGCTCAGCTCGCCGTAGGCCTGCGCCATGCAGACTGCCGCACGCTCGTCGCGCACGTCGACGATGCGGATGCCTTCGGCGTCGAGGCGCATCCAGATCGGCATGATGTGCCCGCCGCACAGCCCGAACACGCGGTCGACGCCGCGCGCGGCGAGGATGCGGGCGATCACGCCAGCGGCGCTGTCGGCGCCGACCACGGGCGGCTTCATCAGAATACCGGCGTCTCGCGGTAGGTGCCCCAGAGGCCCTTGAGCTTCTCGACGATGTCGCCCATGGTGGCGCCTGCCTTCACCAGCTCGATCGTCACCGGCATGAGGTTGCGCGACTCGTCGCGCGCCACGTCGACGAGGCGCTCGAGCAGCGCCTGGACCTGCGCTTCGTCGCGTTCGGCGCGCACGCGGCGGGTGCGCGCGATCTGGCGCTCGGCGGTGCCCGGGTCGTAGGGGTGGGTCTCGATGTCGGCCTGGGCCTCGCGCTCGACGAAGCGGTTGACGCCGATCACCGGCTTCTCGCCCGACTGCTTGCGCAGCGCCGTCTCGTAGGCGAAGTCGGCGATCTGCTTCTGGAACCAGCCCTGCTCGATCAGCTTGATCGTGCCGCCGCGCTCCTGGACTTCGCGCAGGATCTCGAAGATGCGCCGCTCGTACTCGCTGGTCAGGGCCTCGACGTAGTAGCTGCCACCCAGCGGGTCGATCACCTGGGTGACGTTGGTCTCCTCGGCGATGATCTGCTGCGTGCGCAGCGCCATCTTCATCGCGTCCTCGGTCGGGATCGCGAAGGCCTCGTCGTAGCCGTTGGTGTGCAGGCTCTGCGTGCCGCCGAGCACGGCCGCGAGCGCCTGCAGCGCGGTGCGCACGATGTTGATCTTGTACTGCGGCTTGGTCAGCGTCGCCGCCGCCGTCTGGCAGTGAAAGCGCAGGCGCATCGATTCCGGGTTCTGCGCCCCGAAGCGCTCCTTCATGATCTTCGCGTAGCAGCGGCGCAGCGCACGGAACTTGGCCACCTCCTCGAAGAAGTCGGCCTGGGCGACGAAGAAGAAGGCCAGGCGCGGCGCGAACTCGTCGACGTGCATTCCGGTGCGGGTCACCTCCTCGACGTAGGTGATCAGGTTGGCCAGCGTGAACGCGGCCTCCTGCAGCGGCGACGAGCCGGCCTCCGAGATGTGGTAGCCCGAGATGTTGATCGGGTTGTAGCGCCTGAGGTTCTGCGTCGAGTAGGTGATGATGTCGCGCACGATGCGCACCGAGGGCGCAATCGGGTAGATGTACTCCTTCTGCGCGATGTACTCCTTGAGGATGTCGGCCTGCACCGTGCCCGAGAGCTTGTTCAGGTCGTAGCCGCGCTGCTCGGCCAGCGCCACGTACATCGCGAGCAGGATCCACGCCGTCGGGTTGATCGTCAGCGAGACCGAGATCTTCTCGAGATCGATGTCGGCCAGCAGCGCTTCCATGTCGGCCAGCGTGTCGATCGCCACGCCCTCGCGTCCGACCTCGCCCTCGCTCATCGGGTGGTCGGAGTCGTAGCCCATCAGGGTCGGCATGTCGAAGTCGGTCGAGATGCCGGTCTGGCCCTGCGCGATCAGGTACTTGAAGCGCTGGTTGGTGTCCTCGCCGGTGCCGAAGCCGGCGATCTGGCGCATCGTCCAGGTACGGCTGCGGTACATCGTCGGGTACGGACCGCGCGTGAACGGGTAGCGTCCTGGCAGGCCGATGTCCGCCAGCGGCGTGTCGGCAATGTCCGCCACGGTGTAGGTGCGTTGCACGGCGATGTCGCCGATCGTCTGGAACTGCAGCCTGCGCTCGGGCTGCTTGCGCAGGAAGGCCTCGACTTCGCCCGCCTCCCAGTCCTTGCGCTCGGACTCGAGGCGGTCGCGTTCATTGGGGTCAAGCCAGGTCATCGGGATACTCCTTGCGGATCGTGCGTGCAATGAGCTGCCGGGCCGCCGCGTAGGGGTCGGTGCCGCGCTCGGCGAGGGCGGCAGCGAGCACCGGCGCGAACTCCCTGGCGGCCGCGGCAAAGCGCTCGAGCAGCAGCGTTTCGGCAGTCTTGTGCAAGCGGAACTCGGCAACCCGCCGGCGGCGCCGGTGGCCTGCATCGGAGGCGCCGAGCATGGTCTGATGCGCCGCGATGCGAGCGAGCAGCTCGTCGATGCCCTGCCCCGTGTACGCGCTCACGCCGACCACCGGCACCGCCCAGTCGCGCTGCGGGCCGGTGAGCGCGCCCAGCGTCAGCATCTGCTTCAAGTCGGTCAGCGTGCGCAGCGCATCGTCGCGATCGCACTTGCTGACGACATGGATGTCGGCGATTTCCAGAATGCCAGCCTTGATGGCCTGGATCTCGTCGCCCAGGCCAGGGGCCGAGACCACCACCGTGGTGTCGCTGGCGTGAGCAACCTCGACCTCGTCCTGGCCGACGCCCACCGTCTCGAGCACGACGGTGTCGTAGCCGGCGACGTCGAGCAGGTCGACCGCGTCGAGCGCAGCCCGGGCCATGCCGCCGGTGGCCCCACGCGTGGCCATGCTGCGGATGAAGACCCCGGGGTCGTTGGCCAGTTCGGTCATGCGGATGCGGTCGCCGAGGATCGCGCCGCCCGAGTACGGGCTCGACGGGTCGATGGCGACGATGCCGACGCGCGCGCCGCGTTCGCGCAGCGCAGCGGTGAGCCGGGCGACCAGCGTCGACTTGCCGCTGCCGGGCACGCCGGTCAGGCCGATCACATGGGCACGCCCGGCGCGACGGTAGACCTCGGCCAGCGCGGGCCGGGCCTCGGCGACGCCGGCCTCGGCGCGCGAGATCAGCCGGCCCAGCGCCCACGCGTTGCCCGCGGCCAGCCGGCGCAGCAGCTCGGACGAAGGGACGTAGGCCATGCCCCTGCTCAGTTGCCCTGACGCAGTTGCTGGTGGAGGCTGCGAAAGACCTCGCGGTCGTCGACCACGCGGCGGGCCTTGAAGTCGGTGCGCGGAATCGATTGGGGCTCGACCAGCTCGACCCTGGCCCGCACGCCCAGCACCGTGTGCACCTTGTGTGCCGCTTCGGCGCGGAAGCGCTCGCCCGCAGCTTGTCCGGCGCGGTGGATGTCGGCGCTGGGCTCGACGCGCAGCAGCAGTTCGTCCATCGCGGCCTCGCGGGTGATGACGATGCGGTGCTCGCCGCCGTAGCCGGGCAGTTGGTTGAGCGCAGCGTCGATCTCGCTCGGGTAGATGTTCTCGCCGCGGATCGTGAACATGTCGTCGATGCGGCCGAAGACGCCCTGCGGCAGACGCGGGTAGGTGCGGCCGCAGGGGTTGTCCTCGTCGGTCCACAGCGTCAGGTCGCCCGAGAGCAGGCGGATCATCGGCTGGCTGCTGCGCTCGAGATGGGTGTAGACCGGCGTGCCGCGCCGGCCGTAGGGCACGCGACGCATCGTCGCCGGGTCGCAGACCTCGGTGTAGATGATGTCCTGCCAGCACAGCATGCCCTGGTTGCTCTGCTCGGTGCCAGCCAGGTTCATGAACGGCGACATCTCGGCCATCGAGCCGCAGTCGTAGACCTTCGCGCCGTAGAGCTCCTCGATACGATCCTTGACGCCGGGCACCGAAGCGCCGGGTTCGCCGCTGAAGAACAGGCACTTCAGAGCGAAGTCGCGTGGGTCGAGTTTTTCCTCGCGCGCGACTTCGGCCAGGTGGATCGCGTAGCTCGGCGTGCCGTAGAAGGCCGCTGGCTTCATCAGCGCCAGCCAATGCGCCAGGCGCGCGCTCATGCCCGGAGCGCCGGCGCCGAACGGGAAGGCCTTGGCCCGCAGGCGCTCGGAACCGGCCAGCGCCCCCCAACTGCCGAGGTACAGGCTGAAGATGGCGGCGATGCACACCATGTCGCCCGGGCGGATGCCCATCCCCCACATCACGCGGGCATGCGCGTTGGCGATCGCGCGCCAGTCGGCGCGGCCGATGCCGAAGACCGTCGGCCGGCCCGTGGTGCCGCTGGTGCCATGGACGTGGAAGACCTCGGCATCCGGCACGCAGAGGTAGTCGCCGAAGGGCGGATGCGCGGCCTGCGCGGCACGCAGGTCGGCCTTGCTGACCACCGGCACGCGGGCCTCGAAGTCCTCCAGCGACGCAAGCTGGTCGGGGTGAAAGCCGGCCTCCTCCCACTTGCGGCGGTAGAACGGCGCGCGGGCCCAGGCGTAGCGGCAGACCTCGCGCAGCCGCTCGAGGATGGCCTGCTCGCGCTGCCGGGCGGGCATGGTCTCGCGCCGCGCAAACCAGTAGCGGCTGCCGGCCGGCGGCAGATAGTCCTCGTCGTAGGTGGCCGGGAACGACCACTCTTCCATCACGGGCCTCCGGTGGCTGGGCTCAGCGCGGGCCGCGCTCGGCGACCAGGCGGCGGATCGAATCGACGATCGCCTGCGGCGGGGTGTCCTGCAGCAGCACCTCGCGCACGCCCAGCTGGCGGATCGCCGCGACATCCTCGTCGGGCATCACGCCGCCGGCGATCACGATCAGGTCGGCCGCACCCTTGTCCGCGAGCAGGCGGAAGATCTTCGGGAATACGCTCAGCTGCACACCCGAGAGCAGGCTCACGCCGAGCACGTCGACGTCTTCCTGGATCGCGGTGTTGACCACTTCCTCGGGCGTGCGGTGCAGCCCGGAGTAGATGACGTCCATGCCGGCATCGCGCAACGTGCGGGCGACGACCTTGACACCGCGGTCATGGCCGTCGAGGCCGACCTTGGCGAGCAGCACGCGGATCGGGGTGTCGTTCATGGCGTCTTCGCAGTGGGATGCGGTGACCGGGGGTCTGGTCCGCCGCCGCACTATCGCATACCGTATTCTGAATATAAAATCGGGAAATCCCTGGGCTGCCCACGCTGCGGCAGACTCGCCTACCGCCATGTCGATCGCATCGCTGCAGCCGCGCAAGACGCTCGTCGAGGAAGTCCACCAGCGCATCCTCGACGCGATCTGCGACGGCACGCTCCAACCCGGCGCGCGCGTGACACAGGACGAGTTGGCCGCGCGGCTGCAGGTCTCGCGCCAGCCGGTGATGACCGCGCTCGGCCTGCTCAAGCAGCAGGGTTTTCTGGTCGACCACGGGCGGCGCGGCCTGCAGGTCGCACCGGTCGACCGCGCGCGCTTCGACGCGATCTACCAGTTCCGCTCGGCGCTCGAGCCGCTGGCCGCCTCGCTGGCGGCCGCGCGCGCGAGCCGCGCTCAAGTCGAGCACGGACGCCGGCTCATCAGCCACGGGCAACGCGTCGCCGCCACCGGCAACCCGGCCGCGGCGCTGCAGGCCGATGTCGACTTCCATTCCTGGATCTACGCCACCAGCGGCAACCCGCTGATCGTGCAGTCGATGCAGACGCACTGGCAGCACCTGCGTCGCTCGATGGGCGAAGTCCTGCGCCGGCCGCGCTACGTGCACAAGGTCTGGGCCGAACACGCCGACATCGTCGAGGCCATCGCTGCCGGCGACGCCGAAGGCGCGGCGCTGGCCATGTCGGCGCATGTGCGCACGGCGCACGAACGCGTCGGCGCCGAGATCGGCGCTGCCGCGGGCGGTATGTCATGAACCCCCTCCAGCCGCCCCGCAGTGTTCAACCTGGATCCGGCAGTCGACCGCCGTGCCGCGCATGCAAGCTCTTGTCGGCTCATGCGAATCCGGCCACGGCCGCGCTCACCTCCTGGGTCAGGGCGCTGCGCACCCGACCCGAGCCGCCCTCGGGCCCGCCCAACTGCCGGATCCAGGTTCAACCTCGAGGCGCGGCGCGCCGCCGGGTTCGACGACGACGAGCTCGCCGCGCTGTCGGCGTAGTGCCCGCGGCCTGCAGCGCTACCCGCGCGGGTGGTGGCGGGCGTGCAACTGGCGCAGCCGCTCGCGCGCGACGTGGGTGTAGATGGTGGTCGTGCCGATGTCGGCATGGCCCAGCAGCAGCTGCACCGCGCGCAGGTCGGCGCCGTGGTTGAGCAGGTGCGTCGCGAATGCGTGGCGCAGGGTGTGCGGCGACAGCGGCGTGGCGATGCCGGCGGCCAGCGCGTAGCGGCGCACCAGGCGCCAGAACATCTGCCGCGTCATCGCGCCGCCGCGCGCGGTGACGAACAGCGCGTCGCTGGCGCGCCCGCCGAGGATGGCGCGGCGGGCCTGGCCGAGGTAGCGCTGCAGCCATTCGCGCGCCTCCTCGCCGTAGGGCACCATGCGCTCGCGCGCGCCCTTGCCGCTGACCTTGAGCACGGCATCGGCCAGCGCCAGCTGCACCGTGCGCAGCGTCACCAGCTCGCTCACGCGCAGGCCGCTGGCGTACATCAGCTCGAGCATCGCGCGGTCGCGCAGGCCCAGCGGCTGGGCCACGTCGGGCGCGGCCAGCAGGGCCTCGACCTGGGCTTCGGTCGGCACCCGCGGCAGGCGCTGCGGCTGGCGCGCCGCGAGCAGCTCGAGGGTGGGGTCGGCGCTCAGGCGCCGCTCGCGCAGCGCCCAGCGGAAGTAGCGCCTGAAGACCGCCAGCCGGCGGTTGGCGGTGCTCGCGCGGCTGCCGGCGTGGCGCTCGGCGATGTAGCCCTGCAGGTCGGCCTTGCGCGTCTGGTCGAGCGCACGGCCGCTGCCGGCGGCGAGCCAGCGCGCGTACAGCATGAGGTCGCGGCGGTAGGCCGCGCGCGTCAGCGCGGCCAGACCGTCCTCGAGCCAGACGGCGTCGAGGAAGCGGTCGATGGCCTCGGTGCTGGCGGCCAGCCCCGGCGGCGGCGTGCCGGTCACGCCGCGTGCGTCACTCGAGCGTCAGGCGCTGGCGGGCGACGACGTCCTTGAACACCGCCAGCTCGGCGCGGATCTGCTCGGCAAACTGCTCGGGCGTGTTGGCGACGATCAGCGAGCCGGTGTCGTCGATGCGCCGGCGCACGCCCGCGTCCTGCAGCACCTGGCGGGTGGCGGCGTTGACGCGGTCGACCACCGGGCGCGGCACGCCGCGCGGGCCGATCAGGCCGTAGAAGGCCATGCGGTTGACCGGCTCGAGCCCGACTTCGGCGAAGGTCGGCACGTTGGGCAGGAAGGGCAGCCGCTGCGGTGCGGCGACGATGATCGGGATCAGCCGGCCGTCACGGATGAAGGGCATCGACGAGGGCAGGTTGTCGAAGATGATCAGCACCTGGCCGGCGACGGTGTCCCGCAGCGCCGGACCGGCACCGCGATACGGGATATGCGTGACGAAGGTCCGCGTGAGGCTCTTGAAGGCCTCCATCAGCAGGTGGTTGTTGCCGCCGGTGCCCGAGCTGGCGTAGCTGTGCCGGCCGGGGTTGCGGCGCAGCTCGGCGAGGAAGGTCGCGTAGTCGCGCGCCGGGAACGAGGGGTGCACCGCGATCAGGTTGGGCGTGGCCGCGATGTTGATGATCGGCGTCTTGTCGGTCAGCGGGTTGTAGGGGATACGCGGGTTGATCGCCGGGTTGGCCGCAGTCGTCGACACCGTGGCCA
>Ga0208609_100565_pt1 | contig 13662 bp, 11 predicted proteins | sample SubbioR11_8A_Apr_FD_184813 | JGI IMG/M metagenome (GOLD analysis project Ga0208609, IMG submission 184813) | Serpentinite rock and fluid subsurface biosphere microbial communities from McLaughlin Reserve, California, USA - CR11_8A_Apr (SPAdes) | ecosystem: Environmental > Terrestrial > Deep...
CCCGCCGCCAGCACCGCGACCTTCGGCTGCGCGATGCCGAGCACGTGCGCCAGCTCGATCGCGTTTTGCACGATGTCGGCCTTGGTGCGCAAGTCGGGCTCGATGTTGATCGCGGCGTCGGTCACCAGCAGCGGCCGCGGGTAGGCGGGCACGTCCATCACGAACACGTGGCTGACGCGCCGGCCGGTGCGCAGGCCGCCGTCGCGCGCGACCACCGCGCTCATCAGCTCGTCGGTGTGCAGGCTGCCCTTCATCAGCGCCTCGACCTCGCCGTCGCGCGCCAGCTGCACCGCGCGCTCGGCGGCGGCGACGCTGTGCTCGACGCCGACCAGCTCGATGCCGGCCAGGTCGATGCCCTCGGCGGCGGCCACCTTGCGGATGCGCGCCTCGGGGCCGACCAGCACCGGCTCGATCAGCCCCTTGCGCGCGGCGGCGATCGCGCCGGCCAGCGAATCGCGGTCGCACGGGTGCACGACCGCGGTGCGCACGGCGGCAATGCCCTCGCAGCGCTTGAGCAGGCGCGCAAAGTCGTCGGTGCGGCGGAAGATCAGTTCGGTGGTCGACAGGTCGCCGTGCGTGATGCGTCGCGTCGGCGCCCGCACCAGCACCTCGCCCGACAGGATCAGCTCGTCGTCCTGGTTGGTGACCCGGCACTCGAAGCGCACCCGGTCGGCGTCCGACTTGGCCACCGCGACGATCGTCGCCGTGACCCGATCGCCGACCTTCAACGGGCAGCCGAAGGTGAAGCGCTGCTCGAGGATCGTCGAGCCGGGCCCGGGCAGGCGGCGGTTGATCAGGTGCCCGATGAAGGTCTCGGCGCCGGCCGCCTCGGTCGGCCCGCAGACGGCAGTCAGGCCATCGCCCTCGCCGTGGAAAGCGTCCAGGTCACCGGAGGCGAACGCCAGGCCCTCGATGTCGGCCGCCGACAGCGTGCGGCTGACCTCGAGCGGCTCACCGAGCACGATCTCGTCGAACGGAACGTTGGAGACGGCGGCCATGCGAGCCATTGTGCTGGATCCCTTGAGCGGCTTTGCGGGCGAACCACCGCAGCCCCACGATACTGCACCGCAGCATTCTCGGCCACTGAAATGAAACCTCCCGGCGTGTCATCCCCGCGCAAGCGGGGATCCAACGGCGCAACGACGCTGGGTTGCCGCTGCAGCCTGCCCCCGCGAAGCTTGTCCCCGCGAAAGCGGGGAGCGCGGGCGGGAACGACGATGGGTTCCCGCTTTCGCGGGAACGACACGAGCGAGTTCGAGCGACGCCGCCGGTTTCATGCGTCGCGGGTCGCGCGCAGCGCGGTGGAGCAACTGGGATGATCGCGCGGTGACGCTCGCGCGCTGGCTCGCGCGCGCGCAGGTCGGCTCGGCGCGCATCGCGCAGGCTCGCGCGACGAGCCGGGCCGGGCAAGCTCAGAACGACGGCAGGCGGGCGATCAGGTCGCCGAAGCCTTGCGGCCAGAGGTAGGCGGCGGCGCCGGCGGCCGACACGAGCAGCAGCAGCAACCAGGTCCGCGTCCGCGCCGGCCGCGGCGGCGGCGGCGGTGACGCGGCTTGCGGCTCGGTCTGGAAGGCCTCGCGGTACAGGGTCGGCGGCGGCCGGCTGATCGTCGCCAGGCGCGAGCTCTCGCGCGCGGCGCCGTCGAGTTCGGCCAGGATCTCCCTCGGCGGCTGGTGCTGCAGCAACTCCTCGCGCAGCGCATCGAGCGTCGATTGCACCTGGCGCGAGGCCTTGCCTTCGGCGAGCCGGGCCGCCAGACGAAAGCGCTCCAGCTTGCGGCCGAGCCGCAGCGCCTCCAGCGGCGACATCGTCGCCGCCCCCTGCAGCCACCACTCGATCAGGTGACCGGTCTGCGACGCGTGCCGCATCAACCCGACCGCGTCGCGGTCGACGGTCAGGGCGATCCGGGTCGCGTTGCCGCCCGGCTCGGCCGGCGCATGTCTCGATCCGTCCATCGCACCCCTCCCGGGCATCGCAGCCCGTAGCGCAAGCGCGCCGCGATCCCAGCGGCACTACAGCGCAGGCTAGGCCGGCGACTCGATCGGGAAGCCCTGAAAACCGCCGCTCGCCGGCGGCAAATCGCCGGCCGTCGGTGGCCGGCCGGCGGGCACAAAGGCCAGCGATATCGGCAGGTCGGCGGGCGCGCTTGAGCCCTGTCCAGGCAGCCCATGCGGCGAAAAGAGCGGTCAGGGCGGCGCGCCAGAGGCCACCCGGATCGCGAGCGCTGCGCGATGCTGCGGTTCGTGGCCTCGTGCGCCGGTCGCCGCCCGCCGCGAGCGCGTCGCGCCGGCCGGCGCGACGCGTCCAACCCGCCAGGCACTTTCGCCCACCACGCGCTGCGATGAGCTATTCGCTGATCTACACCAAGACCGCGCGTGGCGTCGAGGAAGTGCGCGCGCGCCGTGCCGGACTGACGGCGGCCGCGCGCCGCGTGCTGATCCTGATCGACGGCAAGCGCAGCGAGCACGAACTGCGCCTGGTGGTACGCGAGGGCGAACTGGAGAGCGCACTCGTCACCCTGCGCGCGCAGGGCCTGATCGAGGAGTGCGCGCTGACCGACCGGCCCGGCCGTGGCTCCGACGTCGACCTGCCGACGGTGCCGCTCGCCCAGGGCGGCCTGGCGCTCGACCTCGGCCTACCCGCCGAACCGGCAAAGGAACCGCCGACGCTGCGGCTGGCGATCTTCGAGGCCGATCGCCGCGCCGCCGCCGCGCCGCCGCCGCCGCCGCCGGCGGCGACGATCGTCATCCGACCGACGCGCAGCGCACCGCCGGAGGCCCGCGAGGCGACCGACGCCGCGCTCGAGGACGCCAAGCGGGCGGCGGTGCGGGCGCTGTACGACCGCCTCGGCCCCTACGGCGAGGAGCCGGCGGCGCGCATCAACGAGTGCCGGACACCCGAGGCGCTGCGCGAACAGATCCGGCACGCCTGCCGGCGCATCAGCACGTTCCGCGGCGAGTCGGCGGTGCGCGACTACCTGGCCGCCATCGGCCTGTCGTAGCGGCGCACCGGCGCGGCGGCGAGCGGATCGATCTGCGGCGCCTGCCGCTGTCGCACCGGCGGCGCTCAGACCCGCTTGCGGTAGACGTGCTCGCGGGTGTCGATCTCGATCTTGTCGCCGATGTTGACGAACAGCGGCACCTGGATCTCGAAGCCGGTGGCGAGCTTGGCGTTCTTGAGCACCTTGCCCGAAGTGTCGCCCTTGACCGCCGGCTCGGTGTGGGTGACTTCGCGCACGACCGTGGTCGGCACCTCGACCGAGATTGCGCGGCCCTCGTAGAAGACCACCGACACCGACATGTTGTCCTCGAGGTAGCTGAGCGCGTCGCCCATGTTCTCGGCCTCGACCTCGTGCGAATTGAAGTCGGCGTCCATGAACACGTACATCGGGTCGGCGAAGTACGAGTAGGTGCAGTCCTTCTTGTCGAGGATGATCTGCTCCATCTTGTCGTCGGCCTTGAACACCACCTCGGTGCCCGAGTCGCTGAGCAGCGACTTGAGCTTCATGCGCACCGTGGCGGCGTTGCGCCCGCCGCGGTTGTACTCGGACTTGAGCACGACCATCGGATCCTTGCCGTGCATGATGACGTTGCCGGGACGGATTTCCTGAGCGAGTTTCATAACCAGCTTTCTGCGGGGTGAGCGGGCGGCGCCGGCGATGCGACGGCGCCGCCGGGGCCAACGGCGTGTCCGATCGGCGCGACCGGGCGCGACGGCCGGCGGCCTCGTCGGGCCGCTCCAGAGGCGCGATTTTACCGGCCCGCGCGCACGAAGGCCCGCAGCCCTGCGGCCAGATCGGGCAGGCGCCGCAGCCGCTCGCGCCAGGCGCGGCAGTGCTCGCCCCAGGCGGCCAGCGGCGGCAGTTCGATGCGCTGGGCGGCGCCGATCCCGTTCCAGGCCAGCGACGCCGCGCGCAGCGACGCCGCCAGCGACGCCGGCGCCGCGGCCAGGTAGCGATCGTCGAAGGCGGCGAGCTTGCGCGCGTGCGCGCCGTCGGACTGCGGGTAGATCTGCCAGAGGAAGGGCCGGCCCGCCCACTGGGCGCGAACGAAGGAGTCCTCGCCGCGCACCAGGTTCAGGTCGCACGACCACAGCAGGTGGTCGTAGTCGGTCTGCGCCAGTGCCGGCAGGAACTGCGCGCGCAGCGCGCCGCGCAGCGCGCCGGGGCCGAGCAGCGGCGGCACCTGCTGCGCCGCCGGCCCCGCAGTCAGCAGCAGCAGGGTCGGCTCGACCGCCAGCGCAGCGACCAGCGCCGGCAGCGCCGCGTTGGCGTAGCAAAACAGGCTCACGCAGCGCTCGCCGGCGGCCGGCGCGATGCCCTGCGCGCGGCGCCAGGCGGCGGCATCGAAGGCGCGCTGGCGCGCCGCCAGATCGGTCTCGCGGATCAGGCCGCCGGTCGTCTGGCCGAAGCCCGGATAGAAGAAGTGCTTGACCAGCCCGCGCCCGGGCCCGACCAGTTGCGGCGACGGCAGCAGGTGATTGCGTTCGACGTAGTCCTCGGCGCTCAGGTACTCGAGATTGATCCACGCCGGCGGCGGCCGGCGCGCCGCCATCGCCCGCACGAAGCCGGGCGGCAGACTGCAGCCGAAGGCCTCGAGCACCGCATCGGCCGGCACGATGGCGGCGTCGTCGGCCGCCGGCCAGGGATGGACGCTGACGCCGGCGGCGCCGCGCGGCGCCATCCAGGCAAGCGCGCGCGCATCGTCGACCCACAGGCGCACGGTGTCGCCGCGCGCCGCCAGATCGGCCGCCAGCCGCCAGCACACGCCGAGGTCGCCGTAGTTGTCGACGACGTGGCAGAACAGGTCCCAGCGCAGCGCACCGTTCATCGGCGGTTGCGCCCGGCGTTGCCCGTCGACGACCGCCCGGCGGCGGCGCGCGCTCGACGCCGCCGGCGCCTCAGGCCGAGGCGTTCTTGCGCGCCTCGTAGGCCGAGGGCGTGACGCCGGCGCGGCCGAGGAACTCGCGCAGGTGCATGACCGAGCTGCGGTCGAGCGTGCTGCCGTGGTGCGGCCGGTGCAGCACGCCCTCCATGCGGTTGAGCTTCACGCGCAGGCGCGCGCCGGACAGCGACTCGATGTCGGCGCCGACGTGATTGAGCAGCGACTCGACTTCGCGCCAGTGGATGTTGCCGCTGACCGGATCCTTGAACAGCGTGCGCAGCAACTGTGCGTGCTTGTGGCTCACGGGTCGACCTCCGCGCTGCGGGTCGGGCGCGACGGCGCGGCGGCGCGCTCGCAGTGCGCGCCGGTGGCCGGCGCGCCTGCGGCGCAGGATACGCCGGCGGCACGCCGGCCGGTGTGACCGCCGGCAAGCACCGCTCAGCCGAACGGCGCCATGCCGATCAGCACCCGGTGCAGCCAGAACGCGAACAGCGCCCAGGCGACCAGGCCGGCGCCGACCGCGAGCAGGTCGCGCGTCAGCGGTCCGACCGGGTAGACGGTGCCGGCGGCGCGGTCGCGCCGGCGCGCGGCGACGTAATCGACCACCGCCCAGACGAGGAAGGCGCCGAACAGCACGAGATCGGCCAGCATGCCGTTGGCGAGCAGGTGCGACAGCGCCCAGAACTTGACGCCGAGCACCATCGGGTGGCCGACCGCGCGCTTGATGCGCGTGCCCGGAACGAAGGCGGCCGCCAGCAGGATGAAGGCCGGGATCGTCAGCAACGAGGCCAGGTGCCGGGTCCACACCGGCGGCGCGAACAGGAACACCGGCTCCTGGCGCGCGGCGCCGTAGCCGTAGACGATCAGCACGAAGCCGAGCACCGACACCGCAACGATCACGCCCTTCCACGTGGTCGCACCGACAGCGGCGATGCGCTGCACGCGCCAGGGCTCGGCGACGATGCGCAGCGAGTGGCTGCCGAGAAAGAGCACGAGGCCGAGAATGAGCAGGGTCATGGGGAAGTCCGATCAGTCGGCGCCGGCGACCGCCGCCGGCGCCGCGCGAGTATCGCCGACGGCGGCGGTCGTGCCGCCGTCGACCGTGCCGGTGGCGGGGTCGGGGTTTGCGCCGATAGCCGCCAGCGCAGCGGCGCGCACGCCGAGCAGGCGGATGCGGCGATCGAGGTCGATCCGCTTCAGGCACTGCCCGGCCGCGCGCCGGATCGAGGCGGCGTCGGCCCCGGCGCCGCCAGCGGCGGATCGCGCGCGCCGCCTCTCAGCCCGCGGTCAGCAGCGCCGGCAACCCCGGCAGGTCGCGCAGCAGGCGCGCGGCCGAGCCGTCGGCGACGAGCGCGCCGGCGCGCTCGATGTCGGGCGCGAGGCTGCGATCGCCGGTCACCGGCGGGCACCACCGGCGCAGCAGCGCGTGCGCCGCCTCCAGCGGCGCCGAGCTGGCGAGCGGGCGCAGGAACTCGATGCCCTGGGCCGCGGCCAGCCACTCGATGGCGAGGATGTGCGCGGTGTTGGCGATCATCGGCTGCAGCCGGCGCGCCGCGAAGGCGGCCATGCTGACGTGGTCCTCCTGATTGGCGCTGGTCGGCAGACTGTCGACGCTGGCCGGATGCGCGAGCGACTTGTTCTCGCTCGCCAGCGACGCCGCGGTCACGTGCGCGATCATGAAGCCGCTGTTCAGTCCGGGGTCGGCGGTCAGGAACGGCGGCAGGCGCGAGACGCCGGCGTCGATCAGCATCGCGATGCGCCGCTCGGCGATCGCGCCGACCTCGGCGATCGCCACCGCCATCGCATCGCAGGCGAGCGCCACCGGCTCGGCGTGGAAGTTGCCGCCCGACAGGATCGTGCCCGCGCGCTGCGCCGGGTCGCTGGCGGGGGCGCGGCCGCGCCTGGCGCGACCCGGCGCCGGTGCGCCACCCTCGCCGGCGAACACCAGCGGGTTGTCGGTCACCGCGTTGGCCTCGCGCACCAGCACCAGCGCCGCGTGGCGCAACTGGTCGAGGCAGGCGCCGACCACCTGCGGCTGGCAGCGCAGGCTGTACGGGTCCTGCACGCGGTCGTCGCCCTCGCGGTGCGAGGCGCGGATCGCCGAGCCCTCGAGCAGCCTGCGGTAGTGGCGCGCGACATCGATCTGCCCGGGCTGGCCGCGCAGCTCGTGGATGCGCGGATCGAACGGACCGTCGCTGCCGCGCGCGGCGTCCACGGTCAGCGCGCCGATCACCAGCGCCGCCTCCAGCACCGGCTCGAAGGCGAGCAGCGCATGCAGCGCCAGTGCGGTCGAGGTCTGGGTGCCGTTGATCAGCGCCAGCCCTTCCTTCGCCGCCAGCGCCAGCGGCGCGATGCCGGCGGCGCGCAGCAACGGCGCGGCGGCGGCGCGGCGGCCGTCGACCAGCAGGTCGCCCTCGCCGAGCAGCGCCAGCGTCAGGTGCGCGAGCGGCGCCAGGTCGCCCGAGGCGCCGACCGAGCCCTGGCTCGGCACCAAGGGAACGAGCCCGGCGTTGTGCACGGCCAGCAGTCGCTCGATCACCAGCGGCCGTACGCCCGAGTAGCCGCGCGCCAGGCTGGCCGCCTTCAGCGCCAGCATCAGCCGCACGACCGCCGGCGCCAGCGGCGCGCCGACGCCGGCGCTGTGCGAGCGGATCAGATTGCGCTGGAGCGTGTCCAGATCGGCGCTGCCGATGCGCGTCGAGGCGAGCTTGCCGAAGCCGGTGTTGACGCCGTAGACGGCGGCCGCGCCCGTAGCGGCGCGGCGCACGACGGCGGCGCTGGCGGCGATCGCGGCCTGCGCCGCCGGATCGATCGCGAGCTCGAGTCGGCGCGCGTGAATCGCGCGCAGTTGCTCGAGCGTCAGTGCGCCCGGCTCGATGGTGATGCGCTCGGTCACGGTGGCGATCGTCTCGACGGCCGCCTCAGGCGCCGAGCATCGGCAGCTTCAGGCCATGTTCGCGCGCGCACTGCACGGCGCTTTCGTAGCCGGCGTCGGCATGGCGCAGCACGCCGCTGGCCGGGTCGTTCCACAGCACGCGCTCGAGGCGACGGGCGGCGGCGTCGGTGCCGTCGCAGACGATCACCGCGCCGGCGTGCTGCGAGTAACCCATGCCGACGCCGCCGCCGTGGTGCAGGCTGACCCAGGTGGCGCCGCTGGCGGTGTTGAGCAGCGCGTTCAGCAGCGGCCAGTCGGACACCGCGTCGGAGCCGTCGCGCATCGCCTCGGTCTCGCGGTTGGGGCTCGCCACCGAACCGCAGTCCAGATGGTCGCGGCCGATCACGATCGGCGCCTTGAGTTGCCCGCTTCTGACCATCTCGTTGAAGGCGAGTCCGGCGCGATGGCGCTCGCCCAGCCCGATCCAGCAGATGCGCGCCGGCAGGCCCTGGAACTCGATCCGGCTGCCGGCCAGGTCGAGCCAGCGCTGCAGGTGCCGATCGTCCGGGAACAGTTCCTTCAGCTTGGCGTCGGTGCGGCGGATGTCTTGCGGGTCGCCCGACAGCGCGACCCAGCGAAACGGCCCTTTGCCGCGGCAGAACAGCGGCCGCAGGTAGGCGGGCACGAAGCCGGGGATGTCGAAGGCGTTCTTGACGCCGGCGTCGAAGGCCACCTGGCGGATGTTGTTGCCGTAGTCGACCGCCGGCACACCCATCGCGCGCAACGCCAGCATCGACTGCACGTGTACCGCGCAGCTCGCCGCGGCGGCCTCCCGCAGGCGCGCGTGCTGGCTGTCGTCGGCCTGCGCCGCCTGCCACTGCTCGACGGTCCAGCCGGCCGGCAGGTAGCCGTTGACGAGGTCGTGCGCCGAGGTCTGGTCGGTCACGAGGTCGGGCTTCAGGCCGCCGGCCCGCGCGCGCTGCACCAGTTCGGGCAGGATCTGCGCCGCGTTGCCGAGCAGGCCGATCGACACCGCGCGGCCTTCGCGCGTGTCGCGCCCGATGCGCGCCAGCGCGTCGTCCAGGCTCGTCGCCTGCTCGTCGAGGTAGCGGCTGCGCAGGCGCATGTCGATGCGGCTCTGCCGGCACTCGATGGTGAGCGAACAGGCGCCGGCGAAGGTGGCCGCGAGCGGCTGCGCGCCGCCCATGCCGCCGAGGCCCGCGGTCAGGATCCAGCGCCCCTGCCAGTGGCCGTCGCGCGCGCCGGCGCCGCTCCGTTCGCCCGCTGCCGCCGCCGGCGCCGTTGGATAGTGCTGCCGGCCGGCCTCGGCGAAGGTCTCGTAGGTGCCCTGCACGATGCCCTGGCTGCCGATGTAGATCCAGGAGCCCGCGGTCATCTGGCCGTACATCATCAGGCCCTTGCGGTCGAGCTCGTGGAAGTGCTCCCAGGTGGCCCACCTCGGCACCAGGTTCGAGTTGGCGATCAGCACCCGCGGCGCGTCGGCGTGCGTGCGCAACACGCCGACCGGCTTGCCCGACTGGACCAGCAGCGACTCGTCCTCGTCGAGGTGGCGCAGCGCCTGCAGGATCGCTTCGTAGCAGTCCCAGTTGCGCGCCGCCTTGCCGATGCCGCCGTAGACCACCAGCGCGTCGGGGTTCTCGGCGACCTGCGGATCGAGGTTGTTTTGCAGCATCCGGTAGGCGGCCTCGATCTGCCAGTTCTTGCAGCTCAAGCGGCTGCCGCGCGGCGCGCGCACCGGGCGCGGGCCGGCGCCGTTGCCGGCGCGCTGCGGTGGCGACAGGTCGTGCATCGGGTCCTCGCGGCGCAGTGACGAGTCGGTCGCACCGACCCGGGAAGCCGTCGTCACTTTAGTTGTCTAGACAACAGCGGTCAAGCGACCGTCGGCCCGACCACCTGAGGCGCATGCGTACCCAACATTGTCTAGACAGGAGGCCGCAAGTACGATCGCCGCATGCCTGCTGCGCCGTCCCGCAACGCCGCCGCGCCGCGCGCCGCGGCCGCCCCCTATGTCCGCGTCAAGCAGTTCATCCGCAGCCGATTGCAGCAGGGCCGCTGGCCGCCGGGCGCATTGATGCCCTCGGAAGCCGAGCTGGTGGCGCAGTTCGGCGTCAGCCGCATGACCGTCAACCGCGCGCTGCGCGAGCTGCAGTCCGAAGGCCTGGTCGAGCGCGTGCAGGGCGTGGGCACCTTCGCCGCCCGCGTGCAGCGCGTGCTGTCGACGCTGACCATCCGCGACCTGCAGGAGGAGATCGAGGCGCGCGGCCATCGCCATCGGGCGGTGGTCCAGTTCAAGCGCAGCGAGCCGGCACCGGCGACGCTCGCGCCGCAGCTCGCACTGGCGGTCGGCGCCACCGTGTTCCACACGCTGATCGTCCATCACGAAGACGGCGTGCCGCTGCAACTGGAGGACCGCTACGTCAACCCGGCGGCCGCCCCCGACTACCTGCAGGTCGACTTCGAACAGACCACGCCGACCCGCTACCTGCTGGAGCGAGTCCCCGACTGGGAGGCGCACTACACGCTGCAGGCGAGCGCGGCGAGCGCGCGCGAGGCACGTCTGCTCGGCATCGCCGGCGGCGACTGCTGCCTGGTGGTCGTGCGCCACACGGCGAGTCGAGGCCTGCCGGTGACGCTGGCGCGGCTCGTTCATCCCGGCTCGCGCTACCAGTTGCACGGCCGGTTCCGGCCATGAGCGCCGGTTCCCGGCCGACCCTGTGGCGCAATGCGCGCATCGCGACGCTGGCCGGCGCTGCGCCCTGGGGCTGGATCGAGCGCGGCGCGCTGGTGGCCGACGGCGAGGCGCTGCGCTGGGTCGGCGAGGAGCGGCAGGTGCCGGCGCTTGCGTACGGCGCCGAGCACGACCTCGGCGGCCGACTGGTGACGCCGGGCCTGGTCGACTGCCATACCCATCTCGTCTACGCCGGCCAGCGCGCGCACGAGTTCGAGCAACGGCTGCAGGGCGCGAGCTACGAGGAGATCGCGCGCGCCGGTGGCGGCATCCGCTCGACCGTCGCCGCCACGCGCGCCGCCGGCGACGCGACGCTCTATGCGCTGGCGCGCGAGCGCGCGGCGGCGCTGATCGCCGAGGGCGTGACCACGCTCGAGGTCAAGTCCGGCTACGGGCTCAGCGCCGAACACGAGGCGCGCTGCCTGCGCGCGGCGCGCCGCCTCGGCCGCGAACTGCCGCTCACGGTGCGCACCACCTGCCTGTCGGCGCATGCGCTGCCGCCCGAGTTCGACGGCCGCGCCGACGACTACATCGACGCCGCCTGCGCCTGGCTGCCGGCGCTGCACGCGCAGGGGCTGGTCGATGCCGTCGATGCCTACTGCGACCGGCTCGGCTTCACGCCGGCGCAGACCCGGCGCGTGTTCGAGGCGGCGCGCGCGCTCGGCCTGCCGGTCAAGCTGCACGCCGAGCAGTTCAGCGACCAGGGCGGCGCGCAACTGGCGGCCGAGTTCGGCGCGCTGTCCTGCGACCACCTGGAGTACCTGAGCGAGGCCGGCGTGCAGGCGATGGCGCGCGCCGGCACGGTCGCGGTGCTGCTGCCGGGCGCCTTCTACTTCCTGCGCGAGACCCGGCTGCCGCCGGTGCCGGCGCTGCGCGCCGCCGGCGTGCCGCTGGCGCTCGCCACCGACCACAACCCCGGCACGTCGCCGACGCTGTCGCCGCTGCTGATGCTGAACATGGCCTGCACGCTGTTTCGCCTGACGCCGGAGGAGGCGCTGCGCGGCGCAACCGTCAACGGCGCGCGCGCGCTCGGCCTCGCCGACCGTGGCCTGCTCGCCGCCGGCCAGCGCGCCGACTTCGCGGTCTGGGACCTCGAGCACCCGAACGAACTCGCCTGCCGATTCGGCCAGCGCCCCGGCGTGCGCGTGATCGCCGGCGGGCAGGAGCCGGGGCGATGAGCGACGCCCGGCCGCTCCGTAGGCGCTCATTCCCCCTCGGGGGGACCGGCGCGCAGCGCCGTAGGGGGCGGCGATGAGCGCGCCCGTCTACACGCTGCACCGGGGCACGGCGCCGCTGCTCGTCAGCACACCGCATGTCGGCACGCGGATTCCCGCGCAACTGCAGCCGCGCTTCAGCGAGCACGCGCTGGCGGTCGCCGACACCGACTGGCACCTGCAGACGATCTACGCCTTCGCCGACGAACTGGGCGCCAGCCGCATCGAGCCGCACTACTCGCGCTACGTGATCGACCTCAACCGCCCGCCCGACAACGAGCCGATGTACGCCGGCGCCAACAACACCGAGCTGTGCCCGACGCGCTCGTTCGCGGGCGAGCCGCTGTACCGCGACCGCCAGACACCGGAAGCGGCCGAAGTCGCGCAGCGCCGCGACACCTACTGGCGCCCGTATCACGACGCGCTCGGCGCCGAACTGGCGCGCATCGAGGCCAGCCACGGCTACGCGCTGCTGTGGGACGGCCACAGCATCCGCTCGCAGTTGCCCTGGCTGTTCGCCGGCCGGCTGCCCGACCTGAACCTCGGCACCGCCGGCGGCACGAGCTGCGCGCCGTCGCTGCGCGCGGCCCTGGAGCGCGTGCTGCAGGCGCAGTCGAGCTACTCGCACGTGACCGACGGCCGCTTCCAGGGCGGCTACATCACGCGCCGCTACGGCCGGCCGCAGGCGCGGGTGCACGCGGTGCAGCTCGAACTCGTCTGGGCCTGCTATCTGCGCCAGGAAGCGCCGCCGTTCGAACTCGACCCGGTGCGCGTCGCGCGCCTGCAGCCGATGCTGCGCCGGCTGCTGCAGGCCGCCTTCGACTGGCGGCCGGCATGACGCCGGCGCGGCTGTGGGCCGAGCGCGCCTGGCTGCCCGGCGGCTGGCGGCGCCACGTGCTGCTCGAGATCGCCGGCGGCCGCTGGCGGACGGTCACCGCCGACGTACAGCCGTCGCCGGCCGACGCGACGATCGTCGCCGGGCCGCTGCTGCCGGCGGTCGTCAGTGCCCACAGCCACGCGTTCCAGCGCGCCTTCGCCGGACTGGCGGAGCGACGCGAGGCCGCGACCGACGACTTCTGGTCGTGGCGCGAGCGCATGTACCGGGTGGCGCTGCGCATCACGCCCGAGCAGTTGCGCGCGGTCGCCGCCCAGCTCTTCGTCGAGCTGCTGCGCGGCGGCTACACGCAGGTGTGCGAGTTCCACTACCTGCAGCACGACCGCGACGGCCGCGGCTACGCCGAAGAGCTGGCGCTGTCCTGGGCGCTCGCCGAGGCGGCGGCCGACGCCGGTATCGGCCTGACGCTGCTGCCGGTGCTCTACGAACGCGCCGGCTTCGCGCAGCCGACGCTGCGCGCCGACCAGCGCCGCTTTCGCATGACCGCGGCGCAGGTCTGGAACGCGCACCAGCGCATCGCGGCGAGCGGGCGCACGCTGGTCGGCGCCGGTGTCGCGATCCATTCGCTGCGCGCGGCGGCGCCGGAGTCGATCCACGCGCTGCGCGCGCTCGCCGCAGACTGCGACCGCCCGATCCACATCCATGTCGCCGAGCAGGCGGCCGAGGTCGACGACTGCGTCGCCGCCACCGGCGCGCGGCCGCTCGAGTGGCTGGCGCGCGAGCGCCTGCTCGATGGCCGCTGGCAACTGGTGCACGCCACCCACGCCACGCCGGCCGAAATCGACGCCGTGGCGGCGAGCGGCGCCGGCGTCGTGCTGTGCCCGAGCACCGAAGCCAACCTCGGCGACGGCCTGGCCGACCTGCCCGGCTGGCTCGGCGCCGGCGTGCCGCTGGCGATCGGCTCCGACAGCCAGGTCACGCGCGACTGGCGCGAGGAACTGCGCTGGCTCGACTACGGCCAGCGGCTGGCGCTGCGCCGGCGCAACGTCGCCGCCGATCCGCAGTCGGGGCAGGCGTCGACCGCGCAGCGGTTGCTGGCGCGCGTC
>Ga0208609_100572_pt1 | contig 13616 bp, 10 predicted proteins | sample SubbioR11_8A_Apr_FD_184813 | JGI IMG/M metagenome (GOLD analysis project Ga0208609, IMG submission 184813) | Serpentinite rock and fluid subsurface biosphere microbial communities from McLaughlin Reserve, California, USA - CR11_8A_Apr (SPAdes) | ecosystem: Environmental > Terrestrial > Deep...
GGCCGCCTGCGACTGGCGCAGCACGAAGGCGAGCGCGCGGTGCTGGCCGGCCAGCAGGTGCAGGCGGCGCAGGGCGCGGAAGTCGGCATCGGTGGAGCCGGCGGGCAGCCAGCCGACCACCGCGCCCAGGTGCGCCGCACGTAGCGACTGTTCGAGCGCCCACCAGCTTTCGCGCGCGGTGGCCGGGCGCACGAAGATGCTGTGCGCCAGGTCGATGCCGGCGGCGGCGAGCGCCGGCGGGTAGGGCAGGCCGATCGGTGCGCCGGCGGCCGCATCGGTGTCGCGGCGCGCGTGCGGCTCGCACGGCAGCACCCACACGCAGGCGCGGCCGTCGCGCGCCAGTTGCGCCAGCGCCGGCGCCAGCAGGCTCAGCTCGCCGCGGCCCGGTGCGTCGAGCAGCAGTTCGGTCAGGGCGCCGGCCGGCCAGCCGCCGCCGGGCAGCTCGCGGTCGAGTGCGGCGAAGCCGCTGGCCAGGCCGCTGGCCGTGCCGTCGTGCGCCGCCAGTTGATCGGCGCGCCAGACCTGCGCCACGCGCGGCGCGCTGCCGGCGTCGGCGAGCAGGGAAACGAGGGCCGTGGCCGCACGCATCGTGCGTCCTTTCGCGGGCTGCTGGGGTTGTCGAGGGGGCTAGACCGACGGCCGGATCACGCCGACCGCGATGCCTTCGATCGCCAGCGCCCCCTGCCTGAGATCGACGACGATCGGCTTGTAGTCGGGGTTCTCGGCGATCAGTTCGGCGCGGTGGCCGCGCAGTTTCAGCCGCTTGACCGTGACTTCGTCGCCCAGGCGCGCCACCACCACCTGGCCGCTGTGCGCGCTGGCCTGCTTGTGCACGGCGAGCCAGTCGCCGTCGAGGATGCCGGCGTCGCGCATGCTCAGGCCGCGCACCTCGAGCAGGTAGTCGGCGCGCGGCTTGAACAGCAGCGGATCAATGGCCGGATGCTTGAGGACGTTTTCCTGGGCGAGGATCGGGCTGCCGGCGGCCACCTTGCCGATCAGCGGCAGGCCGAAATCGGCGCTGACCCCCTTCAGCGTGAGCACCGCTTCCTTCAGGCGAATGCCGCGCGAGGTGCCGGCCACCAGTTCGATCAGGCCTTTTTTATGCAGCGCCTGCAGGTGCTGCTCGGCGGCGTTGAGCGAGCGGAAGCCGAAGGCGCGGGCGATCTCGTCGCGCGTCGGCGGCGCGCCGCTGTCGAGCAGCCACTGGCGGATGAAATCGAGGATCTCTTTCTGGCGAGTGGTCGGCAGGGATTCGGCGTTCATGGCGCGCTTTCAGCGAGGCGACCGAAGGCGGATCGTCGACTGTCATTCAGATGCTGTAAATGTATACAGTATCTGGGCGGCCGGCAAGCCCCGGCAGTGCGCCCGCGAGGCTTGCCGGTGCCGGCGATGCCGGCCGCCGGTGCCGCGCGCCGGGTCAGCGACGGCGCCGTTGCCGTCGGTCGCGACCCTGGTGATACACTGCCCAGCCATTCGGAATGGGTCGTCGCGGTGGCCCGTGCGTGCGCCGAGCGCCGCACTCCCGACGATCGGCGTTTTCGTTACATCCCGTTTTCGGATCGCTCCTTCCGCGGCTGCCTGATTCACAAGAACAGCCTGCGTCGCGGGTCGCGGCCCTCGAACACCGGATCTCGAACTCACGCAACACCCGGGCGCAACGCCTGCGTGTGCGAGCCTGGCGGTCGCGCCCCTGTGCGCCGCGCTCGCGGCGCACGTCGCCATCGACCGAAAGATGAATACACAAGAGGCGAAGATCGTCCTCGAAACGGCGCTTTTGACCGCGCAGCAGCCGCTGCCGTTGTCCGAGCTGCGGCGCCTGTTTGCCGACGAACTCAATGCCGACACGCTGCGTGCGCTGCTCGACGAATTGCGGCACGACTGGAGCGGGCGCGGCATCGAACTGGTGACGCTCGCCTCCGGCTGGCGCTTCCAGAGCGCGCCTTCGATGCGACCCTACCTGGACCGCCTGAACCCGGAGAAGCCGCCGCGCTACTCGCGCGCGGTGCTGGAGACCCTGGCGATCATCGCCTACCGCCAGCCGGTGACGCGCGGCGACATCGAGGAGATCCGTGGCGTCACCGTTTCCAGCCAGGTGGTCAAGGCGCTCGAGGACCGCGGTTGGGTCGAGACCATCGGCCACCGCGAGGCGCCGGGCCGACCGGCGCTGTTCGCGACCACGCGCCAGTTCCTCGACGACCTCGGTCTGCGATCGCTGGAGGAGCTGCCGGCGCTCGACCATGCCACCGGCGAGTTGCCGGCCGAACTCGAGTTGCGCTTCGCGCAGGCGGCCGCGGCTGCGGCGCCGGCCGGCGCCGATCCCAGCACCCCTGACCTGATCGATGCGCTGGCTGCAACTTCCGCAGCGACCGTCGATGCCGGCTCCCCGCCGTCCGCGCCTGGCGCGGCTACTTCCGCCCCCTGATCCCCATGACGCACGCGATACGTCCGAATCCCGACGACGAGTTCAAGCCTGCCGATGCCGGCGGCGAGTCGGCAGGCGCGACCGCAGGGTCGCCGCCGGCGGCCGCCGGCGGCGACGAGTCCGCCACTGCTGACGAAGCCGACGCTGGCGAAGGCGAGGCCGCCGCCGGGGCGCCGGCCGAAGGCGGGACGCGTCGGGCGCGCGGCCCGCACGGCCGCCGTCGGCGCGGTCGCGGCCGGGGCCCGGGCGGGCGCGACGAGCCGCGCGGCGAAGGCCGACCGCAGGCTGCGGACGCGCCGCTGCCGGCGCGCGAGGCGCAGCCGCTGGTGGGCGCCGATGACGAGCTGAACCTGTCGGCGATGCCGCCGCAACCGCTGCCACGCGATCTGCTCGAGCGCGGTCGCCGGGCGAGCAAGCAGGCCCTCAACGCGCAGTCGGAGAAGCTGCACAAGGTGCTCGCCGATGCCGGCATCGGCTCGCGGCGCGACATGGAGGAGTTGATCCTCGCCGGCCGCGTGTCGGTCAACGGCCTGCCGGCGCACACCGGCCAGCGCGTGATGCCGACCGACCAGGTGCGCGTCAACGGCAAGCCGCTGCAACTGCGGCTGCGCGCGCAGGGCCGGCCGCCGCGCGTGCTGCTGTATCACAAGCCGGTCGGCGAGATCGTCTCGCAGGACGACCCGCAGGGCCGGCCGACCGTGTTCGACCGCCTGCCCAAGGTGGGCGGCGGCCGCTGGGTCGCGGTCGGCCGCCTCGACATCAACACCGAAGGGTTGCTGCTGTTCACCACCTCCGGCGATCTGGCCAACCGGCTGATGCACCCGCGCTACGAAGTCGAACGCGAGTACGCGGTGCGCGTGCACGGCCAGATGAGCGAGGCACAGATGCAGACCCTGCGCGACGGGCTGCCGCTCGAGGACGGCCCGGCGCGCTTCAACACGGTCGAGGAAGCGGGTGGCAGCGGCGCCAACCGCTGGTACCGGGTGACGATCGCCGAGGGCCGCAACCGCGAGGTGCGGCGCATGTTCGAGCACCTCGGCCTCGAGGTGAGCCGCCTGATCCGCACCCGCTACGGCGCGGTGGCGCTGCCGCGCTCGCTGGCGCGCGGCCGCTACTCGGAACTCGCTCCCGAGTGGGTCCAGGCGTGGATGCACGACCTGCGCATCGGCCCCGACGAAGTCCGCACCGGTGGCCAGCCGCAGCGCCAGGGCGCCGGTCGCGCCAAGGGCCGGGGGCCGCGTGGCCAGGGTGGCGGCAACCGGCCGCCGCGCCAGCCCGATCCGATGACCAGCACGGTCCAGTACATCGCCGCCGGCGGCCAGCCCGGGATGCGGCAGGCGCGGTTTCGGCGCCCGAAGCCGCCGCGCGGCTACTCCTGAGGCGCGCAGGTCGCCGCGCCCCGCTTTTGCGCTGCGGCCGGCCGGCGCGCTTGTTTGCGAGGGCGCCAGTCCCTATAATCAAGGGCTTCCGCGAGCAGGGCTCGGCGTTCGCCGAGTTGCGCTCGCGGTTGTGCCCCGCCAGTCGGTCTGGCGCTGGAGCCTGGGCACAAGCCTGTGGGTCGACGAAATGGGCTTCAAGCCCATTTTTTTTTGCTGCGTCGGGTTGCATCGCGCACGAAGCGCATGCGCCGGCGGCTGGGTTTTTTTGCGGAACAGGACATCGTGGTGGCAGTGGTTGGCGAGCTTCAGCCCCTGGTCGAGCGCACGGTCGCCGGGCTCGGCTACGAGCTGGTCGAGGTCGAGCGTGCCGCCGGCGGTGTGCTGCGGGTGACGCTGGACCGCGCCGAGGCCGGCATCACGCTCGAGGACTGCGAGCGCGTCAGCCATCAGCTCACGCACCTGTTCGCGGTGGAGAACGTCGCCTACGCGCGGCTCGAGGTGTCGTCGCCCGGCCTTGACCGGCCGCTGCGCAAGGCGCGCGACTTCGCGCGCTTCGTCGGCCAGGAAGTGCGCCTGCAACTGGCGGCACCGGTCGCCGGCCGCAAGCGCCTGCAGGGCCGCATCGCCGCCCTCGAGGGCGACGCCGGCGCCGAGCGGATCAGGCTGGAACTGACCGCCGACGACGAGGCGCGCGAGCCGGTGCGGCGCGTGCGGCGCGGTGCACGCGCCGAGCGCAAGCCGCCGGCGCCGCGGCCGACGGTCGAGATCGCGTTGGCGGACGTGGACAAGGCGCGTCTGGTGCCGATGCTGGATTTCAGGAGCAAGCAGTGAACGGCAAAGAGATTCTGATGACCGTCGACGTGCTGGCGCGCGAGAAGAACGTGCCGCGCGAGACCGTATTCGGCGCGCTCGAGCTGGCGCTGGCGGCGGCGACCAAGAAGCTGTTCGACGAGGACGACGTCGACGTGCGCGTCGCCGTCGACCGCGACACCGGCGACTACGAGGCCTTCCGCCGCTGGGAAGTCGTTGCCGACGAGTCCGGTCTGCAGGAACCGGGGCATCAGGTGATCCTGAGCGACGCGCGCGAAGACGACCCCGAGATCGAGGTCGGTGACTTCATCGAGGAGCAGTTGCCGCGCCAGGAGCAGGCGTTCGGCCGCCGCTTCGCGCAGGACACCAAGCAGGTGATCCTGCAGAAGATCCGCGACGCCGAGCGCGAGCAACTGCTGCAGGAGTTCCTGGCGCGTGGCGACCAGGTGGTCAATGGCACGGTCAAGCGCCTGGACAAGGGCGACCTGATCCTGGAGATCGGCCGCATCGAGGCACGCCTGCCGCGCAGCGAGATGATTCCCAAGGAGAACCTGCGCGTCGGCGATCGCCTGCGCGCCTACGTTGCCCGGATCGATCGCCAGGCGCGCGGCCCGCAGGTGATCGTCTCGCGCACCGCGCCGGAGTTCATCAAGAAGCTGTTCGAGCTCGAGGTGCCCGAGATCGAGCAGGGACTGCTGCAGATCAAGAGCGCGGCGCGCGACCCGGGCGTGCGCGCCAAGATCGCGGTGTGGACCAACGACCGCCGCATCGATCCGATCGGCACCTGCGTCGGCATGCGCGGCTCGCGCGTGCAGGAGGTGACCAATCAGCTGGCCGGCGAGCGGGTCGACATCGTCCTGTGGTCCGACGATCCGGCGCAGTTCGTGATCGGCGCCCTGGCCCCGGCCAACGTCAGCTCGATCGTCGTCGACGAGGACAAGCACGCGATGGACGTCGTGGTCGACGAGGACAACCTGGCAATCGCGATCGGCCGCGGCGGCCAGAACGTGCGCCTGGCCGCGGAGCTGACCGGCTGGCAGATCAACATCATGACCGCCGACGAGTCGACGCAGAAGAAGGAAGGCGAACAGGCGGCGGTGCGCACGGTGTTCGTGAACAAGCTCGACGTCGACGAGGAGGTCGCCAACATCCTGATCGGCGAGGGCTTTGCCTCGATCGAGGAGATCGCCTACGTGCCGGCGGCCGAACTGCTCGAGATCGAGGCCTTCGACGAGGACACCGTCGAGGAGTTGCGCACGCGTGCGCGCAACGCGCTGCTGACCGAGGCGATCGCGCGCGAGGAGAGCCTGGAGAAGGTCGAACCGCAGCTGCTCGCCCTGGATGGCATGGATCAGGATCTGGCGACGCGGCTGGCGGCGGCCGACATCTACACCCGCGACGACCTCGGCGAACTGGCGGTCGACGAGCTGCTCGAGCTCACCGGCATCGACGAGGAACGCGCGAAGACGGTGATCATGGCCGCGCGTGCCCACTGGTTCGCTTGACGGTAGGCGACGCGGTCGCTCAGGCGCACGGACGGAGACTTCGCACTTATGCCCAGCAATACGGTTGCCAGTTTTGCGGCGGAACTGAAGGTCGCGCCCAAGCTCCTGCTCGAGCAGTTGCGTGCCGCCGGCGTGGTCAAGCGCGCCGACGAGGACACGTTGAGCGAGGACGACAAGGCGCGCCTGCTCGAGTCGCTGCGCCGCGCGCACGGTGTCAGCGAGTCGCCGGAGAAGAAAAAGATCACGCTCACCCGCAAGCAGACTTCGGAGATCAAGCAGGCCGACGGCAGCGGCAAGGCGCGCACGATCCAGGTCGAGGTGCGCAAGAAGCGCGTGTTCGTCAAGCGCGACGAGCCCGGCGTCGAGGCCGAGGCTGCGCCGCCGCCGCCGGTGATCGACGAGGCCGAGCGCGCCCGGCGCGAGGACGAGGCGCGGCGGCAGTCGGAACTGATCGCGCGCCAGGCGACCGAGGCGCGCGAACGTGCCGAGCGCGCCGAGCGCGAGCTGGCCGAGGCGCAGCGCCGGCAGCGCGAGCAGGAGGCGGCGGCCGGCGCTGGCCGCGATGCCGACGACAGTGCCGAGCGCGAGCGCGCCGAACAGGCGCGGGTGCAGTTGCAGCGGGCGCGCGCCGAGCAGGCGGCGGCGCAGAAGGCGGCCGAGGAGGCGCGTGCGGCGCAGGATCGGGCGCGGCGCGCGGTCGAGGACGAGGTGGCGGCGATCAAAAGCATGATGTCGCAGCCGACGAAGGTGCTGAAGGCGCCCGAGCCGGCGCCGGCGGCACCGGCCACCGGCACTTTGCACAAGCCGGCCGCCAAGCCGGCGGAGGCGAAGAAAGACGAGAAGAAGCCCGGTGTCAAGGAGGTCAAGTCGGGCAAGCTCGCTTCAAGCTGGTCGGAGGACGCGGCCAAGAAGCGGGCGCTGAAGACCCGCGGCGACGCCGGCGGTGCCGCCGGCTGGCGTGGCGGCCCGCGCGGACACCGCAAGAGCGGCAGCGACGAGCGCGAGCAGCGCGCCAGCGCGGCGCTGCCGGCCGAGCCGGTGGTGCGCGACGTCACGGTGCCGGAGACGATCACGGTCGCCGACCTCGCGCACAAGATGTCGCTGAAGGCTTCCGAGGTCATCAAGATCCTGATGAAACTCGGCCAGATGGTGACGATCAACCAGGTGCTCGACCAGGAGACCGCGATGATCGTGGTCACCGAGCTCGGCCACACGCCGATCGCGGCCAAGCTCGACGACCCGGAGGCGCTGCTGGCGCAGAACGAGATGGTGGCCGACGTCGTCGCCGAGACGCGGCCGCCGGTGGTGACCATCATGGGTCACGTCGATCACGGCAAGACCTCGCTGCTCGACTACATCCGCCGCACCAAGGTGGCGGCCGGCGAAGCCGGCGGCATCACCCAGCACATCGGCGCCTATCACGTGCAGACGCCGCGCGGGATCATCACCTTCCTCGACACGCCCGGCCACGAGGCCTTCACGGCGATGCGCGCGCGCGGCGCCAAGGCCACCGACCTGGTGATCCTGGTGGTGGCGGCCGACGACGGCGTCATGCCGCAAACCAAGGAGGCGATCGCGCACGCCAAGGCCGCCGGTGTGCCGCTGGTGGTGGCGCTGAACAAGATCGACAAGCCCGAGGCCAACCCGGACCGCGTCAAGCAGGAGCTGGTGGCCAACGAAGTGGTGCCCGAGGAGTACGGCGGCGACTCGCCGTTCGTGGCGGTGTCGGCCAAGACCGGGCAGGGCATCGACGATCTGCTGGAGAACGTGCTGCTGCAGGCCGAGGTGCTGGAGCTGAAGGCGCCCAAGGATGCGCCGGCCAAGGGGCTGATCATCGAGTCGCAGCTCGACAAGGGTCGCGGTCCGGTGGCCACCGTGCTGGTGCAAAGCGGCACCCTCAAGCGCGGCGACGTCGTGCTCGCCGGTTCGGCCTTCGGCCGCGTGCGCGCGATGCTCGACGAGGCCGGCAAGAGCGTCGCCGCCGCCGGCCCGTCGATTCCGGTCGAGATCCAGGGTCTGTCGGACGTGCCTTCCGCCGGCGACGAGCTGATCGTCCTCGGCGACGAGCGCAAGGCGCGCGAGATCGCCCTGTTCCGCGCCGGCAAGTTCCGCGACGTCAAGCTCGCCAAGCAGCAGGCGGCCAAGCTCGAGACGATGTTCGAGGCCGCCGGCGAGGGCGCGGCGCGCACGCTGCCGCTGATCATCAAGGCCGACGTCCAGGGCTCGCAGGAGGCGCTGGTGCACGCGCTCACCAAACTGTCCACGGACGAGGTCAAGGTGCAGGTGGTGCACGCGCAGGTGGGCGGCATCTCGGAAAGCGACGTCAACCTGGCGCTCGCCAGCAAGGCGGTGATCGTCGGCTTCAACGTCCGCGCCGACGTCTCCGCGCGCAAGCTGGCCGACAGCGGCGGCGTGCAGATCCGCTACTACAACATCATCTACGAAGCGGTCGACGACGTGAAGGCGGCGCTCTCCGGCCTGCTCGCCCCCGAGCAGCGCGAGCAGGTGCTGGGCATGGTCGAGATCCGGCAGATCATCCGCGTGCCCAAGGTCGGTTCGGTGGCCGGCTGCATGGTGCTCGACGGACTGGTGCGACGGACCGCCAGCGCCCGCCTGCTGCGCGACAACGTCGTCATCTGGACCGGCGAACTGGCCTCTCTGCGCCGCTTCAAGGACGACGTCAAGGAGGTCAAGGCCGGCTTCGAGTGCGGCCTGTCGTTGAAGGGCTTCGACGACATCAAGGAGGGCGATCAGCTCGAAGTTTTCGAGGTCACGGAGGTGGCACGGACCTTGTGAGCGTGAAGCGTGAAGAGTGAAACGTCACCGGGCGACGTCGCGCCGCGCCACTCGCCGTTCACCTGTCACACTGCACGATGTCCGTTGCACGCCCTGCCATGAAAGCGAACAAGCCCCAGCGCGGCCTGCGCGTGGCCGACCAGATCCAGCGCGAGCTGGCTGGGCTGATCGCGCGCGAGCTGCGCGATCCGCGCATCGGCCTGGTGACGCTGAGCGGCGTCGAAGTGTCGCCCGACTACGCCCATGCCAAGGTCTACTTCACGGTGATCGGCAGCGATCCGCAACTGGCCGCGCGCGGGTTGAATGCCGCCGCCGGCCATCTGCACAACCTGCTGTTCAAGCGGCTGTCGATCCACACCGTGCCGCGCCTGCACTTCGTGCACGACGTCACGGTCGAGCGCGGCTTCGAGATCGATGCCCTGGTCCGGCGCGCGGTCGCGGGCGAGGCCGGGGCCGCGCCGCCGGCGCACGACGCCACGCCGCAACGCCCGAAGGAGTGAGGTCCGAGTGGCACGCGCCCGCCGCGGTGCAGCGGTCGACGGTGTGTTGCTGCTCGACAAGCCGAGCGGCATCACGTCCAACGCGGCCCTGCAGACGGCCCGGCGGCTGCTCGCCGCCGCCAAGGCCGGCCACACCGGCACCCTCGATCCGCTCGCCAGCGGCTTGCTCGCGCTCACCTTCGGCGAGGCGACGAAGTTCTCGGCTGACCTGCTCGAGGCCGACAAGGCGTACCGCGCCACGGTGCGCTTCGGCGTTCGCACCGGCACTGCCGATGCCGAAGGCGAGGTGATCGCCACCGCGCCGGTCGCCTTCGACCGCGCGCGACTTGCGATGGCGCTGTCGGAGTTCACCGGCACCCTTGCCCAGGTGCCGCCGATGCACTCGGCGCTCAAGCGCGACGGCCGCGCGCTCTACGAGTACGCGCGTGCCGGCATCACGGTCGAGCGCCAGGCACGGCCGGTGACGATCCACCGCCTGGCGCTGGTCGACTTCGACGGCGCCAGCGCGGTGGTCGACCTCGAGTGCAGCAAGGGCACCTACGTGCGCGCGCTCGCCGACGACCTCGGCCTGCGGCTGGGCTGCGGCGCCCATCTGGCGGCGCTGCGCCGCACGCGCGTCGGTGCCTTGACGTTGGCGCAGGCGGTCACGCTCGAGGCGTTGGCGGCGGCAGCGCCGGCGCAGCGCCGGCAGTGGCTGTTGCCGGCCGACACTTTGCTGTCGGCGCTGCCGCGCGTGCTGCTGGGCGAGCCGCAGGCGCGCCGCTTCCTGCACGGCAACGGCCTCGACCTCGGCGGTGCCGCTGGTCGTGTGCGCGTCTACGGCCCGGGCGACCGGCTGCTCGGCACGGCCGAGATCGATCAACGCGGCGCGCTCAACCCGCGCCGCCTGATTGCGACCCATCCCGATGAAACATGAAAGGTGCACTGTGCAACGCCGCAGGACGACTTCGCGCCGATCCGCCCGCCTTTCACCTTTCGCGTTGCACACTTCACGGCAGCCGACATGACCCGCGCCCTGCGCAACATCGCCATCATCGCCCACGTCGACCACGGCAAGACGACCCTGGTCGACAAGCTGCTCGCGCAGTCCGGCACCTTCCGCGACCACCAGCAGGTCGCCGAACGGGTGATGGACTCCGGCGACCTCGAGCGCGAACGCGGCATCACGATCCTGGCCAAGAACTGCGCGGTCGAGTTCGAGGGCACGCACATCAACATCGTCGATACCCCGGGGCACGCCGACTTCGGCGGCGAGGTCGAGCGCGTGCTGTCGATGGTCGACGGCGTGCTGCTGCTGGTCGATGCCGTCGAAGGGCCGATGCCGCAGACCCGCTTCGTCACGCGCAAGGCGCTGGCGCAGGGTCTGAAGCCGATCGTCGTGGTCAACAAGATCGACCGACCGGGTGCGCGCCCGCAGCACGTGGTCAACGCCACCTTCGACCTGTTCGACAAGCTCGGCGCCAGCGAGGAGCAGCTCGACTTCCCGGTGATCTACGCCAGCGCGCTCAATGGCTACGCCGGCACCGAACCGCAGGTGCGCGCCGGTGACCTGCGACCGCTGTTCGAGGCGATCCTGCGCCAGGTGCCGGTGCGCGACGACGATCCCGACGGTCCGCTGCAACTGCAGATCTGCTCGCTCGACTACTCGAGCTACGTCGGCAAGATCGGCATCGGCCGCATCTCGCGCGGCCGCCTGCGGCCCGGCATGGAGGTGTTGGTGCTGCACGGACCGGAAGGCGCGCAGAACGCGCCGACCACGCGCGGCCGGATCAACCAGGTGCTGCGCTTCAAGGGCCTCGAGCGGCAGTTGGTGCCCGAGGCGCAGGCCGGCGACATCGTGCTGGTCAACGGCATCGACGACCTCGGCATCGGCTGCACGCTGTGCCCGGTCGACGCGCCCGAGGCGCTGCCGCTGCTGCGCATCGACGAGCCGACCCTGATGATGAACTTCTGCGTCAATTCCAGTCCGCTCGCCGGCCGCGAGGGCAAGTTCGTCACCAGCCGCCAGATCCGCGAGCGGCTCGAGCGCGAGTTGAAGTCCAACGTCGCGATGCGCATGCGCGAGACCGGCGACGAGACCGTGTTCGAGGTCGCCGGCCGCGGCGAGCTGCACCTGACGATCCTGATCGAGAACATGCGGCGCGAAGGCTACGAGCTGGCGGTGTCGCGGCCGCGCGTGCTGTTCAAGACGGTCGACGGCGTGCGCCACGAGCCCTACGAGCTGCTGACCGTCGACCTCGAGGAGCAGCACCAGGGCGCGGTGATGGAGGAACTCGGCCGGCGCAAGGGCGACCTGCAGGACATGCAGCCCGACGGCCGCGGCCGGGTGCGGCTCGAGTACCGGATGCCGGCGCGCGGGCTGATCGGCTTCCAGGGCGAATTCATGACGCTGACGCGCGGCACCGGCCTGATGAGCCACGTGTTCGACGACTACGGGCCGGAGCGGCCGGGCGCCGCCGGCGAGCGGCGCAACGGCGTGCTGGTGAGCCAGGACGACGGCCAGGCGGTGGCCTACGCGCTGTGGAAGCTGCAGGAGCGAGGCCGCATGTTCGTCGGCCCCGGCGAGCGCCTGTACGAGGGCATGATCATCGGCATCCACGCGCGCGACACCGATCTGGTGGTCAATCCGATCCGCGAGAAGAAGCTCACCAACGTCCGTGCCAGCGGCAAGGACGAGGCGATCGACCTCGTGCCGCCGATCAAGCTCACGCTCGAGTACGCGGTCGAGTTCATCGCCGACGACGAGCTGATCGAGGTGACCCCGACCAGCATCCGCCTGCGCAAGCGCCTGCTCAAGGAGCACGAGCGCAAGCGCGCGCAACGCGACGCCGCCTAGGGATCGATGATGCGCCTGCGCAGCGCTGACCGCGTTGCCCGTCGATGACGGCGAATGCGCCACCTATGATCCTCGGCCAGGCACCCGCGCGCGCGGCGCGCTCATAGCGCCCGCAGGGCGCGTCAATCATCAGCCAACATGTCTTCCCGCCACCGCCGCGCGGTCGCGTTGATGGTGCTGGTCGCGCTGCTGTGGTCGACCGCCGGCGTGGTCACGCGCTGGCTGTCGCCGCAGATGCAGACCGACGGCCGCTTCGAGATCACCTTCTGGCGGGCGCTGTTCGCAGCCTTGTTCGTCGCCGGCTACCTGCTGCTGGTGCGCCGCGAGGGTCTGCGGCCGTTGCTCGCGGCCGGCGTGCCGGGACTGATTTCGGGTGCGATGTGGGGCGTGATGTTCTCCGCCTTCATGCTGGCGCTGACCTTCACCACCACCGCCAACACGCTGCTGGTGATGAGCGTCGGGCCGCTGCTGACAGCGCTGCTCACGCGCGCCGTGATCGGCACCCCGATCGCGACGCGCACCTGGGTGGCGATCGCGGCGGCGATGATCGGCATGGGCTGGATGTTTGCCTTCGCCGGCGGCGTCGGACCGCCCGGCGGCGCGCACCTGCTCGGCATGCTGATCGCGCTGGCGGTGCCGGTGGCTTCGGCGATCAACCTGGTGACGTTGAACAAGGTCCAGGCCCGGGTCGACCTGGTGCCGGCGGTGCTGATCGGCGGCGTGCTCGCGGCCGCCGCGATGCTGCCGCTGGCGTTGCCGCTGGTCGGCGGCGCACGCGACATTGCGCTGCTGGCGGCGCTCGGCTTCTTCCAGCTCGGCCTGCCGTGCATGCTGATGGTGCACGCCGCACGCTACCTGTCGGCGCCGCAGATCGCGCTGCTGGCATTGCTCGAAGTGCTGCTCGGCCCGCTGTGGGCCTGGCTCGGCGCCGGCGAGGTGCCGGCTGCCGCCACCGTCTACGGCGGCGCGATCGTGCTGGCCGCGCTGGTGTTCAACGAGGCGGCGCGCCTGCGCGGCGACAGCGCTGCGCGCGCCGGCCCGACCTGAGCCGCGCGAAGGGCGCGCTGGGCGCGCGGCCGCCGCCGGTGGCGATCAAGGCACTGGCGTTCAATCGAGCAGGCCGAGCGGCAGGACATCGACCAACGCACCGGCCGCGTAGTGCGTGTCCGGGCCGAGTTCGATCAGGCAGTCGGCTTCGACCACCGTGCGCAGCATCGCCGAGCCCTGATCGCGCGCCGGCGCGACGCGGCCGTCGCCGTCGATGCGGCCGCGCCGGTAGTCGATGCGACCGCCGCGCACGCTGACCGCCTGCGCCAGTGGCGCGCGCAGGCGCAGCACCGCTTCGGCGGCGGCGCCGGCCAGGTGCAG
>Ga0208609_100573_pt1 | contig 13575 bp, 15 predicted proteins | sample SubbioR11_8A_Apr_FD_184813 | JGI IMG/M metagenome (GOLD analysis project Ga0208609, IMG submission 184813) | Serpentinite rock and fluid subsurface biosphere microbial communities from McLaughlin Reserve, California, USA - CR11_8A_Apr (SPAdes) | ecosystem: Environmental > Terrestrial > Deep...
CGCGCGCCGCGGTCGGGTCGAACCCGCCCCAGCGCGGCGCCAGCGTGTGCGTGATGTCGAACAGGTCGAGCACGCGCGCCAGCGTGTGGTCGACCATCTGCTCGATGCTCGCTGGCCGCAGGTACAGCGCCGGCACCGGCGGGAATACGACGCCGCCCATCAGCGTCACCGTCTCCATGTGGCGGATGTGCGCGAGATTCAGCGGCGCCTCGCGCACCAGCAGCACCACCCGCCGGCGCTCCTTGAAGCAGACGTCGGCGGCGCGCGTGATCAGGTTGTCGGCCAGGCCGAGCGCGCAGCCGGCCAGGGTCTTCATCGAGCAGGGCGCGATCACCATGCCACAGCTCGCGAACGAGCCGGAGGCGATGCTGGCGCCGAGGTCGTTGACGTTGTGCACGACGTCGGCCTCGCGCTCGAGGTCGGCGCGCTTGAGCCCCAGTTCCTGGTGGGCGTTGAGCACGGCGGCCGCCGACAGCAGCAGGTGCGTCTGCACGCCGCCGGCGGCGCGCAGGTGCTGCAGCAGGCGCAGGCCGTAGATCGCGCCCGAGGCGCCGGTGATGGCGACGATCAGCCGCTTCATGCGGTTGCCGGTCGGCCGTGCCGGCCGCCCGGCGTGGCGGCGCTCAGACCGCCTCGGCCTTCTTCAGCAGTTCGGCCAGTTCGCCCGACTGGAACATCTCCATCATGATGTCCGAGCCGCCGACGAACTCGCCCTTCACGTACAACTGCGGGATCGTCGGCCAGTTGGCGTACTCCTTGACGCCCTGGCGCACGTCTTCGTCCTCGAGGACGTTGACCGTGACCAGGTTCTTCACGCCGCTCTGCTTGAGCAGTTGCACCGCGCGGCCCGAGAAGCCGCACTGCGGCATCTGCGCCGTGCCCTTCATGAACAGCACCACCGGGTGCTCGGTCAAGGTCTTGCGGATGAATTCCTGAGCGTTCATGGCACGGTCCCCGTTACTTGAACGCGCTAAGTGTAGGAGGTGCGGCGCGGCGCGCGCAAACGGCCGCCCGCCGCCGGGTCGCCGGCGCTAACCGGCCGTGGCGCGGGTCCTGCCGCAGGTCACGCGCGCATGGCCCTGCAGGTCGCGCCGGCACGCAATGCTCTCGAAGCCGGCGGCCGCGAACAGCGCGGCGACCTCGCCGGCCTGGTCGTATCCGTGCTCGACCGCCAGCCAGCCGCCGGCGCGCAGGTGCGCGCCGGCGCCGGCGACGATCCGGCGCAGATCGTCGAGTCCGTCGGCGCCGGCGACCAGCGCCGCGGCCGGCTCGAACGCGAGTTCGGCCAGGTGCGGGTCGCCGGCGCGCACGTAGGGCGGATTGGCGACGATCAGGTCGAAGGCGCCGTCGACCCGGGAAAACCAGTCGCTTTCGATCCAGTGCAGCGTCGCGCCCAGCGCCTGCGCGTTGGCGCGCGCCAGCGCCAACGCCTCGGGCGAGCGTTCGACCGCGGTCACGCGCGCGGCCGGCCGTTGTAGAGCCAGCGTGATTGCGACGCAGCCGCAGCCCGCGCCGAGCTCGAGCACGGCCGGCTCGCTGCGCGCCGCGATCAGTTCCAGGCCGAGCTCGACCAGCAGTTCGGTCTCCGGGCGCGGGATCAACACCGCCGGCGACACCGCGAAGCGCCGGCCGTAGAACTCGCGGCTGGCAAGCAGATAGGCGAGCGGTTCGCCGGCGCGGCGGCGCGCGGCGAGTGCCGCAAACGCCTGCGCGCAGCGGTCGTCGACCGGACGCTGCGGGTGCGCGACGAGCTGCTCGCGGCCGCTGCCGAGCAGGTGCGCGAGCAGCGCCAGCGTGTCGGCTCGCGCCAGGCCGCCGGCGCGCAGCAGTCGAGCGACCGTGGTCACGGCGCGCGCGGGCCGAGCATCGCCTGCGGCCGCACCCAGCGGTCGAAGTCCTCGCCGCTGACCCAGCCGGAGGCGAGCGCCGCCTCGCGCAGCGTGCCGCCGCGCGCGTGCGCGGCGCGCGCGATGGCCGCGGCGCGCTCGTAGCCGATGTGCGGCACCAGAGCCGTCGCCAGCATCAGCGAACGGTGCAGCAGTTCGTCGATGCGCGCGCGGTTCGGCTCGATGCCGCGCGCGCAGTGGCGCTCGAAGCTGGCGCAGCCGTCGGCCAACAGGCGCAGGCTCTGCAGCGCGTTGTGCGCGAGCAGCGGCTGGTAGACGTTCAGCTCGAACTGGCCGCCGGCGCCGCCGATGTTGATCGCGACGTCGTTGCCGAACACCTGCGCCGCGACCATCGTCAGCATCTCGCACTGGGTCGGGTTGACCTTGCCCGGCATGATCGACGAGCCCGGCTCGTTCTCGGGCAGCAACAGTTCGCCCAGCCCGGCGCGCGGACCGCTGGCGAGCCAGCGCAGGTCGTTGGCGATCTTGGCCAGCGCCGCCGCCAGCGTCTTGAGCGCGCCGTGCAGCGCCAGCAGCGGCTCGTGGCCGGCAAGAGCCGCGAACTTGTTGCCGGCGGTGACGAAAGCCAGTCCGGTGTCGGCCGCCAGGCGCGCCGCGACCCGCTCGCCGAACTGCGGATGGGTGTTCAGGCCGGTGCCGACCGCGGTGCCGCCGATCGCCAGTTCCAGCACTGCCGGCTCGGCGGCGACGATCGCCGCCTCCGCCCGCTGCAGTTGCGCGACGTAGCCGGAGAACTGCTGGCCCAGTGTCAGCGGCGTGGCATCCTGCAGATGCGTGCGGCCGATCCTGACGATGTCGGCGAAGGCTTCGGCCTTGGCCGCCAGCGTCCGGCGCAGCGCGCACAGCGCCGGTCGCAGGTCGCGCTCGAGCGCCAGCGCCAGCGCCACGTGGATCGCGGTCGGCACCACGTCGTTCGACGACTGGCCGAGGTTGACCTGATCGTGGGCGTGCACCCGGCGCGCCTCGCCGCGGCCGCCGCCGAGCAGCTCCGAGGCGCGATTGGCGAGCACCTCGTTGACGTTCATGTGGCTCTGTGTGCCGCTGCCGGTCTGCCAGACCGACAGCGGAAACTCGCCGTCGTGGCCGCCGGCGATCACTTCGTCGGCGGCGGCGGCGATCGCCGCCGCCAGCGGCGGCGCCAGCAGGCCGAGTTCGGCATTGACGCGCGCGGCCGCGGCCTTGACGCGCGCCAGCGCCGCGATCAGCGCCCGCGGCATGGTCTCGGTCGACACCGCGAAGTACTGCAGCGAGCGCTGCGTCTGCGCGCCCCACAGCCGCTCGGCGGGCACCGCGATCGGTCCGAAGCTGTCGCGCTCGATGCGCGTCGCCTGCTGCCGCGGGTCGCCAGCAGCGCCTGCCGCGCCGGTGGCCGGTTCAGCGGCGGCATCCGGTTCATCGCTCATCGCTTGCTCCTCGCGTCGGGCCAAGCGCCGCCTGGCGCGCGCGGGCCCAAGGCGCTGCGCGCCGCCGCCGCTCAGACCTCGGCCAGCGCCGCCAGTTGCTCGGCCTGGTGCTCGGCGGTGAGCGCCTGCGTCAGTTCGCCGAGATCGCCGTCCATGATCTGCTCGATCTTGTACAGCGTCAGGTTGATCCGGTGGTCGGTGACCCGGCCCTGCGGGAAGTTGTAGGTGCGGATGCGCTCGCTGCGGTCGCCGGAGCCGACCAGGCTCTTGCGCGTGCTCGCCTCCTTCTTCTGCTGCTCCTGCACCTGCCGGTCCTTGATGCGCGCGGCGAGGATCTTCAGCGCGCGCTCCTTGTTCTTGTGCTGGCTGCGGTCGTCCTGGCACTCGACCACCAGACCGGTGGCCAGGTGGGTGATGCGCACCGCGCTTTCGGTCTTGTTGACATGCTGGCCGCCGGCGCCGCTGGCGCGGAAGACGTCGATGCGGATCTCGCTCGGGTCGATGCGCACGTCGTCGATCTCGTCGGCCTCGGGCAGCACCGCCACCGTGCAGGCGCTGGTGTGGATGCGGCCCTGGGCCTCGGTTGCCGGCACGCGCTGCACGCGGTGGCCGCCGGACTCGAACTTCAGCTTCGAGTACGCGCCCTGGCCCTCGATACGCACGATCACTTCCTTGTAGCCGCCGAAATCCGAGCCCGACGCGGACAGGATTTCCGTCTGCCAGCGGTTGCGCTCGGCGTAGCGCAGGTACATGCGCAGCAGGTCGCCGGCGAACAGCGCCGACTCGTCGCCGCCGGTGCCGGCGCGCACCTCGAGGAACACGTTGCGCTCGTCGTTCGGGTCCCTGGGCAGCAGCAGCCGCTGCAGGTCGGCCTGCAGCGCCGCGATGCGCGCGCGCGCCGCCTGCGTCTCCGCCTCGGCGAGCGCCTTCAGCTCCGGGTCCGACAGCAGCTCCTGCGCGCTCTGAAGATCGGCCTGCGCGCGGTTGAAGTCGTGGAAGCGGGCGACCACCGGCTCGATCTCGGCGCGCTCCTGGCCGAGCGCGCGCAGCGTGTTGATGTCGCGCACGCTGTCCTCGGCCGCGAGCCGCGCGTCGATCTCCTGCAGCCGCCGCGCGAGCTGGGCGAGCTTCTGTTGGATCGAAGGGTTCATCGCGGGTCGGCGTGGGGGCGCAGCGGGCGCGACGGGCGTGCCCGCCGCGCCGCCGGGCATCGCCGCTAGTGATCCGAAGACGGGGTGTAGAAGCGCGCCAGCGCGGCGATCAGGCGCTCGCGCGCGGCGTCTTCCTCGCCGGCGGCGCGATGCAGGGCCGATACCGGCGCGTGCAGGAACTTGTTGGTCAGCGCCTGCGACAACTGCTCGAGCACCGCGTCCGGGGAATCGCCGGCGGCCAGACGGCGGCGCGCGCGCTGCAGCTCGTGCGCGCGCATCTCGTCGGCGCGCTGGCGCAGGCCCTGGATCACCGGCACCGCGCTGCGCGCGCGCAGCCAGCCTTCGAAGTCGCGCACGCGCGACTCGATGATCGCCTCGGCCTGCGCCACCGCCGCCTGGCGCGTCTCGCTGCCGGTTTGCACGATCCGTCCCAGGTCGTCGACCGTGTACACGTAGACGTCGTCCAGGAGCGCCACCTCGGGCTCGACGTCGCGCGGCACCGCCAGGTCGACGATGAACATCGGCCGGTGGCGACGCGCCTTCAGCGCCCGCTCGACCATGCCCAGGCCGATGATCGGCAGCGTGCTGGCGGTGCACGAGACGACGATGTCGAAGCGCGCCAGATTCTCCGGCAACTCGGCCAGCCGCATCGCCTTGCCCTGCAGCCGTCCGGCCAGCGCCTGCGCGCGCTCCTCGGTGCGGTTGGCCACCGCGATCGACTTCGGATGGCGCGCCGCGAAGTGGGTCGCGGTCAGTTCGATCATCTCGCCGGCGCCGACCAGCAGCAGGTGGCTGTCGGCGAGCGAACCGAAGATGCGCTCGGCGACGCGCACCGCGGCCGCTGCCATCGACACCGACTGGGTGCCGATCTCGGTCGAGCTGCGCACTTCCTTGGCCACGGCGAAGGTGCGCTGGAACAGGTGGTTGAGCAGCAGTCCGAGGCCGCCGGCCTCGCGCGACAGACGTTCGGCCTGCTTCATCTGGCCGAGGATCTGCGGCTCGCCCAGCACCATCGAGTCCAGGCCGCTGGCGACGCGAAACGCGTGGCGCACGGCGTCGCCCTGCGGCAGCACGTAGGTGGCGCGGCGCAGCTCGGAGGCGTCGAGCTGGCGCGTGCTGGCCAGGAAGTCCGACAGCGCGCTGGTGGCCGACTGCGGCTCATCGACCGCGCAATAGAGCTCGGTGCGGTTGCAGGTGGAGACGATCGCCGCCTCGGTCAGGCGGCCCGAGGCGCGCGTTGCCAGACCCTCGCGCAGACGGGCGATGGTGGTGCCGACCTCGGCCGGCACGAACGCCAGGCGCTCGCGCAGCGCCAGCGGCGCGGTCTGATGATTGAGGCCGAGGGTCAGCAGTTGCATCGAGGGCGGGCGTCGGTCCGTCACGAGCGCGCGTTACGGTGAGTCGGCCGGGGCAATCATGGCGCGCTGCTGCAGTCGGACCGGCGGATTATAGGTAGTCGTCCCTGAGCAGGCGCCGGTGGGTGGGGCAGCGGCGCCGGCATCGTTCGCAGTCCGCGTCGAGCGAGCGCCATGCATCGTGCGAGAGTAACGGCCGCCGTGACAGCGAGGCAATGACTTGGATCAGTCCCGGCGCAACCTGCTGTCGCCACCATCGTCGGATCCGACCCACCGCCACTGCGATGACAACCGCGCCGCGCCCGCGCCGCCTCCCAGGAGCCGCCGCCGAGCATCGCCGCCGGGCGCGCGCCGACCCCGCATTGCAGCGCATCGCCGAGCGCTGCCGGCGGCGGGTCACCCGGCGCGCGCTGCTGTCGGCCGGCGCGGCGGCGGTGCCCGTGCTCGGCTTCGACCTGCTGGTCGACTTCGGCGTCCTGCGGCGCCTGCTGCACGAAGTCAACGCCGAGTTCGGCCTGACCCCGGCGCAGATCGCCTCCCTGGCGGCGCGCGACCGGGTGAGCGTGTACCGGGCGATCGACGCACTCGGCGCGACCGCGGTCGGGCGCGTCGTCACGGCGCAGGTGGTGGCGCTGCTGGCGCGCCGGCTGGCGCGGCGGCTGGCAAGCAAGACGCTGCTGCGCCACGTGCCGCTCGCCGGCACCGCGATCGCCGCGGCGTTGTCCTTTGCTGCCCTCAAGGCGCTGGGCGACCGGCACGTGGCCGACTGCCTGCGCGTGGCGCGGGCGGCGCGGCGCAGCCAGCGGCTGCGCGCGCGGTCGGTCGCGCCCGTGCCGCGGTGATCGCCGGCGATCCGAGTGCGCCGGCGGCTCCGGTCGCGGCTTGCGCAGTGCGCCATCCCGGATCCGGCGGACATTCGATCTAGCCCGTATCCGGGAACGGCGCCGGCCGCGGGCGGCCGATCTTCGGGCGAGCATGGCGCGCCGCCCGTCCGCCGTCGAGGAGTCCTTGCAGCGTCGACTGTTCGTCACCAGCTTCCTGGCCGCCGCGCTGCTCGGCTGCGCCGGCTTGCGGGCGGCGTCGGCGCGCGCGGTCGGTGGCGAAGCCCCCGACTTCGAGTTGGCCGGCCGCGACGGCCCGGTGCGCCTGTCCGCTCTGCGCGGGCGCGTGGTGCTGCTCGACTTCTGGGCCTCGTGGTGCGCGCCGTGCCGGTTGTCGTTTCCCTGGATGGACCGGATGCAGGCGACCTATGGGCCGCAGGGCCTGCAGGTGGTCGCCGTCAACGTCGATGCCCGGCGCGCCGACGCCGACCGGTTCCTGGCGGTGGCGCCAGCGCGGTTCGTCGTCGCCTTCGATCCGCACGGCAGCACGCCGCGCGCCTACGGCATCCAGGCCATGCCGAGCTCGTTCCTGATCGCCGCCGACGGGCGCGTGCTCCATGTGCATTCCGGCTTTCGCGAATCCGACAAGCCCGACCTCGAGCGGCGCATCCGCAGCGCGCTCGCCCGCCCATGAGAGACTCGCCGACCATGATCCGATCGCTGGCACGACTCGCGGCATGCGCGTGCATCCTCGCCCTCGGCGGCTGCGCCACGGTGCAGCCGTGGGAGAAGGGCAACCTCGCCAGGCCGGAAATGCAGTTCGACGGCGACCCGTTGTTGTCGCGCTTCGAGCAACACATCTACTTCAGCAAGGAAGGCGCCAGCGGCGGCTACGGCGTGGGCGGCGGCGGATGCGGCTGCAACTGAACTCGCGCGGCCGGCGCGCATCCGAGTCGCGGCCGCGCCGCCGTCGGCCGCCTTCGTCGTTCGCGCGGCGGCCATGACGTCGTCCTCCGGCCGGCCGCCTTCTGCCGCCGTTGCGCGCGGCGCCGTGATCGCCGCCGCGCTGTCGTTGCCGGGCGTGGCGCCGGCGCAGTCCGTGCCGGAAGGCGCGCAGATCGGCTTCAAGTACTTGCACTACCAGGACTCGCAGCCGGGACTGGACCGGATCACGGTCGAAAGCCCGTCGCTGTACCTGCTCGCGCCGTTCGCGCAGCGCTGGTCGCTCGAGGCGTCGCTGGTGGTCGACAGCGTCTCCGGCGCCACGCCGCGCTGGCACTCGTCGATCTCGAGCGCCACGCGCATGCAGGACCACCGCACCGCGGGCGACCTGCGCGTCACCCGCTACTTCCGCCGCGCCGCGGTCGACGTCGGCTTCGCCTACTCGACCGAGGACGACTACCAGTCGCGCGCGGCGAGCGTCAATCTGCGGCTGTCGAGCGACGACAACAACACCACGATCGCGGTCGGCACCGGCCTGACCGACGACACGATGAATCCGAATCCAGGCTCGGTGCTGGCGCACGAGGAGTCGCGCCGGGTCAACGAGTTCATCGTCGGCCTGACCCAGGTGCTGAGCGCCAACGACATCGTGCAGGCCAACCTGAGCCATGTGCGCGGGCGCGGCTACTACAGCGATCCCTACAAGTTCCTCGACCACCGGCCGCGAGCGCGCAACCAGAACGCCTTGCTGCTGCGCTGGAACCGCCACATCGCCGCGGCCGGCGCCAGCCTGCGCTCGAGCTACCGCTTCTACGACGACGACTTCGGCATCACCGCGCACACGGTCGGCCTCGAATGGGCGCAGTCGCTTCGCGGCATCACCCTGACGCCGGCGCTGCGCTACACGACGCAGAGCGCGGCCAGCTTCTACGTCGATCCGCTGCCGGGCAGCCCGGTGCCGCCGCTGGTCTCGGCCGACCCGCCGTATTACTCGGTCGACCACCGGCTGTCGGCCTTCGGCGCGATCACGGTCGGACTGAAGGTGGCGCTGCCGCTGGGTCGCTCCTGGCTGCTCGACGCCAAGGTCGACGTCTACGAGCAGCGCGGCCAGTGGCGGATCGGCGGCGAAGGCAGCCCGGGACTGGCGCCGTTTCGCGCCCAGTTCTATCAACTGGGCGCGACCTACCGCTTCTGACCGCCGGCGCGCGAATCGGCTCGGATATACTGCGCGACCCCTGTGCGGGCGGCTGTTGCGCCGGCTCAGCGGCACGGCCAAGTAGCTCAGTTGGTAGAGCAGCGGACTGAAAATCCGCGTGTCGGTGGTTCGATTCCGCCCTTGGCCACCAGAATCCAGCGCCCAACCCTTATCGGTTGGGCGTTGTCATTTGGGCAGTCCGCGACGCCACGCGGGAAGCCGGTCCGGTTCTGCGTGTGCTCGCCGTTTTCGGCACGACGGCCGCATTGCGCCCGCTTCGACTCCCTTTGACTCTCTGTTCTCTCGAACCCGGCGCCAACTTCTTCGCGGAAGCACACGCTGGCGGCGTTTCGCGTCAGCGACTTGCGCGTGTTCCGCTGGTGCCGGTTGTGCTTGTGTCTCGCTCAGGCAGTACGGCTGAATGCGTTGCCGGTTGCCGCGAAAGCGGGCGCTCGTACCAGCCCTTGCTGCGGTTGGGCCAGTAGGCCAGTGCCGGATTGAAGAACGCCTGGATCAGGATCGGCAGCGCCAGCATCGCGATCACCAGCGGCTGCGCGAGGATCGCCTCACTCTGGAAGGAGAACAGCAGCACCAGCACAGGATGAGGACATGGGTAGTCATCGTTCAGCGGCTGCCGATGTCCTTGACTGCCTTCTGGACCGCCAGCCGGTCCAGGCTGGCCAGCGGCAACGACAGCATCAGCTCGATCCGCCGCTTCATCGTGATGAGTGCGTCGCGGAACGCCTTCTCGCGCACCGCTTCGTCCCCTTCGACGGCAGCGGGGTCGGGCATGCCCCAGTGCGCGGTCATCGGCTGCCCTGGCCACACCGGGCACGCTTCCCCCGCGGCCTGATCGCACACGGTGAAGACGAAGTGCAACGCGGGAGCGTCCGGATGCGCGAACTCCTCCCAGCTCTTGCTGCGAAAGCCATCGGTGGGGGTGCCGTGCGAAGCCAGCGTCTTCAGCGCCAGCGGGTGCACGCTGCCTTTCGGGTGGCTGCCGGCGGAATAGGCCCTGAAGCGGCCGTGGCCGAGCTCGTTCAGCAGGCCTTCGGCGATCACCGAGCGCGCGGAGTTGCCGGTGCAGATGAACAGGACCTTGTAGATCTTCGTGTCCATGCCGGCATCAGCAGCCGCCGCCAGCCGGCGACCTGGCAGCGATGCCGACAGGCTTGCCGCGCGGTGCGGGCGGGCAGCATGCCGCGGCTTCTGCGGTCGATGTGGAAGCCGCGGGCGTGCAGCAGGCGGATGCGGGGTCTGACCTCTGCCCTTCGCTGAACACCGGGATGGTGCCCAGCGTGTGGAAGTGCTCCCACGCGATGCCCTGCGGATCGGTCACCCAGTGCTTGTCACTGCGCGCGTAACAGCAGGTGGTCTCGCCCTCGTCGAGCAGCGCCATGTCGGCGGCTTCTGCGCGGGCCTTCAATGCCGCCAGTTCGTCCGCGTCGTCGGTCTGGAAGCCGAGGTGGTCGATGCCGGGACGGCTGCCGCGCGTGGAGATCGCGAAGTTCAGCCGCGGGTCGTCGAGCATCCATTTGGCGTAGTCGCTTTCGACGCGGGTGGGCTCGGCGGCGAAGAGCGTCGAGTAGAAGCCGATGCTCGCGGCGAGGTCCTCGACGTGGAGGTGGACGTGGAAACGCTTCATCGTCATCCCTTTCTTCAGCAGTGGCAGGACGCTGACGCCAGCGGCGCACAGACCTCGCCCTGGCAGCAGTTCTCGGTCAGATAGCCCAGCAGCGCGTTCATTCGCTCGAATGACGCCCGGTAGACGAGATGCCGCCCCTGACGCTCCTGCGTCACCAAGCCGGCACTCAGCAACTCCTTGAGGTGGAAGGACAGCGTGGCTGGCGGGATGCCCGAACCGTCAGCCATCACGCCGGGGGTCAGGCCCCGAGAGCCGGCAACCACGAGGGCCCGGAAAACCTGCAACCGATGGCTCTGCGCGAGCGCAGCAAGGGCGCGGACAATGTCCTTTTCTTCCATAATTGCATGATCATCGAAACATGGAAGGCTTGTCAAGAGGAACCCAAGCGTCCCCGGTCACGGGAGTCGAATTTTCCCCGCTCGTTTGAGAGTCGAGGGGCGCGCAGCGCCACGAGTTCGCTGGTTGCGTGCCCTGATAAGCTGCACTGATCACCAACCCGCTGCCCCTTCGCCGCAGGCGTCGCGGCGCGACGAGCGAGGTCTTCTGCAAGCGCTCGAGATTAATACCGAGATCGCTGTCGTCGGCGCCGGCGTCGTCGGCCTGGCCACGGCGCTCGGGCTGGCGCAACTCGGGCTGCGGGTGGCGCTGATCGGCCCGCCGCCCCGTCGCCACGAGCCCGCTTCGGCAGACTCCTTCGACACTCGCATCTACGCGCTGGCGCCGGGCGCGGTCGCTCTACTGGAGCGGCTCGAGGTCTGGCCGCAGGTCGATGCGCGGCGCATGCAGCCGGTGGCGCGCATGCGCGTGTTCGGCGATGCCGGCGACGAACTGAGCTTCGATGCCTACGGCGCCGGCGCCGAGCGGCTGGCAACGATCGGCGAGGAGTCCGAGCTGCTGCGCGTGCTGTCTGTCGGCGTGCAGTTGGCTGCTGGCATCGAGCGGTGCCCGGCGGGGCTGCGGGCGATGAGCGTCGAGCCGCGCGCGGCGCAGATCGAACTGGACGACGGCGGCCGCGTGCGCGCCCGGCTCGTGATCGGCGCCGACGGCGCGCAGTCGGCGGTGCGCGCCGCCGCCGGCATCGCGTTCGAGACGTTCGCCTACCCGCACACGGCGGTGGTCGCCAACTTCGCCTGCGCGCAACGGCACGACGGGGTCGCCTGGCAGTGGTTCTGCGACGAGGGCGTGGTGGCGCTGCTGCCGCTGCCGGGCGCGGCGGCTTCGCTCGTGTGGTCGGCGCCGCATGCGCTGGCGCAGACCTTGCTCGCCCTGCCGCCGGCGCAACTGGCCGGGCGGGTCGCGCAGCGCTCGCGCCAGGCGCTCGGTGCGCTCGAGCCTTTGGGCGGCGCGGCCGGTTTCCCGTTGAAGCGACTGACCGTCGGTCGGCTCGCCCTGCCGCGCGTCGCCCTGGTCGGCGATGCCGCCCATGTCGTGCACCCGCTCGCCGGGCAGGGGTTGAACCTCGGACTGCAGGACGTGGCGACGCTGCTGGCGGTGATCGGCGCGCGCGAGGGCTGGCGCGATCCCGGCGATCTCGCCCTGCTGCGCCGCTACGAGCGGCAGCGGGCCGAGGCGATCGGGCTGATACGCTTGACCACCGATGCGCTGGCGCGGCTGTTCGCGGTCGACGATCCGTTGCTGCGGGCGGCGCGCAACCGCGGGCTCGATCTGGTGAACCGGATCGGCCCGCTGAAGAACGCGCTGATCCACCATGCGCTCGGCTAGGCGAGCACAGTCTTGACGGGACCGACGATGCGATTGATGCAATGGATGTTGGCCGCGATCGCGGCCCTGACGATCGGCGCCGCATCGGCGCCGGTGCTGGCGCAGGCCAAGGGTGCCGCCGGCGGCGCGGTCGAGGAGCAGATCGGCGCGCGCATGCAGGAGCTGCTCGGCGCGCGGCCGGACTCGGTCACGCGCACGCCGTACGGCGTGTTCGAGGTCGTGGTCGGCACCGACGTCTACTACACCGACCAGAACGCCACCTTCGTGATGATCGGCCGCCTGATCGACACGCGGACGCGGCAGGACGTCACCCAGGTGCGGCGCGACGAACTGATGCGCGTCGACTTCTCCAAGCTGCCGCTGGACCAGGCGATCCGCCTGCGGGTCGGCAAGGGCACGCGCCAGTTCGCGACCTTCGAGGATCCGAACTGTCCCTTCTGCCGCAAGCTGCATAACGACCTGCGCGGCATGAAGGACGTCACGATCCACGTGTTCCTGTATCCGATCCTGTCGGCCGACTCGTTCGAGAAGTCGCGCAACCTCTGGTGCGCACGCGACCGCGCCGCCGCCTGGAACGCCGCCATGCTCGACGGCCGGCCGCCGCCGGTGGCCGCCGCCGACTGCAAGCATCCGCTGCAGCAGAACCTGGAGCTCGGACAGCGCCTGGGCATCCGCGGCACGCCGACGCTGATCTTCCAGGACGGCAGTCGCATGCCGGGCGCGGCCTCGGCCGAGGAAATCGAGAAGCGGCTGGCGGCGGTCAAGCGCTAGCCGGCCGCCGCCGACGCGCGAGGATGGCTAGCGCGCCGCCAGCGCCGCCTGCGGCGTCACGCCCTTCGGCAAGAGCAGCCAGGCGCTGACCTCGTGCCGCTGGCGGCCGGCGTGTTCGCCGGCCTCGCGACCGAAACCCCAGAAGAAGTCGAAGCGGATCGGGCCGCGGATCGCGCCGCCGGTGTCCTGCACCAGCGCCAGGCGCGCCAGCGGCGCACCGCTCGTCGGGTGCACGGTGTCGATCACCACCGGCGCGCCCAGTGGCACGAACTGCGGATCGGCCGCCAGCGAGTAGCCGGGCGTCAACGGCACGTTGAGCGCGCCCAGCGGACCGGCCTGCGGATCGCCGAGCGGCAACTCGCGGAAGAACACGTAGCTCGGGTTCTCGTTGAGCAGCGCCGCCAGCCGCTGCGGGTGCGCGCGCGCCCACGACTGGATGCCCTGCATCGAAGCCTGCTCGAAGCTCAATTCCCCGCGCTCGATCAGCACGCGTCCGATCGACCGGTACGGATGGCCGTTGGTGTCGGCGTATCCGACCCGGATCTGCGAGCCGTCGGCGAAGCGCACCCGGCCCGAGCCCTGGACCTGGAGGAAGAAGGCCTCGATCGGATCGTCGACCCACAGCAACTCGTGGCCGGCGAGCGCGGCCGCCTGGATCAGCAG
>Ga0208609_100574_pt1 | contig 13573 bp, 12 predicted proteins | sample SubbioR11_8A_Apr_FD_184813 | JGI IMG/M metagenome (GOLD analysis project Ga0208609, IMG submission 184813) | Serpentinite rock and fluid subsurface biosphere microbial communities from McLaughlin Reserve, California, USA - CR11_8A_Apr (SPAdes) | ecosystem: Environmental > Terrestrial > Deep...
CTCCTCCAGCGGAATCAGTGCCGGATCGCCGCCAAAAATAACGCCGTGCGGGTTGCCCATGGAAACGGCCGTAATTTTAAAAACGTGTCCGGCAGCAGTCCACTCCTCGCCGATAACACGTCTGCTCGCACCGCTGACGGGCACAGCCGTACTTTCCAGCACCGGAGGCCCCATGTTGACTTCCACAGCCGTTACCTGTCCGTCTTCCAGCAGCAGGCGCAGCGTTTTCACCTGCTGCTGCATTTCCAGCTGCATAACGGTATCACAGACTAGGCCCCGCTCGTACAGGTACTTGCCGGCACAGCGCAGCGCATTGCCGCACATCTCTGCCTCACTGCCGTCAGCGTTGAAAATACGCATCTTAAATGCCGTCTTCTCACCGCGTTGCAAGAGGACCATTCCGTCGGCACCGACGCCAAAATGGCGGTGACAGAGGCGGCGCGCCAGTTCCGGAAAGTCTTTCAGACGCAGGCCGAAGTCTTCAATAAAGATAAAATCGTTGCCTAATCCGTGCATTTTGACAAACCGCATCTTACACAATCCCCCTAGTTCGCTGGCAGCAGCCCGCAGGGAGAAGGTCGTTGCGTACCAAGTCTTCGTAAGATTCTCTGGCTACTACCAAATCCGCCCTGCCTTGTCGAACAAAGACGACCGCCGGACGCGGAAAGCGGTTGTAATTGCTGGCCATTGAGTAATGGTACGCCCCGGTAGAAAGAACGGCTAGGATGTCCCCGCGCACCAGTCTTGGCAGCGTAGCATCCCAGATGAGCATATCTCCCGATTCGCAGGCCTTGCCGGCAATAGAGACAACTTCCCTACTCGTGTCATCTACCCGGTTAGCGAGCAACGATTCGTATTTCGCCTCATACAGTGCCGGACGCAAATTGTCCATCATCCCGCCATCTACCGCTACATACTTGCGCACACCAGGCACTTCCTTGATAGAGCCTACAGTATAAAGAGTAGTCCCGGCCTCTCCGATGATAGAACGGCCCGGCTCCAGCAAAAGCAGCGGCAAGGGGAAATTATGCTCCCCTGCTCTTTCTTTGACCGTAGCCGCAATTAACGCCAAAAAGTCCACCACAGAGCACGGAGAATCATCCGGCCGGTAGCGAATGCCAAACCCGCCGCCCAAGTCGAGTTCCCCAATAGTAAACTTGGTTTTCTCCCTGATTTCCTGCATAAAGTCCATCATCACCGCCGCTGCCAGCCGGAACGGCTCTAGGTCAAAGATTTGCGAGCCGATATGGCAATGCAGGCCGACCAAGTCAAGATGTTTGGTTTGCAAAGCAGCACGGACGGCAGCCAGAGCCTGTCCATCGGTCAGGCCAAGTCCGAATTTGGAGTCGGTCTGGCCGGTTTGTATGTAATGATGCGTATGAGCTTCAACTCCTGGCTTTATACGCAGGTAAATAGCAGCGTCCTGACCGGTTTTGGCCGCCAGCCCTGCTAAAAGTTCGAGCTCCGACAGGCTGTCAACAACAAAGCGGCCCACACCGGCAGCCAACGCCATTTCTATCTCTTCGGGCGACTTGTTGTTGCCGTGAAAAATCATTTTCCCGGCCGGAAAACCGGCCTGGAGCGCTGTATAAATCTCCCCGCCGGAAACCACGTCCAGACCAAGCTTTTCTTCATCTGCCAGTCGGCACATGGCCATGGTCAAAAAAGCCTTGCCGGCATAAGCCACCTGGCTTTGCGGGTAGAGGTGGCGCAAGTTATCGCGATATAAGGCGCAATTTTGCCGTATCAGCTCTTCGTCCATGATATAAAGCGGCGTTCCAAACTGCCTGGCCAGTTCGACCGCATCGCAGCCACCAATCTCTAGGTGCCCCTGCCGGTTAAAACGCATCGTGCCGGTTAAAAACAATTAATCTCCCTCCACCCCACAAATGACTAACAAGAAAAACGCTTTGCGCTTTGTCCGAAGGGGCGTTTTCTTGTCCGCTAGGGCTGCCGCCCCTTCGGCGGAACTTCGTTCCTGAGCACCCCGCAAGAGCAGGGGGGGAATCCCCCGTTGCACAGGAAGAAAATCCCCTATTTTTTTGCTACGCAAAACAAAAACGGCCAACAGGTTGCTGCCAGCCATCAGGCACAAAAGACGCAACCTCAGACGCCCTCCTAATGAGATAGCGCTTCAGCGGAAGTCAAAGGGCTGCTTCCGTTGACAGTCCGGCAGTTGTTCACTGCCGACCCAGCCTGCGCTTTGTGGAAAAGCACACGCTTCGGCGGTGGACCCTTTCTGGCCTGTTCATCAACTTCCCGCTTCCCTAGGCCTTACTCTTGACACACCGCGCCTCTACCTCACCAAAGCGGTGAGGTATGCAATTTCTTTGGAAGGATTTTAACATAAGTCTGCCGCAACTGTCAAACTGCAAATTTGTTTTACTGCCTATCGGGGAACGAGCAAAGACCGTCCTATTTCACGGGCAACCCGCAAGTGCTCCGGGAAGCCGAGAACGGCATCTTTCCCATCGAGTCCTTTTAAAAGCATTTCGGACGTGCAGACAAAACCGGCCGCATCGAAAAAATACTTCATCGTCAGCTTGGGGCCGTCAAAGAGACTTTTCCCCCGCGTGGCACCAACACCAATAAAAGCCGCTTGTCTGGGAATCGCTTCCTGCTCCTTTTGCAGCACATACTTGCGCGCCCATAAAGCCTGCGAGCGGTCAATGGCCGCCTTGGCCCAGGCTGTTACTGAGTAAAAGTAGATGGGCGAAGCAAAAATCAGCGCGTTGCAATTAGACAGTTGACGGTAAATATCTTGCATATCGTCTGCAATAGGGCACTCTCCCGTCTTATCACAGACGCCACAGGCTGTGCAAGGAGAAATAGAGAGGTTTGCCAGGATAATCTTTTCCACACCGGCACCTGCTTCCCTGGCGCCAGTCAGTGCTTCATCAAGCAGTGTTTCTGAGTTGCCGCCGCGCCGTGGGCTGCCACTTACTCCAAGCACTAACATTTTTCGTCTTCCGGCACAGCCGGCTCCTCTAAGACCTCCACTACGACAGATTGTATCCGGCCACCCGCCATCTTTCTGTCATAAGCGCGTACCGCCAAGTAGGATAACAACAGGAAAATGATGCCTAGGATTAGAGATGCCCAATCTCCCCCTAGAGTCTGGCCGAACCAGAGACCTGCCAGCAGAGACAAGATAGGGACAACATAGACCACAAAAGATGCTTTCAGCACCTCCCCCGTGTCGCTTGCTACCTTGACCGTCTGTCCCACTTCAGCATTTGCTGTGTTTAAGGCCTGCAGATAATTTTCCCCTTTTCCGGAAAGAGCCACACCGCAGCCGCCGCATTTACTGCAAGCATCATGACGTTTGACCTTAATTTTAGCCTTGTCACCGATGATCTCCACAACCTGACCAACCTGCTCCACGACCACACCTCCTGCCAATAGTATTTTCATTGGTATAAATCTTATCACGATTATAACGCACCAGACAAAACTTGCCAATAACAATGTGTTTGTACAAGTCTTTCTCCGATTCCGCACCTTTCTTACTAAGGGGCTGCTCTAAAACTAGCACCCTGTAGAGACGCTTTTTTTAAATGGCGGGCAGGATTTTTGTTTATCATCAAGAATTATTAATGCGGAGAATTATTTGTGCTCCATTCGCAATTAATGCGCCATCCCCCAAAATTCAAACACTATGGCAGGTGGTAGCGCTGCTGCTTTTGTGTGCTTAAGAAAATCATGCTCCACAGACCAAGTTAGGAATACTTGACATTATCCCGGCGCGCCATGTGAAAGCAATCTCGTAGGGAGGTGAATACGGAAGTCTCCGGTGTATTAAAGAGACCTAAAAGCCAACAGGTGCTGCCGCGAAAGAAGCAAGGGAGAAAGGGGTCATGTTTGGAGCTCATTTTTAGGAGGTGGTTGTAGCAAGCTGCAGCATTTTAATGCCATCACCATACTCATAACGCACAAGCCCATGTGGAGAGCAGAATGTATGGCCTTTACCGCTGTTGACGTTGCTAAATCGCAATGTTCATAATGCAGAGCCCATGTGGAGAGAGGTATAAAGTATGAATGCAGAAATACAAAGTTTTATGGAAAAGCATGATTTGTTAGGGTGCATACAGTGCGGAAGGTGCACCGGCGGCTGTCCGGTGACAGTGCGTACTAATCTGAATGTCCGCCGTTTTGTTTATGACTCCATTGATGAAAGCATGCTTGATGAATTGGCGAAGCTGTCCGACATCTGGGATTGCACCACTTGCAATACCTGTGCTGTCAGGTGCCCGAAAGGACTAAAGCCCTTAGAGGTGCTGATAGGCCTGCGGGGGCTTCTGGTGGAAAGCGGCATCATCCAGCCCACCGTCAGGGATGCCCTTGAGAGCGTCTTCCAGGAGGGGAACCCCTGGAAAAAACCCCGGGCCACCCGTTTGGATTGGGCTGCGGAACTCGAGGCAAAAATAGCTGAACCGGGAGAAAAAGTTGAAAACCTTCTTTTTGTCTGTTGCACTATTGCCTATGACCCGAAACTGCAGGGGATAGCCCAAAACCTGGTAAAAATCTTGCATAAGGCTGACGTTGATTACGGTTTGATCGGAGAAGCGGAAACCTGCTGCTCCAGCGAGGTCTACAACCTGGGGGAAGCGGGCCTCTTCGAGATGATGGTGGAAGACAATACGGAACTGCTGAACAGCTTTGAAGCCAAACGAATCGTGACCATCTCGCCGCATTGTTATACCACTTTCAAGAGCCAGTACCCCCTAGTAAAAGCTGAAATTATTCACTATACCCAGCTTTTGGCCGAACTCCTGGAAAACAACCGCCTAGAGTTGACAAACGAACTTAAAAGTAAAATTGTCTTTCACGACCCCTGTTACCTAGGCAAGAAAAACAATATTTTTGCAGAGCCGCGTTATATCTTAAACCAGATCCCGGGTGTGGAAGTTCTGGAGTTTGAGCGTAAAAAAGAACGGAGCCTCTGCTGCGAGGGCGGCGGTGGAAAAATGTGGGTAGAAACCGAGTCGCGTAAAGAGCGTCTCGCGGAAACCAGGGTCAGGGACGCTAGGGCGATAGGCGCGGATGTGCTGGCTGTAGCCTGCCCATTCTGTGTGTTAACCATGGATGACGCTCTGAAGGCCAAGGGCTTGGAAGAGGAAATGAAGGTTGCCGACATCACAGAAATATTGGCCAAAGTCGCCGTGTAGCCCTCCAGGGAGGATAATAGCATTGCAAGCAGGCTTTGCCTTTTTGCTAATCAATGGAATAAAGAAAAGACGCAGGAGGTGGAATCATTATGAAAATGTTTGTATGCATAAAGAGAGTTCCCGATACCTCGGAAGCAGATGTGAAAATCGATCAGACCGCCAAGAATGTTGACAGCAGCAGATTTTCTTTCGGCATCAATGACGCCGATAACTATGCGGTGGAGGAAGCGGTGCTGATCAAGGAGGCCAAAGGCGGCGAAATTACGTATCTCTGCCTCGGCCCGAAAGATGCAGACATAGTAATACGGATGGCCTTGGCCAAAGGCGGTGAGCGTGCTGCCCGGGTTGAAGACCCGCGCATTAATTACAGAGATCCTCTGCAGGTCGCTAAAGTCTTGGCTGCCTTGATTAAAAAAGAGAAATTCGACCTGGTGATGACAGGTTGCATGTCCAGTGACGACAGCAACATGTCGGTAGGAGTAGCCCTGGCCGAAGAACTGGGAGTACCCCACGCCGCCATGGTCAAAAAAGTGGAAATATTGGACGGCGCCTTAAAGGTACAGCGTGAGTTGGAAGGCGGCCTGTCAGAGGTGGTAGAGATTTCTTTGCCTGCCGTCCTGACCATTCAGACAGGCATCAACGTGCCGCGTTACGCTCCGATTCGCGGTATTAGAGAAGCCCAGAAAAAAGAGCTTAAAGTGCTGAAACTGGAAGACCTTGAGCTGTCTGAAAACGAAGTTAATGAAGCCGGCTCCCAAGTTGAACTGCTAAAATTCTATATCCCCGAAGTGGTGTCGAACGCAGAAATAATTGAAGGCGCCCCGGAGGAAAAAGCTGAAGTTATGGCTCTCAAACTGGTGAAAGGGGGTCTACTGTAATGGGTGACATTTTTGTCTTAGCCGAACACCGCCGTGGAGAATTGCGCGAGGTAAGCCTAGAGATGCTGGCGGCGGCCTCCTCCGTAGCCTCCGAGCTCGGGGGAAAGGTGTTGGCTGTCCTGCTTGGTAGCGGGGTAGACTCCTTTGCCGAAAAACTCGCCGGTTACAGCGACAGCGTCCTTTATGTAGACGACCCTCTTTTTGCTGATTACAACTCGGAAAAGTACCAGCGGGTCATGTCTGCCTTAATCAGCCAGTATAATCCCGAACTGGTTATGATTGCTCACACTACCCAGGGTGTCGATATGGCGCCGGCACTGGCCGTGGAGTTGAAAACGCCTTACGTGCCTGATGTAACAGGTCTCCGCTTTGAGGGCGGCCGGCTGCAGCCGGTAAAGCTGTATTACCAGGGCAAGGTAAACGCCGATTTTGCCTTCAAGGGTAAACCTCCCTACCTGCTTACAGTCAGAGAATCTTCTTTCCTTGCCGGGGAGCCGTCAAAACAGGGAACCGTGGAAAAGATAGACTCCCCGCTGAAGGAAGACATTCAGTACCGCAAGTTTGTGGAGTATATTGAGGCTGCTGTGGGTGATGTCGATATCAGCCAGGCGGAGATCCTGGTAGCCATCGGGCGTGGGCTGAAAGAAGAAAAGAATCTGCCCATGATTGAGGATCTGGCTGCCGCTATCAATGGGGTCATCGCCGGTTCACGCGCCGCCACTGACGCCGGCTGGCTGACTCATGACCGCCAGGTCGGCACATCAGGAAAAAACGTCAAACCGAAAGTCTACATTGCTATTGGTATCTCAGGCGCCTTCCAGCACCTAGCCGGTATGAAAGCAGCTAAAACTATTATTGCCATCAACAAAGACCCCAACGCACCTATCTTCTCGGTGGCTGACTATGCCATTGTGGATGATCTTTTTAAAGTGGTTCCCAAGCTGACGGAAAAACTGAAGGAGCTAAGGGGATAGGCAGTCTGACGGCTGATGACCTATCGGATACGGCTGCAGCTAATTAGTTGGAGGATGAAATGAGTTATGAACAGTAAACCGAAAATTGGCGTTTATGTCTGCCACTGCGGAATTAATATTTCTAAGACTGTAGATGTAGATGAACTGACCGCATATGCTGCCAACCGTCCTTACGTCAGGGTAGCGCGCAACTATTCCTACATGTGCTCAGACCCCGGCCAGCTGCTGATTAGGGAGGACATTAAAAAACACGGGTTAAATCGGATTGTGGTCGCTTCCTGCTCTCCCCGCATGCATGAATTGACCTTTCGCAAGACACTGGCCGAAGCTGGACTTAATCCTTATTACCTGGAGATGGCCAATATCAGGGAGCACTGTTCATGGGTGCACAAGGGGAAAAAGGAGGCCACAGCTAAGGCGAAAAAATTGGTTTCGGCCGCTCTGGCCAAAGTACGCTACCTTGAGCCTCTGTACGAAAAAGAAGTGACGGTTGAGCCGGCGACACTAATCATCGGAGCTGGCATTGCTGGCATTCAGGCCGCCCTTGATATCGCCAACGCCGGCTTCAAAGTGTACTTGGTAGAGAAAACACCTTCTGTGGGAGGCAGAATGTCGCAGCTTGACAAGACCTTCCCGACCCTGGACTGTTCCGCCTGTATCCTGACCCCCAAAATGGTGGATGTGGCCAGCCATCCCAACATTGTGCTGATGGCTTATTCTCAGGTGGAAAACATCAGCGGTTACGTGGGCAATTTCCAGGTACAGGTGCGCAAGAAAGCACGTTTCGTAAGCGTTGACAAATGCACCGGCTGCGGGAACTGCGCGGAAGAATGCAGGCTGGCGGGACGTATCCCAAGCGAGTTCAACATGGGAATCGGCAACAGATCCGCCATCTATCTGCCTTTTCCGCAGGCTGTCCCCGCCAAGTACACCATTGACCCGGCGGAATGTCTTTTCCTGACTAGGGGTAAATGCGGCAAATCGCCGAAATGCGTGGAGGCCTGCCCTGCCGGAGCCATTGACTTTGAACAAAAAGATGAAATTGTAGAGTTTAAGGCCGGAACGATCATCGTCGCCACAGGCTTTGACGTTTTTGACGCTGCCAGGAAACCTGAGTACGGCTACAGTGACTATGACAATGTCCTTACCGGCCTGGAAATGGAACGGCTGATTTCCTCCTCTGGACCAACGGGAGGAAAAATCGTCCTCGGCAAAGGGGATGGAGAATATGTCCCCAAAGATATCGCCTTTATCAAGTGTGTCGGCTCCCGGGATAAGAGCACGGGGAACGAGTACTGTTCAAGAGTATGCTGTATGTACACGGCAAAGCTGGCCCACCTGGTAAAAGATAAAATCCCGGAAGCCAATGTAAGGATTTACTACATGGATGTACGTGCCTTCGGCAAGGGTTTCGAGGAGTTTTATGACAGGGTACGCCGCGAAGGCGTCAGGTATATCCGCGGCAACCCCTCGGAGATCTTTAAAAGAAACGGTAAACTGGTCATCAAAGTCGAAGATACCCTCACCTCCAGACCGCTTGAAGACGAAGTCGACATGGTGGTCCTGGGAGTGGGACTTGAACCTCGCAAAGATGCCCGGGAAATAATCGACCTGCTACGACTCTCCCAATCAACAGACGGCTTTTACCTGGAGGCACACCCCAAGCTCGCTCCTGTGGATACCGCTACCGAAGGAGTCTTCCTTGCCGGATGCTCCCAAGGGCCCAAGGATATTCCTGATACAGTAGCCCAGGCCAAAGGGGCGGCCTCGTCGGCCCTGGTGCTGCTAGCGAGCGGGAAAGTGAAGGTGCAGGCCCAGATTTCCCAGGTAAATGAGAAGACCTGCCGTGGCTGCGGCTACTGCATCGAGATTTGTCCTTACACAGCCATTGACTTGGTAACCGTCAACAAGATGGGGCACCAAGTTTCCGTGGCCCAGGTAAATGAAGCTCTCTGTAAAGGGTGCGGAGCCTGTTCCGCCGGCTGCTTGTCGGGTTCAATCCAACAGAGGTCCTTTAGGGACAACCAGATACTGCCGCAAATAGCCGCTTTGGGGGGTAAATCATGAGTGAAAATTTTGAACCCAATGTAGTCGCCTTTCTGTGCAACTGGTGTTCTTATGCCGGTGCGGACCTTGCAGGCACAAGCAGAACAGAATATCCCCCCAACCTTAATGTTATCAGAGTCATGTGTTCCGGCAGGGTTAACCCCATGTTTGTTGTCAACGCCCTGCAGCAGGGCGCCGATGGTATTTTAATCTCAGGCTGTCATCCCGGTGACTGCCATTACATGGAAGGGAACTTCTTTGCTCGCCGGAGATTTGCACTGATGAAGGAATTGCTGGATTTCGTGGGAGTGGATCAACGCCGTTTCAACATGAGCTGGGTTTCCGCATCAGAAGGGGCAAAATGGAAAGATGTGGTAGGCAAAGTGGTCCACAGTCTCAAAGAGGCTGGCCCCTTTGAGGAATTTCCCAGAAACAAGATTGACTGGTAGGAGGAGAGAACCATTGATAGACCTCGAAAAGCTAAGGGACTTAGCCAGAGAGACCATCTCCCGCGATGATGTCAAGTACCTTATCGGATGGAAACCAGGCACTCATGGATTTCGTATCTCCCCCCATTTTGTCAGTAACCCCGAAGAGACAGCCGAGCTGATTTTTTCTCCTCTCTGCAGCAATAATCTGGCCACCTATCTTACTCTTACCGAAAAACGTCCTGTCCCCCGCGGGGAGCAGCCCGACACCCGTAAAGTAGCTCTAATGGTAAAAGGTTGTGACAGCCGAGCGGTGTTGCAGCAGCTGACGGAGCAGGGAATAACAAAAGACAGTGTCTACGTTATCGGTTGCCCCTGCGAAGGAGTAATAGATATTAAAAAGGTGGAGGGAAAATATCCCGGTATTTTAGACCAAGTCGAGGCGCGGTGGGAAAACGGTAAGATCAGCCTCTACCTTCCAAGCGGAAAAGTGGAAATGGCCCGAGACGATATTGTAGCTGAAAAATGTCTGACCTGCCGCTATCCCAACCCTGTCATCGCCGATGTTTCCCTCCGGGAAGAAGTAGAGGTAAAGGGTAACAATACTTTCGATGACGTTAAAAAAATGGAAGCCAAAAGTACGCAGGAAAAATGGGCCTTTTGGCAGGGTAAATTCAACAGCTGCATCAGGTGTTATGCCTGTCGCAATGTCTGTCCCATGTGCTATTGCGAGGAATGTATCTTGGATAAGACAAACCCAACCTGGATTCAGCGCTCGGTGAATATCTCTGAAAACACCTCCTTCCAACTGGCTCGTGCTTTTCACTTAGCTGGACGCTGTGTAGAATGCGGGGAATGTGAGCGGGTCTGTCCTGTCAATATACCCCTCTCCCATTTGAACAGGAAACTTGTCAAGGAAGTAATGGATAAATTCGGGTTTGAGCCGGGGGTTGATCCTGAAGCCAAGCCGCTGCTCGTAGGCTACCGTCCCAATGACAAGGAAGATTTTATTCTTTAGTGGTGGTGATATATTAAAGCTATGAAACTTAACAAAGATAAGCTTGCTGATTTTATAGCCACACTTCCCGGAAAAAAAGTTTACGGGCCTAAGAAAAGCGGAGAAACACTTAAATACGCCCCGGTCACCGGCGCGGCTGACTTATGCCTTACAGCTGCCAATACCACCGTACCGCCTAAAAGTGTTGTTTTCCCGCAAACAGAAACACTGCTGAGATTTGAACTGGGAACGACAGACATAAAAACGCCCGGCCAGGAAAGCGAAACAGTGCTGCTTGGAGTAAGGCCGTGCGATGCCAGAGCCATGACCATAGTAGACAACGTCTTCTCCTGGGGCGTGGAGGACCCTTACTACCTGGAAAGACGCGCCAAAATCACGCTGGTGGGCTTAGCCTGTCTGGAACCTTGTGCAAACTGCTTCTGTACCTCTGTAGGAGGCGGCCCGGCGTCCAAAGAAGGCCTGGATGTGCTGATGACCGACCTGGGCGACAGCTACCTGCTTGATGTGCTAACGGAAAAGGGCGAAAATCTCTGTCAAAGCGCCAGCGGATTGCTAATCAACGCCACCGGCGAAGACCAAGAAGCGGCAGAAAAGCTGCATGAAAAGGCGGCCAGCCAAATCAGCCGCCACACTGATCCCGCCGGAATCCCCGCCAAACTGCCCCACCTCTGGGAAAGCCTCCTTTGGGACACCGTCTCCGCCTCCTGCCTCGGCTGCGGTATTTGTACCTATCTTTGCCCCACCTGCCATTGTTTTGACATGCAGGATGAAACAGAAGGTAGCGAAAGCCGCAGATGCCGCACCTGGGATTCCTGCATGTTCTCAGAGTACACCCTTCACGCCTCCGGCCATAACCCCCGCCCCACTCGTCGGGAACGCACACGAAACAGGATCAATCACAAATACTCTTACTTCGTTGACAAATTTAACGTCATTGCCTGTGTAGGCTGTGGAAGGTGTATAAATCTCTGCCCTGTGAACATTGATCTACTTGATATTCTGTCAAAGGTCGGGGAGGAGGCACGATGAATATTAATCCGTACAACCCACACATTGCCACTGTGCAGGACACCTGGTACGAGACTTACGGTGACCGCTGCATCAAGACGTTCAAAGTAGTCTTTGACGACGAAGAAGTAAGGAACAACTGGAGCCATCTTCCCGGTCAGTGTGCCATGATTGGCATCCTCGGCGTAGGAGAGAGTATGATTTCTATCTCCTGTTCCCCCACGGAAGGAAACTTCCTCCGCTTTTCCGTCATGCGCATGGGCAACGTCACGCAGTCACTGCACGAGCTTGAACCTGGCGACAAGATGACTGTCCGCGGACCCTACGGCAACAACTTTCCCGTCGACCAATGGAAAGGCAAAAATATCATCACTATCGGCGGCGGCATCGGACAGGCACCTTTGCGGCCCATCATTGAATACGTTAAGGCAAATAAGTCCGAATATGGCGATTTGACTGTTATTTATGGCGCCCGGACATCTGCGGACCTTTGCTTTAAGGGAGAATTTACGGAGCTTGGCAAAAGCACGCAGACGCTCTGCCATCTCTCTATTGACATCAAGGAGGACGATTGGCCCCACTATGTGGGGTTCGTGCCGTCACTGCTGATGGAAGTAAACCCTTCGCCCGAGAATGCCATCGCCATAACCTGCGGGCCTCCCATCATGATCAAGTTTGTCTTGCAGAACCTGAAAAAACTGAACTTTGCGGACGAGCAAATCTATACCACCCTGGAAAACAGGATGAAATGCGGCGTCGGCAAGTGCGGGCGCTGCAACGCGGGGAATCTCTATGTCTGTAAAGACGGGCCGGTTTTTTCCTATGCCACACTTAAATCCGTTCCTGAAGCTTTCGCCTGATCTAATAATAACGCCTTCCTCGCTTTAAAAGCGAGGAAGGCGTTATGTGTACCACTCATAATTTACTGCTTTAAATTGGCAGCCATGCCGCCCTTGTCACCGCCGCCAACAAAGTGGCTCCGGTGGCAAGGATTTTTTCATTGAAATCAAAACAGGAATGATGAAGCGGGTGGAGATAATCCGCATCGCCGGTACCGAGAAAAATGAACGCCCCCGGCACCTTTTCCAGGAAGTAGGCAAAATCTTCGCCGCCCATCATCGCCCGCTCCAGCGTTACCGCTGCCCTCTGTCCCAGCGTTTCTCTCGCCGCCTTTGCCGCCAGCTCAGACATTTCGGCGTTGTTAAGCAGTGGAGGATAACCAAAAAAATATTCACAACGAAGGCGGGCGCCAAACGCGGCACAGACACCAGCCGCCAGTGTTTCGATCCGCGACGGCATCTCTTGCCTGAGCTGCCAGTCGAGCGTCCTAACCGTTCCCTCCAGGACTACCGCGTCAGCTATTACATTGCTGGCCGTACCTCCCTGGATCTTACCGATGGTAAGCACCAGCGGGTCGAGCGGATCTTTGTAGCGGCTGACCAGCGTCTGCAGTGCCGTAACTGTGTGGGCCGCCACCAGCACGGCATCCACCGTATGATGCGGCTGAGCACCATGCCCGCCGCTGCCAAGAACAGTTAGACGGAAATTATCGGCTGCGGCCATCATTACTCCCGGCTTGACGCCCACAACTCCATACGGCAGACTAGGGTTCAGATGTAAGGCAAACGCCGCCCGGACATCCTCCAGCACTCCTGCCTCAATCATGCCGAGCGCCCCGCCCGGCGGACATTCTTCGGCCGGCTGAAAGACAAGGCGTACACCGCCGCAAGGTGGGTTTTCCTGGAGCAACAACAGCGCGCCATAAAGCATGGCCATATGGCCGTCATGGCCGCAGGCATGGCAGAAGCCGGGATTTTGCGACTTGTAGGGCGTCTCCTTGCCATCTGCCACCGGCAACGCATCCATCTCAGCACGCAGTAACACCCGCCCGGGGCCAGGACCTAGGTCAGCCACGAGCCCTCCGGCCACAAAGCGCGGTTCTAGCCCGGCATCGCGCAGCAGCGCCGCTAGGCAAGCCCTGGTCCGTTCCAATTCGAAGCCGATTTCGGGATAAGCGTGGAGCCGCCGCCTGACCTCCATCAGTTTGGCATGC